>Ga0155352_123_pt1 | contig 2960 bp, 2 predicted proteins | sample RifCSPhighO2_02_FD_106320 | JGI IMG/M metagenome (GOLD analysis project Ga0155352, IMG submission 106320) | candidate division WOR-1 bacterium RIFCSPHIGHO2_02_FULL_53_26 | reverse complement strand
GACACTCTCTTTGGCGTCACCTATATGGTACTTGCACCCGAACACCCGCTGGCCCTGGAATTATCAAAAGGCACACCGCAGGAAAAAGCCGTCCTCAATTATATCGAAAAAGTAAAACACGAGAGCACACACGAGCGGACGGTTTCGACCGCCAAAGAAGGCGTTTTTACCGGCGGCTATGCCGTCAATCCGGCCAATAACGAAGAAGTCCCTGTCTGGATCGCCGATTATGTCCTGATGGGCTACGGCACCGGCGCCGTTATGGCCGTCCCCGCCCATGACCAGCGCGATTTTGATTTCGCCAAACAAAACAATTTGCCTTTAAAAGAGGCGCCGCCATTTACCAAAGAAATTGGGAACAAGAAGATCAATTACAAGCTCCGCGACTGGCTCGTCTCGCGCCAGCGCTATTGGGGCGCCCCGATCCCGATCATCTATTGTGACAAATGCGGCACGGTTCCTGTCCCGGAAAAAGATCTCCCGGTCCTCCTGCCGACCGACGTCAAATTTACAGGCGTTGGCGCCTCGCCGCTGACGACCTCAAAGACCTTCTTGAACGTCAACTGCCCCAAGTGCGGCGGCCCGGCGCGGCGGGAAACTGACACGCTCGATACTTTCAACGATTCTTCCTGGTATTATTTCAGATATTGCGATCCACACAATAATAAAAAAGCTTTCAGTCGCGAGCTTGTCGAGCGATGGCTGCCGGTCGATCAGTATATCGGCGGGATCGAGCATGCCATCCTTCATCTCCTTTACTCCCGTTTCTTCACTAAAGTCCTCTACGATGCCGGCTGGTCGCCGGCCGACGAGCCGTTCACAAATCTGTTGACCCAGGGAATGGTCATCAAAGACGGCGCCAAGATGAGCAAGTCAAAGGACAATGTCGTCGATCCTGATTATATTGTGGAAAAATACGGCGCTGACACCGCGCGGCTCTTTATCCTCTTTGCCTCGCCGCCGGAGAAGGAGCTGGAGTGGAGCGACCAGGGGGTGGAGGGAAGCTTTAGATTCCTGGGAAGAGTTTGGCGCTTAGTCCAATCCTCACCCCTTGCTTCCAAAGGACGAGGCGGGGTGAGGAAAAAACTTCACCAGACCATCAAGAGCGTGACTGAAGATATCGATCGTTTTTCATTAAACACTGCCATCGCTAAACTTATGGAGCTAACCAATAAGATGTACGAGCTGGGCGCAACCAAAGAATCCCTTCAATCCCTTCTCCTCCTTCTCTCTCCCTTCGCTCCCCACCTGTCAGAAGAATTATGGCATCAGCTTGGCAATAAGGACTCGATCATGGAACAGCCCTGGCCGGCCTACGATCCGGAGCTCATCAAGGAAAGCGAGATGACGATTCCCATTCAGGTCAACGGCAAGTTGAGGGAAACGGTCGTCGTTCCGGCCGAAGCGGGAGAAGATGAGATCAAGTCGAAGGCACAGGAAAGTGAAAAGATAAAAGCTTTCACCTCCGGCAAACAGGTCGTCAAAGTCATCTACGTGCCGAAAAAACTGCTGAATATAGTTGTAAAAGGCTAAAGCTGATAAGCCATGCCGGTCTGCAGAAAATAACCGGCGCAGGAAACGTCCCCGGCCGCGCTTTTGCCGATGTAATTGACATAACCGGCTTTGACCGTCAATTTTTGGTTGTTGTCCCCCAAATTCCTCATCATTTCAACGAAGCCGAAGTAGCCGAGCCGGCTGGAGATACTGATGGTCGTCCCTCCGCCCGGATTGAAGATACCGTAGTTAAATCCCAAACCAGCGCTGATCTTGGTCGGGCCAAGCCGTATAATGTCTTTGCCGGCGGCAATGTAGGGTGAAGAGATCGCCATCTGCGCGTTGCCCGTCGGTGTCTCTATCTGCGACGGGTAATTCAGGAAAAAACCCAGGTCCAGATTTATGTCGACGACCGGCAGGACGAATTTGATCTCCGTGCCCAGGCCGTATTGCACCCGGTAAGGCAGATTAAACGTCGTGGCGGTCGTGGTTTCCAGATAGTTCGCCCCCGTCAGACTGCCGAAAATAAGGACATGATTGGGTTTTCTGATCTTTGAGAGGAGCTCCTCTTCCGTCTGTTTGGCGACGATGATCGTCTCTTCCCCCTCCTTGACCTCGACAATCCCCGTCTGGATATTCTTCTCATCTTTAACCACCCGGACATAGTGCTTGCCGGCCGGGATGTTGGAGATCGTCGCCCGGTCCTGGCCGACGAATTTAGCGTCAACATAAATGTCGGAGCCGAGAACATCGGAATAAATGGTCAGCTTACCGTAGGCGGTCTCGGCCCGCACCGCGGCAGAAAGCGCAAGAACACAACCAAAAATGCAGAGCGTTAATTTCAGTTTGTCCATGCCGCGTATTATACCACCGCCATGTTATAATGCAAATATGGCTGAATCTCCCATCAATCAAATACTTCCCGCTGTCCAGAAGCCGGCGAGATATATCGGCAATGAGCTTAATTCTATCCATAAGGACTGGGAAAAGACCAGTCTTAAGTTCGCCCTGGCCTACCCGGACGCTTATGAGATCGGCATGTCCAACCTCGGCCTGCAGATCCTCTATCATATAATAAACGACCAGCCGGACTGCCTGGCGGAGCGCGTCTTCGCTCCGTGGCCCGATATGGAACAACAACTTACCTCATACCCCTTACCCCTTACTTCTCTAGAATCACATAAGCCGCTTAAGGACTTCGACGTCCTCGGCTTTAGCCTGGGCCACGAACTGACGTACACGAACCTTATCACCATGCTCAAGTTCGGAGGGATACCAGTTCGGAGTTCGGAGCGGGGAGAAAATGATCCGCTGATCCTTGGCGGCGGCCCCTGCGCTTTCAATCCCGAACCGATCGCCGATTTCTTCGATTTTTTCGTCATCGGCGAGGCGGAAGAAGTTATTATAGAGATCGCCAATTCGTTACGCGTTACCCGTTACGCGTTACGAAAAGAAAAGCTCGAGGT
>Ga0155352_108_pt1 | contig 4995 bp, 6 predicted proteins | sample RifCSPhighO2_02_FD_106320 | JGI IMG/M metagenome (GOLD analysis project Ga0155352, IMG submission 106320) | candidate division WOR-1 bacterium RIFCSPHIGHO2_02_FULL_53_26 | reverse complement strand
CAGTTTCTTGAGGTCTTTTTGCGCCATCGAGACGAATGCTCCGTAAATGATGCTGATCAGCGCCAGAATGGCGATCGGCACGGCGAAATATTTGCAAGATTCCGGTAAAAGAGGCATGGAGAATCTTAAGAAGCCGTAACTGCCCATCTTCAGCAGGACGCCGGCCAGGATGACCGAGCCGGCTGTCGGGGCCTCGACGTGCGCGTCGGGGAGCCAGGTGTGGAACGGGAACATCGGGACTTTAATGGCAAAAGCCAGGAAGAAGCCGAGGAAGACAAGCGCGCCCAGGCGCGGGTCAGCAATCTTTGAAAGCTCAAGGAGATCAAAACTATGCGGCGAGGCGTTAAAGTACAAGATTAAAATGGACAACAACATCGCCAAACTGCCGGCCAAAGTGTAGAGGAAAAATTTGATCGCCGCGTATTCCTTGCGCGCCCCGCCCCAGACGCCGATCAGAAAATACATCGGCACCAAACTGACCTCCCAGAAAATGTAGAAAAGGAAAAGATCGAGCGCCGAAAAAACGCCGAGCATGCCGATCTCAAGGAGCAGGAAGAGGATAAAGTATTCCTTCGGCCGCTCCTTGATGATCCAGGAATAGATGAGAGATAAGGTGGTTAAAAGCGCCGTGAGGACCAGCATCGGCAGGCTGATGCCGTCGATCCCCAAATGATATTTGATGCCGAGGGTCGGCAGCCATTGGAAGACCTCCTGGAATTGGAAGCCGGCGGCCCCGCGGTCGAACAAGTACCAGAGGATTCCGGTCAGCGCCAGCGGGACGGCGGAGACGGCCGTAGCAAAAACCTTAATGAAAGCCGCTTTGTCGCGCGGGGTAAAGAGCAGCACCAGTATCCCCACCAGCGGCGCGAAAATTATTGTCGAAAGCATCAATTTACCTCCTTATTTCCTACAACTCACCCCCTGCTAACTTCAGGTTAACCCTCCCCCTCTCTTTTTAAGAGAGGGGGAAAGAGGGGGTGAGTTTTTATCTCCTAATTAATAAAACTAATACTATCCCCACAACGACGAACAAAAGATAATTCTGGACAAGCCCGGTCTGCGCTCGGCGCAGGGCCTCACCGAAGAGCGCGGAAATTTTGGCCAAGAGATTGACCAGCCCATCGACGATATAGATGTCAAAGAATGAATTGACGAAAGCAAAGATCCACCCCACCCGGCCGACCAGATTGACGATGCCGTCGATAACGAGCTGGTCGAAGATCGCGAGCCCCTGGCTGACCGCCGTCGCCGTCCAGCCGAAGACATAGATAAAGAATTCGTCGAGATAGAACTTGTTGGCGACGAATTTATAGAGAAAATTGTTATGCCAGCCGGCGAGCGACACGACCTTCGCGCCGTAAAGGAGCCAGGCCGTGAAAATGCCAAGCGTCGCCATCCCCAACGACGAAGCAAAAACCAGGAGTGGCGCCGCTTCTTCATGATGGCCGCCGGCGAAGGGATTGAAAAAGCCGAAGCCAAACGCGAAGACCGCCAGGATGATGAGCGGCACGGTCATGACGCGGGGCGATTCGTGGGGATGCCCTTTGACCTGGCCCGGGAAGATCTTAAAGATCATGCGAAAGACGTAGAACGCGGTCAGAAACACCGCCGCGACCGCCAGCCAGAAAGCGACGGGGAGATTGTGATAGGCGGCGGCGAGGATCTCGTCCTTGCTGAAGAAGCCGGAGAACGGCGGAATGCCGGTCAGCGCCAGCGCACCGATCATGGTTGTCGCGAAAGTGATCGGCATGGCTTTGGCCAGGCCCCCCATCTCGGACATTTCGTTCGAGTGAACGGCATGGATGATCGAGCCGGCCCCTAAAAAGAGAAGCGCCTTGAAGAAGCCGTGGGTCAGGAGATGGAACATCCCCGCCTCCGGCGCGTTGGCGCCCATCGCTAACATCATGAAGCCGAGCTGGGAGATCGTCGAATATGCCATGATCTTTTTGATATCGGTCTGCGTCACCGCGATAAGACAGGCCATGAGCGCCGTGCCAATCCCGAGATAGCCAATGATCGTTAAGGTCAGCGGTGCCAGTTCAAATAACGGAAAGAGCCGCGCCACCATATAGACGCCGGCCGCCACCATCGTCGCCGCGTGGATGAGGGCGGAAACAGGGGTCGGGCCCTCCATCGCGTCGGGCAGCCAGACGTGGAGCGGAAACTGGGCCGATTTGCCGATCGCGCCGCAGAAGATGAGCAGAGTTATGGCAGTGACGAGCGGCACAGATAAAGTGTGCGCCTGGCTGAAGATCGTTTGAAAATCGATCGCGCCGAGGGAGAGGAATAGGAGCAGGATACCAAGGAAGAAACCGATGTCCCCCGCCCGGGTGAAAATAAACGCTTTTTTGCAGGCCGCGGCGGCCGAGGGCTTCTCGAACCAGAAGCCGATCAAAAGATATGAGCCGAGGCCGACCAGCTCCCAGAAGATATAGAGCAAAAGCAGGTTATTGGCCAGGACCACGCCCAGCATGGCGGCGCAAAAGAGCGAGAGATAAGCAAAGAAGCGGGCAAAGCGCGGGTCGCCCTTCATATACCCGATCGAATATATCTGGATCATGAGGCCGACGCCGGTCACGAGCAGGAGCATCCAGGCCGAGATGAGATCGATGCGGAAACTGAAAGCGACTATCGGCAGCCAGGCGGCGCTCACTTCGATCGTCGTGCCCTGGAAGACCTCGATCGCCGCCAGGAGTGAGAGGAGGAACGAGCCGGCCAGCGCCGCGATCGAAACATACGGCGCCCTCTCCTTCAGCTGCCAACCGAAGAAGACAAGCGCGGCAAAAGCCAGCGCCGGGAGCAATGGAATTAAAATTACCATTTTAATAACGCAGCCTTTTCAACATCGATATCCCCGAACTCGCGGTAGAGATTGAGAATGATCGCCAGCCCGATCGCCGCCTCGGCCGCCGCCGCTGCGATGATAAAGAGCGTAAATATCTGGCCCGAGAGATCGATCAGCGTCCTCGAAAAATAGACAAAATTGAGGTTGACGGCGTTGAGCATCAGCTCGATCGACATGAGGATGGCGACGGCGTTCTTGCGCGTCAGCGCCCCGAACAAACCGATCCCGAAGAGAATTAAACTTATGGCCAGGATATCCATTAGTCCTTCCTCGCAATGACGACGGCGCCGACAAGCGCCGCCAATAGAAGCAGAGAAATCACTTCAAACGGCAAAAGATAGGTTGTCAAGAGCTCGCGGCCAAGCCCGGCGATCGGATCGGACATCTTACCGGCCTTGGCAACAAGATCAAGTTTCCTGATCGCCGCGATCCCGAACAGGACAAAGACAATTACCGCTAAAAGCGAAGGCATAACCTGGTGGTTGGCGGCCGACAACAGCCGGTCGCCCACCCGGGTCGTCAGCATGATGGCAAAAATGATCAGGATCATGATCGCGCCTACATATATGATGAGCTGCATGACGCCGACGAAGGGCGCGTCAAGATAGAAATAGAAACCGGCCAGCGTCAGCAGCGCGACCGCCAGGGCCAGCGCGCAGTGAAAGATGTTTTTCAGCGTCACCGTCAGGAACGCCGAAATCAGGAGTATGGCCGCCAGAACGTATATCATTAGATGTCTTTCCTCTCGATCAGCTGTTTGCGGTCATAGACGCTGTTTTCGTAGCTCTGGTCCCAGTAATTGGCCGAGAACGGGCAGACATCAACGCAGATGCCGCAGTACATGCACAGCCCCATGTCGACGGTATAACTTTCCAGCTTGCGCTTTTTGTCCTCGCCGACATGATATTTAATATAGATGCAGTTGTTGGGGCAATAATTGACGCAGATCATGCACGAGGTGCATTTGTCGCGGTGCAAGCGCAAGTTGCCGCGGAAAGCCGGGTACGGCTGACGCTTCTCGCTCGGGTACTGCAGGGTGATCGGTTTCTTGACGATCTGCTCGAGCGTCACCTTCATCCCCAGTAAAAGATTATATATCCCCAAAAAGAATTGTTTCATTTAATTAAAACCATAACGAGACCGGTGACCAGAAGATTCGCCAGCGCGAGCGGCAAAAGAAGCTTCCAGCAGAAGCTCATCATCTGGTCAATCCGCAGGCGCGGGAATGTCCAGCGCCACCACATCAGGACAAAGAGGAGAACATAGGTCTTGATGAGGAACCAGACAAAGGGCGGGAGTATCGGCCCCTGCCAGCCGCCCAGGAAGAGGATCGTCGCCAGCGCGCAGACGGTGAACATGTTGACGTATTCGGCAAAGAAGAACATGACGAACTTCATCCCGCTGTATTCGACGTTGTAGCCGGCGACAAGCTCTGATTCCGCTTCCGGCAGGTCGAACGGCGTTCGGTTGACCTCGGCGGTGGCGGCGATAAGATAGATGAAGAAGGCGACCGGCTGGATCAGAATATACGGGAATGCCCTTTGCGCTTCGGTGATACCGATCAAACTGAACGAACCGGAGAGCATGATGACCGGCAGGACCGAGATAAGGATCGGGATCTCGTAGCTGATGATCTGGGCGACCGAGCGGAAACCGCCAAGCAATGCGTACTTATTATTGGACGACCAACCAGCCATCATGATGGAGAGCGCCGTCAAGCTGGAGACCCCGAAAACATATAAAAGGCCGATATTGAGGTCCTTTACATATAATACAGGCGAGAATGGGATAACAAGGTAAGCCAGGAAAGCGGCGACAAAGACGACGACCGGCGCCGCGATAAAGACCCAGCGGTCGACCAGCTTGGGGATGATATCTTCTTTCATTAAGAGTTTGAGCGCATCGGCGCCCAATTGCAAACTGCCGTGCCAGCCCACCCTCATCGGCCCGTAGCGCATCTGGAAGTGGGCGCTCACTTTTCGCTCCATCCAAACGAGGAACATGGCGGTTAAGCTGATGAACGCCAGCGCCACCGCCGATTTGATCAGGATAATTAATAAATCTAATAACATCTTTTTATATTTCTAAACCCCACACTAAAGTGTGGGGAATAATCCTTCTCTAATTCCCCATACTTCAGTATGGGGATT
>Ga0155352_106_pt2 | contig 5061 bp, 9 predicted proteins | sample RifCSPhighO2_02_FD_106320 | JGI IMG/M metagenome (GOLD analysis project Ga0155352, IMG submission 106320) | candidate division WOR-1 bacterium RIFCSPHIGHO2_02_FULL_53_26 | reverse complement strand
CCCTTGTTCCAGATCTTCATCTTCAGCGTCCGCGTAAAATAGGGGGTGGTGATCGTCATCTCAAGATTCCCCCGGTTGGTCGTGCCGCGGATGAGCTGGTCGGATTTTCTAACGATCTCTTTAGCCGGCGGCTGAGCCAGAGCCAGCCCGGCCGTCAGAAAGACAGCCAAAAAAAATGCGCTTCCCTTCATTTTTTCTCTTCTGTCCCCGATATTTTTGAAACATATTTCTCCGGTTCTCTCTCAAAGCTTGCCTTACAGCCCTCAGAACAGAAATAATAGGTACTACCTTTATAGATGCTCGTGACCTTGCTGTCCGAGCATTCCATGCCGCAGACCGGATCTTTCTCAACCGCCATCTCTTCTCACCTCCTTAAAAAATAAACGGAACAAACATTTTGGTCCTGCTTTTATATTCCAAAAATTTCTGGCCGAATTCTTTCTCTAACGTCTTTTCCTCGTTCAGCGACAGCCGGTAATACATGAAAATTAAAACCGGGAACATAGCCACGGTAATGATCGTCGGCCACTGGATTATAAAGCCGGCCAGGATCAAATACAATCCTAAATATTGCGGATGGCGGATATAAGCGTAAAGCCCCTCGGTCACCAGCTCGCCTTTACCCTGATAGATCAGGCGCCAGCCGTAACCCATGACCAAGAGGCCGGCGAAGATCAAAAAATTACTGATGATGTGGATCCAGTTCATCATGGCCGGCCCGCCGCCGAAAAAAGTCAGCCAGAGGTGGCCGTAGGCGTGGGAGAAAGGATTGAGCGCCGGGTAGCTGTCTTTAAGCCAGGAAGTCAGAATGAAAATGGTCAGCGGAAAGCCATACATCTCGGTGAAGAGAGCGACGAAGAAAGCGGCTATCATCTTAAAGTTTCGCCATTCGATCTTCTTTTTCGGCACCAGGAAACTGGAAGTGAAAAACAAAAAAATCAAGACATTAGTTATCACCACCAGCCAGAAACCGTAAGCGTAGCCGCCGCCTTCTCCGTGCATTTTACATCCTTCCTTTTCCGTTCACAATTCTCGCTACATATTGTGCATCTTTTCCATGTCGGAGGGGCTTTCCTTTTCGTCCATCCGATGCACCATTCCCCCGGAAAGTTTCTGGACTTTCTTTCTCTGCTCGGCGGTCAAAACCCCGTCGGCCTTGTCGAGCGCGTCGAAATAAGCGCTCCGCAATTTACTCTGGATCGCATCAATCTCAGCCGCTTTCCTGCCCACCGCCTTGTAATCCAGCTTATCCGCGTCATACAGCTCATCCAGATCGCTCTGCAGAGCGGTAATCTCAGCGCTCCTCTTGGCCGCTTCTTTCTTGTAAGCTGAACGGACGGCCTTGAGCTTGCTCGTCTGATCATCGGTCAGCTTCAGCTCATCCCGGTAAGAAACATAAGTGTCCAGCGCCGAGTGCCCCATCATCGGGCAGAGCGGATACATCATGGAGCCCCCCATCATCATCTGCCCCCGCATCATCATGGGCATCATCCGCCGATCCGCCTGAACCGGAATAACCAGCATTCCGGCCAGCAGTAAAATCAATAATATTCGCATTCTTTTTCACCTCCTTTTGATTTAATCTTCCGCCAATTTATCCTCCAAAGTATTGCGCAAGTCAAAGATTGCATCTTCTTCGTTTTCGACATATTTCTGTAATCTTATATCCGAAACCGAAAGCAGAGCATCAACCACCGATTCTATTTTCGCGGATTCCTGCTTAATCAAGGAAGTGCATTTTCGGACAGTTTCATCTTTTGAGAACGTTTCGGCCAACTGCGCCTGGGCGCTGACGGTGGCATTGGAGTTTCTGATGTAATGGGCGATCGTGGCGGCTAGTTGCTTTAACGTATTATAGGCCACCATCTTTCGTTCATTATCGGCCATTGCCGTCGCTGGCTGGGCCTCAAGACCGTTCAATCTTTTGAACAGCCCTTCGCATGATTCGGAACAAAAGCTATATTCTTTGTCCCGGAAATTCAACTTTGAGTACTCCTGTCCTTCGCCCAGTTCCATGCCGCAAATAGGGTCTTTACTTTTCAAAGTCATGCCCCGTTTTCTGCCACTCAACTGTTCCGCCGGAAAGATTATTCACATTAGTATAACCAAGCTCCACCAGTTTTTTGGCTGCGGCTTCACTCATTCTTCCCGTTCGGCAGTACACAATTATTTTGGCTTGTTTGTCTTTAGGAAATCTATCAATGTTCCTGTCTATCTCATTATAAGGAATAAATGCATCCGTTCCTTTAATATGCTGCTGCTCCGGGATATGGGTATCAAGAATAAAAACATCTTCATTGTTTTGAAGCAATTTATGCAACCCGCTAACGGATATGTTTTTATAAACTGCCGGACGTTCTCCCACTCCCCAAACTGCCATCGCCAGCAAAATGCTTAAGCCGATCATCACCAACAAAATGGCAAGGATATTTGTAACAATTCTCATATTGAAATTAATGACAACCTCCTTTTTCTTTCCCCTCAGTTGATCCGCCGCTCTTTTTCTCGGGCCGATGCATCCAGAACATCATGAGCGGGCAAAAGAGAACGACTAACAGCAATAAAATTGTTTCAAATGACATTTTCCTCATACCTCCGAAAGATGATAGCCCAGATCGGCCTCTTCCACCGCTTTGATGATTTCCAAAACTGTGATCTTGCCCTGATCAAATTCCACCTCGGCTTTGCGCGCGTCATAATCGACAAAAACTTTCCGGACCCCGTCTTTACTCTTGAGCAGGGCGGAAATGGTCATGGCGCAGGTGCCGCAGTGCATCCCCGAAACATTGAGAACGACCGTTGTTGTTGTCATTTCCCTTCCAGCTTCTCCCTTAAATCTTTCTCCGTCGCGCCGCCGACAAACTCCAATTTGCCATTAATCACTACCCCCGGCGCGGAAAGAATCGGATAGCGCTCTAAATATTCCGGGCGCTCCGTCAGGTCGACGATCTCGATCTTAAGATCCGGATATTCCGGCTTGATTTTTTCAAGAACTCTCTCGACCGCAGCGCAGGCCGCGCAGCCGGGCGTGGTTAAAATTTTTATTTCTGCCATGTCAGCCGAATGGCCTCCTGATAAAATACCAGACTGTTGGAATTATCGTTAATAAAGTAATGATTATGAAAGCCCGGCCCTGAGTGCGGTTGGCAATGTCGTAAACCCCCCGCCCCTCCGCCAAACCCTTCCGACACTCGCCGCAAATTCCGTCTAAATTCCCTTTTTCAAACTCCAGGCGGCAAAGACAACTGTTATTGGGGAACATTTTATCGGTTAGGCACTGTTTGCAGGGGGGATCGATACAGCACTCATATTCGGCCGCTCCCGCCCCCGCGCGCAGAAAGCCCCTCGTCCAGCCGGCGTGCAGAGGCGTGTTCAAGAACCAGAAATGGCCGTACAACCCCCAAACAATAATGATCGCGCCAAAAAACAGCAAGAGGAAACCGGTTATTTTATGGACCAGAACCTCTTTTTTAACCAACCAGCTGGAAGCATTCACCCCTAAAATTCCCAGGATCGCGAAAGCCAAAAGAGGCAGGACTCGGCCCAGGCCGTTGACCGCCTGCAGAGCAATGCCCCAGGGAATATTGCCGACGGTAGCGATATGCGCCAAAATTATATAAGTAGCGGGGTTGGGACAGCCAATGCCCGCGTTGCCTAAAAGCAAACCCATGAGAAAAGCCTTGACATAATCGCCCTGCTCCTGAACGAAGCGGGGTAAAGCGCCGGTATAACTCGGGATCTTAAAATTTAAGAGCCGCAGTTCAGTCAAGGCAAAAACGAACGCGGCAATCCCGGCCACCAGGAACATATACATGACAATTTTCATCAAGCCAAAGATCTGCCCCAGCCAGGCCACCAGCACGCCGTATAGCATCAGGGTGATAATTACCCCCAGGCCAAAGAACAAAGCCATGCCCAAGCCCTTCATATAACCCTTGCCCATCGAAAGCGGCACAATGATAAAGACCAGAGGCAAGGTGCAGGGCAGGACGATCATGGAAAGCCCGGCCGCGAAGGCCAGGGTCAAAGTCACCGATTGGACCGGCGCGGACGCCAGCCAGAACAGGCCGATCAAAAAAACCACCAGAATCACAAAAACCGTTGCCACTAAAGAGACCCTGATCCTCTTTTGCCCCTCGTTTAATTCAACCATTTTCCACCTCTCATTTTCAAACCTGGTACAAATCCGCTCGAGTTAAAGGAACTCTCGGCAAGCCCGGCTCCGAATGTTTCGAGGCCAGGACCTGATAAACATTGAGACTGCCGTGCGCGAAACCGTAAGAAGAGCCGGCCATGTAGAGACGCCAGATGCGGTAGGTTTTCTCCGGCACCAGGGCGCGGGCCTTTTCTTCGTTCTTTTCGAGGCTGTGCACCCAGCGCTCAAGCGTCTTGGCATAATGCGTCCTCAATGATTCGATATCCAGTATCTCAAAACCGGCTTTTTCCATCTGCCGGCTGACCTCGCTGATATTAGTCAGCTCGCCGTCCGGGAAGACGAACGTGTTGACGAATTTTTGGCCAACCGAGCGTCCCGAATCGGTAAAGTCGGTCGTGATACCGTGATTCAAGAAAAGGCCCTTCTCTTTCAAGAGGCGGGCGGCCGCTCCGAAATAAACGGGAAGATTATTCAGCCCAACGTGCTCAAACATGCCGATGCTGACCACTTTATCAAATATCCCCTCGCCTTTTATTTCCCGGTAGTCACGCAGTTCCACCCGGCAGAGATGGCCGATGCCTTCACGTTTTATCCTCTCCTGCGCATATTCAAACTGGTTACTGCTCAAGGTTATGCCCAAAGCTTCCACGCTGAAATGCTTGGCCGCCCAGATGACCAGGCCGCCCCAGCCGCAGCCGAGATCCAGAAGCTTTTCTCCGGGCTGGAGCCGCAGCTTTCGGCAAATATATGTCAGTTTATCCCTCTGGGCCTCATCGATATCCGCGCCGTGGCGCTTAAAATAAGCGCAGGAATAGATCATCTCCTCGCCCAGAAAGAGCCGGTAGAAATCATTACCGACATCATAATGGCATGCGATTGCCTTCTTGTCTCGAGCGATCGAGTGC
>Ga0155352_122_pt1 | contig 5277 bp, 4 predicted proteins | sample RifCSPhighO2_02_FD_106320 | JGI IMG/M metagenome (GOLD analysis project Ga0155352, IMG submission 106320) | candidate division WOR-1 bacterium RIFCSPHIGHO2_02_FULL_53_26 | reverse complement strand
GAAGAAAGAGCACTTGAGGCGCCAAAATGTCACCTCAAGTTACGGCGGCCGCAGATATTTGCCTTTTGCTTTTACCGAACAGGGTTGTTTTTACTGCGATCAAAACCATGCTTCAGCCGCGGCAAAAACCTAAGCGGATCGGCTTTATAGCGCCCGGGCAGGAAGGCGGTTAGCAGCCAGCTTGGTTGGCTTTAACAAACAATTTCCCCAAAAAGGAGGTGAGAAAGATGCAAGAAAATGCAAAAGAATCAAAGCCGTTGTTCAATCAGATGGTCAAGGGCGGGCGCCGGACTTACTTTATCTCGGTTAGAGAAGCCAGCAATAAACAAAAGTATGTAACCATCACCGAGAGCAAAGTCGTCGGCGAGAACAAATTCGACCGCTTCAATATCATGGTCTTCCAGGATAAGATCGGCGAATTCGTCGACGCGCTCCAGGGAGCGTGCGCGATCGCGGCCTAAGCATTAAGGAGCGCCTCCCGGGGCTGTCCTGGGAGGCGCCTATTTTAGCGTGATCATTATCTGCCGGCGGCGGACATTTTACTTTTTAAAGGGTATTTTTCCGGATTTTTCAGATTATCAATTTCCAGGTCAACATCCAAATCGGGCCAATAGAGATGATAGCCGTGAAGCAAATGAAGATTTTTTATTGCTTCGACGGTTTTATGCCTGAAGTAAGGATAATTGTTATAGTCAAGAAAATACTCCTGGCCGTGAACCAGCAGCCAGACGCCGAAACCGGTTATATTTTCAACGCCGGCTAAAATGTTCTTCCTCCTTTTGCCTGAATATTGTCGGGCTCATTAAATAATTATATCATAACTTGGGATTGTTGAACGAGCACGCCCCGGCTTAGCCCGGGGGCGTCGCTTGATCTAATTGCCGGAAGCGGGCTCAAAGTTAAAGGTGAATTCAACAACACCGTTAACCGATTCGGGGAAAGTGGTATTTTTTATCATGGCGATGACGCATTGATTTACGCTCGCGTTATTCATCCTGTCTTCCTTTATTTCCGCTTTTTTCACGGAACCAGCATTAACGCTAAATCTAAGTACAACCGACCCATGAAGCGAATTATTCCTCATGAGCTCACTCTCATAGCATCTCTTGAGCCCGGGTTTCAGCTTATTGATCTCATTTTCTATTATTGCCTTCAGATCAGTGGAGCCCGGACTCGCCGGTTCGGTTCCGGTAGATGGAGGGGGAACCGCATCCGGCGGGAGATGCCAACTGAACTGCTTAGGCCGATGAGCGCCCAGATCCATTTCCCGGCCGCGCCCGATCAATTTGGCCAGATCAGGGCCGTCAATCGTTATGGTCGCGGGGGCTTCCTTTGTCGGCGGCTCGATTTTCACAAGGGCCGCCTGCAGGTCGCGGCTGTCATCCGGAACATTCAGCCCATTCGGCGATTCGGAAAATTGAAAGGCCTTGATTATCGGCTCGCCTTTTTCATTGATCTGCGGAGTAATGTTAAAGATCCTGGCGGCGGCGGAGATGTCATCACGATTTGAATTGAATTGAGCGACAAGCCCCCTGACTGCCAGTTTCCACCCTTCAAGCGGATTGCCGGTTATTGTTTTTACTGTCACCGGACCAAGCGGGGAGTTCAGGTGATTTGCTTTGTTCCCTTCCTTAAGGAAAGTATCGTAATCAAGGTAATCGCGGATATAAAGGATCTGGATGAGGAGCGCTTTGCCACCGGCGCTGAGGCGACTCTTTTTGACTTTGGCGATCGCCGCTTTGAGATCGGAAGCGCGATCAAGCTCGGGCAGGGCGGCCTCGGAAAATTGATAGGCCTTGATCAGCGGGACGCCGTTCTCGCCTTTGAGCGGAGTGATATTGAACAACTGGGCCGCGAGTGTAACATCCTGCTGGTTTGAGTTGAATTGAGCGACCAACCCGCGGACCGCTAATTTCCAGCCTTCGAGCAGATCGCTGATTATAACAGTAACAGTTGCCGGCCCAAGGGGGGCTTTAACACCTTTCTTTTTATCTCCTTCTTTTAGAAAGGTGTCGTAATCGAGATAATCGCGGATATAGAGGATCTGCTTCAGCGCGTTTAAGCCGCCCGCAGAAACATTCCCACTCGAAGCGATGTTTGATGGAGACATTTGTTATTCGGATTTCGCGCCGCCCTGTGGGGTTTTGTCGTCCGGGTTGGGCTCAGCGGCGACCTTATCAGCGGCGACCTTATCAGCGGCGACCTTATCAGCGGCGACCTTATCAGCGGCGACCTTATCAGCAGCGACCTTATCAGCAGCGACCTTATCAGCAGCGGCCTTATCAGCAGCGACCTTATCAGCAGCGACCTTATCAGCGGCGACCTTATCAGCGGCGACCTTATCAGCGGCGACCTTATCAGCAGCGGCCTTATCAGCGGCGACCTTATCAGCAGCGACCTTATCAGCGGCGACCTTATCAGCGGCGACCTTATCAGCAGCGACCTTATCAGCAGCGACCTTATCAGCAACGGCCGGAGCAGCCGTAGGAGCAGAGACGGCTGCGGCGGCATCGGTTGCCGGCCTTGGTGCGGCTGCCGTAGGAGCAGAGACGGCTGCGGCGGCATCAGTCGGCGGGTTTGATGCGGCTGCCGAAACCACCAAGATGAATGCCGTGATCGCGGGACTCTCCAGGCCTTTATATTTAATTTCGACAAGCAGGGCTACCGCATCGATATTCTTATTACCGGCTTTTATCAGTTCCGTCAGCCGGGTTAACGCCACATCCATGATCATAAGGGCTATCGTTAACGCATTGGCCGTCGCGTCGCCGACATTCTGCTCCGCGAGTTCAAGCCAGAAGCCGGCATCTTCATATTTGTTGGCGGCCAGAGCTTCGGCCGCCGCGAGGCGGACTGCGGGAGAAAGGTCTTTTGCCAGAAACCCTTTTTCCATAGCGACCCGCCTAAGAAGCTCGTTAGAGGTCGGCGTGTTTTCAGCCCCAAGCATGGTGATCTTTTTCAACTGGAGATCTTCCGGTTCCGCAACATCGAATAAGCCGAGCCCGAATGATGCGGCAGTGATCACAGCCGGCATGGTAGTTGAATCTGTTACCGAAGTAGCCTCGGTCGGCGCGGATAATGGTGTTGCGCTACCAACCGAAGCGGTTGCCGGTTGGGACGCGGATGGAGCGAGAGGCCTGGACTCCTCTAAAAGCAGTTCTTTGAGTTTAATGGCTAAATCTTTTACTTCACTCAATTTGGCCTTGAAGGCTTTGATGTTGGTTTTGTCAAAATCGTTCTTTAGTTCATTAAATATTTTGTCGATTTGGTCATAGTTCTCGGTTATTGCCTTCTTTTGTTCGGCCTTATCATCATAATTTTTAACCAGATTGCCGGCCTGCACATGCAGAGTGCCGATCTGCATAAGGATCCGATACTTTTGAACTTCAACCGGATCGACCGCGGCGAGCAGAACAGGGCCGACACCTCCTACAGTCATTGAATTTACCATTTTTACATCTCCTCCTTGATCTTCATTACTTGTTCACTTCGATATCTTCCGGCCGGAATTCATCAGCGCTCTCGAGTGGGGCCGGGGCTGGCTCGTACTTTAAAGTCACCTCTGGATCGAGATCTTCGGCGTTAGTTTTTGGTTCGATCGCATGAGCGTCAGATCTCGGCGCCGAAAGCGCCGCAGGGAAGATCGTGGGCTGTGGGGCGCGGGTCGTTCGCCAGAGGGTGGACACATCAAGGGAAACCGCGCCGCCGCCGTACAGGGACCCGTTAAGGGCGCCGACATTGCCTCTCAGGGTAACGAGTTCATTAAGATAAGGGAGAGTATAATCCAGCGAGCCGCGGTGGTCGGAATATCCTTGCGGCGCCGCGGCGGCAGCCAGGCCGGCGAGGGCGCTGCCGGCGTAGCCATAGCGGCCAAGGAGACGGCCATTATTTCCGCCGAAATCATAACCGCCGCCCAAACTGAAGTCCCAGGTGTTAATGTCCGGATAGAGATATTCAGTGCGGGTCCGGCCGTTACTGCCGGGAAAGCGGCGCGGCAGGGACGTCTCATCGGTCCCATAGCCGCCGCCCGCATTGCCGAACCATTTCCGATAATTCAGCCGGAGATTAAGACCGACATTATGGGTCTGGGTGCGCTCCGAAAAACCCAGACCGTCGTAATTCCTGGCGTAATAATCGCGCCAATTGACGCCGTATTTATAGTAGAGCTCAAGATAACCGGTCAGCTCCTTATAAGAGGATTCAAGCGCGGCGGCCGGCCCTAACGAGAGGGCGTGCTGGCGCCGGCTGGGAGCGAACGGTCCGGCGACGGCATCTCGATCGGAATTCCCAAAAGCATAGCCGAACCCGGTCCCGAGGCCGAAGCGGGAAGCGCCGTTGTCATAAAGTTTTACGGCGGGCGTCATGCCCGCGCCAAGTTCAAGGCCGCGGCCGCCGCTATAATTCTGGTCGTAACCGAGATGAGCGTCCCCGCGCAAAGCGAAGCGGTCCGGCTGAAGGCCAAGGTGGCGGTTGAAGTCATAGTTGTCCAGCTCAAAGCGCAGATTGGCATCGGGATTTCTGAATTCGCGGATCGCCGGTTCCACGGGAGTTTTTTTCACCAGGCCTGTGCCGCCGATTCTGAGGCCGATGGAGAAGCGATTGACGATCTCTTCCGGACCAGGTGCTACGGCCGCCGGCGATATAATAACTTCGGATGTTGGCGGAGTGACGGTGAGAGCGTTATCAAGGCCCGCGGCAACGGCATTGTTATCGGGATAGAGAATAACAAGCCGGTAATTACCGGCCGGCACGCCGGCCGCAACGGTGACCGTGGCCGCAATTTCCTCGCTGACACGGTTCCCTTTCTTTGATTCATCAACTTTATCCAGTCGGAGCGTAATCCCGTTTTCCTTTTCATCGCCCAGACGGAATTCGATCACGGCTTTGGGCGGGAAGTCGATCCCCTTGATCAAGATAGCCGACTGGCTGTCGGGGCTGAGCGAGGGAGTGGCTTTTGTCCTCGCATCTAAAAGCGATACGGCTTGAGGCGTCGGGCAGTGATCCGCCATTAACTGTGGTTCACTGGCGCCGTAGAGCTGGTTATATAATGCCCAGCCTTGTTTCCTGGGGGCGCCCGTGAGTTTCTTCTGGTCGAAGGCGGTGACGATCAAGGCGTCAAGCAAACTCCAGTATTTTTTTCTCTCCTCTGTCCCTACCGGCATAGGTTTGAGGTATTTTCCCTTATCGCTCCAGCTGGCCGCCTCAAATTTAGCCATATCGGCCTTGGCCACGGCCAGATTAAGGAAATCGTTAATATTGTCAATTGCCTGGCCGACC
>Ga0155352_120_pt1 | contig 5400 bp, 5 predicted proteins | sample RifCSPhighO2_02_FD_106320 | JGI IMG/M metagenome (GOLD analysis project Ga0155352, IMG submission 106320) | candidate division WOR-1 bacterium RIFCSPHIGHO2_02_FULL_53_26 | reverse complement strand
GCGACGCCGCCGGCAACTGGTCGCCATTGGGGACCAGCGAGGTCCTGATCGACTTGACCAAGCCGACCGGCGAAGTGACTATCGGCGACGGCGCAAGTTATTCCAATTCGCAATATGTCGATCTCACTTTAACTGCTTCAGACGACCGCACGCCACAGGCAAATATTCTCATGCGCCTGGCTAACACCAAAAACGCCCTCTTAGCTGGATCGTGGGGCGGCTATTACTCTCCGATCTATGGCTATCAGCTGCCAAATTCCACTACCAACACGATCTTCTACCAGCTCTTAGATGAGGCCGGCAATACTTCTGAAGTGATAACTAAAACAATCACAGTTGACAGCACCGACCCAACCGGCTCGATCTCGATCAACAGTGGCGCGAGTTCAACCAATACCATTGAGGTGACCTTGACCCTTTACGCTACTGACACCGTGAGCGGGGTAGCCTCCATGCGGTTCAATAACGATCTCGGCAACTGGACTTCCTGGGAGAGCTACGCAACCACAAAGACCTGGCAATTGCCGGCGGTCGGCAGCCTCGATCATTATGTCTATGTTGAGTACAAGGACAGGGCCGGCAATACGTCCCAATACTGGGATTCAATTTACTATTCCGGTCCGAGCGCCTTCATGGAAAGCCCGATCACCGCGGTCTTTGATCTCGACAAGGAAAAGGACCTGGTCATCAAAGACAGCCTGACTCTCGGCAAGCTCACCTGGGCAAAGCCGGCGGCGCCGGAAGAGGTCAACTATTATCAGGTCAAGATCAGGACGTCCGATGGCCTGATCACCCGAAGGGCGGATCGCACAACGACCTCGGATATTTCCTTCATCGCCAGCCGGCCGGAACGGTTGATCACCGATTACTTCAAGAACGGCCGGTACGACGGAGAGATATTTGCTTATGACCGGGCGGGCGATCAATATCCTGTCTTAACCTTTTCAATAAACTTCTCAGTCCCGCCGCCTTCGATCAAAGAGATGCTGGCCGACGGCCTGAAGCTGGCTGACAACTCACGCCTCTCCGTCAATCCGGAACTTAAAGCCGTGGTCGAGACGGCCGGGCCAGCCGTTACGCTGGACAATAACCGCACGAAGATACTGGTCGACAACAAGCCGATCAAGACCCTCGCTATCCGGCGCGTGACGCCGATGACCCAATCGACCGGCCCGACCGTCTTTGAAGTTAAATCACTTTCGGCGCCGCTGATCGACGGGACGCACTGGGTGACGGTCAGCCTCTTCGACCTCAGTGGCAATTACTATGAAAGGTCGTTTGCCAACCTCTCGGTGATGGCCGGACTGACGTTGAGCCAGCTCCGGGGCAATAACCCCAACCCATTCTCGCCGTCAAGGAAGGTCGAATCGACCCGGATCGCCTATGACTTGCTCGAAGACGCCGATATCGAGATCATGATCTTTGACATCACTGGCCGGTCGGTCAGGAAACTAACTGCCAATGTAGGCGAGAAAACAGGTTTGGTCGGTAAAGGCGGAGCCAGGGGCTATAACGAAGTTGTGTGGGACGGCAAGAACGAAAGTGGCAACTACGTCGGCAACGGGGCGTATCCGTACATAATCTTCAAGAAGGGCGAGAAGAAGCCGTTAGCGAGTTCGCAGATAGCGGTGCTGGATTGATTAAAGAAGATCAGAATACCAGAAATCAGAAGAGAGAAACAGAGACCAGAGATCAGAAGAACAGAGATTTTATTGATACACACTAAAAACCGAAGCTAATTTATCGCCTTTTTCAGCAATCGTTTGAGTTTCGCCCGGCACAATTGACACCGACCAGTAGTGGACCGGTTCGGTCCCCGCCGTGAACGCGTAATCGAGATTGAAATTACCAAGATTAAAACCGAACCCGGCGCTCGACTTATCGGCGCCGCGGCCGCCGCGGACTGACAGTCCCCTGACCGCCCGCCATTCAAAACCGAGCCCGCCGCCATCAAGGGATAAAATAAGCCGGTCATTAAAGAGCTTGCTTGAGACGCCGGAGAGAAGCGCGCGTTCATTTTTCCCGTTCAGAAGAGAAAGCCCCAGAGAAATATTATCATTCGGCTTGAAGACCGAAGCCAGGTCGATATTGACGTCGGAGCCGGCGTCGGAATAGAGGCCGTTAGCCGCGCCGACCTTGCGGCTCGCGAATTTAACATTGATCCCCAGGGAGAGAACGCCCAAACTGCGCGGGATCCTGATCCGCTGATTGACCGACTGCGCCAGGGAAACATAGAGCGTCTGCGTCGTGAATTTATCGGAACTGTTGCCGGCTGGATCGGTCGTGCCGACATAGGCGAGACCCAAACTGCCGAAGCCGGTCTGCTCGACGCCGCCGATCATCGTGTATTCGCGGCCTTCCGAGAGGCGGGTTGAGACCAGAACAGATTCATTCTGGACTGAGGCGATGCCGGCCGGATTGATAAAAATGGCGTTGACGTCGTCGGCCAGGCCGGTGAACGCGCCGCCCATGCCCATGGGCCGCGCGCCGAGGTTAGCCTGAGCCAGCGCGGAAAATCCAAATGACAAATAACAAAATCCAAACAAAATCCCAATACCAAATTTTCTAATGGTCATTCTATAATATTATCGGGGCGAAAGGGGAAAAACTTGTGCGGTTAAAGAGTCGTGTTGGGGGCCAGTTTGGCGCCGGGCTTGAACGGTAATCAAGATTGAGGTTCTCCAGGTAGGATTTAATAGAAGATATGATATAATGCAATCATGGTTTGGGATTACAGCGATAAAGATTATAAGCGACAGGCGGAAGCTGATCCGCAATGGCACCTTGAGCGGCTGATCAACTTTGGCCCTGGCAAAGAAAAAATCGATCGAAAACTGCTTGAAAGATTTCTGCCGAGGCTGAAAATCCCGGCTGACCGCAGGGCTTTCCTGGAATTGTTGTTATGGAACAAACCGTTTTAAACACGGATCAGATTGTGGCCTTGAACGCGGCGGCCGGCGAATCTCGTTTATCGGGGTACTATCTTTCCGGCGGAACAGCCCTGGCGGAATATTATTTGCGCCATCGGATATCAGACGATCTTGACTTTTTTATTTATGACGAACCTGACAGCATTTTCCTCCCCGAATTCGCCGAAAAATTAAAAGCGCTTTTACGCTCCTCATCAATTAGATTTGAGCGGCTTCACGACCGCTATCAGTTTTATTTCTCGCTTCACGATCGAGGGGAACTGAAGATTGAGTTCGCGCGTTATCACTTTAAATCACTGTTAGAACCGCGGAATATTAATGGCGTACGGATCGACAGTTTCCGTGATATCGCCGCGAATAAATTGATGGCCATGCTTGACCGCTTCGACCCCAAGGATTTTATCGATCTGTATTATATTATTCAACAGACAAGCCTCGATGAACTGCGTCAGGACGCCGAAAAGAAATTCGGAATAAAGATCGGAGGGGTGTTTCTGGGCGGCGAATTAGGCAAAGCCCGGCGCATTGAAGTCCTGCCTAAAATGTTAAAGCCGCTTAAAGTTGAAGAATTAAAAGCATTCTTTTCAGAACAGGCCAGAAAGCTTGCTCCAGAAGTTCTTTTTTAAACGCGCCGCCCATGCCCATGGGCCGCGCCGCCAAGATTATCCCGCACGTGCGGCTAAAGAGTCGTGTTGGGGGCCAGTTTGGCGCCGGGCGTAGCGCCGGCAATAAAATCCGGCAGAGGAATGGCAGTAATTTTTGGGGAAATTTTATATTTTTCTTTCCCCGGATAGATCACCCAGAGATGTTCAAGCCTAAGATCGGACAAAGAAACATGCATTGATTTTGTCGCTCTTGGGGCGTCCGCGTACTTAAATTCAACGCCCCAGTTTTTGCCTTTACCCTGCCAGAAGAGATCCAATTCCGCGCCGGCATGTGTTTTCCAGAAAAAAACTTCCTGCGCCAGTTTGCGCAGGGATTTTACGGCCTGCTCCAGGGCGAATCCCTCCCAGGACGCGCCCAGCTTGACGGAGCCGTACAGGTCAGCCCAATTTACGATCGTCAGCAGCGAATGGTAAATGCCGCTGTCGCGCAGGTAGATTTTCGGGTTCTTGACCAGCCGTTTATTAATATTTACGTGCCAGGGCTGAAGGATCCTGACCATGAATGTTCCGCTGAGAATATCAATATATTTTTTTACAGTCGTGTCAGAGACGCCAAAAGCCCTGCCCAATTCGGAATAATTAATGACCTGGCCGTGATAAGCCGATAACATCAGCCAAAACCTCCGCAGGGTATTGGCGGGGATATTAATTCCCAGCTGGGGAATATCTTTCTCTAAAAAGCTGGTTATATAATTTTCTCTCCAGAGGGAGCTTTTCGGATTATCACGGTTCAAATATGATGGGGGCAGGCCGCCTTTGAGCCATAGGGCCCGATTATTGATCTCCCCGACATCAAGAATGCTGAAGCCGCCCAGTTCATGGTATCCTATCCTGCCGGCCAGACTTTCCGAACTGTGTCTGATCAAGTCGGGAGAAGCGCTGCCCAGGATCACGTATTTTTGTTTTTTATTAGTATCAACAAGATATCTGATGAGCGGGAATAGCTCTGGTTTTCTTTGGATCTCGTCAATAATGATAATCCCGCGCAGGTCCTCAAGCAGCAATTGGGGATTTTCAAATTTTGCCAGGTCTCGAGGATTTTCCAGGTCAAACACATGGTCGGCCATGAGTTCCTTCGCGATCGTTGTTTTGCCGCATTGCCGCGGCCCAAGAATAGCTGTCACCGGGAAGAGGCCAAGCAGTTTTTCGATCTGCCGCAGATCATGGCCGCGTTTGATCTTTTTCACAATTGTATTGTACTATGGCTTCCTTGAAATATCAAGGGCAATAATTGATATTTCAAGGCTGTCAATTCGCAGATAGCGGCGGGCTCGGTCCCCGCCGTGAACGCGTAATCAAGATTAAAATTCCCCAGGTTAAAGCCGAAGCCGGTCTGCTCGACGCCGCCGATCATCGTGTATTCGCGGCCTTCCGAGAGGCGGGAGAGGAAAAACTTGTGCGGTTAAAGAGTCGTGTTGGGGGCCAGTTTGGCGCCGGGAGCGACCGTCTTGCCTTCCGAAACGACACAGCGGTTGGCCAGGACCGAATTTACGCCTATCCTTGCGTTTTTGCCTAACCGGCACCAGCTGCCGATAATGGCATTTTCCACATTCGCGCCCTCGCCGACCACCGTGTCCGACCAGATGATCGAGCCGGAGATCACTGATCCATCCCCAATATTGCAATTGTCGCCGATGATCGAATTCTTTAAGATAACGTTCTTTCCGAGAGAGCAATGTCGGCCCACCAAAGAGTTCTCTATGGTTTTCTCCCCTTCCAGGCCGATCTTCACATTACCAAGGAGAGCGTCGCTGTTCGCCTGCATGTACTTTTGCAAATTGCCGACATCGCTCCAGTAGCCGGGC
>Ga0155352_110_pt1 | contig 8847 bp, 7 predicted proteins | sample RifCSPhighO2_02_FD_106320 | JGI IMG/M metagenome (GOLD analysis project Ga0155352, IMG submission 106320) | candidate division WOR-1 bacterium RIFCSPHIGHO2_02_FULL_53_26 | reverse complement strand
TTTATCGGCGTGATAATGCTCGGTAATTCGAACTATCCCGCGCAATACTCTGTCTTGCTGCCGAGCCTGATCGCCCTGGCGGCGGTACTCGTTGTCGGTGGTCTAATCTCAATCATTTCGTTCTTCGTCGGAGCTTATTGGGTCTCGTTCACCGCCCTGCCGACGCTGGTTTTTCTCATCGCACTCATCCTGACCGTGCAAACTCTACCCATCGTCGAGAATTTTAAGGGGGCAAAGCCGCTTGGTCAGGAGTTGGCCAAAGTGATAACGGACAAAGATGAGGTCGCCGCGTTCGAGACGGGCAACCGGCCGAGCGTCGTCCTGCATAGCCCGAAAACCGTCAGGTTCCTCGCCCGGGAAGCCGCCCTCAATTCTTTCCTGCTGGCCAGGCGGGGCTATGTCTTTACAACAGTTGAAGAATATGAAAAGATTAAACCACGCCTCCCCTACGGCGTCAAAGTTTTTGACAAAAAAGGAGACCTGCTGGTCATTTACAAGCCATGAGCAGGCCGGAACTTAGCATAATCATCCCGACCTATAACGAGAGCAAGAACATCGAGACGATGATCGTGCGCGTCCACGACTCGCTTAAACAACACAAGATCAATGAGGAGATCATTGTCGTCGACGACAGCTCGCCCGACGGCACGGCCGAGCTGGCAACCAGCCTGGGGAAACAATATCCCGTTCGTGTTTACATCCGCACCCAGCGCGTCGGCCCGGGCGCCGCGATCCTCGACGGCATCCGGCTGGCGGCGGCGCCGGTCGCCTGCGTCATGGACGGCGACTTGAGCCACCCGCCGGAGGCCCTCCCAAAAATGTTCGACCTGATCAGGGAAAAGCGAGCTCTTCTCGTCATCGGCAGCCGGCACATCAAAGGCGGCGGCACTTCCAAATGGATCTGGTACCGCAAATTCTTCTCCTGGGGAGCGCGCCAGTTAGGGAAACTGCTCACCCCGGTCAACGACCTGACCTCCGGTTTCTTCATGTTCGACAAAAAGATCCTCGAGGAGGCCGAGATCGATCCGATCGGCTGTAAAGTCGGTCTTGAACTGATGATTAAAGGCAAACACGGCGGTCAGGTCGTCGAATATCCGATCATCTTCTCCGAACGCGCCGCCGGCGAGAGCAAAATGGGCTGGCGCGAAACCCGCCAGTATATCGAACACCTCTTCGCCTTGAGCTGGTGGAAGTTTAAGCGTGTATTTTTGCCTTTCCTCTCTCCCTCTGGGAGAGGGGGGTCGGCTTAGCGCCAGCGGGTGAGGGCAAATGCTCGATCTATCGATCATCATCGTAAACTACAACAACCGCGGCTTCCTCAAAGATTGCCTCGATTCGATCTATAATTCCACACGCCGGGTATCGTTTGAGATAATCTTTGTCGACAACCATTCCTCCGATAATTCGGTCGAGTTCGTCAGACACACTTATCCGAAAGTTCAGGTGATCGAAAACCCGGCCAATTTTGGCTTTTGCCGGGCCAACAACCAGGGGCTAAAGATCTATCGGGGGAAATACGCTCTCCTCCTCAACACCGATACGGTCGTCAAAGACGGGGCTTTTGACCGGCTGGTCGAGTTCATGGACACGCACCCGGAGGCCGGCGCCTGTGGCCCCAAACTGCTCAATACCGACGGCACTCCCCAGCATCAGGGCGGCTTATTCAATAAAAGATTCTGGCTGTCGAAAACGCCGGTGGCGGTCGATTATGTCATCGGCGCCTGCCTGATGGTCAGACGCGAGGTAATAGATAAAGTCGGCGGGCTGGATGAGAATTTCTTCTTTTCCAATGAAGACCTCGACTGGTGCCGCAGGCTCCGGGCCGCCGGCTGGCGCATCTATTTTGTCCCCGAAGCAAAAGTCACCCACTTCGGCGGCTACACGATCAAGAAATTCAACCAGAAAATCTTTGTCGAGGGCTTTCGCGGCGGCCTCTATTTCGCCAAAAAGCATTATGGTTCTTTTGTTTATCAGATCTACCGCGCCCTGCTTGCCGTTGCCATGCTCATCGCCGCGCTCTTTAGCCTGCTCTTTTATCCTTTATTAAAGAACAAGCAAAAGCTCCCAGCTTTTATTCAGATCTTTTCGATCTGTTTAACAGGCAAGCTCACTCCATACCCCATCCCTCATGCCCCTTCCCTTCTTCTCATTTCCAACGGTCACGCGGAGGACCTCGCCGCCGCGGCGATCGGCGCGGAAATAAGAAATTCCTTGCCCGAGATTGAACTGCGGGCTCTGCCCCTCGTCGGCCTGGGCAAGGCCTATGATAAACAGAGCATCCCAAATCTCGGTTTGAAGAAGATACTCCCCAGCGGCGGCTTCGCCAAAGAGGGACTGGCCCATTTTCTCCAAGATCTCGCGGCGGGTCTTTTCGGCCAGTTCACGAAGCAGATCGCCATTCTACGGGCCGAAGCAAAGAATGCTGATCTCATCGTCGCGGTCGGCGACGCGTATGTGGTCGCGCTCTGCGGCCTCTTTGGGCGCAAGCCGCTCCTCTTTGTCGACGGACCGAAATCGGTCAGGATCGAGGGCTACTGGCCGATCGAAAAATGGCTGCTCAAGAAATACTGCCAAAAAGTGGTCGTGCAGGACAAAGAAACCGCGGACTATTTGATAAAGAACGGCATCCCGGCCGAATATCTCGGCAGCTGGATCATGGATTATGTGCCGGTGACGGGCGAAGATTTCGGCATTGCCAAAGATAAGACCGTGATCGGCATCCTACCCGGCACGCGCGAGGAGGCCTACGACAACCTGCTCCTCTGCCTTAACCTCTTCGACGAGATTCGCGGCGAAAATATGGTCGGCCTCGTCGCCTCAACGCTCGACAAAGAAAAGATCGGCAAGCAGGCCGCCTCTCTCGGCTGGGCTTTCTCGCCGCTTAACGAACACTCGCTGACCGGCAAACTTGTTTCAAAGAAAGGATCGACTGTCCTGATCGCCGAAGGCAAATTCGGCGACGTCTGTCTGCGTTCAAAACTGATCATTGGTCTCGCCGGCATCGCCAACGAACAGGCGGCCGCCTTTGGCAAACCGGTCGTCTGTTTTTCGGGCAGCGGCGCCCAGACGACGCTTCGCCGCTGGCAGGAGATACATAAGATCACCGGCGATTCAATGCTGATCCTCCCCGGCAACATTAAGCAAAAAACGGAAAAAATACTTGAATTATTGCATGATGAGAAGCGGCTGGCGGAGATGGGCCGCCTCGGCAAAGCGAGCAAGCCTCAGTGGGGCGGAGTGAAGAGAATCTCAGCCGCAGCTTTGACGATGATCCGGGCATTCTCCCATTCGCCATGAATCGCCCGGTCCAGACAATAGCCAAGGACGCTCAATAAGACCGTCGGCAAGGCATAGGGATAATATTTCCTCGTAAACAAGATGCGATTCCTCGTGTTGTAATGGTCAAATATCCTATTGCTCTTAACGCTGGCCCCGCCCTTGTGATAGACTAAACTTTTGGGCGCGATGGCCAAGGAATATTTCCCTCGCGCGCGCGTCGCCCAGTCGATCTCTTCGAAGAAAAGGAAATAATCTTCGCTCATCAACCCGATGTCATGCAAAAAACCGCGTGAGACAAGTGTCGAAGCCCCTTCAATGTAATTGATCTTGCTCTCAAACCCTATATATTTTTCGATCTTGTCAGGCTCATGTGGCTTGGCTGCTCCCGGATGGACCGCCTGGCCGAGCCATTTGTCGTAAAAACCGCCCCCCACTGCCGAGACCCTGCCCCGATCATTATAATAGAGCACGAGTGAACCGCAAAACCCGGCGCCGGGTTTTTCCTCGATCCTTTTGACCAATTGCGCCAGCGCGTCAGGATCGACGACCGTATCATTATTCAACACCCAGGCATATTCGAGGTCGCCCCGATCAAGCGCGTAGCGCAGACCGGCATTATTGCCGCCGGCGTAGCCGAGATTTTTCCCGGTTTCGATAAATACGAGTGTGTCTTGCCGGCCTTGTTTCGCGATCCATTCCTTGATCTTCGCGGCCGAGCCGTCCGTCGAGCCGTTATCGACGATAACAACCGAGAAGTTTTGGTAAGAAAGCTTCAGAACCGACTCGAGGCACTCTATCGTGTCCCGCCAGCCGTTCCAGTTGAGAACGATAATATAGACTTTTGGATATTTTTCACTCATCGCGGCCATAGCGCCATGTTATAATATACTTGAGATAAATTCAAACATGGCGGAAACACTCGGCAGTATCATCGATAAACTTATCATCAAACGGATCCGTCTGCACCATCTGGAGCAGATGCGCCGGTCGCCCAAGATCAGCCGCGCCACTCGATTGATCAATGAGCAAATCGTCAATTATACGGCCGAAGTTGAGGATTTCCTCAAAAAAGCCGTTAAGGGCAAGGTCGTTATCAGGGAGCCAAAGGTCAAGTTATACCGCAACCCCCCGTCCAAACTGGCCCTGAAGCAGATCAGGCAGCTCGGCCAATTAATTGATATTTTGTCGGCAACGAATATCCGGCTCTGGGATTTTGAGGATCAGGTGCGCGTTAAAGGGACGAGCTGCAAGCGGGTCGCGCAGCTAAAGCACAACATCGATCTCAGCAACAAAGAACGGAACAACGCGATCGACCGCATTGACGAGCTGCTGGAAGCTAAAATAAAACAGTGCCGGGTCTAGACCTCACTTCGGTCAAAAAGATCCTGGTGATCCGGCCTGACGCGATCGGCGACATGGTCACCGCCACCCCGGCGATCGGCGCTCTCCGGGAAAAGTTTCCGGAGGCGGAGATCGTCGTCTGGGGCCGCCGCTACAACCGACCGGTCATCGAAAACAATCCGGACATCGATCGGATCATCGAAGATGATCTTTATCCCCTGATCCGCCAGCGCCAGCCAATCGGCTGGAGCCGTTATTGGCGCTGGGCCAAAGCGATCAGGCAAGAGCATTACGACCTGGCGATCAATTTTAGCGGTGAGTTTGCTTACGCCCTGATCATTTTTCTCGCCGGGGTCCGCTACCGGATCGGCGACAAGGGCCGCCTCCTCTACCGCTGGCTTTATAATTATCCGGTGCTCCAGCGTTTTAATAGCTGGGCGGTCCATGAGGTTGAGCATCATTTTGAACTGCTGGCGCCGCTCGGGATCAAGCTAAAGCCGGACGCTAAGTTAAAAGTCATCCCGGCCGCCGCGTCGGTAGCCGCGGGCCAAAAACTCATTGCCGAGCACGGCCTGAAAGGCAAACCCCTGATCGCTTTTAACATCGGGACGAGCGGCAGCGACAAACCATGGGCGCTCAATAAGTTCAGCGAATTGATCACCCTCGTGGCCAGGCAATACCGGACAAAAGTCATCGTCCTGGGCGGGCCCAATGAAAAGCCGCTGATTGAAGCGATCGCTTCCCGGATCAGCGGCCAGGCCGTAGTTTTGCTCGATCTCTCGCTGGCCGACCTGATCGGCCTGTTGAGCCAGATGCAGGTCTACGTCGCCAACAACACCGGCCCGGCCCACCTTGCCGCGGCGCTCCAGGTCCCCTCGGTCATTCTTTATACTTCAAAATTCCAGAAACCGGGGCGCTGGGCACCCTGGGCAAACCGGCACAAGATCATAAAAGCCGTCTCCAGCTGCCCCTATCCCTGCCGGCCGCCGACCTGCAATTACAACCTCTGTACCGCGGAGATCGGCACGGCCGAGGTCGCGCAAGCGATCGCCGATCTGCTCGGCGGACAAGGGGGACTCTTTCCCGCAGAGGAAAAAATGGAACGTCTCCGCTTAAGCTTAAATATCCTGGTCTGCGGAGATGATCAGCGAGCCAAACGAATCGTGGCGATCCTGCAAAGCCAGGCCTGGCGCGTCTGGCATATTCCGGAAGATAAATTAAAACGTATGTCCTTGTTCGATCTGCGGGATTTCTATCATTTATATGATATCAATCTTATTCACGCATTCGCCCATACCCCGCTTAAGGTTAAGGTCTCTGCTCTATTAACTGGCCTAACAATGGCCTTCCCTGTTTTTTATCTCTCGGATGACGGTTCGGATTTTACCGGGATCGGCGATCTGGCTGATCATTATCAGTCCCGGTCAAATCAGCGAGTGTTCTAGCCGGCCAGTTCTTGCTTGACCGCCTGAAAGACCTCATCCATCGGCAAACTATCCATGCAGTCCGGCTTAAGCTCGCACCCTTTCTTATAACAGACCAAACAATCAAGTGGAGCGCAAAATTTTTTCCCCAGACCATAAAGCTCTATTTCCGCCGCCGAGGTCGGGCCGAAGAGCACAACCAGCCGCTTGCCGAGCGCGATGCCAAAATGCATGGCCAGGCTGTCGCTTGAGATGAGTCCCCGGCACCGGCCGATAATGGCGGCGAATTCGCGCAGCGAATGGACGCCGGCATCGGGCATGCCGGTTTCTTTAACGATTGTCGCGTTGCGCGCCCGCTCATCGATGCCGCCGAGGATCAGCGAGACGGCCCCAAGCTCTTTTTTCACTTTGTTGACCAGGTCGATCGTTTGTTCGATCCCCCAACTCTTCTGCGGCCAGCGCCGGCCCGCCCCGGTATTAACGCCGATCACCCGGTCTGTTTTCGAGACGCCAAGATCGCGGACGACTTTGCGGCCGTATTCCAATTCTTCTGGCGTCAATTTAAAAACATAGGGCGAGACATTGATATCAAGCAGGTCGGCCATGTGCTGCTGATATGTCTTTTGATTGCTCTTTTTAAGCCGATTGGCCTGCTCGAGGTCGAATCTCGAGATGATCGACATATCGAACCAGGCGGAGGGAGTGTAAACGATCTTGCCTTTATCGAGATAGGCGCCGATGATCTTTCGCGCGCTGACGGACGAGACGAACCGGCAGACATCCTTCTCGTCTTCGAGCCCGATGACAAGGTCATAAGTCCCGATCGTGTCGCGCTCCTCCCAGGTCGGCACCCGGCCGAGGTATTCGTTCCATTCCAGCAGATCGCTGGCGGCCGACGATGTTAACCAATCAATTTGGGCCGCCGGATGCTTTTCCCTCAGCCCGGGCAAGAGCGACGTTGTCCGCAGGACATCGCCGATCGCGCCAAGCTTAACGATTAATATTTTTACCACGTAATATACCTGTGCCCGCGCAGCCACCGCCGCAGCAGCGAGCCCTGATTCTTGATCTCGAACTCATGGAACGAACCGTCGTATTTTCGCGCGACCTTGTAATTCGGCAAAATAGCCTGAAAACAACTGTCATAATTATTCTTGTCTTTATAAGTCGGGGTAAAAGCTGAGTCCTTGCTTTTAATATGTTTATTCAATATTTGAGCAACCGATCGAAAAGGATAATGCTTGTAAATGGGGAAATATTTATAGATCTGCCAGCCAATTCCCTCTGGCAGGATAATATGATGTTTATTTAGGTCATAATGGATGCCTCGTTTATTCTTGAATGAACGAATCTCCAAATAACCCGGACAATACCAGAGCACCCGCTCCTGAACCGACCTTATGGCCTCAAGGTCGCGCCCCTTATCCGAGATATGCAGAAAGAAATTCATGACATACCAGTTTACTTTTTCCGCCCGCGCTTTTTCCGCCTCTTCTGCCACCCAATTAGGATCGTCATGCCAGATCTCGTCCCCGTGCAAGATCGAAAACCAGCCCTCGATCGCAAACATTTCCTGGGCCTTTTCCAATAAGAACTGCCGCGCGCTGTCAACAAATTTGTGGTTCGGAAGCTTATCGATGATCTCCGTGTCTTTCAGAAAATATTTGACGCAATCGTAACTGCGCACGATCTCTTCGGTGCGGTCGCTTGAGCCGTCGAGGACCAATATCTTGTCGAAGTATTTTTTATTGGTCTCCATGACCTCTTCGATGACATCTTCCTCGTCGCGCGTCAGCATCAGTCCGATATTTTGCACGCTCGCCATGTTATAATTTTATCATGTATTTCGTCTTATTCCTTGTGGCCATCAACCTCTTCAAGCTGGCAATGGCGCGCTACTTTCCCCTCATCGGCGATGAGGCCTATTACTGGCTCTGGTCGCGGCATCTTGACCTCTCCTACGTCGATCATCCGCCCATGATCGCCTATGTAAACTTCATTTTAACGTCGTTGTTCGGACAGAATGAACTGGCCGTCCGCCTCGGGGCGATTGGCATTGTCCTTCTGATCTCCTGGATAATTTATCTGACCGGGAAAGAGCTTTACGACAAAAGAGCAGGCGCTCTGGCCGCCGTCATCTTTAATCTTCTGCCGACATTCTTCGGCGGCGGGATGTTCCTCGTGCCGCAGACCGTCCTCTTCCTTTTCTGGTCGTTGAGCTTCTATTTGCTGGTCAAGATTATAAAAACACAAAACGTAGAACATAGAACACAGAGCACAGGATGGTATTGGCTGGGTATCACAGCCGGGCTCGGCCTCCTCAGCGATTACGTGATGGCCCTTTTTTTCATCGGCACATTTGTTTTTCTGCTCATTAATAAAAAACAGAGGGGCTGGCTGACAAGAAAAGAACCCTATCTTGCTTTCTTGCTGTCTTGCTTAATTTTTTCACCGGTCATTGCCTGGAACCTGCGTCAGGGTTTTACCCCGCTCTTCTATTGGGGCGGCAAGATGGGGGTGGCGCCCCGCATCGGCGATAACTTGCTGAATTTCTTCGGCCTGCAAATGGTCCTCTACACGCCGCCGATCTTCTTACTGACACTTTATCTTGTCTTCCGTGAGAGCTGGAAGAACTCCCTGCCCAAGATATTCTCGGCGGCGGTCTTTTTGCCCTTCATGCTCATCAGCCCGGTCATCAATATCGGCAGTCACTGGACATCGACGGCTTATCTGCCGGCGATCCTGGACAGTCAGCGGGCCAAACGCTGGGTCATCGGCACGCTCCTCTTTTTTGCCCTGCTGG
>Ga0155352_107_pt1 | contig 11193 bp, 7 predicted proteins | sample RifCSPhighO2_02_FD_106320 | JGI IMG/M metagenome (GOLD analysis project Ga0155352, IMG submission 106320) | candidate division WOR-1 bacterium RIFCSPHIGHO2_02_FULL_53_26 | reverse complement strand
CGAAGTTTTTTATTCTTCAGAAGCCGGAGTTATATACGTTTCCGAGAATCGCTATTTGGGGCGGCAGCGCCTCTATTTCAAATCTTTGGCCTCCGAAGAGCCGCGAGCCATCTTTGAAAGCTTTGACGAGATCATCGCGCCGCGGATCGCGTCTAACGAAGGACTGCTGATTGCCAGCTGGGAGACGAGATACCTTGACCGGAAAAACCCATATTTTACCGTTTCGCTCGACCGCGGCAGGAATTTTGGCGCGCTCAGGCAGCCGGGAGACTTTTTGCCGGCGCCGCTCAAGCCGGAACTCGTTCAGCCGAAAGACGGCGGCCTTGTCACAAGCGCTTCGCCTGAGATCGGCTATAAAACATACTCGTCGGAGCCGGTCCTCGTCAGGCTCGAGATAGCTCCCGACGGATATTTTGACAGCCAACTGATCTTTGAAAAACTCACCCTGCCCGGTTCGCCCGAATCAAGATTCAAACTGCCGGCCGCGCTGCCAGACGGCAAATATTATTTAAAACTGACCGCCTTTGACGGTCTGGCCGTTTCCCCGGCGCGTCTCGCTTCGTTTGAGATCGATTCGCGGCTGATCAGGCTAAGCCGGCCCGCGGCGTCCGACAGGTTTAAGGCCGGTTCGACGATCTATGTCGAGGCGACGCTGAACGTTTCCGCCGAGACGCTGGAGGATGAGAGTGAGGCCGAAGTCAGTCTGGATAATATACCGCTTCAAAGCCTGCTCGTCTGCGATGCCGCTTCGGTCGAGCTCTCCGGTTTCGTCACTCTGCCGTCGGACCTCACGGACGGCAGGTATGAGGGGAAGGTCAGCCTGCGGGATAGGAGCGGCCGCCTGTTAGAACAGGTTTTTTCTCTCAATCTCGGCAACACGCCGCCGTCGACCGGCGAGGCCTCAGACCTGCAATCTTTATTTTATCCTGTTTACAACCGGGAGACCCGCGTCAGCGGCCTGATCACCGGCCTGGCGGCCGGCCCCGTTCCCTATTCGCCGGGGCGCGACGGCAGTCTCTATTTCACTTTCAGCTTTTCGACCGCCGTTGACCGCCTCGCGCTCTATATCTTCGACCTCGCCGGCACTCTCGTCTGGAAAAAGGAATTGAATAATGTCGGCGTGAATTCAGTCGCCTGGAACGGCATTGATCTGTTCGGCCGGAACGCGGTCAACGGGGTTTATCCCTATCTGGCCGCGGTGACAGCCGGCGGGCAAACGGAGATCAAAAGAGGCAAGATCATTGTGCTTCGTTAGTAGGCGCCGCTGCCGGTCAGGACCACCGGGAGCGTCCTCAACAGTATTTTAAGATCGAGCCAGAGCGACCAGTTCTCGATATAATAAATATCCAGCCGGACCATGTCGTCGAACGGCAGATGAGAGCGGCCCGACACCTGCCAGGGCCCGGTAATCCCGGGCCTGACTCTCAATCTCTTCAGATGCCAGGCGTTGTACTTGGCGACCTCGCGCGGCAGCGGCGGCCGCGGCCCGATCAAGCTCATCTGTCCGAGAAATACGTTGAAAAGCTGGGGAAGTTCGTCGACGCTGAAGCGGCGCAGCCATTTGCCGAGCGGGGTGATCCGCGGGTCGTGCTTGATTTTAAAAATATGTCCGCTGGTCTCGGAGCGCGTTTCGAGCTTCCCGATCATCTCATCGGCGCCGGCGACCATCGAGCGGAACTTGAACATTTTGAATGTCTTGCCGTCAAACCCCACACGCTCCTGACCATAGAAGACCGGGCCGGGCGAGGTCAGCTTGACCAAAACCGCGCTGACCAGGAAAAGGGGCGACAGGATCAGAAGCCCCAGGCCGGAGAGGATAATGTCCGTGCCGCGCTTAACCATGGCGTTCAGCCCTTTTAACCTGATCTCTGAAACCGTGAAGAGCGGCACCCCGGCCAGCTCGTCGATATCGACGCGGCTGGCGATCAGGTCGAGGATGCCGGGCACGATCTTGAACTCGACCCCGAACCGCTCGCATTCGGTGATGATATCAAGAGTTTTTTCGGCCGGGATATCGGCGCCGGCGATGATCACTTCGTCGACCTTTTCTGTCTTGATAACGTTCTTGATTCTTGAAAGATCCCCGGCCTCGAGTATCCCAACGACCCGATAGCCCAAGCCGCGATTGCTGTTCATTTTTTCGGCCAGCGTCTGCGCGATCTCCCCTGCCCCTAAGATCAGCGTGGCGCGGACGCCAAAACCGAAAAGATGCATGAGCCGCCCAGCCCAGAGGATGGCCAGGCGCAGGACGCTCAAGAGCAGAAAGGCGATCCACCAGGCGTTCAGCACGACCAGACGGGAGAACCAGAGCTCCCGGTAGAGAAAAAGCAGGCCGAGCAGGATCAGGGTCGAGAGAGCTATGCCGCCAAAGAGCGCGGCCACCTCATCGACAAAGGCGGTGAATTTTTTGTTCTCATAAAGGCCGACCAGTTTGAAAACAGCCAGCCAGATCAGGGTGACGAAGACAAGGACACTGAGATACCGTTCGAAGATCGGCATTGAAGCGGGCGTGATGAAAAGAAGAATCTTGAACCTGACATAGTAAGCCAGGATGAAGGAAAAAATGATCAAAACCGCGTCGGCGGCGACCTTGAAGATCATTCAAGCAGCCTATATGTAATCCCCATACTAAAGTATGGGAAATTATTGATTAATGTTATTCCACACACTTTAGTGTGTGGTTTCGATTCTTTTATCATTTCAACCTTTCTAACGTCTTGAAGATATCGATATTGTCCGGGAATGTTTGAGCGGCGTCTTCAAGCAGTTTACGCGCTTCAGGCGCGCGGCCTAACCTTTTGGCCAGCTCTTCCACTTTGGCCATGACGCTGGGGAGCGTCGGATTGACTTCATAAGCTTTCTTATACATAGCGAAGGCCGCGCCGAGATCGCCCCGACGCTCGGCGATCTGCCCCCGCGTCTCATAGGCCTCGGCGTAATACGGATCGACCTTGAGCGCGATCTCATTGTTTCTGACGGCTTCGGCGAGCGCCTCCTTCACACCGCGGTCATAAAGCGACAGGCCGAGCCGCGCCAGCATATAATAATTATCGGCATTGTACGGGTCAACGCGCGTGCCGTACGTCAAAAATCTCGCTGCCTCAACGGTGTTCCCCATATTGAGATAGGTGATCGCCAGGTGCGAGACGGTCGTTCCTTCAAACGGCAGAACGCCCAGGGACCTTTTCAGATTATCCGCCGCCTGCGGCAGCTGCCTCATCTCAAGATTTGTTTTACCCGACTTAAAATAGATGTCGGCGAAGAACGAGCGGAAAGAGACCCAGATGAGAAACGCCGCGACCAACGCGACGCCAGCCGCCGGCAGCCAGGGGATGTCGTTGAGGGAGATCGGACGGCTCTTTGGGACCGACTCGCTTTCGTCGAGCCGCGCCAGGGCCATGACCATCGCCCACATGACCCAGAAGAGCGAGGTGATCGCCACGACGCCGAAGCTGAATTGGTTTTGAACTAGATAAGCAAGAATAGCGGACAGCAGTCCGGCCATCATCAGCTTTTGCGGCTCCGTTGCGGTTTTCAAGCGGGCAAAGCCGACTTTAAATACAGTGAGAAGAATCCAGAGATATAATAAGAAGGAGATCAACCCTTTGGTGACCGGCACATCGAGCGTCTCGTTGTGGTTGCGGTCCTGCTTGACATGGAAGGTTTCTTTGAAACGGAAGAGTTCTGTTTCATAGCGGGGAAAGACCATTTTGAGGTTCTCCGGCCCGATGCCAAAGATCGGGTTGTCGGCCACGATCCTGAACCCGCTTTTCCAGGTCTCGCCGCGCGAGCCGGCCGCGCCCTTTAATTCAAGCTGGCTCGTTTTCGTTTCCGATTTAGCCGCATTTTTTGTGGAAACTTCCGCTGTAAAGCGCTGGAAAGGTGAATACTCCGGATTGGCCATGGTCACGGCAGAAATAATAAAAATTGACGCGGCTAGAATTGTAATTTCTTTCCAGTGCTTGAAGATCCAATGTCGGCCGGCGACCAGCGCGAAAAGCGCCGCTCCGGTAAAAAAGCCCATGTAGCCGCCGCGGCTCTGGGTATAAAGCAGTGAAACATAGATCAGCAAAAGGCAGAGCCCTATGAGGAAATCCATGATCAGGGGGTGCAGTTTGTGAAAATTAAAAGCAAAAAGCAGCGCCCCGGCGGTTATCAGGCCAAAGCCAAAATACCAGACCAGAACGTCGCCAGCGTCCAGCGTGTAGAGCATGACCACAAAAGCGATCTGCCCGAACAGGAAATAGCCCAGTGGAGCGAGCTGTTCACCCCAGTCGATGCCGGCCGGCCACACCCTTTCTTCAAGAAACAAAGCCAGCCCCAGGAAGAAGGCCATCAATATGTAGGCGGCAAAGAAATTCGGCTGGCCGATAGTGCCGATCACCCTCTCGATCGTCGGCACGCCGCCCCACATGTACGGATCAAGCTCCTGGCGCTGAATGATGCCGTAAACCGACATCAGGGTGGCGGCTGAAACAACCAGGATCATGACCCGCTTGATCTGTTCGAAAGAACGTATGTAATTGACGGCGATAAAAAATAAAAGCCCGTAAACATACCAGGTGGAAAGGCCTTCGAACCGGCCGTAGAAGCCGACAAAACTTGTGTAGACATGAACGGCGGTCAGCGTCGCGACGGTGGTCGACAGCAAAAAGGTCAGAATCGGCCAGTCGAGCGCCGATCTGACAAAACGATGTTCGCGGGTCACGATTAATTTGACCGCCCAAAGGCCGGCGATCACGACAACCAGCGCGCGCAGCCAGGTAATCTTTGTGCCGGAAAAAACGATGCCCAGGCGGCGGTCAAAAATGATCGTGATGAGGAAAATGATCGTCAAAAAACCGATCTCGATAAGGAAATCTAAAGAAAAACCGCTGCCACTCGCCAACTGTCGGTTTTTTGTTGAGGGCGTCTCTTTAGCTTTGTGTGTTTTTGGATCTTTTTTCATACTTTTCTTTCACGAACCTTTCGATCTTTTCCTTAAAGATTTTTTTATCGAACTTGAGCGCGTGCTCCCTGATCTTTTGCTTATCGAAGACCGAAAACCTGAAACGTTCGACCGCCTGCGCCAGCGCCTCCGGCGTCTGCCGGTCGAAAAACAAGCCGTTTACGCCCTCGACAACAGTCTCAAGCGCCCCGCCGGCGCGGAAAGCAATGACCGGCCGGCCAGAAGCCATGGCCTCGAGCGGCACTATGCCAAAATCCTCTTCCCCAGGGAAAACCAGCGCCCGGCATTCAGCCAGATATTTCGCGATCTCATTGTCCGGGCGGCGGCCGAGAAACTCGATATTCGGCCCGGCCAGCTTTTTTAGCCGGGAAAGATCCGGCCCAGCGCCGATAATTTTTAGCGGCAGATCAAGACGGCTGAAAGTTTCGATCGCGACATCGATCCTTTTGTATGAATTAAGCCGCGAAACCACCAAAAAATAATCGCGCTCGATCGCCGACAACCGAAAAAGCCCGGTTTCGACCGGCGGAAATATTATATCAGATTCACGGCCGTAAATCTGCCGGATGCGCTCGGCCACCGTCCCGGAAATCGCCACAAAATGATCGACACGGCGGCTGTTCACAATGTCCCATTTTTTTATCGGCTCAAGCAAATAAGGCAATATCGCTTTTACCGGCCCCGGGAAGCCTTCTCTCTTCACATAATCATCAAATCTATAGAGGAAACGAGCCGGAGTGTAACAATAACAGATATGCAGTTGATCCTCGCGCTTTTTTATACCCTTGGCAAAAGCGGAGCTCGAAGATAAAATGACATCGTAACCGGAGAGGTCGAAACTCTCGAAAGCCAGCGGATAGAGGGGGAAAACCATTTTGTGGAGCGGAAAAATGAAAGGGATACTCTGCATGAAAGAAGTCCGGATATCCATACGCTTGAAATTATCAGGCAGGCGCCCCTCATTGTAGATCGAAGTAAAGATCGGCGCTTCAGGATAAATTTCGTTGAACGCGGAGACAACTCTTTCCGCTCCGCCGAACTGGTTGAGATAATCGTGGATAATTGCTACCTTCATCGCGTCTTGAGATGTCCCCTCTCGATCAGATAGGCCTTGAGCGCAGAGGGCCAATCCCGCATATCGTCCATGCCGACCGCGCGCAAGGCCGCATTATCAAGGACAGAATAGCGCGGCCGCCTGGCTTTCGTCTTTAATTCGGACGCTGTGAGCGACCTGACCGCGACCGATTTACCCAACAGCTCAAATATCTTGACCGCGAAATCATGCCAGAAACAGCCGCCGCGATTGACGATATGATAGAGGCCGTAACGATCAGTTTTGGCCAGTTGAAATATTTTTCGCGCCAGATCGAGCGCATAGGTCGGCGCCAGGACCTCGTCAGTCACGACCTTGAGCTCCGAGCCGGCCGCCGCCAGCTTAATCATGTTCTCAACAAAGTTGCCGCCGCCCTTACTCAGGCTCCCAGCCGTCCCATAGAGGCCGGTCGTGCGGATGAGGAAGAATTTTTTCAGGTCGTTCCTGACAATAAATTCACCGGCCAGCTTGGAGACGCCGTAGATCGACAGCGGCGCTGGAACATCGGACTCGGTATAAGGGGCTCCCTTCCTGCCGTCAAAGACATAGTCGGTCGAGATGTGGACGAGCGCGGCCTCAACCGAGCGGCAGGCATCAGCCAGATATTTGACGCCGATCGCGTTGACGGCAAAGGCCTCCGTCTCATGATCCTCGCAATCATCGACCCGGCTGTAACCCGAGGTATTGATGACGACTTGCGGCGAGTATTTCTTGATGACCGCGGCTGTCCGCTCGCGGCCGGTGACGTCGAGATTCTTGATCGTTAAGGGTATCTGCTCGGCCGACGGAATAACTTTGCAAAGATCCGTCCCCAACTGGCCGTCCGCCCCGATGATCATGATCTTCATTGTCCAAACCTCTCAAAAAACAGGTCGAAATTCAGTTTGGCCTTATTATAGAGGTTTCCGGCCGCCGCCGCCAACTCTGCCTTGATCTGTTCTTTATCGGCGAGAACCGCTGCCAACTGTTTGCCAAGCTGATCAACTTCGGTTAATTCCAAACACGGCTGGCCGATCGAGCGCATAAAAGACGCGACTTTTGGGTCATAAGAGATGCCCACCATCGGCACCTTGTTTGCCGCCGCGAAGATCAACCCGTGCAGGCGCAGACCGATTAAAAGCTCGAGGTGAGGAAATATCCCCCGCATCTCTTCCGGCCCGCAGGAGCGAAAAACAACCTGCGACTTAGTCCTCATTTGCTCGATAACCTTTCTTGATTCGCCAAGATCTTCCGGAAAGTGGAAAGGGAGAAATACCGGCGCCAGTTTGTATTTTTCACAAATTATATCCAGTTGTTCCGCCAGCCGCCCGGTGTCTATGCTTTGCCTGACAGCAACGCCGAGCAAAGCTTTCCCCGCCGGCACATGTTCAAGCGCGAGGACTTTTCTGCCCTGCTCCTTGTCGCCTTCGCCTAAAATAAAGGTCGGATCGGCAGTGACATGGATGTTCCCGTTTTTGACGCCGAGGCGGCGGATCTCATTGAGGGAATCTTCATCGCGTAAAGTGATAAGATCGACTTTCTCGACCACGGCGCGGGCGATCGCTCTGTTTAGCCGGCCGCGCAGAGGGCCGAACCCCTGGCCAAAGATCATCACTTTTTTGCCGAAGAGCTTGGCCAGCCCGACGAGTCCGATGTAGTAGAGAAAGCTGCGGGCGCTGGTCTTGTCTTGAAAGAGCGAACCGCCCCCGCTGATGAGGATATCGGCTTCATCAAGGGCTCTTAAGACGCCAAAAAGGCCGCTGCGCCGGACCGCTTTCACTTCATTGAACATTGAAGTAAGCTCCGGTTGCGCGGAAAGGACCGTTAGGCCGAGACCGGGCGCGCGCTGCCTTAAGCCCTTGAGGATCGCCTCGAGGACCGCCTCGTCGCCGATATTGCCGCAGCCGTAATAACCGGAGATGAGAACTTTCATTCTTTGGTTAGATATCTCCCGGCTATCAAGCCAACGATCCAAGCAACCAACAAGCCCAAAATCAAGCCGTTAAAAGTCCTGGCGAGCGAGATGACGACCGGCGTATGGATGTGCGAAAAAGCATTAAAGACGGAGATCGGGGCGACTGCGCCGATCGCGGCCAAAAGCCAGAGCCATTGCCGCTTGCCTTTCAGATAATATACGGCAGCCAGGAAGAGAAACGGGTAACCGACGATGAATTCCTTGGTCCGCGGCCGGACGGACATGACCATCTCCAGCCAGTTCCTGAAATGCTTTTCAAAACCCGGCACCGGCAAGGAAAAATTGCCGGAGCGCGCGACAAGCGCCGCCAGGGCGGCTAAAACAACAACTCCGGCCAGCGCCGTCAAGATCGTGATCCGGGTCTCCAGGAATTTCGTCAACCGGTCCCGCAGGCCGCCCTCGCCCGATCGAAGGATAAAATAGAGCGCCACGGTAATGACCGGCAGGGTCAGCGCCGTTTTGACGGCCGGAAAAACTTCCACGCCGCTCATGAACCGGCCGTCGGCCAGGAGACCTATCATCAGGAATATGCCGATGCTTGTTTCGGCCAGAATATTGACGATTGCGATCGCCGCTCCATAAAATACATGCCCCGCCCGCTTCCTCTCATTTGAAAAAGTTGAAATGACCGCGTAGGCAGGGAAAATAAGCGCCGCCAGCCAGGCGAGCGTTTTCTGGGCGGCTAAAAACTGACCAACCGAAACGGCATAACCCGCGAAACTTAAACCGGCAAGAAAAAAGAAATACATCAGCCAGATCGGCAGCGCCACAAAAGCGTCGAGCAGGAAAAGGCCGCCGACCAGAACGCCGGCGCCCAGCAAAACGATCTGCCAGCCGGCGACATTGAGCCGGGGGCTGCTTTCGGCCGGGCCAAGGACAAAACCGGCCGCTTCTAACCTGGAACGCAGGGTCTCAAAATAGCCCAGATTATAGGCGACGGGATAAGCGTCGATCTGCGGCGGCAGGAACGGCCGCAGGTAGATCAGGCGGACGCCGCGCTCGCGCGCGGCGCGCACAAAGCGGTCAAGCGCCTCAGCCCGGCTGATCTTTTCGAGCTCATCTTTGGGCACGCTGTGGACGCGGACAATCTCCGGCCCCATCAGCTTCTTCAGCCGGCGGTCGCCCTCCTGCTTCACGATCTCAATATAACCGTACTTCAACTTGAATTTTTTCAGCGCATCGGAGAGAGCCGGGACGGCGTCGGGATAGCCGATGATCTTTTCGCCGTCAAAGATCACCAGGCCAAAGTCCTTCAGGCCGGAGATCTTGGCTTCGATATTGCCCAGATGATAGCGCGGGTCGTGGGTGACGCGCGGCACGATCCCAAATCCCCTGGCTGTCAAAAATTGGCGCTGCGATTCAGAAACGCCGAGGCCGAGAACGCGCAGTTCTTCTTCCGCCTCATCAACCTCAATGACATGCTTGGTCAGAAATTTGATCGACTTGTCGCCCAACGCCCATTTAAGCTGGTTGGAGATCCGGCGCCTGACCGGCTGGTCGGGAATGAAAATGTAGGTCCGGTCCGGTTTGATCCTGCCGGCCTGGATGAGCGGGAGAAAGACCGGGTTCTTCAGCCGCAGGAGGCCGGATCCCTTGGCATAAGAGAGCTCGCCGAGGGCGGCCGCGTCGGGCAAGGTTTCTTCAAAGACGCCGACTTCGCTGATACCGGCTTTTTTGACTTCGTCCAGCACGCGGCTCAACGATTCCTTTTCAAAGGCCGCCAGCCTTTTCAAGTCGTTGAGATCGACCACTATCTCGACTGTGCGGCCGCCGATCTCGTTAAGAAAACGAACAAAGCCGAGATAGGCGCCCAGAAGAACTGCCGCTGTCAGGACCAGGACAAGGAAACCCCGGCCGATCTTTTTCAACATTACTTGGCTCCTTTCACTCCCCTTAAACTCGCTTCGATAAAGGCGTCAATGTCACCGTCGATCACCCGCTGGACATCGCCGACTTCAACGCCGGTACGGTGGTCTTTGACCATGGTATAGGGTTGAAAAACATAGGAGCGGATCTGGCTCCCCCACTCGATCTTTTTCTTTTCGCCGCGCAGTTCCTCGATCTTGTCTTTTCTCTGCTCAAGCATCATTTCGTAAAGGCGGGCTTTCAGGAGCCGCATGGCGGTCTCCCGGTTTTTCAACTGCGACCGGTCGCTCTGACTCTGCGTGACGATGCCGGTCGGGATATGGGTGAGGCGGATAGCCGAGCTGACCTTGTTGACGTTCTGGCCGCCGGGACCGGAAGCGCGATAGGTATCGACGCGGAGATCGCCCGGATCGATCTCAACCTTGATATCTTCGGAGATCTCAGGGATCACTTCGACCGAAGCAAAAGAGGTGTGGCGTTTGCCTTCAGAAGAAAAAGGCGAAATTCTCACCAGCCGATGGATGCCGGATTCAGTTTTCAAATAACCGTAAGCGTAAGGACCGGAAACATAGAGCGTCACGCTCTTGATCCCCGCTTCTTCCCCGTAGGAGAGATCGGGAATTTCCAAAGTAAAACCTTTATTCTCGGCCCAGCGCGTGTACATGCGCAAAAGTATCTGCGCCCAGTCCTGGGAATCGGTCCCGCCGGCGCCGGCATTGATAGCCAGGATCGCATTGCTGTTGTCATACTGGCCGTTCATCAGCGTCGAGAGCTCAAGCTCGTCGGCTTTTTTCCGAAGATCGTCGAGTTCTGCGGCCAGGCCGGCGATGTCAGCCGCACTCGCCAGATCGATCAATGAGACCAGATCGTCAACGCCGCCGCGCAATTGCTCCCAGCTGCCGATCTCTTTTTCCAGGTTTTTCTTCTCCTGCAGGAGACGCCTGGCCCTGCTCTGATCTTCCCAGAGCTTGGGCTCGGCGGCCTCCAGCTCTAACTCGCTGAGCCGCTTTTTCTTGGCTTCGATATTTATGATCTTATCAAGCTCAATGGTTTTGGTCTTTAAGTTCCGGGCCTTTTCTTTTAGTTCTTCAGGCAGCATTTTTTGTATTTTTTCCCCGAGCCGCACGGGCAAGGGTCATTGCGGCCAACACTGGCGGCCGTCCTGACCGGCGCCGGTTTTGCCTCCTGCGTCGGCGCGCCGTAGGTCAGCGCACGGCGTTTCGGCGCGGCCTGGCGCGTTTCGCCGCCGGTGATCTGAACTTCGGCGCGCCGTAGGTCAGCGCACGGCGTTTCGGCGCGGCCTGGCGCGTTTCGCCGCCGGTGATCTGAACT
>Ga0155352_130_pt2 | contig 12101 bp, 14 predicted proteins | sample RifCSPhighO2_02_FD_106320 | JGI IMG/M metagenome (GOLD analysis project Ga0155352, IMG submission 106320) | candidate division WOR-1 bacterium RIFCSPHIGHO2_02_FULL_53_26 | reverse complement strand
GTAATGCGAATAAAATTCACGTTACGCGTATCGCGTTACTCTATTCTGGAAAGCCTCTGGAGGGGAAAACAAAAGTACAAGCCGGTTTCCGGCGACCGAAACGAGACAACTACCCTCCTTCCTTTCGGTGATGTTAATTATATTACAACAGGCCCGGACTTGTCAAGTGTTTTTTGGGACTTGACAAATCATAACCCATAGTATACATTTGTATACTGCTCGGAATATCAGGTTATCGGGTTATCAGAAGATCAGGAGGTAAATATGAGCATAAATGAAAGGCAGAACAAAATATTCCAGTTCGTGACCGAGTACATTAATAATAAGGGGTTTGCTCCGTCGATCAGGGAGATCTGCAAAGCCATGGGGTTTGCTTCACCCCGCGCCGCGCAGAAGCACCTTGAGGCGCTGGAGGCCGCCGGTTATCTTGAGCGGCAATCCACTCCCCGCTCGATCAAGATAGTGCACGACCAGCTCGAAGCCTTTGCCCGAACGGTCGCCCTTCCCTTTCTCGGCTACATCGCCGCTGGCGCACCCATCGAAGTTGTCGAACAGCGCGAAGAGATGGCGGTGCCCACGGCACTCGTCGGCCGCAAACCCTGCTACATATTACAGGTTAAAGGCAACAGCATGATCGAGGATCATATTTTGAACGGCGATTTCATTGTGGTTGAGAGATGCGAAACAGCCGATGACGGCGAAGTCGTCGTCGCCCTCATCAACCGCTCCGAAGCGACTTTAAAGCGGCTCTACCGCGAACCGAATCGCGTGCGCCTCGAGCCGGCCAATTCAACCATGAAACCAATTTACGTTAAAGACGTGGCGGTACAGGGGAAAGTCAGGGGATTGTTTAGGAGGTTTTAGGATAGTAACGGGTAACGGGATACGAGTAACGTGAGGTGCTTCTCATTACTCGTTACCCGTTACTCTATTCTTATTTTTCATGGAACTCAACATAACAATTAAAGTCGCCGCTGTCTTCGAGGGAGACAAAGTTCTCCCCAGATGGTTCGTTTGGGAAAACCGCAAATATGACGTCAGGGAAATCAATTATACCTGGAACGACCGGCAGGGCGCCGAAGACCTGCGCTGGTTCTCCGTTACCGACGGCGCCAACAGCTACGAGCTGGCCTTTAACGCCAAACGGCTGGTCTGGAAGTTGAAGAAAGTTTACGGGTAAAAGAGAAGCATGTTTCAATTAACAAATACGAGATTTTTAAAATATTTCCCGAAGGAACGGAATGGGTTGCATATTGTTTATGAATGCTTTACTTTCATTAATTTCTTCAGGCTGCTTTTAAAAAATGGTCTTGACCATGAAAATGCCATGGATTTCATGATTGCGAATTGTTCGTTCAGTGCCGTTGTCTGGCAGGAATACATTCATAACTATCGATACCGGAGATTGTCCGCCGAAGATGCAATACATCCAGAAATAGCGGCCAGCAAAGCCATTTTAATCAATGATATGCTGGAGATTGCCAGAAGAGCCAGCAAATCCAAATGTCGCAAGTTGAATAAAAGCAATAAGGGGAAATGAATATAGGGGGTACAATTTAGGCGATTTAATATTTTTCCCTCTTCATAATTTATTTTGCTAGACTAACATAATATCTCTTGCTAGTATAACAGCATGAGACCGGTTAGGAATACGACGGTATTTGCAGATTTTTTGATTTAAGCGTTTTTTGAGTGTTTTAGCGGCGATTTATCTGTTTTTTCTTTCTTTCACCTCCTAAATTTCAATAACCAGACAAATCGCTCCCTTGGGGCGGCCTATGCCGCCGTTTCCGTAGGCAATGGCACAGCAAAAATCTTTTTGAGATTGTACGCCATGTAAGTCAGCAAAGATTGGGCATGTGTCTTAAGCTCGCCCCAGTACCGCGATCTTTTCAGGCGATAACTGCGCTTGCCAACGGCAAAAGGCACCTCGACCATACAGCGCATGCTCCGGGCGTAAACATAATCATCGTTACTTTCTTTCCACTTCTTCTCAAAATCCTGATTGTCTTTGGGAATAACAAAATCGATAAGGCCAAGATCAAAGATTTCTTTTGCTCTGCCGCCATAGGCTTTGTCACCCGTGATCGCCAGAAAGCTTTCCTGGAGCAAGGCTTTGCCTAAAGCCAGTAAGTCCGGGAAAGGCTTGACGTCGTGGACATTAGCCGGGGTGGTGAGCGCCGCGACGACCAGCCCTGATTGGACATCGGTAATTTGATGGGATTTGTAGCCATAGAATTTCTTTTCTCCTTTGGCGCCGAAGGCGGCATCTTTGTCCGGGCTGTTCCGGTCAATGTAATCCTTGTCATTTTCGTCTTCTTTCTTCTTCGCCCAGCGGGAAAGGTTGACCTTTGCTTCGATCACGGTCGAATCAGCGGCGCCCAGGCAATCTTTAAGAAAGCCCTTTTCCTGGGCGTAAAGGACGATTCGATGGAAGAATTTGTCAAAGACACTTTTCTCGACAAGTATGTTTCGGAATACAACAATGGTGGAGCGATCGGGCAGCTGATCATCAAAAGAAACATTGAGGAAAAAACGGAAAAGGATGTGGAGATTGATAAGTTCTTCAAGCTGGTAGTCGGAATTAAGTTGCATTGCCTCCTTGAGGAAAAGTATCTTAAACATCAAGACCGGATCAAAGGCGTGCTGGCCGGTTTTGCTGTAGTAATCTTTGACTTCCTCACGGATGAAAGACCAGTCGAAATCGGATAGTTTAACCAGAATATGGGACGCGTAATTAGCCCTGACGTTTTTCGCGAATTCAGCCTCGAACAGATTGCCGCCGAAACCTTTCAACTCTTTGAACATAAGACACCCCCTGATAAAGATGCTTCTATTGTAGCAAACGACTGAAAAGCTGAAGTTTAAACGGGGCAAGCAGCTGAGCTCAACCGTCTTTTTTGGACAAAAACCTCAAAAAAGATTTTTGTCATAATAGAATGACGGCTGGATATTATCTAAAGGCAAGATAAAGTCGGGGTTGAGCTCGGGGGGCTTGACAAGGTATAATGCTATTAGTGAAAGGCACTTGTTCTAATGCGAGGAACCGAGAATTCATTCTCAGGTTCCGAGCGCAAGGGGCCAATTGCTAACTAGTCTCAGCATGAGATATTATGTTCTTACAACTGTCAAGTTTGCCAATGAATGCATTGAAAACGGCGTTTATGGGGCTACTAATTCTAATTGGCTGGCCAATATTGAGCTGGGCGATTTTGTTTTCATCTCACAATTTAATTATAAAACACAAAACATTTATGGCCCATTTAAAGTCACGATGCCTCTCTTCTACGATAAAAGAATAATATTCCCTAGCCAAAAGTATTATTATAGGATTAAAGCTAAATTTAATGGATTAAAATATATACACGAAACGGATCTTTACCTGAATGGGATAGATTCCAGAAAAAGGGATTTTGCTTTTAGGCTTATCTGTTTATTGCAACAAAACAAACACTTGCATTCAATATGTCTCAATGATCAAGAGGGTGAATTTATATCGGATACCATTAAAAACTATGGCGATAACCTTGAATCAGTTAATAACGAGGGCTATACGCCGGAATATGATAAATTAAAAGTTAATCGGGAATTTATTGCTGAAAGAAACAAATTATATAAAAGGCAATTTTTTTCATCCGAAAGCGACTTAGAAGCGTTTATCATCATTTGCCTTAAAAATCAAAAGGGTGATACATATAATAGCTTAAATAATATTTTAAATATCCATTCCAGAAATGAAATTAACTATTCGACCATTTATAATCAATTTATTTTTGGCAACGCCTATCCTTCTGATATTGTAATTTTCAATGAAGCTAATACAAATATACTCGAGCTTAAAAGAACCCGGCTAGAAAAAGATATGATTCCTACAATTGAGAAGGAAATTGTTAAATATTGCACATATTGCCTCTATTCTGATCGCCTTAAAACAAATCAAACGCAAATCAATTTTTTTCTGCTTGTCTTAAAAGATAAGAATAATATTCGTCTTAAAAAATATTTTGAGGATTATTTTCAAAAAAGCATCGCTAATGTTTCTAAGTTCAATAAATATAATTTTATGATTATTGAGTATTATATTGAAAATCAAAATCTATTGTTTTGCATGACTTAATTGCTGTATCCGGTTATTTTTTTGCCCAATGGGTATACATTTGTATAATGAAACATAGAACAATATTACATATTGACATGAACTCTTTCTTCGCTTCGGTCGAGCAGGCGGCCAACCCCTTCCTGCGCGGCAAGCCGATCGTGGTCGGCGGCGGGATCGAAAAACATTCTGTCGTGGCCGCCGCCAGCTACGAAGCCAAGGCCCGGGGGATCAAGAACGCCATGTCGACCTGGGAAGCCAAACGACTTTGCCCTGAGATCATCATCGTGATCGGCGACATGAACAAATACATCCACACCTCAAAAGAGATCACCAGGATGCTTGTCCGCTATACCGACCTGGTCGAGATCTTCTCGATCGACGAAGCTTTTCTCGATGTCACGGACACCAAAGATAGATTTGGCGGAGAGATCGCCATCGCCAAATCGATCAAACAATGGATCAGGGAAAGGTTCCATCTCACCTGCAACATCGGCATCGGCCCCAACAAGCTGATGGCCAAGCTGGCCGGGGAGTTAAAAAAGCCCGACGGCCTGATCGTCCTGCGACCCGAAGATATCCCCGGCAAGATCGATAAGGTCAAGGTTTCCGAGCTCTGCGGCGTGGGCCAAAAACTGGAAATTTATCTCGCGCAAATGGGCATCAGAACTATCGGCGAACTCAACCGCTGCCCGAGGGAAAAGCTGGTCAAGCGCTTCGGCGCCGTCTCCGGCGAGCATCTCTGGCATATGGGCCAGGGCCTGGATAATTCTCCCATCCTCCCCTATTATCATGAAAGAGAAGCCAAATCGATGAGCCACGCCTATACTTTGCCGAGGTTCACCACCGACATGGGCGAGGTCAAAAACTATCTCCTGCGCCTGGCCGAGCAGGTCGGCCGCCGCCTGCGGCGCGATCGCTGTAAGGGGAACGTCGTCCACGCTTCGCTCGGCTTCGGCGATTACCAGTTCTGGGGAAAACAAAAAAAGCTTGAAGATTATTTGGATGATGGGTACGAGATATTCAAGATAGCGGAGAGAATATTGGATTTAGAAAGTAGAACGTGGAGCGTAGAACACAGGATAAGATTTGTTGGGGTTTCGGTCTCCAACCTCATTCATAACCTCGATCAGGTGAGCTTACTGCCGCAAAAAGAAGCGAACAAGAAAGTACTTAAAGCTGTCGACGAAATCAACGACCGCTTCGGCGAATTTACCGTTGAGCGGGCAGCGATCATGGGAACCGTGCTGCGGAAAAAGACAGGGATGGTTTCTTCAAGAAGTTATCGCTACGAATAAAATTGGAGCCGAGCGGAGTTGAACCGCTGACCTCCTGAATGCAAATCAGGCGTTCTACCAGCTGAACTACGGCCCCGTTTCGATTTTTTAAAAAAGCTCCCCGGGTAGGATTCGAACCTACGACCAAGTGATTAACAGTCACCTGCGCTACCACTGCGCTACCGGGGAATGCCTCGAATATTCTACCAATTATGGGAATTATGCGCAATATCGACCGATCACGAATGGCCTCTGGCGGCGTAATTAAAAGCGAAGAAATATTTGCGCCAGCTCCCGTCGGTTGATCTGTAGACGTTGTCGAATGCAAAATAGTCCGCCAGGGCCTCTCTCAACCTCAGCAATTCTTTTAACCTGGCAAAGTTCTTATTGATCGAAACGGTCAGGTCCAATAGTTCCAGAGCCCTTTCAAACGCCAGCTGACCGTACTCGGCATTGCGTTTTCCGCGCCAGTTGATAGCCCTTTCAACTTCACTGCCGACGTTCGCCAGCTGTTCAGCCAGCGTCAGCTTATGCCATCGTCCGGCGGCAAGTTCTTTGTGTTGAATATTCATGAGCCGATGAATTTATCCACTATCGTCAAGATCTTGTTTTTGATCTCGATGTCATCCACGCCTCGCGTGCGATTCCCTTGAGCCGGCTTCAAATTGATCATCGAATCGAATTCAACCCTCTCGCCTTTTTCCAGCTCGGGATAAATATTGATACCCCAGAGGTCCCGCTGCCTTGAGCCGCCCTCGATCAAAAGAGCTTCTTCGTCAGCGTGGAGCTCGCCGCCTATTGCCATTATTCCTTTTTCAATATCCACCACCGCTTTAACAAAGTTGCCGAAACCAGCCTGCGCCATTTTGTGAAGCGACTCAAGCAAGATCGGCTTTTTCAATAATTTCATATTACTTATTATAACATGGGTCCACACTTGTCCGCTCCCGACCATTTAGGTATAATAAAATCATGATCAAAAAGCTCGGCTTATTAATTTTGCTCACTATTGTCTTTTCCCTCCAAAGCCACAGTGATGGGGTCAAAAGCGCCGGCAACGGGTTTTCGTTAGCGCTTGCTTCCGATCAAGCGATCTACCGGGCTGGGGAGCCGGTCAAACTGAAGCTCGTCGCGACGAATAATAACAAGGCGGCTGTCAACCTCCTTTTCGGCTCGGGCCAAAGTTTTGATCTTGTTGTCACCGATAAAAATAGCAAAACGATCTGGAAATGGTCGCACGACAAAGTTTTTACCATGGCGGTCCGTGAGGTAGAGGTCGCGCCGCGCAAAACCCTTGAGTTCAGCGCCGTCTGGCCGCAGACCGATAACGAAGGTCGCCCGGTCACAAAAGGCAAATATTTTATAGCGGGACAACTGACTTCAGCCGCTCCGGCGGTTTCGAAGAAAAGGTCGATCATCATCAAATGACACATCACCGCCATTTCAAGCCTCGAGGCGCGCAAAACGACACAAGTCCCGACGCTGGGAATGACGGGACAAGCTGGAACAAGGTCGCCGGCTGGTATGACAAATTGGTCGGCGAGCGCGGTTCCGACTATCACGAGAAAGTCCTCCTCCCCGGCGCTTTGAGAATGCTGGCCCCGCAGAAAGGCGAAAAGGTCCTTGACGTCGGCTGCGGCCAGGGGGGTTTCAGCCGCGAGCTGGCGCGCTCCGGCGCCGACGTGACCGGCCTTGACTCCTCGGAGAAATTAATTAAGACCGCCAAGAGCCGCTCGGCCAATATTAAGTATTTCACCGCCGACGCGTCAAACCTGCGCATCCTCCAGAGCGGAAGTTTTGACGCCGCAAGCTGTATCATGGCGATCCAGAACATGGAGCCGCTCGATAAGGTCATCGGGGAGATGGCGCGCATTCTTAAAAATGACGGCCGCCTTCTCCTCGTCATGAGCCACCCCTGCTTCCGCATAGCCCGGCAAAGCGGCTGGGGCATTGATGAAAAGCGCAAACTTCAGTACCGAAGGGTCGACAGCTACATGACCGCGCAGAAGATCCCGATCCAGATGCATCCGGGCTCGGCGCCGGGCCTGCACACCTGGACTTTCCATCGCCCGCTCACTGAATATTTTAAACAATTAAATGCGCGGGATTTAGTCGTCACCCGGTTTGAGGAGTGGGTCTCGCACCGGCAAAGCAAACCCGGCTCAAGCTCGCGCATGGAAAACCGTGCGCGCGGCGAGATCCCGATGTTCCTCTCGCTTCTCGCGCGGAAAATGGTAAAATAACCCAATCATGAAGATCGCCGAACTGATCGGGCTTGACCCAACCGAAGAAAAATATTTAAAAGATGTTTCGGATGAAGAATTTTTCGGTTATCCGGCCCGGCCGCTGATCGAAGCGGAAAATATCCTGCTCGCCAAAACGCCGTCAATCGCTTATTTTTCGATGGAATACGGCCTCGCGCCCAGCATTTATCACACTTTCAAGACGGTCAATCCCATTATGAAGTCGAACATCCTTGCCGAGCACGAGGTCTTCTCCAACATGAAGGACATGGACTATTACCACCTCCTGCCGGTGCAAAAGATACTTGACCTGCCGATCTACAGCGGCGGCCTGGGCGTGCTGGCGGGCGACTCGCTCAAATCGGCCGCCGATGTCGGGCTCTCTCTGGTCGGCATTGGCATTCTCTGGAACAAGGGCTATTTCCGGCAAAAGTTTTGGTTCCGGGCGGGCGGCCAGGTGCCCGAAGCGATGTCGTGGGACCCACGCTCCTATCCCGGTCTCATTCCGCTGAAGCCGCGGCTCGACATCCAGTTGAGCGGCCAGAAACTGCATCTCAAATTGTGGAAATATTACGTCTATTCTTACGACAAAAAACATGTCGTCCCGCTCGTCCTGCTTGATTCGAACGTTCCCGAAAACCCGGAATATTTTCAGGAGCTGACCGACCAGCTCTACCGCTCGACGAACGGCTGGCTCAAGCTCTGCCAGCGAGCGATCCTGGGGATGGGCGGGGTCAAGGCGATCGAGGCGCTCGGTTATTCGGTCGATAAATATCACCTGAACGAAGGGCACGCCGCCCTCGCCTTCGTCGAAAAAGCCAAAACGCGGGAGCCGGAAAAACTTGGAAAACTCTTCGCTTATACCTGCCATACGCCGGTCGAGGCCGGCCATGACCGCTTCGACCTGCAGGAGCTCTCTGCCGCTCTGGGCGCCGAAGCGGCCGAGATCGTCAAAAGATTCGGCCGCGACGAGCGCAATCCTTCGCAGGCCAACCTGACCCAGCTTGCCATGAGCGTCAGTGAGCGCGTCAACGCCGTGGCGCAAAAGCACGGTGAAATTACGCGCCTGCAGTTTCCGCGCTTCAGGGACAAGATCGAGAGCATAACGAACGGCATCCACACCCATACCTGGCTCTCCGCGCCGATCAAAGACCTGCTTAATAAGCACAAAGAAAAGATCGGGGACTGGGAGAACGACCCGACGCTGTTAAGGAACGCCGGTAATCTAATGAATGACGCCGCTTTCCGCCGCGATCTCTGGAGCGCGCATATTGAGAACAAAAAAGCGCTGGCCCGCTTCCTCGAGTTCTGGTATTTCGACGAAAAAACCTTCACCGTCTGCTGGGCGCGCCGGATCGCTCCCTACAAACGGCCCACCCTGCTCCTCGAGGATCCCAACCGCCTGATCGAGATCGCCCGCCGGGTCGGACCCCTGCAGATCGTCATCGCCGGCAAGGCCCATCCCGCCGACGTCCCCGCCTCGATCCATCTTGACGCCATGCTTGAGAAAATCAATATGCTGAACGGCGAGAGAAAACTGATCCGGATCGCCTTCCTGGAAAATTACGACACCTATTTCGCCAAAAAGCTGACGAGCGGCTCCGACGTCTGGCTCAACAATCCCCTGCCGCCATTCGAAGCGTCGGGCACCAGCGGCATGAAAGCGATCTTGAACGGCGTCGTCCAGTTGAGCACCCTCGACGGCTGGGTCGTCGAGGCGGCCGACAAGAACATCGGCCGGATCTTCGGCTATGCGCCCCCGCCCGGCGAGATCGGCAGTGAATCCGACCTCAAGCTGGATCAGGACTCGAAAGAGCTTTATAAAAGTCTTGAGGAGATGGCCGCGCTCTATTACGCGACCGCTTACGGGAAAACGGCGATCGAGGCCTCGCCCTGGCTGGAGATGATGATCAATTGCCTGAGCGAGAGCGGTTTCTTCAACACCCAGCGCATGATCCTCGAATATAAGGACCGGATCTGGCAGGCCTGATTTAGTGGGGATCTATTTTATCCAGAACATTCCGGTTCGGCGCCTGTAATCGATGAACTGCGCGCCGAAGGCCTTGGCCAGAAGTTTTTCCTCAAGGTAGGCCTCGAGCCAGATCATGGCCAGGATGAACATGCCAAAATAAAACGTGTAGACCGCCGCCCAAACCCACCACCAGCCGATAAAGACAAAAATCAGGCCGAGATAGATCGGATGCCGGACCAGATCATAGGGGCCGCTCGTCGCCAGCGCTTTCGGCTTTTCGCTCAAATAATCGAACGGGTTGCCGAGAACGCGCGCTGCCCAGGCGATTAAGGCAGCGCCCAGCAAAATGACGGCGGCGCCGGCGATTCGCCACCAGAAATAATCAAGCTCAAATCTCGGCTGTTCAAAAATGACCGGCAAAAGCGGCAGGAGGACGAAAATGCCGCCCCCGGCATAACGGTACCAGCCCAGGCTTTTTTGCGAATACGCCAGCCGAATCAAGATGAGGTTGATCGCGAAGATCAGGACCACGATGATTTGAATTATCACAGCTCTCCTCCTGCCGAATTTTCGATCAGTTAATATGATACTCCTATCCGGACCGAGTTGCAAACGCGGCTGATAACCGTCAAACTGGCGAAATTTCGCCGTTTTTACCCCCTGCGAGCGTGGCAATAAGATTGCTTGTCCTCCGCCAAAAGGAGGTGATTATAATGAGAGGTTTGAATAGATCGATTCTTGCCGGCAGGCTGACGGCCGACCCCGAAGTTCGCTACATGAACAATGAAACCGCGGTCACGCGCTTCTGTCTGGCCATCAATCGCGGCAGCAAGAGCAAAGGGACCGAAACAGTGGATTTCATCAATTGCGTCGCTTTCAGCGGATTGGCCAAGATCTGCGGCGAGTATTTGAAGAAAGGAAAGCTGGTGGCGGTGGAAGGCAGACTGCAGATCCGCTCTTACGAGAATAAGAAAGGGGAGAAACGGACGGCGACCGAGGTCGTGATCGACGAAATGCAGATGCTTGACTCCAAGTTTTACAGCGCGGCTACGGCGGCCAAAGCCAAAGAGCCGGAACTGGTTCAGGTCTAACGCTTTAGCCCCGGATGGCGTCCGGCTGTCCGGGGCTTTTTGGAGATTGGGGGATTGGGATATTGGGATTTGGAGATTGGGGAATTTGGATATTGGGATTCGGAGATTGGGGAATTTGGAGATTGGGGCTTGGAGATTGGGGAATTTGGATATTGGGAGGAACAAATGCCGACGTTTAGGGATTTGAGGATATGGCAGGATTCGATAAGATTGATGATGGAAATTCATAAGCTTTGCAGTCAGTTGCCAAGGGAAGAGAGGTTTCAATTGATCGATCAAGCCACCCGCTCCTCTTCATCTGTTCCGGACAATATCGCGGAGGGATACGCTTCTTACCATTACAAAGATAAAATCAATCGATTTTACGACAGCAGAAAAGAAGCCGCCGAAACTCAAAACCATGTCATCAAAATGGCAACAAAGAGATACATAAAACGAGAGACCGCTGAAAATTTGTTCAACGAATATTTAATCTTAATTAAAGGGATTAATGGCTATGTTAATTACCTGAAACGGAAAAGAGGGGATTTGAGATAGATTCGGGGATCGGGAGATTGGGAAACTGGGATTTGGAGATCGGGAAATTGGGATATTGGGATATGGAAATCAGGAGATTTGGGGATTAGGGATATAAAAACCGGTCGGACAGAATTTGCCAAATATTTTTCAAATATCTCAATCACCTAATTCCCCAACCCAAATATCCAAACCCCAATAATCACTTGAAAGATTACGCATAATAGAGTAAAATAATTACCGTTGAGATAGAAAATATGGGGGTGTTTTAAATGGGTGGAGTTGAAGGAATTGGGAGACCTCAATCAGCTGGATCAACACAAAAGCTATCAGTTTATGAAACGTTTAAACAATCAATTAACTTATTAAAAGGCGATGGATCAACCGGTGATTTGGCATTGGGCAATCAAATCCTCGCACAAATGCAAAACGCCGGATTATCTGTTAATGAAACTGAAAAGTTACTGAACTTATTCGCGGACAAGTTAACATCAGGCATCAGATAATATCTCGTAGAGGACGTTCCAGCGGCGCGGTTATCTAAAGTCAAACTGGGATTGTCCTGTAAATTCTATGATTCTTAATTGAATTATAATAATCCTTCGCCTAATCATTTTCTTTTCGTCCTAACTCCATATCACTAATTTCCAAATTCCAATCTCCAAATTCCCCAATCCCCAAACCCTAATTCCCTAATATCCCAATCCCCAAACCCCACTCCCCCAATTCCCCGATCCCCAAATATGATATAATTTCTTCCATGTTCAAAAAGCTAACCGTCTTGATGTTATTCGCGCTCTTTTGTTGCGGCTCGGCTTTCGCCGCCAGGACCATCAACCTGCCTGAACCGAAGATACTCGGCAAAATGTCGGTCGAGGAGTCGATCTTCCGGCGGCGGTCGGAGAG
>Ga0155352_111_pt1 | contig 12767 bp, 5 predicted proteins | sample RifCSPhighO2_02_FD_106320 | JGI IMG/M metagenome (GOLD analysis project Ga0155352, IMG submission 106320) | candidate division WOR-1 bacterium RIFCSPHIGHO2_02_FULL_53_26 | reverse complement strand
CTTGGCCACGGCCAGATTAAGGAAATCGTTAATATTGTCAATTGCCTGGCCGACCGCCGTATTTACGGCTGCTTCGGTGGTCGTATCATCCCTTAAGCGCGTTTTCATCTCCGGGAGGAGATTGCCGCCTAACAGGGGGCGGGTCCCTGGTGGTGCGCCACTGATCGTTGGATTAACAATAATTTCGCTCACTTATTTCTTTCTCCTAAGACAAATTATTGAGCCGTTGCGCTGCCGCCATCCTCATCTTCTGCAGGCTTTTGAGGAACTGTCGCATGTGGCAGTTCCGCCCTGCTTTCAGCCGGCACTGGCACCTGTGTCTCTGTTCCTGCCGGGGCCTCGACCCTATGCGGCACAGGGACTGGAGTGCGGGCCGCTCCCACAGTTAGATTGCCGAGAGAAAGCGGTTCAGGTACCTCCGGGCACTGGAGTTTAACTTCATAGGTTCCCGCTGCGGCCATTGATGCTTGAAGGCTTGAGACCTTGACCGGCGTGGCCACGACTTCTACCCCGTTCTGGCTCAAGCGCAGCCGCGGTCCTTTGGTTAGTTCGGTCATTTTGACGTCAAGGGACTGGTCACCGATCTGATAGACGCAATTTTCGGGCAGCGCTTTGTCTGCCGCATCGGCGTAATACGCCTCAACAGTGGGAATGGCGAATGACGCACCAGCGAGCGGAGAGGGAAGTGATGGTTTGGCTTTGAGCGTAAGCGTAGGATCGATCGCGCCGCCGCTTTCGCCGGCCGGCTGGTTGGCCGCCGCTCTCATGATCTCTTCGATATCCGAAGCGTTGACGTTTAACTTGACCAGGCCGGGGAAAACACCCTTTAACCAGCAGCCCATGATCAGGCGCGCTTGCGCCGGAATAGAGCGGTTCAAAAGGTCAAGGAGCTTCACGCCCTTTTTGACGATCGGCGGCTGGATAACCTGGCCGTCGGCAGGATCTTTTTTACCTTCGGACAATAACTTTGCGATCTGCTCGATGGCATAATTTTTCTGGCTCTCGGAGAGCGGCCCGGCGGGAGTCACATCCGTTGCGACCGGCTGGCCGGCCGGCACGCGGTTGCCATCAACGATCGCCCGCGCGATCTCATGGCTTAGCGCCGCTAATTTCTGATCGTCGTTGATCGGCGTCGCGTAGTTGTCGCACGGCTCAAATTGCTCGTTGTCCGGTGATTTTAACGCCTTTTCAACGGCAGTCAGAAAAACCGCGCCGGACATGGCGACTTTTTCCTTTTCCGGCTCTGGTTTGCTCGTCGAGCATCCAAAGGCGCCTAACGCCGTTCCGACTGCAATTTCTACTAATGCTCCCATGATTATTCCTCCTGTTTTGATACTTTCTTCTCCAAATATATATCGACATTTTTACTTGAAAATTTCACACGAAACTATCTTCTGGGCCACAAAAAAAGGGGGCAATTTAGCCCCCTGACTTTTGAGCACGGCCATACTTCTGTGCAAACTCATTATTGGGCAGTTGCGCTGCCCCCTTCTTCATCTTCAGGCGCTGGCGGCGGTGTTATCGGTCTTCCGCCTTCTCTATCTACAGGTGCCGGCGGCGGTGTTATCACTCTTCCGCCAGCTCTTTTCGAAACTTTTACCGGTTCATTTACCGTAACAGAATCGGGCAGGAGGAACCCCTTTTCCTTACCGTCGATGCCGCAGACCAATTGGGCCGAATAACTCCCTTTGGCGAGAAATGAGACCTCTTTTGCGGTGATGGAAACCGGGACAGCCACGACCGGATATTGGTCAATATCAGTCGGGACGGACCGGCTAAGATCGAGAAGTTCGGCCTTCTCATTGGTCGGGGCCAGTTCCGCTTCCGTGGTGACTTTGTCCTGCACACCTTCGGCCGTGAAATCTATACGGCACTCGGGCAGGCCGGCGCCGGTGGCTGCCGCGTAAATACCGGTAAACGGCGGAACGGTATATTTACCATTGGGCATGATCTTGACCGGCTTTTTCGCCGGTTCGGGCAACCGGATTAACAGGGAAGGAGCGATCTCGACCTTCTTCTGCGGGGTTGGCTCCGGAGCTGGGGCGGCCGGTTTCTCCGAAGTACAGCCGGATAAAAGCTCGAGCGGGGACAAGAGAACAACGGCTGTCCCAACAGCGATACCTTTGGCCGTTTCGGCCGCGGTGATATTCTTTTCATTCTTGCCTAACCAATAAGCGCCGGCCGTTTTGAGCGATTGAGAAACGAAACTAGCTGCATCCATTTTGTTTTCCTCCTAAATTGTTATCGTGTCATGAGTTCGTTGACTCTTGTTTTATTAATTCGAAACAAACCGTTTTTTCTGTTCACACCTCCCGAAAGATAGTCTCTTTTGTCAATTATCTTTCGAAGGGTTGCAGCGAAAATTTCACTTTATTTTTCCCTCACCCCTGCCTGCCGGCAGGCAGGCGCCGGCGCTTAACCGGCCCCCCTCTCCATTGGGAATGGAGAGGGGAAAACCTCACCCGCCGGCGCTTAACCGGCCCCCCTCTCCATTGGGAATGGAGAGGGGAAAACCTCATCCGCCAGCATTTAATCGGCCCCCTTCTCCATCTGCGATGGAGAAGGGAAAAAACAAAAGGGAAGGCACAAAAAAAGGACGCGACAGGTAGCGTCCTTTTAACTAGTAGTAAAACCCCACACTAAAGTGTGGGGAATAATTATTGAGAGCGGATAATTCCCCATACTTCAGTATGGGGATTCGCAGTTACGCTTGTCAGTAGATCGACGCCTTGATCTGCGGCCTCTGCTCGGGGGTGAACTCCGGCTTGAATCCCTTCTCCCAGGTGTAGAGGTCTTTGATCCGGCCGCCGGCCAGCGAGGTCTTCCCTAACATCTCGACCGCTTCGGCCCGGACCAGCGCCGACTTGGGATTCAGCTTGTTCTTTTCGATGAACTTCAGCATACCGGCATCCTTGGCCGCCTGGATGTACTTGGCCGCCCAGTGGTTGGTCGAGATATCCCAGTAGGGCTTGGAGTCGACCGAAGCCAGCTTCTTCTTGTCGAAGCGGATCATGACGGCGATCCCCTCGACCTTGTTGATCTTGTTGTTGGGGCGGAAGGTCTTGTCGGGATAACCCTTGACCAGCCCTTCGCGCTGGGCGATCTCGATATATTTGGCCGCCCAGAAGCCCGGTTTGACATCTTTGAACGCCTGTCTGGCCTTCCCGGCGGGAACTTTGATCCCTTTGGCGCGCACCAGGAGAGCGGCCAGCTCGGCGCGGGTGAGCGCGCCATTCGGCCGGAAGGTTTTGTCGGGATAGCCCTCGACCAGGCCGACAGTCGCGTTATTTTCGATCGGCTGTTTGGCCCAGAAGCCGTCAGGGACATCGGCGAATGAGGTCAGGCGGACCAGGCGCGATGTGAGTTTGGCGGTGGCGCCGGCGTCATCCGAGGCCGTGACCTCGACGAGCTTCTTGCCGAATTTATCGAGCGGGACATCGGCGCTGAACGTGCCGTCGGGATTAACGGCGACAGCGGTACCGTTAACTTTAAGAGAGATCGGACCGGCCGGCTTGCCTTCGTCGCCTTCTTTGACGTCAACCTTGCCCTTGACCTGGACGTGGTCTTCGTAGATGACCGATTTATCTTTCGGCTCGTCAAGGGTGATGTTGAGCTCGCGTTTTTTAGCATCGCCTAAATAGCCGATCGAGAAATAATGGGTAGTGTTCTCGCTGATCCCGGCATAGGGATGATAAGCGTAATTGAATTCGAGGCCCGAGACACGAATGCCAAGGCCGGCCGTCGGATCCTGTCCATCTAGGCCGGCCCTTAAGGCCAGGTTGTTGGTCGGCCAGAATTCAACGCCCAGGTGGAGCAGGCCGGGCTCGGCGCTGTTGATGAAATAGTCATAATCGATATTGCCGCTGAGTTTGAGGTTCTTGTTGGCGGAAAGAGCCGCGCCCTCCTCGCCGATCAGCGCGATCTTTGTTCCGACTTTTAACGTGTGAGCCAGCCCCTCGGTCACGCCCGAGCTGTGTGTGATCTTGCCGCCCATTGAGGCGGGCAGGATGTTTTGCGCGTTGAGGCCGAGCGTGGCGTAGCTGGTAACCGGAGCGAGCAGGCCGAGGTCCAGGCTGTAACCGGTGCCGGCCCCCGCCTCGATACTGGCAGTACCGCCGCCCCCGACGCTGAAATATTTCAAGTTGGCGCCGAGCGCGATATCGCCGATAAGATAGGCGCCGTAGGAGAGGAACATAACGTTATTGCCCCAGCGGCCGGTGCCGGTCGAGGCGCCGGTCGAATCGGTCAGCGGAATATCGCCGACCGAAGAGCCGATGTAGCCCGCGCCGATAGCGGAGCGATCGCTGTAAGGATAGACGCCGCCGACGACCATGTAGGTGACATCGCCCAAGAGCGAGGTGTACATGCTGGTGAGTTTGGGCGCGCCCGCCTGGGCGAGGCCGGCCGGATTCATGAAGATGGCGTCGCCGTCTTCGGCAAGACCGACGTAGGCCTTGCCCATGCCGAGAGCCCTGGCGCCGACGCCGATCGTGGTCGGGTCGGAGAGACTGCCGTCGGCCAGTGCGGCCGACGAAATGACAAATGACAAATGACAAATGACAAATAAAATCCCAATTCCCAATTTCAAAAATTTGGATTTAAACGATTTATTTGGATTTTGGATTTTGGATTTTGACATTCTCACTATCTCTGTATATATATCGATAAATTTTTTCATGAATTTCACTTTACCGCTTGACGACGAGGATCTTGCCTTTGGCGAGCAGGGTCCTGGTGTCCTCGTTGACGACGCGCAGGATGTAGGCGCCGTCGGCCACCGGCAGATTCGCATTGATGTCTCGGCCGCTCCAGCTGATCTGGGTGGCGGAGCCGGCCGTCTTGTAGGCCAGTTTGGCCGTCATGTCGTAGATGTACCAGCCGATATTGGCCGCGCCGCCCGCACTCGGGATCGAGATATTTATTGATTCCGAACCCGCGTTGAACGGATTGGGCCAGGCGTTGGCCAGGCCGGCGACGGCCGCGATCGTCACGCTGTAGCCGGCTTCGTTCGATTCGAGCGCCCGCACGATGCCGAGAGCGATCGATTTGCGCACGACCTTCATCTTGTAGATCCCGGTGGCCGCGCCCGCGGGGACGATCGCTTCGATCGTGGTCTCGCTCCAAGAGGTGATGTCGGCAAAGTAGCTCTTGCCGGTCGTTGTATTCTCGAACAGAAGGATGCTCTCGCCCTCGCTGCTGCCGAAGCGCGCGCCGGAGACGGTGAACCGGGCGCCGGCCGGCGAAGCCGCGGGAGTCACGCTTGCAATATAGGGCGCTTCGCCCGTCGGCTCAGAGGAGGGGCCGGTGGTTATCATGCCGACCAAATTGTCGATATACTGATAATTTGTGGTCGTGCCGGCCGTCGTGTAGATGAAGTTATAGCTTGCGACCGCGTTCCAGCTGAAGGTCGTGTCGGCGCCGGTGCTGCTGCCGGCCGCGTCGTAGCTGAAGCTTGACGGCGCGACCGTGACCTGGCCGTAGCCGCTGACGAGGGCCAGCGTCGAGGCCGAGATCGTTGCCGCGTAGGAAGTCCCGTCAACATCTTTGAGAGCCAGTTTTATGTTGTTGGTTGAGCCGTCCCAGCGGACATTGAAGCCGATCTGGCTGGCGCTTGAGAGATCGAGCGTGTTGGCGAGGATCGCGCCCCAGCCGCCGCCCCAGCCGGTGGTGTAGGAGTATTTGATCCTCATGCCTCTGCCTGTCCCTCCGTAGGCCGCTTCGCCCGATAGCCCCTGCGCGTTGATCGTGCTATTGTCGGGTGTCACGCCGTTATCGAACGCGTAATAGCCGGACGAAGTATTCGGATCGAGCCAGTTGCCGACGGAGCCGCCTTCAAAGTCGTCGAGATAAATGCTGGTGGCGTCAATTGTCATTGTGCTGCTGCCCGATTGGCCGGCGACCGTCATGAGAACGGTGGCCGCGCCGGAAGCCACGCCGGTCGGAACGGCGAGCGTGACGGACGTGTTGCTCCAAGCAGTCGGTTTGGCCGCGATGCCGCCGACGGTGACGGTTGAGACGCTCTTGCTGGCGCCGAAATTAACGCCGCTGATAACGATCGTCTGGCCGATCGCGGCGGTGGACGGTGAGACGGCGGAGATCGTTGGGGCGGAGCCGCCGCCGACCGCATTGATCGTTATTGAGAGATCCTGCGTATCGGTCGCGGCGACATTGTCGGTCACCTGCGCGGTGAAGTTTACAGTGCCGGTGCCGGTCGGCGTGCCGGACAGGACGCCAGCCGTGCTTAAGCTGAGCCCAGCAGGTAATGTCCCGGCCGAAACTGCCCAGGTGTAAGGCGTTGTGCCATTCGAAGCCGCAAGGGTCTGGTTATAAGCCGTGCCGACCGTGCCGGAGGGCAGAGTCGACGTGGTGATGCTTAAGGCCGCCGGGACGCCGCCGATCGATAATGACGAGCCGTTGCTGGGCGCGCCGCCGACGGTGACGATGACATTGCCGGAGGTGGCGCCGGTCGGGACCTGGATATCGATCTTGGTATCGCTCCAATACCAGAAATTGGTGACAGCGGTGCCGTTAATCGTGATCGTGCTGGTCCCTTGTGCGGCGCCGAAGTTCGTGCCGATGATCGAGATGCCGTCGCCGATGTTGGCGCTGGTGATCGCCACGCCGGGGGCGCTGGTCAACTCAAGCTGGGTGATCGCCGGCGCGCTGCCGCCCGTGGCGGCCGTGGTGAACGCGCTGGAATTGGCGCCGGTATAGCTATTGCCGGCGACATCGGTCACAGCAGTAACTGTGACCGTGTAAGCCGTTGAATTAGCAAAAGCGGTGTGGCTGATCGTGGCGATAGTGTTGCCACCGCTCCAGGCGACGGAGAGGCCGCCCGGATCAGGATTGATGTTGTAGGCCAGCGAGCCGGTGTTGACCGGTTCATTGAAAGTAATGACGACATTTTGGGTCGTGGCCACGCCAATCGCGCCGTTAACCGGATTAAAGGTCATTGTTGGGCCGGTGGTGTCGGCGCCGCCGCTGACGATAAAACCGGCGCTGGCCATTAAGCTGGCGCCCGTAACGACGACAAGGCTGCCGCCGCCGGCCGGCGTCCCGGCGGCGATCGTGGCGGTGATCGAAGCGTCAGACCAGCTGGCGATAGAAGAAACAGGTATCCCGCTAAAATAGACATTGCCGCTGCCCTGGGCGGCGCCAAAGCCGGTCCCGGTTATGGTAATTGAGTCGCCGGCGTTGCCGCTTGAGGGGCCGGAAATAGTTGGAACGCCGGCCGAAGTCGGGATTATAGTTATCTCATCAGTGTGGCCGCTGCGCTTGATGGCGTCATTAGCGACCATGATGACATAATAAGTTGTCCCATTATTGAGGCCGGAGATAACGGTATTGGCGGCGCTACCGTTGGCAACTATGCCGACCCGGTCAAAAACAATAACGGATGCCGGCTCGGGCGCCGGCGGCCTGGCGTAGAGGCGGTAACCGGCCGCGCCGGCAACCGGACTCCAGGAAATTGATATTTGGCCGTCCCCGGCGGCGGCGGTGACGCCGGTCGGTTTGTCAAGATAACTTGCGGCGGCTAAAAGCAACGGGTTTAAGGAGGTATTGCCTGGCGTAGTATAACCTGTGCCGCTGGACGGAATAGCGCCTGAGGCGGTTCCCCACTGTTTACCGGACGGTCCCTCGTAGGCCAGCCAGATCGAATAGGCCTTATTGTCCGGCGCAACGGCCAGTTGGGCCGGGGAGACGCGCGCCATGCCCCAGGATGAAACATAACCGGAGTCATTGTTGAGGTCAGCCCAGCTGTCTTCGGTCTGGATCTTGACGTCATCGGGCGTACCATCACTGCCGGTATCATAAAAAGCGGTGAAATTGATCGTGTACGCTTCCGGATTGGCGCCGGCGGCCAGGTCGACATAAGTATTCATCGATGAGGCAACGGCCAAAGCACCTGAACAATAGAGAACTATCGTCAGCAGGAGCAAACCGGCTCTGAACAGGCCTTTAAAATTATATATATTCAACATATTTATTTTATCCTGCGACTTGTTTGCCTGTTCCCGCGCCGGCCGGATGGCCGGCGCAGGACAGTTTAATCTTACCACAGAAACCCTTGTCCCTCGGGATACGCGGCTTATGGCCATGTAACGTTGACGGGCGTCGGCGTGGGCCGGGAGAGAGCGACCGACCAGGCCGAGCCGATCGTGGCCGGCAAGGCCGCCTGGCCGCCGGCATCCCACAGGCCGCCGTTATACATGTACTGGATCGGGCCGATGTTGGCCTGTGTGCTGTTATTGCGCGATATGATGGTCAAGAGATCGCCGTTCTGGGGCGTGATCTTCGCGCCGAGCGAGCTGGCCAGCGCCTGTGTGTCGGCGATAGCGACGCCGTCTGACGGAATAGAGAGCCAGTTTTCACCCAGGGCATCCGACTGGTAACCGAAGCTGATCGTCGGGATCTTTTTACTCCCGCTGACCGTCCAGTTGACGGAGAATGGCGATTTGCCCGGGTTTGAGATCGTAACTTTGTACATGCCGCCGATCTGGAGCGTGATGGCCGGCTGGCCGGCCGAATCCCAGGCGCCGCCGAGATACATGTACTGGATCGGCCCGACCGTGGTCTGGCCGCTGTTGTCCCGGCCGATGATCGTGATCAGGTCATTTGCCGCCGGCGTGTAAGCGATGCCCAGCGATCTAACCAGGTCGTCGGTCGTGGCCAGAGTGACGCTGCCGCTGCCAACCGCGTTATTGTACGGGATGGCGAGCCAGTTTTCCGCCAGGACTTCGCTCTGGTAGGCGAGGTTGGCCGTTGTCGTCATGATATTCTGGACAGCGAAAGTTACTTTCCTGCTCAAATCCCATGTATAGTAGGCATTTGACTCCAGCGAGGCGGTAACGACTTTGATGTCGTACGCGCCGTCGGCCAGGCCGGCCGGCACCGTCACCTCCAGAGTGGTTACCTGGTTTGCGGCAGCAGGGTTGCCGGCGGTTATCCGGGTGATGACCGCTTCAGCGCTGACCCCCGCCGCGTCGGTAAAATAGACCTTGTTCCCGCTAATGATGGTGTCTGTCCCTGAAGTCCTGATATCCAAAGTGGAACCAGGAACCCCTTCCAGCTGAACCAGGCTCACTACTTTCGGCTTGATATTCAGGCCGCTGACAATCGCCGAATTGGTCGGCGTGATAACTTTGACTCTCTTGGTGGCGGCCAATCCAGCTTTCGTGATGAGCCCCGAAGCATACGGGATACCGATCGTGATCGAGTTCTTTGACCACCAGTAGATCGGGACAGTCCTGTAGGTAGAGGTGCTCACCAGCAGGAGGACTTCCACGCTGCAGCCGGCCGGCGGGGTGGGAGAGCCGGCCTCAGTGCCGCCAAAGCCCTTGCCGGAGATGATCATTACGCCGTCGACATAACCGACATTGGCCGCATTATTCGCAGTGCTGGTATCCCAGGCGACGCCGGAAATATATGATTTAACCTGATAAGGGGTCGAAACGTAAAGTTTGCCGGCGGTAGCAACAATAATCTCGCCGGAGGCGATCGGGGTCAGAGAGCTGATCTTCGCTATGATCCGGGTTGCCGACCAGGAGCTGACGCTGTCGACGCCGACACCATTGACGTAAACGCTCCCCTGGGTTGCCCCGAAGTTGGTGCCGTTAATGGTGATGTTGGCTTCGATAGTGGCCGAATTGGCGGGGGAAACGGTGGTGATCGTCGGCAGAGAGACATTGGTCGGAATTCCGCTGACGGCACTGGTGTGCGCGCTCCGGCGGGTGGCATCGCTGGCCACCATAATATATTCATAGGTCGTGCCGTTGGTCAGGCCGGTTAGAACGGTGCTCGTGGTCGCGCCGCTGGCGATAGTCGCGGCCTTTTCATAAACAATTTCCTGGGCCTGCTGTCCGGCGGCCGGGCGCTTGTAGATCCGGTAGCCGGTGGCGCCGCTGACGCTATCCCAGCGAAGAAGCAACTGACCGTCATTGGCAAAAACGGAAAAGCCGGTCGGCGGCTCCAAATAATTAGCGCCAGCCAGTATTAAAGGCGAAGCGGAGGTGCCGGGCGAGGTATAACCGGTGCCGGAAGCCGGAATGGTTCCCGCGGCATGGTTGGCCTGTTTCCCGGCCGTGCCGGAATAGGCGAGCCAGATGTCATAGGGCTGGTTGCCCTGATCGCCGGTCACCTGCGAAGGACTGACGCGCGCCATGCCCCAGGAAGCGACATAGCCGAGGTCAGCCGTATTCTTATCCCAGCTGTCCTCGGTCTGGATGTAATTGTCATCGCCATTATAGTAGGCGGTGAAGTTGACCGAATAGGCCTCGGGATTACTGGCGCCCCCTTCGGTCTTAACATATGTATTCATTGACGGGGCCTCGGCCAGGACGGGACTGATAACCAGTAACAGGGCCAGGAACGAAACGAGCGCTTTTAACGGTACGATTTTCTTGATCATTTTCTTTCCCCCTTTGATAATATCAATTTCTTTTTTGAACATATTTTACTCCAAGCTGCCAAAAATTCTTTTCTCATAATATTTATCGGCCGATCCGGCCGGAAATTTCACTTTTTCTTTACTTTGATCACGGCCAGGTCGCATTGACCGCCGGCCGGCCCGGATTGGAAAGTGTCACTTTCCAGGTGTCGCCGGCCAGGATGCTGAATGGCGGCTGGCCGCCGCCATCCCAGGTCCCCGACGCGGCAATATAGCGATACTGGATCGGCCCGACCAGGGACTGGCTCTGGTTATCCCGGGCGATAAAGGTCAGCAGATCATTGTCTAACGGAGCGATCTTGGCCCCGAGAGAAGCGGCAAAGTCGTCAGTATTATTGACGGCGACCCCAATCATGGGGATTGAGAGCCAATTTTCCGCCAGAGTCTCGCTCTGATAGGCGAAGAGCAGGGAGACGCCGCCGACAGTTCCATCGACGTTCCAGGCAACTGAAATTGTTGGCCGGCCGGGATTGGAGATCGTCACGATATACATGTAGCCCAGCCGCAAGGCGATCGGCGTTTGTCCGGCTGAATCCCAGACGCCGCTAAGATACATATACTGGATCGGACCGACCGTGATCTGGCCGCTGTTGTCACGGCCAATGATCGTGAGCAGGTCGTTCGGCTGGGGAATGATGACCGAACCGATGGAATTGGCCAGGCCGTCGGAATTGCCGAGAAAGAAGCCGCCGGAGCCGGTGGCATTGGCGTAAGGAACGGCGAGCCAATTCTCTGACAGGATTTCACTACTATATTGGATCGTATAATTGCGACCGGCTGTCGTGACTGTTGGCGCGGCCGAGAGAGAGTCGATCGACTGGAAATTCGCGGTCGCGCCCGTGCCGAGATAATTGAAGTTGTAGTTCACGACATTTGACCAATTAAAGCCGGCGACAGTCCCGGCCGTCGTTTCCCTGAAACTGCCGGTGTGGAGCTGGATCTGGCCGTAACCGCTGATCGCGGCAAGCGTCCAATTGGGAATGGTTGAGGCGACAATGGTGCCGTCGGCGTCTTTGAATGAAACTTCAAGCGAATTGGCCGAGCCGTCCCACTTGATGTTAAAGGAAACGAGGCCGGGGTTGGGCAAAGATTTCGGATTGACCAGGACCGCGCCCCAGCCGGTAGCGGTGGCGGCCGAATAGGAGTACTTAACTTTGGCCCCATATTGTCCGTCGTGGACCGCCTCCGTTGTCCGCAGCTGGGCATTGATCGAATTGTTGTCGGGGGTAAGGTTACTGCCGTAGGCGTAATAGCCGGAATTCGGGTTCTGGATCCAATCGCTGACCGCGCCGCCTTCAAAGTCGTCGATCATGACCGAGTCGGTTGGAGCCGCGCTGATCGTCAGATCGGCGCTGGCCGTGCCGTTGGGCGTTGAAACGCTGACGACCATGCTGCCGCTGCCGACGCCGGTCGGGACCGCCGCGATTATTTGAGTGTTATTCCAGAAAGTGGGGGTGGCCGTGACTCCGCCGATAGTGAGCGTGCCGGTCCCTTGAGCGCCGCCGAAATCATTGCCGCTAATCGTGATAGTTTGGCCGATCAGGGCCGGGTCTGGCGAGATGCCGCTGATCGCCGCGGCGAGGACCTGGAAGGTTATATTAGTGTTGGAAACCTGACCGTTGACGGTGATCGAAAGAGCCCCTGTCGTTGTGCCGGCGGGGACGGTCACGTGCAGGTTCGTGTCATTAACAGTTGAAGGAGTTGCCAGCGTCCCGTTGAAGGAAACAGATATATTGGCAGGATTCGTCCCAAAAGCGGTCCCTTCGATCGAAACATCCGTGCCGACCGGGCCGTTGTCGGGATTGACGCCATAAACCATCGGCCGCAGTTCAAAGCTCTGGCTGTTGGTTTGGATGCCGCCCGCGGTGACGACAACTGAGAGGTCGCCGGCGACTAAATATGTTCCGCCTTCCTGGCTCGGGATGCCGAGGACGATCTGGGTATCTGACCAGGCGTAGACGGCGACGCCGTTGGGGTCCTGGCCGCCGACATTAACGCCATCGGGGATGGTGAGGCCGGCGATCGTGACTTTATTTGTCGCGGTATCGCGATTGCCGTCGCCGGGGTCGGCGCCGAAGTTGGTCCCGTTTATTTCTATATTATCGTAGACATAGCCGAAGGCGTTAGTCGTCCCCTGTTTGTAGACAGAGGCAATGACCGGGTCGGTCAGGAGTTGGCCGACGGTAAAGCTGGTCGTGTCGGAGGCCTTGCCGTTCACGGTGACGGAGACGGGGCCGGTGGTTGTGCCAACCGGGACGTTAATATTTGCCGTCGTATTGTTGGCGGCTGAGGGAGCTGTCGGCGCGGCGCCGCTGAAGCT
>Ga0155352_134_pt2 | contig 13675 bp, 15 predicted proteins | sample RifCSPhighO2_02_FD_106320 | JGI IMG/M metagenome (GOLD analysis project Ga0155352, IMG submission 106320) | candidate division WOR-1 bacterium RIFCSPHIGHO2_02_FULL_53_26 | reverse complement strand
TGCCGACATAATGATCATTTCCGCGTCATTTATCGTGAGACCATAGCGCGCGAGCTGTTCGCGTTTTATGACAAAATCAATAAAATATCCGCCGGCTACGCGTTCGGCAAAAACCGAGCGTGTGCCTTGAACATCCTTCAAGGTTGATTCAAGCTTTAAGCCGATCTTTTCAATTTCTTTCAGGTCGGCGCCGTGTATCTTTATCCCCACCGGCGTCCGTATGCCGGTCGACAACATATCGATTCTCGCCTTGATCGGCATGGTCCAGGCATTTGAGACCCCGGGAAATTGCATTTTTTGGTCCAGATCATCGATTACTTCCTCGGGGCTAATATGATCCGGCCAAAAAGGCCTGAAGGGCGCTTGCATAAAATCCGGCAGCCGGCCATACCAGCGGTTGACCTTGCGCCATTCTTTCTCCGGCTTTAACACAATGGTCGTCTCCATCATAGAAAACGGCGCTGGATCGGTCGATGACTCCGCCCGGCCGGCCTTGCCAAAGACCCTTTCCACTTCAGGCACGCTCTTAATGATCTTATCCATCGATTGCAGCAGTTTTTGCGCCTCGGTGACCGAAATGCCGGGCAATGTCGTCGGCATATACAGGATCGAACCTTCATTCAGCGGCGGCATAAATTCTGATCCCAACTGGAAAAAAACGGGAATTGTGGTGAGCATTAATATCCCGGCCGCGATGATCGTCGCCTTGGGGCGTTTTAGGACAAACCGGCAGGCCGGCTCGTAAAGACGAAAGAGCATTTTACTGATCGGGTGTTTTTCTTCTGGATAATATTTACCGACCGTCACCATGTTAAAAATATTTGAAAGCCAGCGGGGCTTGAAATGCTTGTAATCCATCCGCACAAACAACATCCGTATGGCGGGATCGAGCGTAATGGCCAGGAACGCCGCGATCGCCATGACAAAGTTTTTGCTGAACGCCAGGGGCTTGAAGAGCCGGCCCTCCTGGTCAACCAGCGTAAAGACCGGCAGGAAGGCGACCGCGATAACTAAGAGCGAGAAGAAGACCGAGGGCCCAACCTCTTTAATGGCGCTTAAAAGGATCTCGCGGTAATCCCCTTTGCGCCCGCCTGCCTCCCACAGTTGAAGTTTTTTATAGGCGTTCTCCACTTCCACGATCGCTCCATCGACCAGCACGCCAATGGAAATCGCGATCCCTGAGAGGGACATGATATTTGACGTCAATTTCATCCCGTACATCGGGATGAAGCTCAAGAGCACGGCTATCGGTATGGTCACGATCGGCACAAAGGCCGAGGGAAAATGCCAGAGGAAAATCATGATCACTAAACTGACAATGATCATCTCTTCGATCAGCTGGTCCTTCATCGTCTCGACGGAACGATTGATCAATTCTGAGCGGTCGTAAGTTGTGACGATCTCAACGCCGGCGGGCAGAGACGGCTTGATCTCTTCTAGCCTGGCCTTAATCCGTCCGATCACGTTGAGGGCGTTTTCACCATAACGCATGATAACGATCCCACCGACGGTATCGCCCTCCCCGTCGAGCTCCGCTATGCCGCGGCGTATATCAGGGCCCAAAACAACCCTGGCTATATTTTTGACCAGCACCGGCACCCCGGCTTGATCGGCCCCGATGACGACATTTTCAATATCTTGAACGGACTTCGCGTAACCCCTGCCCCGGATCATGTACTCGGCGCCGGAAAATTCCACCAGCCGGCCGCCCACGTCGTTATTGCCGGCGCGTATCGCCTCAACAACTTTGGTCAGCGGCATGTTGTAGGCCAGCAGCGCGTTCGGGTCGACATTCACCTGATATTGCTTCTGGAAGCCGCCCACGGCAGCGACCTCGGCTACCCCAGGCACGCCCTGCAGCCAGTAGCGCAGATTCCAGTCCTGAAAGGAGCGCAGCCCGGCCAGATCATTTTTGCCGGTTTTGTCGACCAGTGCGTATTGATATACCCAGCCGACGGAACTGGCGTCAGGGCCCATCTCGGTCCTGACCCCTTCGGGCAGTTTGGGGATGATCTTGCTGAGATATTCAAGCGTGCGGCTGCGCGCCCAATAGATATCCGTGCCGTCTTTAAAAATGACGTAAACGTAGGAAAACCCAAAATCAGAAAATCCCCTGATCGCCTTGACATTGGGGGCGCCGAGCATGGCGCTGACGATCGGATACGTCACCTGGTCTTCGATGATATCTGGCGAGCGATCCCAGCGGGAATAGATAATGACCTGCGTATCGGAAAGATCCGGGATCGCGTCCAGAGGAATATTTCTTATGCTATACACCGCGCCGATCATCGCAACTATGGTAAAGATAATTACGATGAACTTATTTTTGGCCGAAAATTCGATGATTTTCTCGATCATTTAATTCTCTTGAGAAGGCGCTTTTAATTTTGACTCGGAATCGACCAGAAAGTTGCCGCTGGTCACCACAACGTCCCCGGCTTTGAGGCCGCTCAAGACCTCGTAATAATCCCCCGCCCTCTGGCCAAGATTTACTTCGCGCGATTCAAAAACATTATCTGCCTTGACCAGATAAACGATCTTTCTCAGGCCGGTGTCCAGAATGGCGGATTCCGGCGCCGCCAGCTTGGCCCCCAGGGCCACTTTGATCGAAGCATTCGCAAACATGCCCGGCTTAAGTTTATTGTCGGGATTCGGCACAACGACCCGCACCTGATTGGTCCTGGTCGCCGGGTCGAGGACAGGATAGAGCGACGCGATCCTGCCGGTAAATTTCTCTCCAGGATAAGCCACCGCCTCGATCTCGACAGCATCCCCCGCTTTGATCAGGGCTATTTCATATTCATACACGCTGATATAGGCCCAGACGGCTTCTCCCTCGCCGGGCAGGTAGAGATTTGTTTCCGGTTGCTGCGACTTTTCAAGAGCGGCGATCTGCTCCTCGCTCATGCCAAGCAGCCGCAATCTGGACCTGGCCGACTCGATCAGCTCATCTGATCCGGCGGCCACGGATTGGAGATACTCGTTTTGCGCGTTGTAGAGGTCGGGGTCGTAGGCGATCTTGCCGGAAGCTCGCACGACTTTCGTCAAATTCATGACCTTAACCGGCATGGTCTTAACGCCGATCATCTGCTGTTTTTCCGGGCTGATCACGACCGCAGATGCCCCTTCTTCTTTCGCCGTTGTCGTTTCTTTCTCATAGACCGGAATATAGTCCATCCCCATCGAATCTTTCATAAACACCGGCGAAGTGATCGCCGGATTCATCGGGTTGCGGTAAAACAAGACTTTCTTTTCTTCGGCTTTCTTTGACGGTGCACAGCCGGTGACCACAAAAACTAAAAACCAAGATACAATAACCAAACAAATTCCAATCACCAAAGTTCTTCTCATAAAATTTCGCCTCCAATAATTCTCTCGAGTTCGGCCAGGGCTTTGCCGTAGCCGACCTGGCTCTCATAATATTTGAGATTGGCTTCCCGGTACAACTTCTCGACCCCAATCAGGGCCTGGAAATCGATCTTGCCGGCCTGGTAAGCGGTTAAGCCGACCTTGACCGCCTGCCGGCTCTGCGGCAGGATGCTCTTTTTGTAAAGTTCGATCGTCCGCTTGCCCGTCTCGGCCATGACATAGGCCTCGCGGACTTCCCAGCGGGTCATGTTCTGCATGTTCTTATAAGCGGCTTCGGCCGCCTCGCGCTCAAGACCGGCGGCAGCCAGCCCGTAACTCTGCTTCCAAAAATAGAGCGGGACGGAAAAAGAGAGCATGGCGTCCCAGCCGTCGTCGACGCGTTTTTTCACTCCCAGATCAAGATCGGGAAAGAATTCCATCTTTGAGCGCAGCTGACCGGCGTCTTTGGCCTCAAGCTCCGCCTTCATGGCCAAAAGCTCCGGCCGCTTTTCCAGCGCCGCCTTTTCCAGGTCTGCGGCGGCGCCGGATGATCCGAGGAAAGCGAGCTCCGCTTCTGTCTCGATCGTCCCCTCTCCCTGCGCAGCCAGGATCGATCTCAATTTTGCTTCTTTAACCTTGCGCTCCTGACCGAGAGTGATCAACTCATTATTCATCATCAGATATTCAATATTGGCCTGCAGGTAGTCGGTTTGGGAGACGGCGCCGGTCGTGTATTTTGACTGCGAAGTTATTTTGATCTTTGAGAGCAGGTCTTTGACTTCGGAGATGATCTTGAGGGAGCGGTCGACCAGGAACAGATCATAATAAGCGGCTTTTGCCTGGCTGGAGATCTCGAGCAGTTTCGCCCTGTAGCGGGCGCCGAAGAAGTCGCTCTCGCGCGCGGCCATTTGCCATTCGGCGTAAATTTTCCCGGGGAACATGATCATCTGCTCGGCGGTGTACATCTTCATGCCGTCTTCTGGGTTGCGCGAGCCGGAGGGGATCTGCTCATACTCGAGGCCAAGCTTGGGGTCGGCCAGACTTAGAACTTGCGGAACTTTAACTTTGGCCGCTTCCCATTTGGCTCTGGCGGCGGCCAGATCGGGATTATTTTTGCGCGCCGTCTCAACCGCCTCTTTTAGAGAAAGCTGCTCGGCCCAGGCCGGCGCAAAATAAAGAATTACTATTAAACAACTAACTATTATTCGGGACATTCTTCACCTCAGGTATTATATAACTAACGATTAACAACTAACAACTAACGACTAACGACTGAAAAAAGAAGCTATGCCCGAGGCGGGGCGGTCGTTTGGTGGGATATTTTTGCGGAGAGATGATAATTCGGCAGTCTAAAATCGGGAACTTCGCTGTGTTTGTGTTCGGACGGGGCGACTGACTTATCTTTCAACGGTTTTGCGGCCGGTGCAGATTTGGTGTCAGGTTTCTGGATGGATTTAACCGCTTCGGGCGAAGCAGCATCCTGCACGGAAAGGATCGGACAATCAGACGCTTTCGGCTGACAACAGGAGTGTTTCTCCATCGCCAGGCAGAAACCGGAGAGGATGATCAGGCCAAAAAATGCTGACAAGAACAGATAAATTAAGAACTTAAAATTCTTCATCTTTATAATTATACCATACAATTATGATTTTATCATTGTGAGGAGCATTTTGAATTTGGTCAACGCCTTGAGGCCGTGCGGCTCATTGGCCGGCATGATGATCAGCTCGCCTTTTTTCAACTTATACGGCTGGCCGGAGATCTTGATCTCGACTTCGCCGTCAACGATCTCCACCAGCGCGTCAAACGGCGCGGCGTGCTCGCTCAACGCTTCGCCGGCGTCAAAAGCGAACAGCGTCACCGTCCCTGTTTTCTTGTTCACGATCGTCCGGCTGACGACCGTGCCGCTTTGATAATCGACCAGGCCGGCCAGATCGAGCACCTTCGAAACCAAATTTTCCTTGTCAGTCACTTAAAAGCCTCCTTTCACCTTCGAGCTTTTTGATGTCGGTGATATCCTGCGTCACCTCAAGCGTCCCGAGATAATGCCGCGATTCATCCCTGACCGCGAAGTAGCGCACCAGGACCAGCCGCCCCTTGAGGTTGAGCCAGAACTCCGCTTTGCTTTTCTTCCCGGAACGAAATGAATTGATGATCTTTTCAACGACATCCAAGCTTTTGGGCGGATGGCAATTCTGGACCTTGCGGCCGATGACCGTCTTCGTCCGGACAAAGATCCGGTCTTTCGTATCGTTGAAATACCTGACCTCGTCGTTCTTGTCGACAAAAGAGATATCGACCGGCAGGGAATTGAGCGCCCACATCAGCTCTTTGAGCGAAACCTCGCCGGTGGGGAGCGTCACCATTTCCTCTTTCTTCGTTTCAACCTCTTTGGTCGTCGAGCGCTCAAGCTCCTCGAGCGTCAGTGTCTCGGCCGGCTGCTCAATATAGACATAGCCGACGTCGCCGCTCTCTTTAAGGATCTCGATCCATTCGGCCGGCGTCAGCATTTCGAGTGAGGTCGGGAAAAGAATATTTTCTTCTTTAAAGATCATCCCCTCGATCTCATCAAGCGCCGGGCGCAGGTATTTCTCTACATATTCTTCGCGCGGCGTCTCGCCCAACCTGGCGATCGCTTGTTTCAAAAGATCGCGGACCTCGTTGTCCTTACCCCACATGACCTTGGACGGCCCTGGGAAACCGTGCTTTTCAAGGAAAGGGAAAAGGAGCTGTTCTTTTCTGACATAGTGCAGATCGACCTCTCTTAATTTCTCGAGCTGTTCCGCGATCGCTTTGTTTTCCGCTTTTTTCGCGATCAAGTCTTTTAGGGCGGCGGTGATCTTTTCTATCTCGCGGTTCTCGGCCTTAAAGAGGGAAACGGGATGCGCCGGCGACTCCGCGGTCGCGATCTGCTTGGAGAGCGATTTTTCGAAGAGAAGCGCGTGGACGTTGCAAAATTTCTTTATCTCGTCGGGGGAAGTCCCTTCATTGATGAGCGCCTGCTCGAGCTGGGCGATCTCGCGGGAGGTGATGTCGCCGATCTCTTTTTCAAACCGCTCTTTGGCCGCCTCGATCGAGAGGCCATGGTGCAGGGCTAAAATGATCTCTTTGAGGCTGGCCTTTCTGTCGGCTTCGCCCATGGCTATTTCTTGCCGGAAAGTATCCGGCAGAGTCCCGCGATCGTTTCGGCGTGCTTTTTTTCCTCGCCCGCCAATTCCTCGTAGAGCTTGATCGTGGCGCTGTCGGAGGAGCCCTGAGCCGACTTTAAATAATAATTGTGCGCCTCGCGCTCGTCCTGCAGGGCGACCTGGCAGATATCGAGATCGCTCGCCTCTCTGTCGGCGATGTGCGCCTCAGTCAGCGGCGAAATTTGCGCGCTCACCCCCGCCTCATCTTCCGGTCGAACATCGCGGCCGGTCAATTTCCTGAACTTGAGCTTGAGCGCTTTATAATGGGCTTCTTCCTGCTTTTTGATCTTCTCCAGCGCCTTTTTGCCGGTCGGGTTCGTCACCCGCCGCGCCGCCCGGGCGTAATATTCGATCGCGCTCTTCTCCGCCTTAATGGCGATCAGCAGCGGTTCGATGGCTTTTTCGTTGTTTGTCATGCTAATTCCATAATTGTAACAGAACTCAACTTATCGAACAATTCTTTCTCAATGAGCTTGAGCAGTTTGTGCAGGGAACAGGATTTCTCAAGGAAGCAGGAATAACTCTCGCCCAGGCACTTGTTGAGCGAGAATTTCGGGTCGAGCAGCTTGATGACCTCGGCCACTGTCGCGTCTTTTTTCAGCAGGCGCAGGCCGCCCGCCTTGCCGCGCTGGGTCTCGACGATCTTCTTGCGCGCGAGAGCGTTGACGATCTTGGCGAGGAAGACCCGCGGGAGCCTTAACTTTTTGCTCAGCTCGAGCGTCGAGCTCCACTCAGCGTCCCTTTTCTCGGCCAGAAAGATCAGGCTCCTTAAGGCGTAGTCGACCTTTCTGTTGATTAATATATTTATCCCTCCCGCGAATTTTTCTCGTCTTCCAAATTGACCAGCCGGTCCGCGTCGCAAAGGATCTTAAAATTCGTCGTTTTGACTATGCCCGGCGTATGGTGATGGGCGATAATAGTCAGGACCTCGCCTATCTTATCTTCCGGAAATCCGGCCCGCCGCAGGAGATGGTCGGCGATCGGCGGCCCTTCGATCTCCTGGAACTTGCCGGCGGTTGAACCGTGCTTCTTTTCCGCCGCGTGGATCCCGATGTCGTGCAGGATCGCCGCCGCCGTGACCACTTCACCGTCGCCTTTTTCGCGTGAGAGGATCTGCTCGGCGTAGCCGAGCACGCGCCGAGCATGGTTGATCCTTCTGGCGTCCCGGCCGAAATAGCGCTCCATTTCGCCTAACAATTTATTTCTCATTTTCTTCTTGCGCCACGACATAGGTTTTGCGGTCGCCGAACTCCGCTTGCTTGCCGGCATTCCAGCTCTGCACCGGGCGGAAGTAACCGACAACCCGGCTGTAAACCTCAGTTGGCTGGCTGCAATACCCCTTCAACACCGCTGTGCTCTGATTCTTCTGCATATCTTATCACCTCCTCCCTGACAACGATCGGACATGACCGGTGTTCGCCTTTGATGTAGCCGTGGACCGGACAGATAGAGAACGTCGGCGTAATGGTAAAGTACGGCAGGCGGAATTTCGAAGCGATCTTTTTGACCAGCAGTTTGCACGACTCGGCTGAGGGCATTCGCTCGCCGAGGAAGACGTGGACCACGGTGCCGCCGCTGTACTTGATCTGCAGATCGTCTTGATGCAAAAGGGCGCCGAAGATATCGCTCGTGAAGTCGACCGGCAGGTGCGTCGAATTGGTGTAATACGGGACAGCCTCGCCGGCGGTGACGATCGCCGGATATTTCTTCTTGTCGATCTTGGCCAGCCGGTAGGCCGTCCCCTCCGCCGGCGTCGCCTCCAGGTTGTAGATGTGGCCCGTCTCTTTCTGGAATTCGGTCAGCCGGTCACGGAAGAAATCGAGGACCTTCAGGGCGAATTGTTTGCCTTTTTCGCTCTCGATCCCCTCACCGAACATGTTGAGACAGCACTCGTTCATGCCGACCAGCCCGATGGTCGAGAAATGCGAGTTAAGATTGCCCAGATACCGCTTTGACCAGGGCAGCAGGCCTGCGTCCATGTTCTTGTTAACCTCTTTGCGCTTGATCTCCAGCGATTCTTTGGCGAGATACATCAGCTCGCCCAGCCGGTCAAAAAAGCTCTTTTCGTCCTTGTGGAGATAGCCCAGGCGCGGCAGGTTGACCGTCACGACGCCGATACTGCCGGTCTTCTCGCCGGAGCCGAAGAGGCCGCCGGTCTTGCTTATCAGCTGGCGCAGGTCAAGCTGGAGGCGGCAGCACATGCTGCGCACGTCGCTCGGCTTGAGCGAACTGTTGACAAAATTCTGGAAATACGGGATGCCGTACTTGGCCGTCATCTCAAAAAGGAGATTGGCGTTCTCGCTCTCCCAGTCAAAATCTTTGGTGATGTTGTAGGTCGGGATCGGGAAGGTAAAAACCCGGCCGCTCATGTCGCCCTTGATCATGACCTCGATAAAGGCCTTGTTGATCATGTCCATCTGCGGCTGGAATTGTTTGTAGGTCTCGCCCTGGATGTATTCGCCGCCGAAGAGGATCGGCTGGTCGGCCACGTCCTCGGGCACCGTCCAGTCGAGCGTGATGTTGGTGAACGGCACCTGGTTGCCCCAGCGCGAGGTCGCGTTGATGGCAAAGACGAATTCCTGGATCGACTGCTTGACGGCGGCGTAATCGAGGCCGTCCTTGGCGATCAGCGGCGCCAAAAATGTGTCAAAGGATGAGAAGGCCTGGGCGCCGGCCCATTCGTTCTGCATCGTGCCGAGGAAATTGACAACCTGGCCGAGCGCGGAATTAAAATGCTTGGCCGCTTTGGCCGAGACCCGGCCCGGCACGCCGTTGAAGCCGAGCTCAAGGAGCTGGCGCAGGGACCAGCCGGCGCAGTAGCCGCCGAAAGTCCCCATGCTCAGGTCGTGGATGTGGAAATCGCCGGCGCGGTGCGCTTGCGAGATCTCCTTGGGATAGACATTCTTCAATGTGTATTCCGCGACGACCGCGCCCGAGATGTGGGCCTGGAGGCCGGAGAGGGAATAAGAGGTGTTGCTGTTCTCGGCCACCCGCCAGTCCGACTGCGAAATGTAGCCGGAGATGATGTGATCGATCTTGTTGAGGAAGGCCTGCGATTCCCTGACTTCGGCCCGCTGGCGCCTGTATAATATGTAGGCCTTGGCGCATTCGGCCAGCCCCGCCGCGATCAATTCGGCTTCCACCATGTCCTGGACCTGCTCGACCGAAGGCGCGTCGTAACCGAACTTCTTTTTCAGGTTATGGATGACTTTTTCGGTCACTGCTTTTGCGGTCCCCTTTTCCTCGCGGCCAGTCGCCTTGAGGGCCTTGGCGACTGCCTCCTCGATCTTTGCTTGGTCAAAGGGGACCAGCTTGCCGTCGCGTTTTTTTATCGATTCAAGGAATTTATGCATTTTAAACCCGCCTCCCGTTCTATTATTTATATTAAGACAATTGAATTTGGACTTATAATTATAGAACGAAGAAACTTTCTGTCAAGCTGTCTTTTTCTCGTCGGAAATTAGAGAAATTTTTTCTCGAGTTTTTCAACCAGGGCGCGGTATTTCTCGTGCGCCCCCTCGCCGACTTCCTCTTTTTCCATCTTATCGAACTTTTTCAGTATCCCCGCTTGCAGCTCTGGCGGCAGATGCATATTGATCATCGGATAGAGGATCTGGTTCTCCTTCCGGATATGGGTTTCAAGCAGTTCCGCGAATTTGAGCAGGTTCTCGCGGTAGGCCGCGGCGGCCTTTTTGTCGCCGCCTTTGATCTTTTTGAGCGCTTCAGCCATTGCCTTGACGTAGCCGCGGCCCTCGTCGTGCTCGACCAGCATCATCCCGATTGGCCCGCCTTCTTTCGGCACGCCGTGCCTTTCGGCCTCAACGAAGAGGACTTTTTCCTCCTTGGCGTGGTGACAGCGATCGGCAAATGTCCTGATAAAGTCGATCACGCTGCCGAGCGTTTCGTTATCAACTTTGTCCATGTCTTCCGACATCGCGTGCCCGATCTCAAGCATTTTCAGGATGACCTGGTGTTCTTCTTCGAGTCTCTCTGTGGGCATCATACGGCTATGACCTCCTTGATTTCCGGCACGCCGCGCTGGATCGCCCGCATCACGCCGTATTCCAGGGTGGCGGCGGCGCCCATGCAAACCGAGCAGGCGCCCTGCAGTCGGACCTTGACGGTTTTGGCGTTCTCGTCCACCTCAACTATCTCCACATCCCCGCCATCGGCCTGCAGCGCCGGCCTGACCGCCTCTATTGATTTTAGCACTCTTTCTTTTAACTTGTCAGCCATTTTTTTTCCTCCCAAACTCACCCCCTAACAGTGCGAGGCTTGCCCTCCCCCTCTCTTGAAAAGAGAGGGGGAATGAGGGGGTGAGTTTAAATCTTTTTAATTTTCACGATCCAGTCCTTCGGTCCTTTCTGTTCGTAATCCCACTGATACTTGCCTTTGTACTCGACCTCGAACTGATACCAGAGCGGTTTGGGATTGTGGTCGTTGATGATCTTCAGAGTTTCTCCCGGCTGTAACTTGTTCCAGGTTTCAAATATCTTATCGTGCCGCTCAAAGATCACGATCGGCCTCAAATCCAATGTTTCTACTCTATCCGACATGCGCCACCTCCTTTTTCAAAGATGACTAATTTAGTCATATTATAACTCATCAAAAAGATCTGTCAAGCAGATCCTGGCTAAGTAATCAAAGTTACGTAAAACACCACACTAAAGTGTGGGGAATAATTCCCCATACTTCAGTATGGGGTTCCACAGCACCGAACTCTAACGATTCTGGAATAAAAGCGTAATTAGAGCAGGAAACCGCGAAGTTCATTCGCCGGTTTCCTGTACTTTACGTCTCTTCCTTCTCCGGCAATGGGATGAACAGGCCGACCAACGAGCGGACGCCGATCGTATTGATCAGATTGAACATCATGACCAGGTAGCCGAACGCGAGTATAGCGCCAAAGAAAGCCGCAAAATACATTTCGGTTTGGTAGGTCGGGTCGCCGATATAGAGCGTGCGGCGCAGCATGCCGTTCAGCCCGGCAAAGCCCATCGCCACCGACATACCGATCCCCCCTATCATCTGGCACCAAAAATGGACATTGGATAGGAATTCACTCTTTACTTCTTTTTTCGTCACCATCGGGAAGATCGTATAGAGCGCGGCAAAAAGCGTGCAGGAGAGCCCAACCAGTATCTGCATGTGCGCGTGCGCCCCGATCACCCATTGGGTGTTATGCAAGATCCGGTTCATGCCGAGATCGGCTTGCAGTATGCCAGCCGGGACACCCAGGCCAAAGCCAACGATCCCGCCAAGAAGGAATTTTAAAGGCACGGTCATTTTGAGCGGCCGCGCCTGCCAGAGCGTGGCCAGCGTCAGGAAGACGGCGATGCCGGAGGTGACCAGCTCAAACGCGGTGATCATCTCGCCGGAAAAGATCCTCATCATGACCGGCTGGGTCTGGTCGGAGAGAAGATGATGGCTCCAGACAAACCAGGAGACGACTAACTCGACAAAGAGCGCGGCGCGGGCGAAGTTCTGCATAAAGATCTGCCGCCCAGTGATGACCATGGCCAGCAGATACCACGAGCCGGCCACATAGATGAGAACGAGGCCGTCGGCGATCAGGTCGAGCCCCCACCAGTAAAGATTCTTATAGATGAGCGGATCAAGCCAGGTCGTGGGCAGGTCCATCCCCTTCAGCTTAAAAATGGCGTAGACCAGAAAAACGATCGCGACCGAACCCAAAACCAGCGCGTCAAGCACAGTATCGATCGTGCCACGAAAGATCGCGACGATGGGGAGCGGCACATCCGGCTCAATGACTTTGTCCGGCCGGCCGCGCAGACGGTTGAAAATATTGATGAAGCCGTCGAGGCCAAAGGCGGAGATGACGAGCGCCGAGAGTGGCTTGTCGCCCGGCTGGCGGTGAAAGACCGTGGCAAAAAGATTAAAACAGAAAATGAGTATCCCGATCATTATGAGGATCATGCCGATAGCGAAGAGACCGAGGCTCACGCCGGTCGAGCCAAGGATCGGCAGCGGCCAGTAGTTGGTGTAAAGAGCGGAGTAACGGAAAATAAAACTGCTTAACCAGACGATGCCCGTTCCGGCCGCCATGACCAGCCAGTTGAGCTCGGCCAGGAAGATGCTGTAGAGCTCTTTTTTCGTGAATGTCGGCACCAGAAAGTAGAAAGCGCCCATAACGAGCATAAAGCTGTAGCCGAAGATCCCGACGATCGGGTGCGCGTTCATGACCGCGAAATAATGTTCCGGTTCAAGGATCGGCGCGCCCGCCAGTTCCGCGCGCATCATCATCCCCTCGACGACGCTCAAGCCGTAGAAGAGAAGAGAGATGACGGCAAAGCGCAGAGTAACCTTCTGCAGGGGATTTAATTCCTTAAGGCTTATCATTATTTCTCTCCCTCCGCCTTGACGGTTATGGCATCTTTCATGTGCATCTTGCCGGTTTCCGGGCCGGCGTATTCACTTGAGCGGATCGAATATTTGCCGGGTTCGCTAAAGTACCAGATGATCTCGTTCGAATGCCCGGGCAGGACCTGCATCTGGAATTCCATGGCGCCACTTTGCCGGAAGACGCCAAAACCATAGGTCAGGTCGTCGGAAGTGACTTTGAATTTGACCGCTTCGCCAGTCTTAACCTTGATTCCACCTTTCGGCAAAGTGAACTTGTGGCCACCGGCCTTGATGGCGAACTCCCGGTCGGCTTTGGTCCCCGCCCTCTCAACTTCCCAGCGCACCCACGGTATCTGCCAGGCAGTTAAAAGGTGAAACCCAATAGCAACCGCGACAAGAAATCCGATCCAGCCGTAAAAGACCGCCTTGAGACGGCCGGATGACTTCCCCTCCGAGGTCAGGCCTCTGACATAGAATAACATGAGGGAAATAACAATGAGGACCATGGATGCGTAGAAGAATTTGAGATAGAGCGTGAGCGCCGTCGTTTGCATTAATCATCAACCGCCTTTTCAATATATGTTGACTTATTTAGTCATATTCATATTATATAAAATCGGAAAATTATTGTCAAGGGGTGTTTGATTACGCCCGCGGTCTCAACTTGTCAAGAATCGAAATCGATTTGAAATCGATTTTCCATTGACTTTCTTCACCCTCTCAACCATAATAACCTCATGAATTCACAGGACGCCGCAAACAAACAAACATTACCC
>Ga0155352_123_pt4 | contig 13938 bp, 9 predicted proteins | sample RifCSPhighO2_02_FD_106320 | JGI IMG/M metagenome (GOLD analysis project Ga0155352, IMG submission 106320) | candidate division WOR-1 bacterium RIFCSPHIGHO2_02_FULL_53_26 | reverse complement strand
AGACACTGCTCTCCGACGGCTATAAGCAAGAGCTGATCCACGCCTGCCACAACCGCACTGTCGTCGTCTCGGCCAAGAAAGGCGAGGTAGCCAATAAGCACAAGCCGGTCATCGAAAAATACGGCCTGCGCAACATCCACCTCTACGAAGGGGAAGAATGGGTAAGATACGAGCCCAAGGGAAAGATCCTCGTCCTCAACGATATCTATCCGGACGGGATATACATTCCAAAGCGGATGATCGGGGAGAACATCATCCACCTGCCGACGATGAAATGCGTAGCTCCTTCTTCGGAAGTCATACTTGAGAACGGGGAAACAATGCCCATCAAAGAATTAGTTGAAGGAAAAATGAAAGGGAGAACCCCATTTGTCGATGATGGGGATGAATATGTAAAAGGTCGTCAACAGATTTTTTCTTTGGAACAAAATCGAATCGAAACCCAAAATGTTGCGCGTTTTTGGCGATCACCGTCAAAAAACAAAAAGATTGTCCGCCTAAAGTTAAAAACGGGGCGCTGGATAGAAACCTCATTAGAACACCCCTTCTTAACGCCTTTGGGCTGGAAAAAAGCAAAGGAATTAGCAAAAGGAGGCCGCCTGGCAATCCCCAGAGGAATCAATATTTCCGGGCGAAAGCAAGCGCTGCCCAGCATAGATGATTTATACGCTTTTGGCCCTGAACAGATCAATTCAATTATATTCCGACCCGGTAAAAAATATTCAATAAATCTTCAAAAGAGAATTTTACTGGATTATCTAAAAGGCCATTCTTCGGCCAAAATCGGAAAGAAATATAAACTACCCTGGCAAATTACGCAACTGTTGTTAAAAAGATATGGGATCCCCTCCAGAGGGCACAAAAAGAGGATAAAAATCCCCGCGAACACTTCCTGTGAGTTCTGGCGCTGGCTTGGTTATTTTTTTGCTGAGGGCTGGGCGCAAAAGATGCGCACAACCTGTCGATTCTGGTGGACAAACGCCGATCCAAAAATCCGAACTGATTATTTCAGGCTATCAATGAATCTATTCGGCCTAAAGGTTAAGCCGCGAAAGTCAAGAATTATAGATACATATTTCGACGGCTTAGAAATTGAGGAATTTTTCAATAAACTTGGCATTGTTTTGCCTTTTAGCGCGGGAACAAAGGTCGTCCCGTCGCTTTTGTATAAATGCTCCAGGCGAGAAATTGGCGCATTTTTGCAGGGCTACCTTGATGGGGATGGCGGCGTTAGCAAAGCTGGGGTGCATGTCACAACTAAAAGCAAGCGACTGGCCGTTCAGTTTCAATACCTATTTGCGCGGCTCGGAATAATTTGTTTCCTGAACGAGACCTGGAACCGGCCGGACAAATCGAAGCCCAAAAAGAAATATTATCAAATTTCAATTTATGGCGATGAATTATTTAATTTCAACAAATATATAAAATTCAAAAGCAGCCATAAGGCGGATAATTTGAATGCTTTAATAATAAAAAGACGGAGAAGTAAATTCCCGACAAATTGGGATACAATCCCGCTTAATCCGGAAATTTTCAGGAAAATTCGGATTGGATTAGGCCTGACTCAGGAATCTTCCGGTAAACCATCTGCCGTTAACAGCATCGAGAATGGTTATAGCTTGCCCACCAGGCCCGTCTTAATGTTCTTTATTAAACTCTTCGAGAGGCTCGATCGAACGGATAAATTTAAAAATGAAATTGAATATTTAAAATTTTTATTAAATGACTCGATCGCCTGGGATCATATTGAAGATATTAGCATTTATAATTCTCCCTATGAATATTTTTATGATTTGACCGTGCCCGGAGCGCATAATTTTATTGCTAATCTTATTTTTTGCCATAACACTCACGTCTTCACCACCATGACCGGCGCCATGAAGAACGCTTTCGGCGGCCTCCTGCACGAAAAACGGCACTGGACCCACTCGGTCATCCACGAAACGCTGGTCGATCTCCTGACGATCCAGAAAGAGATTCACAGCGGCCTTTTCGCCGTCATGGACGGCACTTTTGCCGGGGACGGCCCCGGTCCCCGCTGTATGGTCCCCCACGTCAAGGACTACATCCTGGCTTCGGACGACCAGGTGGCGATCGACGCGATCTCGGCCAAGATGATGGGCTTTGATCCGATGTCGCTCAAGTTTATCCGGCTGGCCCATGAGGCGGGCTTGGGCGTCGGCGACCCGAAGGAGATCGAGATCGTCGGCGAGGACATTTCGAAGGTCAACTTTCATTTTCACATGGAGCGGACGACGTTCGCCAGCCGCGGGCAGGAAATGATCTACTGGGGGCCGTTTAAACCGCTGGAAAAGTTCCTTCTGCGCACAGTGCTCGCCCCCTGGTCTTATCTCGCCTCGATCATCTATCACGACTACTATTGGTTCCCGAAGATCGGCCAAGAACGGGTCAAAAAAATGCTCAAGACCGGCTGGGGAAAATTGTTTTTAAAATATTAGTTTCAGAGAAACGATCAGCAGAAAAACCCCGAAGATCTTGCGCAGTAGCTCATCCGGTATCGGCATGGCGAGCGCCGCGCCGAAAAATCCGCCCACGAGAAACCCCAGAGCGATCAGCGCCGCGAACGGAATATTGAGATTCCCCGCCTGGTAGTATTTGATCGCGGCCAGCAGGCCGACCGGCAAAAGCATCGCTCCCAGCGCCGTACCCTGCGCCATGTGCTGGGTCATCTTGAACGTGTAGACGAGCGCCGGGATCATGAAAACAGCGCCGCCGATGCCGAGGAAACCGCTCAAGGCGCCGGCCGCGAGGCCGATAACGAGAAGCAGAAATATCTGCGCCACTTCCATGCGATAATTATACAATCGGCAGGGTAAAAATAAAAGCCGATCCTCGCCCCAGCCCGGCCGACTCCGCCCAGATTTTACCGCCGTGGGCTTCGACGATCTCTTTGGCAAAAACCAGACCGAGACCGAGGCCGCCGGCCACCCGGGTAGTGGAGCTGTCGAGCTGTGAAAATTTCTCAAAGATCTTTTCAAGATTTTCTTTGGCGAGGCCGATGCCGTTATCGGCGATCCGGACTTCAACACTCTTGTCTTTGACGGAGCCCGTGATGAGAACTTTGCCGCCCTTTGGCGTGAACTTCAAAGCGTTGCCCAACAGATTGGTCAAGAGCCGTCCGACCTTGACCGGATCAAGCTGAAGCGCCGGCAGGTTCCTGTCCAGTTCCGCCTTGATCTCGATCTGCCGGCTCTCGCTCTGGGGCCGCATCAGGTCGATCAGCTCATCGACCAGCGTCCCGATAAAGACCGGCTCTTTGTTCAGCGTCAATTGCCCGCCGCGCTCCAGCCGCGCCACATCGAGGATGCTGTCGATCAGGGCAAGCAAATGCTTGCTTTCTTTCTCGATTATTTTTGCGCTTTCTCGGTATTGCGGCGCCAGCGGCCCGAACTTTTCCTCAAGAAAAAACGAGGTGTAGCCGAGAACAGGCGTTAAGGGAGTGCGCAGTTCATGCGAAATGACCGACATGAACTCGGTCTTCATCCTATCGATCCCCTTGAGGTCCTCATAGAGTTTGTCGATCTTTTCTTTGTCATCTTTAACGCTGCGCAGGAGATGCTGGGTGGCCATCTGGGCGCGCTTGAGCTCGGCTGTGCGCTCCTCGACCCGCTTTTCGAGCTCTTCGTTCATTCTAACGACCGCCAGCTCCGCCTTCTCCCGCTCCGTCCGCGAAGCCGCCAGGTTGTCGATCATTTTGTTCAGGGCGCCGGCCAGAGAGCTGATTTCATCTTGCCCGGCAACTTTAATTTTTTTGCTCGCGTCAAATTCCAGGGAAGTGACGCCCTGCGCGAAACCGGAGAGATCAACAATGCGCCGGATGATGACCTGATAGACCGAAAAACCGAGCAGGAGGCCGAGGCCGGCGATCCCGGCCAGCGCGACGGCCAGCGAAAAGGAACGGATGAAGTTGATCTGGCTCTGGATTGGGCGCCAGTCAATATCCGTTTGTATCGCGCCAAGGACAGAAAGATCCCTGTCGTGACACTTGTAACAGGCCGCTTCAGCCGGGATCGGACGCAGGGAGGAATAAACCATTTCCCCCTTGCCTGTCTTGCGCAGGCCGTCAATTGCTTTGCCTTTGAGGGCGGCCGGCAGATCAAGCCCGCTTATATTGAATTTTTTATCCAGGTTTTTCAGGTCGCTGCTCTTCCTTATAACGCCGTCCCATCTGACCACCTGAATGAGGGCAAAATCTTTTGACAGGGCGGCGACCAGGCGCTGCAGCTCCGGCTGGTTATTGGTCATCATTAAATGGCGCAGCATCGGGTCTAAAACATTAAATGTCGTATTGGCCGACTTGATCGCTGATTTTTTAAAAAGATCCGATAAGACGGCGTTACTGACGGCAAAGTAAGCGCCAAACGAGATAATCAGGACAAAGACGACCAGCCCTGCGGCTTTAGGAATTAGGCTATGCTTGAAAAACATGAAGAGCCCGTTCATTGGAAAAAGTTAGAGCGCCGCGATGATCGCGTCGGCCATCCGTGAAGTCGAAGCGGCGGTCGGGTCGTCCCGGTTTGGCTTCAGGTCGCAGGTAACATTCTTGCCTTCGGCGATCACCCTGGCAACCGCTTTTTCCAGCCTTTGGGAAGCGTCTTTTTCTCCCAGATAATCGAGCATCAAAACCGCGGAAAGTATCATCGCGGTCGGGTTAACCTTGTTCTGGCCGGCGTATTTGGGCGCCGAGCCGTGGATCGCTTCAAAGACCGCTATCCCCTCGCCCAGGTTCGCCCCCGGAGCAACCCCCAACCCGCCGATCAGGCCCGCACAGAGATCGGAGAGAATGTCACCGTAGAGATTGGGCAGGCAGAGGACGTCGTAGAGTTCCGGCTTCTGCACCAACTGCATGCACATATTATCAATTAATCGTTCTTCGTACTCGATCTTCCCTTCATATTCTTTGGCCACTTCGCGCGCCGCGGCGAAAAAAAGCCCGTCGGTGAATTTCATGATATTGGCCTTGGAGATGGCCGTGACTTTTTTGCGTTTGTGCTTGGCCGCGTACTCAAAGGCGAACTTGACGATCCGCTTGGTGCCGGAGATCGAGATCGGCTTGATGCTGATACCCGAGTCAGGCCGGATCTTTTTGCCGGACAACGACTCGATCTCCTTGATGACCTTGATCGTCTCTTCCTTTCCCTCTTCAAATTCAATGCCGGCATAGAGGTCCTCGGTGTTTTCGCGCACGATGACCAGATCGATATTCTCATAGCGCGAGCGGACCCCTTTATATGACTTGGTCGGCCGCAGGCAGGCGTAGAGATCAAGCTCCTTGCGGATGGCAACGTTGACCGAGCGGAACCCTGTGCCGATCGGCGTCGTCAGCGGGCCTTTAAGCGCAATCTTGTTCTTGCGGATCGAGGCGAGTGTCGAATCGGGGAGCGGCGTGCCGTATTTCGGGATGACATCGGCGCCGGCCTCGGCAACCTCCCAGTCAATTTTGACGCCGGTCGCGTCAACACAGCGCCTGGCCGCCTCGGAAACCTCCGGCCCGATCCCGTCGCCGGGAATTAACGTTATCTTGTAAGCCATGTTTTTATTATAACATATTAGTCAACTCACCCCCGCCAACATTTATCACTCCTCCCCCTCTCTTTTTAAGAGAGGGGGAAAGAGGGGGTGAGTTATGGTAAAATAAACCTGTGAAAAATCTCAAGGATAAAAAAATCGCCGTCCTTTGCGGCGGGCGCTCTGGGGAGCGGGACGTTTCCCTGCGCTCCGGTCAGCGTGTTTTTGACTCACTCAAGAAGCAGAAATTCGATGTCGTCAGGCTCGACTTAGAAGATGATCTCATCTCGACGCTGAAAAAGAAGAAGATCGATCTCGTCTATATCGCCCTCCACGGGCGCTTCGGCGAGGACGGCTGCGTTCAGGGGATGCTCGAGGTTGCGCACATCCCTTATACCGGCTCGAAGGTTTTGGCCTCGGCCCTGGCGATGAACAAATTAGCGGCCAAGCGGATATTTGACGCAGTCGGCATTCCAACCCCGAGATTCAGGGAGATCAATGCCGCCTCCGACATCAAGCAAGAAGCGGAAAAACTGCGGCGGACATTCCCCTTTCCCCTCGTCATCAAACCGGTTTCCGAGGGCTCCAGCCTGGGCGTCAGCATCATCAAGGAAAACGACGACCTGGAGAGGACGCTTGAGAAAACCGTCAGGGATTATAAGGATGTTTTCATCGAAGAGTTCATTAAAGGCCGGGAGGTGACCGTCGGCATCATCGGTCGCGAGGAAGACCGGCAGGCCCTGCCGGTCCTCGAGCTCGTCCCCCGCAAAGAATTCTACGACTTTGAAGCCAAATACACATCTGGCATGACAGAATTCATCCTGCCCGCCCGCCTGCCGAAAGCTCTTTACAAAAAGACCCAGGCAACCGCTCTGGCCGCCCACCGCGCTCTCGGTTGTTACGGCGTCTCCCGCGTCGATATCATCGTTTCCGCCGACCATACCCCTTATGTGACCGAGATCAACTCCAGCCCCGGCATGACGGAGCGCTCCGACCTGCCGGCCGAGGCGGCTCACGCCGGCATCTCCTTCGACGAGTTAGTGGTAAAAATCCTTGAGAGCGCGTACTAAAAAGAAGCCGCGCCAGAAGCTCCCCTGGCGCTTCCGCCTGTTCCTGAGCCTTTGCTTTATCCTGCTCCTTTCGGTCGGTTCATATTATTTCCTCTCCCTGCCGATCTGGCGGATCACCGCCGTCGAGGTGAGCGGCGCAAAAATGCTTGTGCCTGACGAGATCAGGGACCTCTCCGGCGTTCCGGTTTCGGCCAATCTTTTCCTGACGAGTTTGGCCCGCACGCGGGAGAACCTGAAAAAGATCACGGCGATAAAAGATTTTCATCTCTACCGCATCCCGCCCGGCGCCGTCATCATCAAGATCGAGGAAAGAAAGCCGATCGCCGTTCTGCTTTTTGAGAATAAATCGGCGATCGTCGACGCGGACGGTTTTATCCTGAACCGCAACCCCAATCTCACCGTCAATATCCCGAACATGACGGAGCTTCCCGTCATCGCCGGCCTCGGCACGGCGGAATACGAGGGCGAGGAGCGGATCTCGCCCCGCAGCGCCCAATTGATCGTCGAGATCATCACCGAGCTTTCGGCCCTCCTCGGCTCGCGGCATCTCCAGCTCTCGACCGGCGGTTTTGAGAAGATAAGTTTTTCCCTTGACGACCTTTTACCGGTCAAAGTCGGCCGCAACGAAAACATAAAACGCAAGCTGGAAATTTTCAAGGCGCTCTTATCACAAGTTAATGGCCGGTGGGCGGCGGTCGAATATATCGACGTCCGCTACCCCGACAATCCGGTTGTCAAATTCAAATAGTGTGGTAGAATATCAGCATGATCGGCAGTAACGGCCAGGGCTTCGCGACGATCAAGGTTTTCGGTATCGGCGGCGGCGGCACCAACGCGGTCAACCGGATGATCTCGGGCGGCGTCAAGGGGGTCGAATTCTGGGGCTGTAACACTGACCTGCAGGCGCTCAATGTCTCTCTGGCCGACCACAAACTCCAGCTCGGCGTGAAGCTGACGCGGGGGCTGGGCGCCGGCTCCAATCCCGAGGTCGGCCAGAAAGCCGCGGAAGAAAGCAAAGACGACATCAAGATCGCCCTCGAAGGGGCCGACATGATCTTCCTGACCGCCGGCATGGGCGGCGGCACCGGCACCGGGGCCTCACCGGTCATAGCCGAAGTCGCCAAGGAAATGGGCTGTTTGACGGTTGGCGTCGTGACGCGGCCGTTCCGCTTTGAAGGACCCGTGCGCATCTCGCAGGCCGAATCAGGCATCGCCCTCCTCAAAGAAAAAGTCGACGCGTTAATTGTTATCCCAAATGATAAGCTCCTGCAGGTCGTTGAGAGAAAAACATCGATCATCGAGGCCTTTAAGATCGCCGACGATGTTCTGCGCCATGGGGTCAAAGGGATCTCCGACCTCATCATCGTCCCCGGCCTGATCAACCTCGACTTTGCCGATGTCAGGACGATCATGTTCGAGGCCGGCTCCGCCATGATGGGGATCGGCACCGGCTCGGGCGAGAACCGCGCCGTCGAAGCCGCCGAGGCGGCCATCTCCTCGCCTCTCCTCGAAGAGACGATCACCGGCGCCAAGGGGATCATCTTCAACGTGATGGGCGGTTCCGACCTCGCCCTCTACGAAGTGAACGAAGCGGCCGAGGTCATCTACAATGCCGGCGATCCCGACGCCAACATCATCTTCGGCGCCACGATCGACGAAAAACTGCAGGGCGACGTGGTCGTCACCGTCATCGCCACCGGCTTCCGGCCGTCGGCCAAGAAGGAAAAAGAAGCCCTCCCCTTCCTGCGGCCCAGAACTGTCGGCAGCGGCGCGGGCTCGGCTTCGAGCGCTTCGGCGTCCGGTAAAGAACATATTGAATTGCCGCCGTTCATGAGATGATCGAGTCGTTTTTCTGGCCGTTTTTTAAGTCACTGGTCGCGCTTTTCATCATTACCGACTCGCTGGGCAACCTGCCGTTCTTCCTCGGCCTGACCGAGGGGGAAACGGGGGCCGAGCAGAGAAAAGTTTTTACGACCGCGCTCGTGACCGGCCTCATCATTTTGATCGGCTTCCTTTTTCTCGGCAACGCGCTCCTCGCTCTCTTCAATGTCACGCTCGATGATTTCCGGATCGCGGGCGGTATTTTGCTCTTCTGGATCGCCATTGAGATCATGCTGCGGGGCCGGATCAGCATCGAACACAAGGAAGATATCGGGGTCGTGCCGCTCGGCAGTCCTCTGCTCGTCGGCCCCGGCGCCATCACGACCTCGCTCGTGCTCTTACAGCTTTACGGCTACTGGGTGGTCTTAAGCGCCATCATCGCCTGCTTTTTACTGATCGGCATCGTCCTTTATTTTGCCGACCACATCTACGCCTTTTTGGGCAAGAACGGCGCCCTCATCCTGACCAAGATCGCCTCGATCCTCATCGCCGCGATCGCCGTCCAGTTCATCCGGCAGGGGATCACGGGGATCATGAGGATAATGTGAATTGAACATCGTTGACCGCCTGTTTTCCCGCGAACGCTACAATTATCAGCAGGTCCTAAAAAAATACAGCCGCGCCCTCACCCGCCCCATGCCCGACCTCGACCGCTTCGCCAAGCTCGCCCCCTATCTTCTCTGGCGGTCGATGAAAATAGCCGGCGCCTCTTTTCTTGTCCTTGACCGCGAAAGCCGCTCATACGTCGTGCGCGCCGGCGTGGGCGACTGTGAGAAAGTGATCGGACAGATAATCCCGGAAGGTTCGGCCCTGATCAAACGGCTGTACGCGACTTTCAAGGAGATAAATCTCTGGGAGGTCAGCGACAAAGAGATCAAGAGCGAGATGGCGGGACTCTGCGCCGCTCTGATCATTCCCGCGGCTTCCGAGAGTGAATATTTCAACAAGCCGACTCTATTGGCCGCCATCGTTCTCGGCAGAAAAACCCCCGATGAACCATACACGAAGGAAGACGTCGATTTTCTCGAGACCCTGGCCAACCAGGCGGCGATCTCGATCGAATACGCTTTTATCCTGGAAGAGCTCAAGAATAACCAGGCGCAGATCATCAAGTCAGAAAAGCTCGCCGCGCTCGGCGACACCGCCGCCGGCATCGCCCACGAGCTGAAGAACCCGCTCACTTATCTCCTGACGGTCGCCCAGTCGATGGGCCAGAGCTGGGACAACCCGGTCTTCAAGGAGAGCGTCATTAAGATGTTCCCGGCCGAGGTCGAGCGGATGAAGCTCATCATCGACGGGCTCTCGGATTATTCCAAGATCCACGAACTGCGCCTTGAGCCGACCGATGTCACGATCGTGCTGGAGAAGGTCGTGGCCATCCTGGGTTATGAGATAAAAAAGAACAACGTCGTCATCATTAAAAACTTTCCGGCGGAGAACGAGGCCAAAGCGGTCGCGCTGGCCGACAAGAACCGGCTCGTCCAGGTCTTTATGAACATCATCGCCAACGGCGTACAGGCCATGGCCGGCAAAGGCGGCGACCTCTCGCTCACCGCCAGACGCAATGACAACGGCATCTGCGTCTCCATTATGGATACTGGCCTCGGGATACCGCCGGACAAACTGGAGAAAATCTTCGATCCGTTCTTTACGACCAAAGAGACGGGCACCGGCCTCGGCCTCTCGATCACAAAGCGGATCATCGACGAGCACAAGGGCTCGATCTATGTCGACAGCCGCGTCGGCGAGGGGACGACCTTCACCGTCTGTTTGCCCGCCGCAGCATAGCGGAGGCCGGCCTGCTTATGCTAAAATAGTATCTTCATGGAGTACAAAAAGACGCTAAACCTGCCGCAAACCGACTTCCCGATCAGAGCCAACCTCGCGAAAGTTGAGGAGGAGATGCTCGCGAAATGGGGAGGCGAAGACATTTACCACAAAATCCTGCAGAAAGCAGAAAGCAGAAAGCAGAAAGCAGAACACAGGTACATACTGCACGACGGCCCGCCCTACCCCAACGGCGACATTCATTTAGGCCACGCGCTCAATAAAATACTCAAAGACATCATCGTCAAATATAAGTCGATGAGCGGCTTTTACGCCCCCTATGTGCCGGGCTGGGACTGCCATGGGCTGCCGATCGAGACGCAGTTGTTAAAGGAGATTGGGATATCAGGAAATCAGGGGACCAGGGAAAGGATAGAATTCAGAAATAGATGCAAAGAGTACGCGCTAAAATACGTTGATCTGCAGAGAAGAGAGTTTAAAAAACTTGGCATCTTCGGTGAATGGGACAAGCCGTACCTGACGATCGATCACACTTATGAAGCCAAGATCATCGAGTTGTTCGGCGATCTGGCGGAAAAGGGATACGTCTACCGCGGTTTGAAGCCCATCCACTGGTGCCCCAATGATATGACGGCGCTGGCCGAAGCGGAGCTGGAATATCAGGATGATAGGTCCCCCTCTATCTACGTGAAATTCGAAATCCAAAATCAGAAATCCGAAATACTAAACAAATTCAAAGCTCAAAATCCAAAATTCAAAACTTTATTGGATCTTCCCTGGCATGTCATCATCTGGACAACGACCCCCTGGACGCTTCCTTCTAACGTCGCGGTTGCCGCTCATCCTGATTATGAATATGTCTTCCTTGATGTCGGGAACGAAGTTTATGTTGTCGCCGAGGGTTTGCTCAAGGATTTTGTCAAACGGCTCGAGCTGAAAGAGCACAAGGTGATCGACAAGACCAAAGGCCGGTTCCTCGAGGGAATCGTCTGCCAACATCCGTTCATCGACCGGGCAGCGCCGGTCGTACTCGACGAGCTGGTCACGCTCGAGCAGGGAACGGGCTTCGTCCACATCGCGCCGGGGCATGGGACGGAGGACTATCAGGTCGGCCTAAAATATAAACTGCCGATCATTATGCCGGTCGACGGCAAGGGTCATTTCGACAACAGCGTCCCCGACTTCATCAAAGGCAAGAATTACGACGAGGCCAACAAACTGATCACCGAAAAGATGAAGACCGACGGGACGCTCTTGAAACTGGAATTCGTCAAGCACTCCTACCCCCACTGCTGGCGCTGTAAAAAGCCGGTCATCTTCCGCGCCACCGAACAGTGGTTCATCTCGGTCGACCATAAAAACCTGCGGGCCGAGGCGTTAAAAGCGATCACCGACACCAAATGGTTCCCCGCCTGGGGCGAGAACAGGATCCGCGGCATGGTCGAAACAAGGCCCGACTGGTGCGTCTCGCGCCAGCGCTCGTGGGGAGTCCCCATTCCAGCCTTCTACTGTAAAAAATGCGGCCAGCCATCGCTCACCGGTCTCTTCAACAAAGCGATCCGCGAACTTGTCTTAAAAGATGGAACGAACGACTGGTTTGCCAGGGACCCGAAAGACATTCTGCCGCCGGGGACAAAGTGCCCGCATTGCGGCGGTGAGGAATTCACCAAAGAAACGGATATTCTCGATGTCTGGTTCGAATCGGGCTCTTCTTTCGCGGCAGTTCTCGACGGACCGGCGGATCTTTACCTGGAGGGCTCCGATCAGCACCGTGGTTGGTTCCAGTCGTCGCTCCTCATCTCGACCGGCTACAAGGGCCGCGCTCCTTTTAACGCGGTCCTCACCCACGGCTTTACGATCGACGACAAAGGCAAGAAGATGAGCAAATCCCTGGGCAACGTCATCGATCCGCAGGACGTCGTCAAGCGCTACGGCGCCGATGTCCTGCGCCTCTGGGTCGCCTCGACCGATTTCCGCAACGACATGGCGGCCTCGGAGAAGATCTTGAAGCAAGTGCAGGAAGCGTACACGAAAATACGCAATACTTGTCGGTTTCTGATCAGCAACTTGTACGATTTCCCCACACCCCATACCTCATACCCATTACTTGAGATCGACCGCTGGGTACTTTTGAGATTGAACAGATTGATCGAAAAGATAACCAGGGCCTATGACGACTTCGAGTTCCACATCGTCTATCACTCGCTCTACGATTTTTGCGTCAACGATCTCTCGGCGCTTTACCTCGATATGTCAAAGGACCGGCTCTACACCGGCGGCAAAGATTCAATTGAGCGCCGTTCCGCCCAGTTCGCCCTGAACGAGATCCTCAACTCACTGGTTCGGCTGATGGCTCCAATCTTGTCGTTTACGGCAGAGGACATTACGCGTCACGCACTACGCGTTATGAGTATCTTTCTCGAAGATATGCCCAAAGCTGATCCTCGATACCTCGATATAAAACTCGAAGAACGCTGGGAAAAGATATTGAAACTGAAAGAAGAAGTTTATCGTGAGCTTGAGGCCGTGCGCGGACGGAAAGAGATCTCGTCATCGATCGAAGCGTTGGTTGAGATCGGCGCGCAGGGCCGGGAATGGGTCAAAGAGGTCAAAGAAATGCTCCCTATGGTCTTTATTGTCGCCAAGGTTGAACTCGTCAGCGGCGAAGCGATCGCCGTGAAACACGCCCCCGGCCACAAATGCGAGCGCTGCTGGATCATTAAAGAAGACATCGGGCAAAACCACGGACACAAAACCCTCTGCGCCCGCTGCGCCTCGGTCGTTGCCGGTCTGCAATAAAAGTTTTCTGAAATTTTTACCGCGCCGCTGCGATAACAGATTATCATGCTGCGCGGCGTTCATTTAAATCAAAAAATTGAAGTCAGAAGGGGCGATTTGCTGGCGCATTTTGAGGTCAAGCCGGGCCGCGGCTTATCCCCGAACAGGATCGCCAACTTATATAATTCTGCGATTGACCGTCATTTCGAGGCCGGACTGGCAATCCAGCCCGGGCAAATCGAGTCCCGCTTGAGCTATGACGCTGAAGCCGTCCTTGTCGGTTATCTTGATGATGAGCCGGCCGCTTTCGTCAATCTCGTCAAGCTGCGGCTGGACGCCGATACGGCGATTCCCCGCACCCATCAGCAATTGACCGCTAACGAAACTTTTGCCGGCACGCGGCCGACCGACGGCAACTACTGGTTCTGTCCCTGGGTCGGCACCGAGCCGGATGTCCGCGGCCTGGGCTGGCGGGCCGAGATCGATCTGGGCCGCGGCAAGCGGTTGGCCAGCCTGGGCCAGCTGATGGTTCTCGCCGTCAAAACCCGCGCGCTAAAAGATACTCATGCAAAAAAACTCTTTGTCTATTCTCGGCCCTCCCGCCTGCGGGCGGAGCTGGAAAGAATTACGCAACAGCCATTTACATTCAATATCAGTAACGGCCGGCTCGAGGTTAAAGATCCGGTCAGGAAATATTTTATGAACGAGAGTGGGATTTACCCCGCCGGCCAGCCGGCTGACGATCTCCTGCTTCGGATCGCGGATCATTGGGCAAAGATCGAAAATAAGAGGCGAGTCGAGCCCGTCTATCAATTTCACGGCGGTTTGGGCGCGCAATTCCGCCCGGACCTCGTTTTCCCCCACGGCCAGGTTCATGATTGGAATGCGTTGG
>Ga0155352_124_pt1 | contig 18711 bp, 17 predicted proteins | sample RifCSPhighO2_02_FD_106320 | JGI IMG/M metagenome (GOLD analysis project Ga0155352, IMG submission 106320) | candidate division WOR-1 bacterium RIFCSPHIGHO2_02_FULL_53_26 | reverse complement strand
TTACTGCCCACCTCCTTTGAAGGCCTAAATTATATCGCGCTTTCCATCTTATTTTGGCCTAGAAAGTGGTCCAGTTTTCCCCGAGCATTATAAGCTATATTTGTTTATCCCGAATATTGGGTCACTACTGCGATATTAAGTGCAATCCTTATTTTATTAGGAATATTTATATATAGAGCACCAATTTTAATTCCATCTATTGGGGTTGTTTATGGGTTATTTGATCTAAGCGTATATTTAATCCAGCCATTTGTTTCCAACCATTTCCCTTCAACTTTTATTATATGGGTAATAATACGAATAGGTTTTATCTATGCATTAATTAAGGCTGTTTTTCAAGGAATTAAGGATAAACTCAATAAATCAGTAATGAATGTCTTGGAAGCAAAGAAAAATAATCCTAGATTTATAAATATTACAGATTATGGTTATGACAGAGGGTTAATTCAGGCCGTCATATTCTATTTGACATATTTATTGATCGTCGCCATAGCCACAGCCCTTATACAGGGCATTTTAAATAATTTATTCGGGTTAAATAGTTTAGATGCAAGCAAAATCGTTAAAATATTCCATGTCCTATTTTGTCTTGCTTTGGCACTCCCAATTATCTGGGGCAAGAAGATATATAACAATATATTGATTTTATTGCTTCCCTTAATGGCCGGGATATTAGCAACATATATGGGCGCCCTGTTCGGCTTGCTGCCAATTGCTTATTTAACTACTTACCCCTCATGCAAAAATGAGCCGGATGCTCAACGCAATAAAGAACTAAGATGGTATCATCGATCGTGGCTTATTATTATTTTAATCATCTTGTTTGGATTAACCTCCTGGTATTCGGCTTTATTGCTTTCCAATTTAGAAGAGCAAGTATATTATAGATCGCCTTATCAAATGATGATGGATGCATTTTCTGGAGAGGTCGGCGATGTTGGGTTGCCAACAATAAAGGCCAAAGAAATAGCAATTCTTACTTATAGTAATTTACTGGGCCCAAATGAAAAGAAAGAACCGCAGCTCCCAGAAGACATAGCGCTTTACTATCAGCATGCAGTAGTATCAATAACCACCTATAATGAAGATGGCAAGGAGACTGGTAGTGGGACTGGGTTTATTCTTTCGCGAGATGGATATATTATGACGAATTATCACGTTATTGAAAAAGCAAAATCAGCAACAGTCACCCTAAAGAATAACAAAGAGTTTAAAATTGTTACATGGGCAAATAATATATTAGGCAAGAAATATGATCTAGCCATTATTAAAATTAATGCATCTAATCTAATCCCTGCGATAATTGGTGATTCAGATGATGCATTAGCAGGGCAGGAAATATACGCAATAGGTGATCCATTAGGGTTAAAAGGGAGCATATCTAAAGGATTAATTGCTGCTAAAAGAGATCTAGAAAAAATCAAATTAATGCAAATTACGGCGCCCATTTCTCCAGGGAATAGTGGGGGGCCTATAGTTAATGGCTATGGTGAAGTAATTGGTGTCGCCACTATGGGTTTTGATTCTTCGATGGCACAGAACATTAACTTTGCGATTCCTATTAACTACTTAAAAGAGGAAATAGAGAAGATTTTCTAGCAGTAATTCGGAGGGATATTAATGGCATTTAAAAATAGACCTTTTGCAAGACGCATCACTGGCAGGCCTTGTGAATGGTGTGGCTGGCACGCCGCTTCGAGACATGCGGCCCACATCGTTGATGAAATCAAAGAGTCAAAAGAATGGAACGCATTGTGTCTCTGCCCGAACTGCTCTACCGTATTTGATGATGTTATTAGGCCTAAATTATATAAGGCTTTATTAGAATATGGTTCGGTTAATTTACCAAAGTCCTGGGAAAAATCAAATAAATTGACATAGAGCGGGCGCCATTTATTTGAGTGGGGGAAAATGTACGCGCCCGCTGAAAGAGGGAGGGAAAAATCAGAAGGCTGGCGCGACACTGAATGGTTTGAGAACCAGAGGGTCGAGGCATATTATTTTAACTGCAATGGTTCGCGGTGATTTAAAAATGCCCAGGAGAGGAGTTGAACCTCCACGGGGGTGAACCCGCCAGCTCCTGAAGCTGGTGCGTCTGCCAGTTCCGCCACCTGGGCATGGATTTTAATTTTCTCATGAAACGGTCACTGATTCAAGAGAACATTCTTAATGAATTCTCTGCCAATTCCGCTTTTATAGTATTTTTCCTTTTTTCTGGCTTCGATGCTGTTAGAAAGAGTTTCCGAATGAATGAGTTTGAAAGGAATTCTGTTCCTTGTTGAATCAACCCGGCCAGAATTATGCTGTTTGATGCGACGATCAAGATCATTGGTCATGCCAACATAAAACTTATTGTCGCTTAAGCTTTGAAGTATGTAAACGAAATACATTTAAAAAACCGGAACTGGTGCGCCTGCCTACGGCAGGCAAGTCTGCCAGTTCCGCTTTACCCGCCGGAGGCGGGCACCTGGGCACGAGCAACAAGTATATCAAATTAAAATTCGCTTGACAAACGCGGGTAATTTATAGTAATATGTACTTGTCGGATTCGAAAGGCCGCATTTTTTGATCCCATTTTATTTTCAACCAAATAATGTCATTTAGCCCGAAACAATCAAAAAACTCTTCAACAACTTAAATCCTTAAGGAGGACAAGCCATGGACATCGTCGAATTAGAAGGTAAAACGCTTCAGGAGCTTTACGCGATCGCGAAAGACCTGAACATTCCGAATCTGCGGCAGTTAAAAAAGCACGACCTGATATTTAAGATACTCGAGGCCCAGACGGAGAAGAACGGCTTCATGTTCGCCAAAGGCGTGCTCGAGATCCTGCCGGAGAACTACGGCTTCCTGCGCACAGCGGGCTATCTCCCCAGCCGCGAAGACGTCTATGTCTCACAGACCCAGATTCGCCGCTTCGATATGCAGAACGGCGATTACGTCACCGGCCAGGTCCGCCCGCCCAAAGAGGGGGAAAAATATTATAGTTTGCTCAAGATCGAAGCGATCAACGGCGTTAATCCCGAAGAAGCCCGCCAGCGGGTCCCGTTCGACAACCTGACCCCGATCTTCCCCAACGAACGCTATACATTAGAATATACCGGCTGCCCGATGGCCGCCCGGCTGATCGACATGGTTTCCCCGATCGGCAGGGGCCAGCGCGCCATGATCGTCTCGCCGCCTAAGGCCGGTAAAACGACCGTTTTGAAAAACATCGCCAACAGCATAACCAACAATTTCCCCGATGCGGTCATTAAGGTCCTCCTGGTCGACGAGCGGCCGGAAGAGGTGACCGACATGAAGCGCTCCGTCAAGGGCGAGGTCGTCGCTTCGACATTCGACGAGCCGCCCGAGGATCATATTCGAATTGCCGAACTCCTGCTTGAATCGACAAAGAGGATCGTCGAGGCCGGCAAAGATGTTGTGATCCTGCTCGACTCGATCACCCGCCTGGCCCGCGCCTACAACCTGGTCACCCCACCCTCCGGCCGCACCCTCTCCGGCGGTCTTGATCCGACCTGTTTGCATCGGCCAAAAAGGTTCTTCGGCGCGGCGCGCAATATCGAAGAAGGCGGCTCTTTAACGATCATCGCCACGGCGCTCGTCGAAACGGGATCCCGCATGGACGATATTATTTATGAGGAATTCAAGGGAACCGGCAATATGGAGCTGCATTTAAACCGCAAGCTGGCTGATCGCAGGATTTTCCCGGCGATCGACGTCAGATTATCGGGGACGCGGCGCGAAGAGCTCCTGATGGAAGAAAAAGACCTCAAGAAGATGTGGCTCCTGCGCAAGGTGATGGACAGCTACGAGACGGTCGATGCCACGGAGCAGTTGATCGAGAGATTAAAACAGTTCAAGACGAACAAGGCGTTCATGGAGTCGGCCGAGGCGAAGTAGTTATTCAAATAACAGGGCTTCGATATCTTTCAAACCAGCCCAGGCGCCGGAATTGATCTTTTCTCGAGTGAATTCTTCAACATAATGGCGGACCTCTTTGGCCGTTTTGATCTGCCTGATATTCTCCACCATCACCTTAAGATCGGCCGTCGAAACGCTCATGATGATCTTGCGCGCGATATCGACAAAACCGGTGCTGAAACTGATCTTTTCGAGCCCCAGACCGAGCAGGACCAGCAGTTTCCGCCAGTCATTTCCCATATTGCCGCAGAGTGATACGTCGACGCCGCCTGCCCCGCCCGCGTTGACGGTCGCCTCGATCGCCTCGAGGACGCGCGGATCAAGCTCATCGGCATAACGGGAAGCAACCGGGCTGTAACGGTCGATCTGCGTTATATACTGGGTGAGGTCGTTCGTGCCGAGACTGAAAAAGGTTAGCCGGTGGTCTTTTGCGAGTTCCGGCAGATCGGGCAGGATGTCGGGATGTTCAACCATAATGCCGTAGCTGATCTGTTCATTTATCCGTTTTCCATCCTTCTCAAGTTCCTGCCGCACTTCATCAACCAGCACCATGGCGGCATAAAACTCTTCTTTTGACTTGACCAGCGGGAACATGACGCGGACGGCGCCGTCCGTCTGCAGGAGAGCCGTCAGTTGTTCGCGGAAAAGGAAATAATAAGGGCTGGCATGCTCCTGATCGAGAAAAAGCTCAAGTCCGCGCTTGTGCTTCCCGGTCGTCAGGCCGTTCAATTTGTCGAAATACGGCAGACTCTTGTCCTTGTCCGGATCGATGGTGCGAATGACGACCTTGTTGCCCTGAGCGGCGCCGATAACATGGTCGTAGAACCTTATTTGCTCGGCGATCCCCGGCTGTTCTTCGCGAGGCGAGTTGTCCGAGTTGCTCATGAAGAAAAACTCGGTCCTGACCAGGCCGATGCCCTGCATGCCATGCTTGAGCTGGAGAACGGCCTCCTCGTCGCTTGCAACATTACCCAGCAACTCGATCGCCCGTCCATCGGTCGAGATCGCCGCCAGGTGGCGCAGGGCCTTGAGGGGCATCAGCAGTTCCTCTCTCCGTTCGATCTCTGAAAGATAGCGGCGGCAAGTTTCGGGCGTTGGATTGACGATCAGTTTACCGGTCTTGCCGTCGATCACCACCCGGTCGCCGGTCCTGATCCGGCGAACCGCCCCCTTAACCCCGACCAGCCCGGCTTTCTCCCGCTCGCCCGTGCGCAGAGAGAGATGGTCCTTCAAGCTCCCCGCCTCCCTGACAATGCCGGCCACTTTCCTGTCGTTGACGATGCCGACATCCGAGGGGGAGATATCAACAGCAATGACGATCACATCCTCGCCTAAATGTTCAACCTCATCCATTATGTCGACCGCGCCGCGGTGTTTCTTTGCCAGCATCTTGGCGCAGAGAAGATAGAAATCCGAATACAGGCTGCGGAATTTTTCGTCGTCCGAATTTTTGAGGGCGTCATATTTATTCAGGAAATTCTCGACCGCTTCGCGCGCTCCTATCCTCTCCTTCCCCATGGTCTCAATGATCTTCGTTTTCACTTCCATCAAAGCCATGAGGAGTGTCTGCGCAATCTCGCTGGAGTCCTTGTTTAGGTCCCTCTCCAACGATTCGAAGGCCTCGATCGTCCGCCGTATCCGTTCGGCCAGGACATCGTCGAACGGCAAGTTGTGCTGTTCGGCCTCGGCCAGAAGATCGTCGAGCGGAAAATGGTTGATATCGAGTTCCTCCCTGACGATCAGGGCGACCCCTTTGCCGGTTTTGCCGGTAACAGGCAAACCAGTCAGATTAAACTCACCTGGAGCATTGTTTGTATCACTGGCCGATAAAGCGAGCAAGGGAAGCAGCCCTAACGGAGGGGTTTCATTGTCAGCCAAGGCCCAGGCAATAATCGTCGAGGCGGTGGCCGCTATTGGGAAGGCATAAGGCCTGACCGCCTGAAAAGTTTTTCTGGCGGCGGCGCCAACCGGCATATTTAAAGAATGAGGGACTTTGGCGGCAAGATTAGTGCGAACTCTTGATGCGATCCCTGACATTTTAATACTGACCCTCCCTGGAGTTCATTTTCTTCCTAATATATATCGCGCAATTTCGGCGAAAATTGCAGATTTTGCAGGATCGCTGGGAGGAGCTTTATTTCTTCTTCCACAGTGGAAATGAAATGCAGGCGGGCGAATCTTTCAATCTCCCACCTGGTACCCCTAAATGCTTCCCTGCCAATGTCGAAACCGAGCGGCTGGATCAGCGCCCCACCGTTTAGCTTTTCTTCAAGTGAACCGAGATGGAATTTCGCCCCCTTAAAGGCGTGGCCGATGCGGTAAATGCCTTCCGGCGCGGCAAACGAGGACAGTATCCTGACATTGCCGCCGAAGAACGTCTGCGGCCCGTGGTGGCGCTCGACCTCTTCAATGTTGAGCACGCCAAGAGGGAGTAGCTTGCGGCTTAAGATATGGTGGATAGTAGCGCCGGTGGCGATCAGCGGGTCGGCAATGACTGTAAATGGCCGCATGACCGGCCGAGCCGGTAGACGGAAATATTCATCGACCTGCACATGGTTCGCGCTTTTCCTGACGCCAAGGTGCCAAAAGTTTTTAAACCCGAAATGGCGGAACGCTTCGGCGAAAAAGAGCCCGGCCTTGAGCGGCACAACGATCAGGGTGTTGTCAGGCTCTATCTTTTTTTCATGATCAAGGAAGGCCCTGACCTGATGACGACAAAGCCGCGCCAGAAGAAAGCGGAATGTTTCGGGCTCCAGCGCGGCATTACTTGTCCGGTTCAGATTGAGCAGGGCCAGCAAAACTCCGATCTGATCATGTCCGCTTATCGATGTCTGTTCAATTAGACGCTGTTCGCTGGCGTAACGGAACACTTTCTGCTCTAGATACAAAAGATCTTCATCGTTCGTGATCAGCGGAGCGTAAAAGCCGCGAGCCGCTTCTTCCGCCTGCTTTCCCCTGAGATCGAGGAGATGCTTTGACACCTTTTCTTTCAAAATCTCCCGATCAACACCAAACGTCTTCTCGATCCTCGCTATGCGTCCGCGCCTGACGGCGTCGGTCAACGCCTGAATCGGCCGCAGGGCTTCTTCGAGGGCATGGGCGCTGCTGAGTTGGATCAAATAACCGGCCCGCTCAAGCTTATTGTAGATGAAATTGGCCCTGAGCGGGAGGGCAAGATCTGGATCTAGAGCAAATTGCTCGGCCAGCGGAGCGCTGAAATCATCAAGATATATGAGTGTTCTGCGCCGCTCCATCATTCTTACCAGGTCGGCCAAAGTCTTGGCATGAAGCACGGCTCTCCCGCCAATGGGCCAGGCTGGCGGCTCGCCAAGTTTGATCAACCGCCCCTGATCCCGCAGGACCGAGAGGATATTTTTCCGGCCGGCAATCATCCCCTGGCGGGGAAGCGCCGTCCGGACAGGCGGCAGGCCTAATGTCTGGCTAAAATGGATTACCATGACGATTTTTTATCGTTCTCATTTTCGGATAATTTCAGGCAAAAATGATATAATTTGGTCATGTTCACCTTAAGGGAAATTGAGGAAATTCTGCCGGGGTCACGAGTTACGAGTCGCGGGTCACGGGTCATCAAAGGGATATCGACCGATAGCCGGACGGTTAAGCCAGGAGAGCTCTATATCCCTCTCTCCGGCGTGAAATTTGACGGGCGAAAGTTCATCCCGGAGGCAATAAAGAAAGGCGCCATGGTTCTCGACGTCAAAGATGGTCTGAGAGCTTTGCAGTCACTCGCCGCCTGCCATCGAAGCAAATTTAATATCCCCGTCGTCGGCGTAACAGGGAGTGTCGGCAAAACGACAACAAAGGACATGATCGCCTCGATCCTCTCGCGCGAAATGCCCGTTCTAAAGAACGAAGAGAATTTCAACAACGAGATCGGCGTCCCCCTCACCCTCCTCAAGCTGACGAAAAAGCATAAGGCCGCTGTGATCGAGATGGGGATGCGGGGTCTGGGAGAAATTGAATTATTGGCCAGGATCGCCCGGCCGACGATCGCCGTCGTCACCAATATCGGCGAGGCCCACCTCGAATATTTGAGATCAAAGAAGAATGTGGCGCGGGCCAAAGCGGAGATCTTCAGCTTTTTGCGGCGGGAACACTTTGCCGTTATCAATCAGGATGATGAGTATTTTGAAAATTTGAGATCGAGGGTCAGGGGTCAAGGGTCAAAAATTATCACTTTTGGCATTCTGGAAAAAGCCGATGTTTCGCCCACAGCCCTCACCGGCATAAAGCTGCCGCTGCCCGGCGAACATAATATTTATAACGCCCTGGCGGCGATCGCGGTCGCTAAAATATTGAGGCTCAAAAAAGCTTCGATAAAAAAGGGGCTTGAGGCCTTCCATCCCTCCAGCAACCGGCTGGAGATCATCAACTGCCCGGACGGGACAAAGATCATCAACGACACCTACAACGCAAACCCGCAGTCGATGGCGGCGGCCGTGAAAATCCTGGCCGGCCTGGAGGGGCGCAAGATTGCCGTGCTGGGCGACATGCTGGAGCTGGGAACAAGATCCGCGGCGGCCCACCGGCGGATGCTCAAACTCACCCGCGAACTCAAGATCGATAAGGTTTACACTTTTGGCCGGCACTGGCGGCGACCCTTCAGAGAAAAAAAAACGCTGATAAAAGTTTTAAAGAAATTTATCCGGCCGCGTGATATAATTCTCGTCAAAGGGTCGCGCGGCGCGAAGATGGAAGAAGTGGTCGCGGCCTTGAGATAGGCCGAGGTGGCGGAACTGGCAGACGCACCAGCTTGAGGGGCTGGCGCCTTCAAAAGCGTAGGAGTTCAAATCTCCTCCTCGGCAATTGACTTGTGCAAGCTTTTTAATTATGATTACGACTTAATGAAGGGAGTCCGCCTTCGCTCTTCGAGCTTCGGCGGATAAAGAGCTGTGAACAATATTGACATTACTGAATCCCGCCTGCTTGCCCTCCGCAGTTCGCAGAATGCGAACGAAGGAGGGTCGCAGGAGAACCGCAGCCAGAACAGCCTCGACCGGTCATTTGAAGAAAAATTAAAGAGCGAACAGGCGCGCCTTGGCCTGATGTTCTCGCCCTTCGCTCAGCTCAATTTGTTCTTTTCTTCACCGCTGGCAATGAATTTCGTTCAATCAGAACCAGATAATGAGAACACGGCCGAGAGAACATTTTATCAGCGATCAGGCCTGAATTTATCAAAGCCGCCAGGGTCGGACGAGACCAGGTTCGATCAGCGGCTCACGCCGCAGATATTTGAATCGGTTTCCCTGCGGCCGCTCAATAAGCTGATCTTTCAGGACATGCTGAATCGCGCCAACCTGCTCGTTCCCAACCTGGCCGCCCAGCCGCTCTTTAACCAGGCGTTCCTCGCCGGCCGGCTCCAGCCAAAACTCGACTTGCAATTCCTGATCGATCAGATCTTGGAACAGGTTAAGCTGGTCAAAGGCAAAGGCAAAACAGAACTCTCCCTTACCCTCAAGCCGGAGAACCTGGGTGAGATCTTTTTACAGCTCACTTCACTGGCCGGCAAGGTTTCCATCTTGATCTCGGCTTCGCCGGAGACCAGGAAGCTCATTGACGCTTCAAAAGAAGAACTCGCGCGGGCCTTAAAAAAATCCCGCATCAATCTGGACAGGATCACGATAGAGGAGGCGAAAAAAAATGCTTGACGTCATGTCGCAGGCGCAGAACGCCATCGAGGCCTACACCGAAGCGCTCAAAGCCAGCTCGGCCAACATCGCCAACATGAACGTTCCCGGCTACAAGAAGATCAACGTTTCTTTCCAATCGGTCTTTGAAAAGGTCCTCTCGCGCGGCACCGCCGCCGACAATAACCGGGGCGGCACCAATCCGCAGCAGCTCGGCCAGGGGATGGCCCTCTCGCAGACGTCGATCGACCTCTCAGCCGGCGACCTGACCACCGGCTCGCCGATCGACCTGGCGATCTCGGGCTCCGGCTTCTTTATCGTTTCGCCCGACGGCGGCAATACGTTCCTTTATTCGCGCGCCGGTAACTTTGAGATCAACGCCAACGGCAGTCTGACCTCGAACGGTATGCTGGTCTACGGCCTCGATGCTTCCGGCAATGTTGTCCCCATTACCAACCTCCCTTCCGGCAACTCGGCCAACTACCAGTGGCTGGCCGACGGCACTCTGCAGTTTACGGCGGACCCGACCGCCGCGCCGCCGACCTATGTTAATACCGGCTATTCTATCGCCCTGACCTATTTCGCCAATCCGTCCGGCCTGGTCCAGGCGCAGGGGACATCTTTTGCTGAAACGCTCGCCTCCGGCGCCGCAGCCGCCGCCCAGGGGCCGGGCGGCGCGGTCGGCACCGTCAAGCCGGGTCAAATCGAACAATCGAACGTATTCTTTCTGGGAGAATCGATCGCTTCGCTGGAGCTCCAGCGCGCGCTGAGCGCCAACTTGAGCGTCATCAAACTGGCCTCTGACCTGGTCTCAAGTTTCATTCAAAAGTTAGGATAAACCTGATCTAAAATGGCAGAACGACTCAAGCCCGAGATCGCCTCGCAGAAGCGGGGCATAAAATTGCCGCCGGCGATCGGCGACTGGACGACCTACCGGCCGCCGCAGATCCTCGTCAAAAAGGTTAAATCGGGACTCTACGGTTTTGACCGCCTCTCAAAAGATGAGTTAAACGACGCCCTCCTTGTCCATTACAAATTCATTTCCGGTCTTCTGCGGCGCCTCAAGATCGATCTTGGCCTGGCCGTGGAATTCCTCTCCTGCCAGGTCGAGCAGACGACTTATCTGAATTTTTTGCGCACCCTGAGCGGCGCGCAGGCGCAGGGGAAACTCTCGATCACCGGCCTCCACGAGACGATCCAGGTCTTTTTTGACCTCAACATCGCCAACTCAATAATCAATCACGCGCTCGGCAGCCACGACCTTGAACAATTGAACCGCGCCCTGACCGACGCGGAAACGGCCGCGTTCTCGACGGCGCTCGCCGAGTACCTGCCGCTCTTTGCCGACGCCTTCAACGCGATCTTCCCTGATCCCTCGTTCAGCTTTGTCGGCTCGCCGGACGCCACGCTTGACCCGTCGGTCACTCCCACCTCGACCTTCGTCGCCTTTGCCGCCGACGCGGCCATTAACGACATTCCTGGCCGGATCGTCTTCGGCTATCCGGGCAATTCCCTGAAAAATCTCCTGAAGGCCTACAACGAAAAGAAAAAGATCAGGCCGCTCAACTTCGGCCGCCTGCCCGCCGCCGTACTCAACAAGCTCCTTATCCCGGCGGCCGCCTGTCTCGGCAGGACTTCACTGCTCAACTCTGAACTGCACCGGCTGGAAGTCGGCGACGTCGTCTCGCTCGACACTTCGATCAACGCGCCGGCCAAGCTCGAGCTGAGCGGCGATCTTTCGTTCAACGTCCAGCCCGGCCTCCGGGGCAAAAAGAAAGCCGTGCGCCTGACCGGCTTCGGCGAAGAGATAACCATTATTCCCCCGCTGCCGCTCGAAGAGGAAGCGCCGCCCCCCGCCCTGTCGGAAGAGCTGCCGGCCGAAGCGGCGGCTGAAATACCGGCCGCTGAAGAGCCGTCATTTGAAGAAGAATTCAAGGCCGAGGAATTAGAAGACGAGTTTGCCGAGGATTTTCTCGAGGAAGAAGGAGAAGGAAAAGGCTAAGAATCGAAAGGGAGGATAAACATGGAAGTCAAGAATGTCAAGTTCCCGAATTTCGAGGAGGGCGAAAAAGGCGAGCGGCTGGAAGCGCGCCTCATGGGCGATATCCCCGTCCAGGTGACGGTCGAGCTCGGCTCGAGCGAGCTCTCGCTGAAGGAAATACTTGAATTATCGGAGGGCTCGATCATCGAATTAAATCGTCTGGCCGGTGAACCTCTTGATCTTAAGGTCGGCGGGCAGCTGGTCGCCCAGGGCGAGGTCGTCGCGGTCGATGATTCGTACGGTCTGCGCATCACGAACGTGGTAATGAAATGACGCCTGAGGCGATCATTCTCCAATCCTCGCCGGTCATCACGATCGGCTACATCATGCAGGTTATTTTCTCGCTCGCTATTGTCGTGGCGCTGATCTATGTCATCGCCAAATTCCTCCTGCCGAAAATGCGGGTGACTGGCAGCGGCCGGCTGATCCAGGTACTGGACCGCGTCCTGATCGAGCCGCAGGTCGCCGCTTATATATTGAAGGTCGGCAAGAAGAGCTGGCTGGTCGTCTCGAGCAATAAGAACGTGGCCAAGATAGCGGAGATCGAGGAATGATCTTTGCCGCGCCTCTGACGCCGGCTATCGACCTCAATTCACTGCTGGCCTCGCCGCAGTTCTCGAACAGCATCCAACTCTTGGTCTCGCTCTCCTTGATCACCTTGATCCCCTTTTTCCTTATGTCTGTCACCTCGTTCCTGCGCATTATCATCGTCTTTTCTTTACTGCGCACCGCCATCGGCACCCAGCAGGTGCCGCCCGGCTCCGTCCTGATCGGTCTCGCTCTCTTCATGACGGTCTTTATCATGTCGCCCGTCTGGCAGGAGGTCAATAAGAACGCCGTCACCCCTTATAACCAGGGGAAGATGTCGCAGGCCAGGGCCTTTGAAGCCGGCCTGAAGCCGCTCTCCCAATTCATGCTGCGGCAGACGCGCGCCAAGGACCTGGCGCTCTTTGTGCAGTTCTCAAAAATCGCGCCGCCCAAAACCGCGGCAGAGGTGCCGGCTTACGTCCTGATCCCGGCCTACATGATCTCGGAGCTCAAGACGGCGTTCCAGATCGGTTTTCTCCTTTTTGTGCCGTTCATCATCGTTGACCTGGTGGTGGCGAACATCCTCCTCTCGCTCGGCATGTTCATGCTCTCGCCGGTCATGATCTCCCTGCCCTTTAAAATATTATTATTCGTGCTGGTCGACGGCTGGAACCTGATCACCCGCGGCCTGTTGATGAGTTTTAAATGAACCAGGATTTTGTCGTTCAACTGATGTATCAGGGGGTCAATTTGACTCTTCTTCTCTCGCTCCCCGCGGTCGGCGCGGGGCTCCTGGTCGGCTTTATGATCAGCTTGTTCCAGGCCATCACCCAGATTCAGGAGCAGACGCTGACCTTTGTGCCGAAAGTCGTCTCAGTTTTGCTTGTCATCGCTTTCACCTCTCCCTGGATGATCTCCCTGATCGTCGACTTCACGACCTCCCTGTGGAGCGCGATTCCCAGCATGGCCAGATGATCGTCAGCGCGGCCCAGATCGAGGTCTTCGCGCTCATCCTGGCCCGGATCGCCGGCATCTTTATCCAGGCCCCGGTCTTTAGCTCGCGCAGTTTTGCCGCGCCGGCCAAAACAGCTTTCGCCGTCTGGCTGACGCTTCTCCTCTGGTTCGTGACGCCGGTCGCCCAACCGTTGCCGACATCGCTTTTATCTTTCGCTCTGACGATCGTCGGCGAGGTCGCTTTCGGCTTCACCGTCGGCTTTATCGTCAATTTGCTTTTCATCGCCATCCAGGGGGCCGGCGAAATTATCGACATGCAGATGGGGCTCTCGGTCGCTTCGGCCCTTGACCCGATCTTTGGCGCCGTCATCTCGGTCATCGGCCGTCTGACCTTCTTTATCGCCCTGATCATTTTTATCGAACTCGACGGCCATCACATGGTCCTCTCGGCCCTGCATCAGAGCTTCGCGCTGCTCCCCGCCGGGAAACTGGCAAATTTTTCCTCCTACGGCCTGGTCCAGCAGTTGATGAACCTGGGCGCGGCTTTCTGGCTGACGGCGATCAAGCTGGCCGTGCCGGCGATCCTCATGATCTTTCTGATCGATTTTACTTTCGGCATCGTCTCGCGCGTGGCGCCGCAGGTCAATGTCTTCATGCTCGGCTTCCAGGTCAAACCGATTCTGGGTCTCTTCGCCATTTCGCTGACCCTGCCGTATCTGGTGAGATACATCGGCAACCTGCTCGAGACGATCGGGCAAGAAGTCATCCGCTTTATGATGATCGTGAAGTGAAAACAAACTCACCCCCTCTTTCCCCCTCTCTTTTCAAGAGAGGGGGAGGGTTAACTTAAAGTTTGCAGGGGGTGAGTTGAAAAAATGGAGGATTAAATGGGCGAAGGCGGCGGCGACAAATCAGAAGAACCGACACCCCACCGGCTACGCGAGGCGCGCGAGAAAGGCCAGGTCGCCAAAAGCAAAGAGGTGACCACCGCTTTCCTCCTGCTCCTCACTTATTTCCTTTTCCGCTATCTCGGCCCTTTCATGTGGCGCAACCTGGTCGAGATGGCGCAGGCGATCTTCCAGCTGGTCCCCGAAGCGCGCGAATTCAATCTCCCATTCGTCGGTTACCTGCTGCTCCTCGGTCTGCGCGCCCTGGCGCTCATCCTCCTGCCGATCTTCGGCATCACTTTTCTGGCCGCCCTGTTAGCCGAGTCGATGCAGACCGGCTTTGTCGTGGCGCTCGATCCCCTCTCCCCCAAGCTTGAGCGGATCAATCCGTTAGAGGGGCTCAAGCGCATGTTCTCGATGCAGGGACTGGTCGAGCTGATCAAGTCGATCCTCAAGATCATCATCGTCTTTTATATCGCCTGGTTCGCCATCAGGGACGACCTGCCCCATATCATGGTGCTGATCGAATCGCATCCCTGGCAGGCGGTCGTGCTGGGCGGCGACATCGCCTACCGGATCGCCATGCGGGTCGGATTGTTCTATATCGCGATCGCCATTCTCGATTATTTTTACAAGCGCTGGGAGTACATGAAAAATCTAAAAATGACCAAACAGGAGATCAAGGAAGAATACAAGCGGCTCGAGGGAGACCCGCTCGTCAAACAGCGGATGCGCGACCTCCAGCGACAGGTCGCTCAGCAGAGGATGATGTCGTCGGTGCCGCAGGCCGACGTCGTCGTCACCAACCCGACGCACCTGGCCGTGGCGCTCAAATACGAGCAGGCCAAAATGAAAGCGCCGCTCGTTCTGGCCAAAGGCGAACGCAAAGTCGCGGCCGAGATCAGGCGTATCGCCGAAATGCACGAGATCACGATCGTCCAGAACGAGACGCTGGCGCGTTCGATCTACCGCTCGACCAAAGTCAACCAGGAAGTCCCCGCCGACCTCTACCAGGCGGTCGCCGAGGTCCTGGCTTATGTTTACAAGATCAAAAGAGACCGCGAGGCGAGAAAAAAGGCCTCTATTGCCCTGGCTCCGCGGTAAGGGTATAATCAGGAGCAAATATGGCGGCACCGATCTTTGACCTGAAAAATCTGCGCAATCTTTTTACTTTGAGCGATTTCGCGGTCGCGGCGCTCCTGATCATGATCATCGCCCTGATGCTCGTCCCGCTGCCGCCGTTCGTGCTCGATCTCCTGCTGACGCTCAATATCGCAATCTCGCTGACGATACTCCTCGTTGCCATGTATCTTAAAGAACCGCTTGAGCTGGCAACTTTCCCATCGATCCTCCTGATCGTGACGGTCCTGCGCCTGTCATTGAACATCGCCGCCTCGCGCCTCCTGCTCACGCAGGCCTACGCCGGTCAGGTCGTCCAGGCCTTCGGCGTCTTTGTCGTCGGGGGGAATTATATCGTCGGCATCATTATCTTCGCGATCATCACGATCGTCAATTTTATCGTCATCACCAAGGGCTCCGAGCGCGTGGCCGAGGTGGCCGCTCGCTTCACTTTGGACGCCATGCCCGGCAAGCAGATGTCGATCGACGCCGACTTGAACGCCGGCCTGATCGACGCGACCGAGGCGCGCGCCCGCCGCCGCAAGATCGAACAGGAAGCGACCTTCTTCGGCAGTATGGACGGCGCCAACAAGTTCGTGCGCGGCGACTCGATCGCCGGCATCATTATCGTGCTGGTCAACATCCTGGGCGGCGTGCTGGTCGGCTGGCTCCAGCTCGGCATGGGGGTGATGGAAGCGCTGACGACCTACGCGCTCCTGACGGTGGGCGCCGGTCTGGTCTCCCAGTTGACCGCGCTGCTGATCGCGATCGCCACCGGCCTCGTTATTACCAAGTCGGCCTCGGAAATGAGTTTGGGAACCGACATTTCCAGCCAGCTTTTCAACCAGCCGAGAGCTTTCGCTTTCGTTTCGATCATTCTCGGCTCATTCGCCATGATCCCGGGGCTGCCAACCATCCCGTTCCTCATTCTCGCTTCAACCTCAGGCGTCCTGGCTCTCACTCTCATGCGCGCCAAGACCGCCAAGGAAGAATCCAAGATCGTGACCGAAGAAGTCAGCGCCAAAGATGTCCTGAAAAAACCGGAAAGCATCCTGGGGACTTTGGGTTTGGATCCCCTTTCATTAAAAGCCGGACGCAATCTCATTCCGCTGATCGATCCGTCGCAAAAAGGGCCGCTGCTTGAGCGCATCACCCTTATCCGCTACAACATCGGGCAGGAGCTTGGCTTCGTCATTCCCGGGGTGCGCGTCATGGACGACCTGAGTCTGCCGCCCAACCAGTATGAGATAGAGATCCGCGGCACCAAGGTCTCGATCGGCGAAGCGATTCTCGGCTCGCACCAGATCGACCTGCCGCTCGCGCAGGCGCGAGCCAAGAAGCTCAACGGCGTTGAGGCGCGGGACGCCTTGTCCAACGACTTTGTCACCTGGGTGCCAGATGACGCTCTCCCCGAACTGCAAAAACTCGGGCTCACGGCCAAGCCGCCGGTCGATGTCATCTCCGACCACTTTACCGAGATTATCAAGCGCTATGCCGACGAGATCATGACGCGCCAGAACGTCCAGTCGCTTATTGAGCTCGTCAAGAACACCAACGCCGCCATCGTCAGGGAACTTATCCCCGATCTCCTCTCGCTTGGCCAGGTCCACAAGGTCCTCCAGCTGCTGGTCCGCGAGCGGGTCTCGGTGCGCGACCTCTCGACGATCCTCGAGCGCCTGGCCGACTACGCCCATCTCTCGCGCGACATCAACATCCTGGCCGAATACGTGCGCCAGTCGCTCGCGCGCCAGATCTGCGAGTCCTACACCGACAAGAACGGCATAATAACGGTCGTGACAATCGACCCCTCCCTCGAAGAGACCCTCATCGGCTCGATCCACCAGTCCGAATACGGCTCGTTCCTGGCTGTCGACCCCGCGGTCGGCGAGAAGATCCTTCTCCAGATCTCCGGCCACCTGCAGAATTTCAAACGACTGAAGCTCAAGCCGGTCATCCTCTGCTCCCCCCGCCTGCGGCCGCATTTTAAGCGCTTTATCGAGCGCAGTTTTCCGGACCTGGCGGTCCTCTCGTACAACGAAATAGTGCCGCAGGTCAAGGTGCAGAGTATCGGGATGATATCGGTGGAATAAGCCCCGGAAAATGAAATTTTTCGGCTAAAGAGGCGAAGAAGATATATGCCCAACGTAGATGTTTTTGAAGAGAACATAGCCGGCAGAATTCATCCGAGCTTATCGGCCCGGGAGATGGCGGAGCATTTTGTCACCGCCGCTCTGGAAGCCGAATATGGCAAGGCCTTTACAATGTCACCCGGTTTTGCTAAAATGGTTAGCACTTTGGCCGAGATGATCGTGACCAATCCCGATCTGCGCCGCCAGGCGCTCTCGGTCGCTAGTGCCTTGATCAAAAAAAACCGTGGCAATCAGAGGAATAGAACCTAAGGAACTTAGAAAGATCGGCCGCCCGGGCCTGGCCAGGGCGGAAGAAGCGCCGCCGGTCGGCATTGCCCCGATATTGCGCGCCTCCTGGAAATTCGCCCGCGAGACAGCCCAGCGCTTCAGCAAAGAATTAGGTGTTGACCGCACGCAGGAGTTCTTGAAGAACCTGGCCAAGAGGTTCTCCTAAAAATGACGACCCGCCGCGAAGTTGAAGACCGGATCGTCTCGATCATCCGCGAACAATTCCTAAAATACAGCGCCGAAACCCTCGACAAATATAAAGACCAGATCAACTCGACCGTGCGCTGGTATGTCTCGACCCTGCCCCGCCACATCGCCAAGGCCGAAGCGGGCGACCTGGAGTCCGAAGCCAAGATCGCTTTTATCGAGTGTTTAAAGACCTGGGACCCGCGCAAGGGGGACCTTTGGCCCTACGTCTCGGTGCGGCTGAAGGGCTCGATGCAGGATTACCTGCGCAAGCGCGGCTCTGACCCGGTCGCCGGCCTATACGAGTTCATTACCAGCGCCGCCAACGTCTACATGGCCTTTAACCGCAAAGAGATCGTCCACGAGGAGATTGACAAGGTCCTTCACGTCGACTCGGCCATGAAGGATTTTTCCGACAAGGAAAAAGCGGTGATCGAAGAGTATTACAAGCACGACAAGACTTTTAAGGAGATCGGCAAGGATATTGGACTCTCCGAATCGCAGGTCAGCCGCATCTGCAAAGAAGCCACGCTTAAACTGAAGAAGAACCTCCGCGAAGGGACGGACGAAGAATAGTCCGCTCATTTGTCCCCGGTTGTTTGTCTTTGCTATTTAATGTAAAATATTATTATTACGCGGGTGTAGCTCAGCTGGTAGAGCTTCTGCTTCCCAAGCAGAAGGTCGTGGGTTCGAACCCCATCACCCGCTCTTTAAAGTTTCCGCGGCGCGGTACCCCTGCCTGCCGGCAGGCAGGCAAGTGGTAAGGGAGCTGTCTGCAACCCGCCGGAGGCGGGCGAATCCGCCCCGCCATTTAATCAATAAGACATGAATTATTAGGCGCAGTAGCCAAGTGGTAAGGCGGCTGTCTGCAAAACAGCTATACGGCAGTTCGACTCTGCCCTGCGCCTCTTTATGTTATAATTATTTTGCGCCTTATGAATGCGCGCTTAGCTCAGCTGGTTAGAGTACTTGCTTGACAGGCAAGGGGTCACTGGTTCGATCCCAGT
>Ga0155352_123_pt3 | contig 21154 bp, 24 predicted proteins | sample RifCSPhighO2_02_FD_106320 | JGI IMG/M metagenome (GOLD analysis project Ga0155352, IMG submission 106320) | candidate division WOR-1 bacterium RIFCSPHIGHO2_02_FULL_53_26 | reverse complement strand
GGGGGGGGGGCGTAGAATAGATAATAGGACATCTGGAAAATCAGGAGATCAGGCACTTATAGAGGAGGCGAGAAAAATGAATGAAATGAATGCAGGAAGAGTTGGTAGGCCGAGCGTGGTTTCTCATGGAGAGGGAAAAATCGAACCATTTTCAGGGAAAGCAGTCGTTAAGGGGATGACTGCGCCGTATGGGCTTGCTGACCCAACATTTATGATTGAATTTGCACAAAACTTCCTGCAGGGGCTTAGTGATGCAGCTTGCTACCAGGAAATTATGAGCGGAAAGGCGGCTCGCGGGTTTGATGTGCCGAGGGGTCCGCAAAAGGGTTCTACCGCTGTAGTTAAGCCGTTGTTGGGGGATTCAATTGTCAAATTAACTTACCTCCGCGACCAGGGCAAAGTCTTGGTGGAATTGGTAAGTCGGGATACAAAGCCAACAATGTCGGTCGAAGTTAATGCGACGGAAGTCACATCCAGGGGGTTTGACTTAAGAAATGTTGATACGAACCACGGCAAAATATTAAGTCCCAAATTAACCTCTTATTTGTGGGGACTCGTTCAGCCCGCTGAAACTGAGGGAGCACCACAGAAGAAATAGCAGGCGAGGGTTGCCGTCGATTTTGTCTGCTTCGCGATATCGTTTATTCATCCTTCGTCCCCAAAGATAAATTTCTCTGTTCGTGATATAATTAATATTATTGACGAAATAAAGGAGAAGTTATGGTTAATTCCGACATCAAAGATAAAAATCTCGCGGCTAAAGGCAAGCTCCGGATCGAATGGGCGGAGCGCGATATGCCCGTTCTCTCGCAGGTCAGGGAAAAATTCGCCAAAAGCCAAATCCTCAAGGGCAAAAAGATGAGCGCCTGCCTGCACGTCACCGCCGAAACCGCCAACCTGGTCAGGACGCTCAAGGCCGGCGGCGCCGATATCGTCCTCTGCGCCTCAAACCCGCTCTCGACGCAAGACGATGTGGCGGCTTCTCTGGTCGTCGATCACGGTATCCCGGTCTACGCCATCAAGGGCGAGGATAATGAAACCTATTTTAAACACCTGACCGCCGCGATCGAGCACTCCCCCGTCGTCACGATGGACGACGGCTGTGACCTCGTCTCGGCCATCTCCTCCAAGTATCCGGCGATCGCCAAACAGATCATCGGCGGCATGGAAGAGACGACGACCGGCGTGATCCGCTTGAAAGCCATGGAGCGCGACAGTGTCCTGAAATTCCCCGTCATCGCCGTCAATGACGCGCAGACGAAGAACCTCTTCGACAACCGCTACGGCACGGGACAATCGACCCTCGACGGCATCATCCGGGCGACCGACATGCTGATCGCCGGCAAGAACATCGTCGTCGCCGGTTATGGCTGGTGCGGCAAGGGTTTTGCCCTGCGCTGTAAGGGAATGGGAGCCAATGTTATCGTGACCGAGGTCAATCCGGTCCGGGCGATCGAAGCGGCCATGGATGGCAACCGCGTCATGTCGATGGCAGAAGCCGCCCCGATCGGCGATCTCTTCTGTACCTTAACCGGCAATGTCAATGTTATCCGCATCGAGCATTTCGCGAAGATGAAAGACGGCGCCGTCGTCTGCAATTCGGGCCACTTCGACGTGGAACTCGACATCAAGGGCCTGCGCAAGCTGGCCAAAGAAGAGAGAAAGAACGTCCGCAATTTTGTCGACCAGTTCATCCTGCCGAGCGGCCGCAGTGTCTTCCTGCTGGCTGAAGGGCGCCTGGTCAACCTCGGCGCGGCCGAAGGCCACCCCGCCTCCGTCATGGACATGAGCTTCTCGACGCAGGCGCTGGCGACCGAATTTGTCATCAACAACGCCGGCAAGCTGGCCAATAAGGTCCACAACGTGCCGCCGGAGATCGAGGAGTGGGTAGCGACCGCCAAATTAAAATCGATGGGGATCGCGATCGACGAACTGACGCCCGAGCAGGCGAAATATCTCGCCTCATGGCAAGAGGGAACCTAATTGGAGCAAGAGAAATTAGTTGAGGCGATAGAGAATCTCCGGCGCGACAAGCACCAGCCCTGGCGCTATATCCTCTTCACTTTCCTGAACGGAATCGCGCAGGGGGTCGGCATCGCGCTGGGCACCACGATCGTCCTCGGTCTCGTCATCTATTTTCTGACGCTGATCCTGGGCAAGCTCGTCGATTTCCCTGTCCTCGGCCGCTACTTTGAGCAGATCGCCGCGCTCATTGACGCCTACGCCAAACAGGCGCCAAAGATCAGGTAAATGCTTTTTTACTCGATCGCTTTTTTTACCGCCGCCCTCGATCAGCTCGTGAAATTTCTCGTGCAGAAAAATATGGCAGTCAACCAATCGCTTCCGCTCATTGGCGAGATCGTCAAGCTGACCCATGTCCGCAATACCGGCGCCGCTTTCTCGCTCTTCGTCGGCTTTTCCCCTTATCTGGCGGTCATCGGGTTGGTCGTTTCGGCCGTCGTCATTTACCTGCACTACCGCGTCCCGGCAAAAAATTATATGTTTCAGGCCGGCCTCGCCCTCATTCTTGGCGGCAGCATCAGCAATTTGGCTGACCGGCTCTTCCGCTCTTTTGTCATCGATTATATCGGCCTCCCGTTCTGGCCGGTCTTTAATCTGGCCGACATCATGATCAACGCGGGCGTCGTCCTGCTGGCCTATTTGCTGTTTATTGGGAGGAAAAAACATGTATCCGGTTCTTTTTAAGTTCGGCCCTTTCGCCATCCACGCTTACGGCTTCTTTATCGCCCTGGCTTTTTTAGCGGGGATCCTCGTCTCGCTCTATTACGCTAAAAGAGAAGGGATCGGTTCTCAGACAATTTTTGACCTGGCCATTTATGTGATTATCTCCGGCCTCGTCGGGGCGCGGCTCTCATACGTTTTCGGGCAGTGGGAATATTTTCGCGGCAACCCGGCCGAGATCTTCATGGCGCAGAAAGGCGGGCTGGTTTTTCTGGGCGGTTTTCTACTGGCTCTGCTGGTGACGGTTGTCTATGTTAAAGTCAAAAACATGCCCAGGCTTAAACTGTTCGACGCGCTGGCGCCGGGCGTGGCGCTGGGCTACGCCATCGCCCGCATCGGCTGTTTCCTGAACGGCTGCTGCTTCGGCCTGCCTGCCGGACAGGCAGGCCTGCCGGCTAAATTTTCCTGGGGCTTGATTTTCCCGTCAGGCTCGCTGGCCGGGGCCTATTTCCCGGGACAAGCCCTCCACCCCACCCAGCTTTATTCAATGACTCTGATGTTTTTAGCGTTTCTCGCGCTGGTCTTCCTTTATCGCGCCAAGAAATTCGACGGCCAGATCTTTTTCTGGTGGCTGATCTTATATTCGGCCTATCGCTTTTTGATCGAGTTCCTGCGCTTCAGCCCCATCCACTGGCTGGGGCTCACCCCTTCGCAGTGGCTGGTGATTCTTACTTTCGCTCTCGGGCTCTGGGGACTGACTTTTTATAAGAAGCGGCCTGGTGCATAAAGGCCTCAAGGCGGATCTCGAGATTTACCCCTTCCGTGCCGTCGATCGAGACGTCCAGCCAGGGAATCTCGATCTGTTTCGCGATGGCCGAAACCACCGTCCCGGGCATGCAGGTAAAAGGCATGATGTTGATGATCCCCGCCGCGCCGTTCTCGATCAGATCAAGCGCCTTGCCGATTGACAGTATCGCCTCCCCTTTGAAAGTATGGTGCAGGTAAGGAGAGGCCAGACGAATGAGCTTCAAGGCCGAGGGCTGGCGGTGACCGAGACGCCGCTCATCCCATCTCTGGATCAGATCGGCGAGGAGCGCCCGCGCAAAACCTTGCGGCGAGCGCCGCAGCCAGCTTTCATAGATATAGCCCAGATTGGTGTAATAGAACCACTCGGAGATGGGCGCCGTATAAGTTCGGCCGCCTAACTTTTCCACTTTCCTCACGATGTCCGCGTTGCAGGCCGGATTGCAGCGGAGAAAGATCTCTCCCACAATGCCGATGAGCGGTTTATGGCCCGGGTTGAGGCGGGGCAAAGCAAAAAAATCTCGCTTCATCTCTTTGACCGTTTTAAAAATCCCTCCGTTCTTCGCCTCAATGGCTTTTGAGATCATTGCCAGATAATAGGCATGAAGCTTGTCCGCCGCGCCGCTTGTCTTTTCGTCAGGGCGAATTGCCGCGGCAAGCTCGTTCAAGAGATCGACGGCAACTATTCCCCGCCAGGCCAGACGACGGAATTTGAGGCCGAGGCCCATTGACCGGCCGTAAGAATCCCGCACGTCAGGGGAAAAAATTGGCACGTCCCGGTAGCCGAGGCGGTCGAGGATGATCCGCTGGGTTTGATGATACTGCCCAAAGCGGCAGGGGCCGGACGCCGTCGGCATCAAAAAAGCGGATCTTTGGGGATCGAAGCCGGGTTCGGTGATCTTCTTCAGGAAGTCCCCGGTCGTGACCGTAAAGGGATGGCACTCCTTGCCCGAGGTGTATTTTCTGCCCAGCTCGAGCGTTTTCTCGTCGGTCGGCGGCAGGACCTCCGCCGGCACGCCGCAGCGCCGCAGCGCCGCCGCCAGGGTCTCGGCGTGATCGCACATGCGCGGGATGTAAACTAGGCGCGCTGCCATGACTCTAAAAAGGCCTCCAGCCGCGTGATGATGCCGGTGTCGCTTGAGTGCTCATCTACTTCGATCTGCAAATAAGGTTTGGCAGTGATCGTTTCCTTCACCAGATGAGAGATGAAAGAATCCGGCCCGCAGCGGAAGTTCGTGATATAGACGGCCGAAAGTGCGGGCTGCCGGTCAACAAATTTAGCCGCCGCCAGGATCTTTTGCCCGCAGCTCCAGTACATCGCCGCAGTTGCTTCCGTCTCGGCCGGCAGATAATCCGCCGGGATCGCCAGCACGCCCATTTCTCTCAACTTTTGAGGGATGTTCAGGTTCAAGGCCGGGTCCGAGCCGTTGTAAGAACGGCTGATGATCGCCAGCGCGGGGACATTTTGTTTAAGAACCTCCCGTCCTCTTGCCTTTATTCGTTGCTCCGCTTCACGCAGTTTTTCCTGCGCCTGCCGGATTGCGTCCTGTGTCTCCTTTTTATTCTTCCCAAGGCCTCGGCCGAAATTAATGAGCTGCTTTTCAAAAAAAGCTTTCCCCCGCTGCGGCTCAAGCGGCGGGCTCAAAATATTATCGTGGTTAAAACCCGCCTTGATAAAGTACGGCAGGGCTTGAATGAAAGGGCAGTTAAAATTTTCCGCGGACTCCGAAGACGGCGCCGGCTGGCCGATCACGCTGGGCAGGAAAATGAGGTCCGCGCCCTTGGCGGCCAGGTCGCGCACGTGACCGTATGACAGCGTTATGGGAAAGCAGGCCTCGGCGGCTTTGTTCTCGATCGCGGCCCGGGCCAGCTCCGGCGTGGAGGCGTCCGAGAGAACGACCTCAAAGCCCAGCGCGGAAAAAAAGGCGCTCCAGAAAGGAAAGTTTTCGTAAAAGAGCAGGGCGCGCGGCAGGCCGATCTTTTTCCCGCCCGAGATTTTTTTGTAAGAAAAGATAATTTCATCGCGTTCCGCAAAGAGATCGGGCGGCTTGGCCGCGGCGGCCGATTTGCCGTCAAAGACGGGGGCTTCGCTTTCAACCGTAACTTTGTTGAGGTCGAAGCCCTTGAATTTGCTCTTGGCCCGGTTTCTTTCGCGCCTGGCGATCAGGGCGGCGCCGATCGCCCCGGTCACGTCATGGAAAGGGGGGACCGTTATCCGCTTGCCCGTTATCTTTTCGAAGGCGGCGACCACCGCCCGGTTGCCCGCCACCCCGCCCTGGAACAAGATGTTTTCGCCCACCCGGCGGTTCTCGACCACCCGGTTCAGGTAATTGTTGACGATCGAATAGGCCAGGCCGGCGACCAGGTCCGCCTGGGGGGCGCCCCGGCTTAAGTGGTGATTGAGCTCGGATTCCATGAAAACCGTGCAGCGGTCGCCGCTGCCGCAGGGAGACGAAGACGCAAAAGCGAATTCGGCAAATTCGCGGCGGATATTCAAGCCGAGCTTTTCGGCTTGTTCTTCAAGAAAGGAACCCGTCCCCGCCGCGCAGACCTTGTTCATGGCAAAGTCGACGACCGCCCCCTTCTCCAGCGCAATGTATTTTGAATCCTGGCCGCCGATCTCAAAAATAGTGTCAACCGCCGGCTCAAAATGCAGGGCGCCTTCGGCCTGGGCCGTTATCTCGTTTTTTACGATGTCCGCCCCCACCAGATCGCCGATCATGTGGCGGCCCGAGCCGGTCGTCCCCGCCCCTAAAACTTCAACCCGACCGCCGATCTCATCTTTGATCTCCAGGAGTCCCCGTTTGACCGCTTCGATCGGCCGGCCGGCGGTGGCAAGATATTTTCGAACGAGAACGTTTTTGTTTTCATCGAGCAGCGCCAGATTGGTGCTGACCGAACCGACATCGATCCCGAGATAAGCTCTGATGTTTCCGGCGGGAAGCATATTTAAACCTGGAGACGATTCTTCCGATCCCCTTCTGCCTAACGGTGAATGGAAACGGCTTTTATTTTCTTTGGACTGCGCTATGAAAATTTCCTTGATATTAATTTTATCGCCGCGCGCGAACCGATCGTTTTCCAGACAAGAAATAACCGCCCCGATTGCCCCCATCAGCGCGAAATGCTCCGGGATAAAAACTTCTCCGTCTGCGAGGCCGATGACGCACTCAAACGCCTTAACCATCCCGACATTGGCCGCCACCCCGCCGTGAAAAGCGACGGGCTTTTCAATCTTTTTCCCCCGTCCCACATTGCCGATAAAGTTCCTGGCGACCGCCAGGCACAGCCCGGCGACAATGTCATAGTCCGGTGTGCCTTTCTGCTGGAGATGGATCATGTCCGACTTGGCGAAAACCGTGCAGCGGCCGGCGATGCGGGGCGGGCGCTTTGACCTTAGGGCCAGCCGGGAGAATTCTTCGATTGAAAGGCCGAGGCGCGTTGCCTGCTGGTCAAGGAAAGAGCCGGTGCCGGCCGCGCAGACGGAATTGGCGGCAAAATCCTTGAGCTTGCCTTTTTCCATGATCAGCAGTTTTGAATCTTCGCCGCCGATCTCGATCACGGTCTTTATATGCGGATAAAGTTTTCCAACCGCAGTCGACTGCGCCACAATCTCGTTCACGAATTCCGCTTTAAGCAGCTTGCCGCCCGAGCCGGTCGAGGCGACGCCGGCCAGAGCAAAGCGCGCGCCGATATTTTCTACAAGTTCCCGCGCGACCGCGGCGGGATTCCCTTTTGTTCGGACGCAGCGCTTTTCGAGAATTTCGAAATTTTCACCGATAACAACGACTTTAACGCTCACCGAGCCGATATCAATTCCCAGGTAATTGCGCATAGAGTATAATTATTATAATACCACATGAACAACGAATTTGAGTTCCTCATCTCTGCCGAACAAAAAGGCCGGCGGCTTGATCAGTTCCTCTCCGTTGTCGCCGACCTAAACCTTTCCCGTTCACAAATAAAAAAACTCATCGAAGACGGCCTGATCTCCGTCAACGATCAACCAACCGAGCCGAGCTATAAGATCAAGTCAGACGATCATATTAAAGTCATTATCCCGCCGCCGAAGGAGCTGACGGTCAGGCCGGAAAGCATTCCGCTCGATATCCTCTTTGAAGATGACGACATTATCGTGGTCAACAAACCGAGCGGCATGGTCACTCACCCGGCGCCGGGCAATTTCTCCGGCACGCTGGTCAACGCCCTCCTCCATCACTGTCATCTATCTAACCTCGGCGCGCCCCTGCGCCCGGGGATCGTCCACCGCCTCGACAAAGACACCTCTGGGGTGATCGTCGCGGCCAAGACCGATGCCGCATATGCTTCACTGGTCAAACAGATCAAGGCCAGGACGGTGGAAAAGACCTATGTCGCGCTGGTCCACGGCGTGATCAAGAACAACGCGGGGATCATCGAGGCGAGGATCGGCCGGCATCCTGTTCACCGAAAAAAAATGGCGGTTATTGAATCTCCGAACTCCAAACTCCGAACTCCGAACTCAAGAGAGGCATTCACATCTTATAAAGTCCTTAAACGATATAAAAACTACACTCTGGTAGAGGTAAAGATTAAGACCGGCCGCACGCACCAGATCCGCGTCCACCTGAACCACCTCGGCCATCCAGTCGTCGGCGACCCGACCTACGGCGGCAGAAAGAATGAGTTTGGTCTCGTTGGACAGCTGTTACATGCGAAGAAACTTGGGTTTATTCATCCGAGAACGGGGAAGTTCGTGGAGTTTGAGGCGGGACTGCCGAAAGAATTACGGGAAGTAACTCAGAAGATCGCGTAGCTCGTCACGATGCCCAGCGCCATCGGGATACCGACGATGATCATGATGTCCTGGAAGCTGATGCCAAGGTTAAAGTAGCTGACGCCCAGGAAGACCGCTAACATCGCTATCGCGGCCAGGACGGCGCCGTTCAACACTTGATGGAAAATAACATCGCGACTATTCATGGTTTGATCCTCACAATTGATTATCGGGCGGCTTTGGCGGAAATTTCAGTTAAACTGAGAGGTAGCCCAGCAGTTTGCAGACCAGTTTGGCAATAGTAAAATCCGAGGCGTGATCCCCTCTGCGCGGCGCGAGCTCCACCACATCAAAGCCGATCACGTTCTTGGTCCGGCAAACGCCTTTTAAAATATCCAGAACCTCGTACCAGAACAAGCCGCCGGGCTCCGGCGTGCCGGTGGCGGGAATGATCGAGGGGTCAAAGACATCAACATCAATCGTGATGTAAACGTTCTTGTGAAGCTGTCTTTCGATCTTCTCGACCAACTCAAGCTTCGGCGCGAAATGCATTTTTTCGATCTGGCCGGTCTTCTGCGCCCACTCCCATTCTTCGACGGAGAGACTGCGGATGCCGACCTGAACGGCGGGGCAGATCTCAAGGACCCGGCGGATGGCGCAGGCATGGCTTTTTTTTGTGCCCCGATAAGAATCGCGCAAGTCGGCGTGGGCGTCAAGCTGCAAGACGGAGAGGTTTCGATATTTTTTAGCGAAAGCTTTGACAGCAATGGGCGTGATCGAATGTTCGCCGCCGAGAATCACCAGCGTATGATCTTCTTTCAACAGGCCTGCGACCCGCGACTCGAGACCCGAGACCCCGACCGGTTTAAGAACTTTTAATTTACCGGTGGGCGCCATCTCCCGTCCGAGCTCTTCGTCGAAATTCTCGACATACTGCATTGCTTTGAGGATTGCCGCCGGGCCGCGCTTTGTCCCTTTGCCGTAGCTGACGGTTGCTTCATGCGGGCAGGGGAGAAGGACGAACATTATTTAGTGATAGATGCGGGGACGCTCGACGATCTCACGCCGCTCGCGATTAACAAGATCGGCCGCGCGGCGGATATTCTTGGGGAACTCAACTCCCCGGTTGAGGAGAATAACTTCGTGATGAGTGGCATCAAAGATCTCGAGCAGTTCGCGGCGGGCGTAGTCGGTGTCAAAATCCTTGCAGGAGAAAATGTCGATAAAGGCGTGCTCCTTGTCCGGGAAAGTGTGGATCGAGATGTGCGATTCGGCGATCAGCACGACGCCCGAGATACCCCAGTCCTCGGCGACTTTGCCCGAATACTTGAAAACATAGGGGGGCATGATCTTCGTCATGCCGATCTTCGCCGGCAGGGTATCCAGAGCGGCAAAGATGAGATCCATGTCGGCCAGCTTTTCCTTCGGACAGCCGTAGCAGTCGAGCATCAGGTGCGGGCCAAAGCCGTATTTAACTTCCGTCGCTGTCTTCACAGAAATCATTTTAAGGTTTCCTGTGAAATTGTCAAGTGATATAATTGTCGCGTGGAAAATTTTGCTGAACTCCGTCGAGCAATGGTCGAGAGCCAGCTTGTCTCCCGCGGGATCAAGGACGAGAAAGTTCTCGAGGCATTCCGGAAAGTTCCCCGCCACGAATTCGTCCCCGAAAACATGCGCTACGCCGCCTATGACGACGGCGCGCTTCCTATCGGTTCGGGCCAGACGATCTCCCAACCCTATATGGTCGCCGTCATGACTGAGTTATTGAAGTTAAAAGGGGGCGAAAAAGTGCTGGAGGTCGGCACCGGCTCGGGCTATCAGGCCGCCATTTTGGCCGAGATCTGCAGAAAAGTCATCACGATCGAGCGGTTCCAAGCGCTTTCTGACGGGGCGAAAAATATCTTAGACCGGCTTGGCTATGATAATATCGAGTTCATCGTCAGCGACGGGACTGAGGGGTACGCGGAAGAAACCCCTTATGATGCGATCATCGTCACGGCCGGTTGCCCCGATATCCCTCAACCGCTGGCCGACCAGCTGGCCGAAGGCAGTCATCTTGTCCTGCCGGTTGGCGAAAGATATTTGCAGACCCTGACGGTCGCGACCAAAGAAAAAGGCAAGCTCAAGATCGAAAAATCGATCGGCTGCGTCTTCGTCCCATTAGTCGGCAAGTACGGCTGGCCAGGTTGACCCCTCGACGATTTCGTGGTATCCTTATGACGCTATGGCTGAAGAACTCAGAGGAACTTTTATTGAAAAAGGCAAAGGCGAAGCGGAGTTTTCCGAAGTCGAGGAGCTGATCCGGCAGACGCTGGCGGAGAGCCGCGGCCTGGCCGAAAAGGCCGCCCCCGCCCCCAAAGAAAAAGAAGAATTCAAGGCGACGACCCTCCCCTCGGCGCCGAAAGCTCCCGTGATCGAAAAACCGAAAGCCGCGCCGGAGGCCAAACCCCAACCCGAAAAACCCAAAGAAGGAACTGCCCCCTCCGGCTACGAAGCCACCTTCAAGGAATACAAGGTCGGCGATATCGTCCAGGGCAAGGTCATCAAAGTCGATCACTCGGGCGTCCTGGTTGACATCAATTACAAGGCCGACGGCCTGATCCTGCCGGATGAGCTCTCCGAGCGGACATTCGGCTCGCCCGAGGAGATCGTCAGGCTCGGCGATGTCATCAGCGTGACGATCGAAAACATCGAGAACAAAGAGGGCTATGTCGTCCTCTCCAAAAAGCGCGCCGATTACGAAAAAAAATGGAAATTCGCCAACGATGCCTACCGCACCCGGGCCGTGCTGGAAGGCAAGGTCATGCAGGCCCTGCAGGGCGGCCTCGTCGTCGACTGCGCGGGGGTCCGCGGCTTTGTCCCCGCCTCGCAGGTCAATAAAACGAACGAAGAATCGCTTAATGCCTTTGTCGGCCGCACCATTCCGCTCAAGGTCATCGAGGTCAACCAGCGGCAGGGCAAGATCACTCTCTCGCACCGGCTGGCCGCCGGCGAAAAGAGCCAAGTCGAGGTCGCTAAGCTGCTCGGCGAGCTCGAGGTCGGCCAGGTCCGCCGGGGCAAGGTCAAGAACCTGAAAACTTTCGGCGCGTTCGTCGACCTGGGCGGCATCGAGGGGCTCATTCATCTCTCGGAGATCTCCTGGCAGCGGGTCAAGCACCCGTCCGAGGTCTTGAAAAGCGGCGATGAGATCGATGTCTTTGTGTTAGGGGTCGACCGGGTCAACAAAAAGGTCTCGCTCGGCCTCAAGGAGCTCCAGCCCGATCCCTGGGCCAACGCGGCCGAATTATACAAGCCCGGCCAGGTCGTTAAAGCAAAAATACTGCGCTTCGCCAAGTTCGGCGCCTTCGCCGAGCTCGAACGCGGCCTCGAAGGGTTGATCCATATCTCGGAACTCTCGACCCAGCCGGTCGGCAAACCGGACGAGGCGGTCAAGATCGGCGATGTGGTCGATGTCAAGATACTGCGTGTCCTCCCCGCTGAACAGCGGATCGGCCTCTCGGTCAAAAAGGTGATCCTCGAGCGGGAGAAAAAAGAAGCCAAGAAAGAAGAGTCCGAAGCGGCCCAGCCCCCGGCCGAAGAAAAGAAAGTCACGATCGGCGACATGATCGCCGAAAAAGAGCGGGCCCGCGCCGAAAAAGAATACGAAGAAACGGAAGTTGAAGGAGAAGCCGAAGAAGTGACATGAAGTTCAGCGAACAGCTAAGCCGGGCTGCGGCAAAAAACAACAGCCTGCTTTGCGTCGGCCTCGATATCGACCTCAGCCGGATACCCCAGAAATTCCTGACCACCAATGACCCGATCTTTCTTTTCAATAAGGAGATCGTCGACGCGACCAAAAACCTGGTCTGCGCCTACAAGCCGAACAGCGCGTTTTACGAAATGTACGGCCTCTACGGCCTGAGCTCGCTCATCAAGACCATCGATTATATCCACGAATCTGATTTGCCGGTCATTCTTGACGCCAAGCGCGGCGATGTCGGGCACTCGTCGAACGCCTACGCCAAAAGCGCCTTCGAGGTTTTTAAGGCCGACGCGGTCACCGTCAATCCCTACATGGGCCACGATTCGGTCCAGCCATTTCTGGATTACCGCGAAAAGGGGATTTTTGTCCTCTGTCTCACCAGCAATCCCGGCTTCCGTGATTTCCAGACCTACGGCTGCGGCGAGCCGCTCTACAAGACCGTCGTCCAGCACGTCAAAGAGTGGAACCATTACGGCAACTGCGGCCTGGTGGTCGGCGCGACCAAGCCAACGGAAATTAAGGAGATACGGAAACTGGCGGGTGAGATGCCGTTTCTCATCCCCGGCGTCGGCGCGCAGGGCGGCGACCTGGGGTTGGCCGTCAAATACAGCGGCAAAAATTCCATCATTAACGCCTCGCGCAGTATCCTCTACGCCGACGAGCCCGGCCAGGCAGCCAAGAAATTGCGGGACGAGATCAATAAATTCCGATGATCGAAGTCGTCGACAATCAATATCCCGAAAAAGTTTACACGGTCAACATCGAGTTCCCCGAGTTCACCTGCGTCTGCCCCAAGACCGGTCTGCCCGATTTTGCGACGATCAAGATCGAGTATGTGCCGGGGAAAAAATTAGTTGAGCTAAAATCCTTAAAGCTTTATTTCATTTCTTATCGCAACGTGGGAGCTTTTCATGAACATGTTATCAACAAGATACTCGATGACTTTGTCGCCGCCTGCCAGCCGAGGAGAGCGTCGATTGTGGGCGAGTTCGGCGTCAGGGGCGGGATCAGAACCACCGTTTCTGCTGCTTATCCTAGTAAGTAGAATCTGCCTGCCGGAGTATTTTCAATTCAATTGGATCAGCCGGCCCGAACGGTTCAACCCGCGGGTCATGTTTTTTAATTATTGAAAGAAATTCACCGGAGACGCCGATCTCCTCTAACAGCTGCGCCCCCACCGCCCCATGATGCTTGTGGATGTAAAACCGCTTGAAGCGGGGATCGACTTTCCCCCTTTCCGCCAGCCAGTCATAAAGCCCCGGCAGGAAAAACCGGATAATGACCATGACCGATTTTGTCATCACCGAATTTCTCTCCATGACCTTGCCGATATCATGAAGCAGGCCGAGTTTGACGAGCTTTTCCCTGTCGAGCTCCGGGTTCCGGACCGAGAAAATGAGCATCTTGCGGGCGACGACAACGGCATGTTTCTTCTCGAACGGCGGCAGCTGGTCAAAGAGAGAATACTCTTGATCGCTCAAAGAAGCGCGGGCAAGTTTTTCATCGGCGCTGTCATAGACCGAAAACATGCCGAAACGGAATTGATTGAAGCGGTAGCCGATCCTACCGAGCATCGATCACGCGCCGCATCGAAGCGATGAGTTTGAGCGCTGCGGCAGTTTTTTTCTTGCCGATCAGGTCGACGATGGCCGAGCCGACAATGACGCCGTCAGCAATCCTGGCCATCTGCGACGCCTGGGCCGGGGTTGAAATGCCAAAGCCGATTGCTATCGGTAATTTAGTATATTTGCGGACCCGGGCCGCCAGATCGCCCAGATCACCGGATATCATTTCCCTCTTCCCCGTGATGCCAGCGACGGAGATCAGATAAATGAATCCGGAAGCGCTTTCAGCCGCCGACTTAATCCGCGCATCGGTGCTCGTTGGCGCAACAAAAGCAATTCTTGCTGCTTGACCCTTGACACTCGTCCCGAGCGAAGTCGAGGGACTTGACCCTTCTTCAGGCGGCAGGTCAGGAATTACAACGCCATCTACCCCAATCTTTTCACAATCAGCATAAAACTTTTCTTCCCCATATTTAACGATCAGATTATATGAGAGCATAAAGCAGATCGGGATTTGAGTTTTCTTTCTGACTTTGGCGACCAGCTTAAAAACATCGGCCAGCGCGACATTTTTCTTGAGCGCCCGCTGATGTGAGGCTTGGATGACGGGGCCATCGGCCAGCGGGTCGGAGAATGGGATGCCGAGTTCAATGATATCGGCGCCCGCTTTTTCAAAGCTAGAGATCAGCTTCTTGGTTTCGGCAAGCGAATGGTCGCCGGCCGTTATGTAAGTGATAAGCGCTTTTCTTTTTTTAAATGTCTCGGATAGATTCGACATCTTTATCCCCCCGCCCCGAGAGGCAGACGATCACGCTCTGGCTTTTGTCCAATTTCTTGGCGAGTTTGCGCAAATAAGCGATGGCGTGCGACGACTCAAGCGCCGGGATGATCCCCTCGGTCATTGAGAGAAGCTTGAAGCCGTCAAGCGCCTCTTTGTCGCTGGCGGTGACATACTCGGCGCGGCCGAGATCTTTTAAGTAGCTGTGCTCCGGGCCGGAGCCGGAATAATCAAGCCCGGCCGAGATCGAGTGTGTCACCATGATCTGTCCGGTCTTTGTCTGGAGGATATATTCCCTGGCGCCGTGCAGGACGCCGACGGAGCCCCGGGCCAGCGACGCCGCCCCCTCCGCCTCCACCCCGATGATCTTGACATCAGGATCTTCGAGGAAAGGATGAAAGAGACCGATCGAGTTACTGCCCCCCCCGACGCAGGCCAAAAGATAATCCGGCTCCTTCTTTTCTGCGTCAAAATGCTGGCCCTTGGCTTCTTTGCCGATGACCGACTGGAAATCCCTGACCATCATCGGATATGGGTGCGGGCCGACGCAGGAGCCGAGGCAGTAAAAAGTATCGTCAGGGTGGGCCATCCAGTCGCGCAGGGTTTCGTTGACCGCGTCCTTGAGCGTGCGGCTGCCGCTTTTGACCGGCACGACCTGGGCGCCGAGGAGTTTCATGCGAAAGACGTTGAGGGCCTGACGTTTGATATCTTCCGTTCCCATGTAAATAACGCACGGCAGGCCAAAGAGCGCGGCCGCGGTCGCGGTCGCCACGCCATGCTGGCCCGCGCCGGTTTCGGCGATGATCCGCTTCTTCCCCATGCGCTGAGCCAACAAAAGCTGCCCCATCGTATTGTTGATCTTGTGCGCGCCGGTGTGGCAGAGGTCTTCCCGCTTTAAGTAGATCTTTGGGCCGCCGAGCGCCTCCGTCAGTCGCTGCGCAAAATAGAGGGGCGTGGGCCGGCCGACAAAATGTTCAAGATAGCGGTCGAGCTCTTCCAGAAAGGCAGAATCATTCTTGGCCGCGAGATACGCTCTGGTCAGCTCCTCAAGCGGGGCCATGAGGGTCTCGGGCACGAATCTCCCTCCGAAGCGGCCAAAGTGGCCGGTCGCGTCAGGCAGGTCGGAAAACTTCTGGACATGCATAGGGTTTAATTATATAATACTCCCGATGAAAAATCGAACAAGGAGGTGGCAATAACAATAACAAGATCGTTTCCATATACTTGTAAAGGGGGAAAAGAATGAGCTCTTTTATTTACGCATTGGTTTTTGTTGTGGCTCTTTCGACCTTTGCCTCGGCTGAACTGCTGATCATCGCTAATCCGTTAGGACAGGGGAAATGGGGAGTGCTTGGTAGTTACCTTGTTGACTCCAGTCTCCAATCCGGAGGATTTACTGGTCTCTCTGCCGTCTCAATAGGCGGTTACGCTGGCTACGGAATTACTGACAAATTAGACGCTTATATACAGGCAGGGCAAATGACACTTGGCTCATTGCCGGCGATTATTACTTCGAGTAATGTTACTGCCTATGGAGCTATTTTGAAATATGGTTTGATAGAAGAAGGGACCGGTTCGCCAGTTTCTGTCGCTTTTGGCGTCGGTACCAGAGTCCTTACAAGTAATACAACTGCTCTTGGGGTAACTACTACTTCAAATGGCAATCAATTGATGATCGGGCTTGGCGCCAGCAAAGTAATGATTCCGTTCGTCCCCTATGGCGGATTGGTCTATCGTAAAACTGATTACGCCGGTTCAAATTCCACTCAAACCGACTTGACGGCAGGAACTGCTATCGCCTGGTCAACGCAGGGAGCGGTTTATGTTGAATATACTCTCCAATCTATCAATCCAGGCGGAGGGGCGTCAACTTATACCGCCAACCAAATCGGCCTTGGCGTCGGCTACAAAATCTAGGTTTCTTTGCTCGAGTTTCATAGACAGCCCCGGCTAACCCTGGGGCTGTTTTTTATCCGGATGACACCCCACACTAAAGTGTGGGGAATTTTACCGCCACTATTCCCCATACTTCAGTATGGGGTTTCCTCCATCAGACTTTTAGGATAACTTGATAACCTTGACATGAGCATTGATAAGGTTTATGATAACACCAATGGTAATGTTTCGCTTCTATCACGATAGCCACAAGCCGGTTTATACGATCAGGGTGGCGGCCGAGCTGATCGGCTGTCACCCCAGGACCCTGCGGCTCTATGAGCAGGCGGGCCTCGTGCAGCCTCAAAGGACGACCAAGAACTACCGACTCTATTCCCAGCACGACCTGACCACCATCAAAAGGGTCTGCTGCCTGATGGACGAGTGGGATCTGACTCTTTCGGGCGTCAGCGCCATGTTCAAAATGGCCGAGCGGTTTCATATTGAAATTGAACGCCTGTTCGAAGAGATGCTTCAGTAGTTGCGCTAACAGGCGTGATTGTCTATAATTACATGACGCTATTTGGTTATCACCCCACACTGAAGTGTGGGGAATGGGGAAAAGTATTCCCCATACTTTAGTATGGGGTTTCGGGATACTAAGAAAAAGGGAGATTAAATGATCTGTCAAAAATGCAAGATCCGCCAGGCCACCGTCCACATTACTAAAATCGTCAACGGCAAGAAAGTTGAGCGGCACCTCTGCAACATCTGCGCCGCCGAAGAGGGCTTTATCCCTTCGAGCGACGAATTTGACTTCAGCATCCCGGGCTTTCCCGGCTTTCCCGACATGTTCGATTTTCCCGACGTCTTCGCGTCGCTCCTCAAGCGCCAGCCAAAGGAAAGATTCTATTCATATTTTAACGATTCGGCCAACCGGATCCTGCAAATTGCGACCGAAGAGGCCGGCCGGCTGGGCCACGACCATGTCCGCACCGAGCATCTGTTGCTGGCCCTGATCAAGGCCGAGGGCTTTGCCTCAAAAGTCCTGCAGGCATTAGGCGTTGACCTGGTCAACCTCTTCTCCGATGTCGAATCGCTCATCGGCCGCGGCGAGGGCTCGCCCAAAAAGGTCACCCTCTCCCCGCGGGCCAAAAAGACGCTTGAGCTGGCCTATGACGCCGCCCGAGAACTCGGCTTCAACTACGTCGGCGAAGAACATCTCCTCTTAGGCATCATCCGCGAAGGCGAGAGCCTGGCCGCTCAGGCGCTTAGCAAACGCAAAGTCAATTTCGACAAAGTCGCCAAAGAGATCATCTCCGAAGCCGAGAAGGCGCTCGGCCCCGCCGGACCGGAAGAACTGCCGCCGGAATTTCCCGGCGGCGAAGAAGGGGGAGAAGAAGGCGGGCCGGAAGAATTAGGGCCGGGCGGCATGTTCGGCTTCCCCGGCCTTGGGCTCGGCGCTCCGCCCAGGCCGAAGAAACCGGCGCTGGCTTCCTACGGCCGCGACCTGACTGCCATGGCCAAAAAGGGCGAACTTGACCCCGTCATCGACCGCGAAGTGGAGATCGACCGGATCATCCGCATCCTCTCCCGCCGGACCAAGAACAACCCGGCCCTCCTGGGCGACCCCGGCGTCGGCAAGACCGCCATCGTCGAAGGCCTGGCCGAGCGGATCGTCAAAGGCGAAGTGCCCGAAATACTCAAAGATAAACAGCTGATCGAGCTCGACCTGGGCGGCATGGTGGCGGGGACCAAATACCGCGGCGAGTTTGAGGCGCGCGTGAAAAAAGTTCTCGACGAGATCCTGGCCAAGAAACGCCAGATCATCCTCTTTATTGACGAACTTCACACTCTGGTCGGCGCCGGCGGCGCCGAAGGGGCCATCGACGCCGGTAATATGTTGAAACCGGCGCTGGCCCGCGGCGAATTGCAGATGATCGGCGCCACGACCGTTGACGAATACCGCAAGAACATCGAAAAAGACGCCGCGCTGGAGAGAAGATTCCAGCCGGTCCTCATTAATGAGCCGTCGGTCGAGCTGACGATCGAAATTTTAAAGGGTATACGCTCCAAGTACGAAGAGCACCATCACGTCAAAATCCCCGATGTCGCGCTGGTCGCCGCGGCCACCCTTTCTCATCGTTATATTTCCGACCGCTTCCTGCCCGACAAAGCGATCGACGTTATGGACGAAGCGGCCGCCAAGGTCCGCCTCAAAATGATTGCGCCGCCGGCCGATGTCAAAAAAGAGCAGAAAGAGCTGGCCGCGCTCAAGCAGGCAGAACAGGCGCTCGCCAAATCCAAGGAATATGAAAAAGCCGCCGCCCTGCGCGACAAACTGGCCGCCCAGGAAAAGAAAGTCAAAGAATTAGAAGCCAAGTGGAAGCAGGAGCGGGGCGAAGCGGAGCCGTTCGTGACCGAAGAGGATATCGCCTCAATCGTTTCCGACTGGACCGGTATCCCGGTCGTTAAACTCTCCGCCGCGGAGACCGAAAAGCTGATCCACATGGAGGCCGAACTGCACAAGCGCGTCATCGGCCAGGACGAAGCGATCATCGCCATCTCGCAGGCGATCCGCCGGGGCCGCGCGGGGCTCAAACCGCCGCAGAGGCCGCTTGGCTCGTTCATTTTTGCCGGACCGACCGGGGTCGGTAAAACCGAGGTCGCCCGCCGCCTCTCGGAATTCCTTTTCGGAACCCAGGACGCGCTGGTCCGCATCGATATGTCGGAATACATGGAAAAACACACCGTCTCCCGCATGATCGGGGCCCCGCCCGGCTATGTCGGTTATGAAGAAGGCGGGACTTTGACCGAAGCGGTGCGGCGCAAACCCTATTCCGTCATCCTGTTCGACGAAATTGAAAAAGCCCACCCGGATGTTTTCAATATTTTACTGCAGATACTCGAAGACGGGCGGCTGACCGACTCCAAAGGCCACGTCGTTGATTTCAAGAACACCGTCGTTATCATGACCTCGAACATCGGCCAAAAGGAGATCGTCCAGCAGGGCGCCATCGGCTTTATGGCCCGCGAAGACCGCGAAGCTAATTACGAAAAAATGCGCGATGTCGTCCTCTCCGACATGAAAAAGGATTTCCGGCCAGAATTCTTAAACCGCATCGACGAAATTATCGTTTTCCATCCGCTGACCGATGGCGAGTTAAAGCAGATCGCCGGTCTCATTATTTCGGACCTAATGAAACAGGTGGCCGACCGCGGCATGCGGCTCGACGTCTCCGAGGCCGTCAAAGAAAAGGTCATCAAAGAGGGCTATGAGCCCAAATACGGCGCGCGTCCGCTGCGCCGGGCCGTCCAGCACCTGCTGGAAAACCCGCTCTCGAACGAGATCATCGGCGGCAAGTTTAAGGAAGGCGATGTCGTCGTCTCCGAAGTCAAAGACGATAAGATCACGTTTGAAAAAGGCGAAGGCAAAGTGGAAAAGCCCAAGCCGGAACAGCCCAAAGAAACCGCCGCGCCCAAGGCGACCCCGGCCGTAGACGAAGACAAGGCCGCCGGCAGAGAAAAAAAGAAGACGAAGAAGTGATCGCGCCCTAACCTATGTGGTCTTCAATCCCGATGATGCGGAGAAGTTTCGGGTTCACTCCGGCAAACTCTTTGGCAGCAAGATCGGCCGCCACCCGGTCGTAATCTCAAGTAAATATCATTGGCCAAACTTGGCGCAACCACTTCAGCGGTAATATATTTCGAAAAGAGCCATACCGCTTCAGGAGAGCGCGGGAAACGTCAGCCGGGATAACGGGGGCGCGACGCTCGATCTTCATAGGTTATTTTCGGCCGGCCGGGGGCGGGATTTCAGTTGAAATTGGTGTTATAATATTAAATATATGACAATTGAGGATATCAAAAAAAGAATTAAACCGTTTCTTTTACGGCGCGGCGTGAAGAAAGCCGGCCTGTTTGGATCGGTCGCCAAAGGCCTGGCCAGAGAAGATAGCGATATTGATATTTTAGTCGACTTCGGCAAAGAAAATATAAGTTTATTTGATTTTATTGGGGTTAAACAGTCGCTCGAAGAAGCTCTCGGGAAAAAGGTTGATCTTGTAGAATATTCGACGATAAAACCTTTACTCAAGAAAAGAATTCTGTCGGAAGAGGTCCCTATTTTATGAACAGAGATTATTCTGTCTATTTGCAGGATATTCTTGAAAGCATCTCCGCGATTGAGGAATACACTAATAACATTTCGGAGGCAAAATTCCAAGATGATCACAAAGTCCAGGATGCTGTCATTCGGCGGTTGGAAATTATCGGCGAAGCGGTTAAGAATCTTGACGATGAATTTAGATCCCTTTATCCACAAGTCCCCTGGAAACAGATCGCCGGGATGCGAGATATACTGATCCACGAATATTTTGGCGTTAACCCTCTGCGCGTTTGGGAGGCAATAATTAAAGATATCCCGCCACTCAAACAAAATATTCTGTCGATTGTTAAAAAATAATGGCCGACTATAATCCTGCCCAGCTCGAACCCAAATGGCAAGCCGAATGGGAAAAGAATGATCTCTCTCTAACTCCAGACGCCACCGCAAAACAGAAATTTTACGCTCTCGTAATGTTCCCCTACCCATCCGGCAACCTCCACATGGGCCACGTCAGGAATTACGCCATCGGCGACGTCATCGCCCGCTACAAGAGGCTGCGGGGCTTCTCCGTCCTCCACCCGATCGGCTGGGACGCCTTCGGCCTGCCGGCGGAGAACGCCGCGATCAAGAACCAGACCCACCCGGAGCCGTGGACGGACAACTGCATCGCCCAGATGAAAAAGCAGCTCAAGCGCCTTGGCCTTTCCTACGACTGGGACCGCGAGGTCAATACCTGCAAACCCGAGTATTACAAATGGACGCAATGGCTGTTTCTTTTAATGTACGAGAAAGGCCTCGCTTACCGGAAAAAGGCGACCGTCAACTGGTGCCGCAAGTGCGACAC
>Ga0155352_119_pt1 | contig 22439 bp, 23 predicted proteins | sample RifCSPhighO2_02_FD_106320 | JGI IMG/M metagenome (GOLD analysis project Ga0155352, IMG submission 106320) | candidate division WOR-1 bacterium RIFCSPHIGHO2_02_FULL_53_26 | reverse complement strand
AACCCGGCCCGATATCATATTCGGCCGCGCTTCTTCCCTGCCATTCCCGGACGCTTCCTTTGATATCGTTTTTTCAAAATTCTTGATGGATCTGCTCCCCCTCGTCGAAATAAAAGCTTACGCGAGAGAAGCTTTTCGGGCGCTTGTGCCGGGCGGTAAATTTATTTATTTTGGACTTATGATTGAGGCGGACGCGAATTTTCTTCTCACGACAGCCCGCCAGGCCGGTTTCGATAGAACCTACGCGGATGAAATACTGACCACTTTTGTTATGAATAAACCTAAAAACTGAAGAATTTCTTGCCCCCGTATGGATCGGCTTTTGGCTGAGGCGCCGGCGGCCGGGTCGGCGCAACCGGTTTGACCGGCGCGGCAACGGCCGCTTTTGGCGCCGGCACGGTCGGGAACATCGGCTGTTGCATCGCCGTCGTCGCCGGCCTGGCTCCTAATTCTTTCTCATTCGACAAATAGACCATATCGTGCTGTCTGGCATAATCTTTAACCTTAATGCCTATATCGTCGCCCTTCTTGACCTTTGCCACGCTCTCATGCTCGATCTGGATCGAATCGACTCGCTGGACAAAATCGGTCGTGTGGCCTTTGATGTGAATGATGTCGCCGACCTTGAAAGGGGCTTTGACGCTGATCGCCGCGACGGAAATCTTGTCAAAGAAGTGCTCCACCCTGCCCAAAACTTTTTCCTTTGGCGCTTTTACGGCTTGGATCTTTGACTTTGCCTTGACTTTGGTTTTCTTAACGGCTTTAGCCGGTTTCATTTTTATTGCTTTCTTTGTTGACTTCTTCGCGATAACCTTTTTGGCTTTTTTCTTTTTCTTTGGCATCTGGCTCACCTCTTACCATCAATTCTATCAAATACCGTCAACTTTTCAATGCTTTAACTCACCCCCTACCCCCTCTCTTAAAAAGAGAGGGGGTGAGAGTGCTATGCGTCAGCGGGGGTGAGTTTTATCATGTAAGGGTTTTTATCAAATCTTCCCGCTTTAATTGTTTGAGCGCCTTCACCACCAACCGGTAATTCTTTTCCAGCTTCGGTTGAAGCAGAGCGCGCTGGAAGCTCCTCTCCTCCCCTTTCGGCACATGGACAGATCTTCCCGTAAAAGGATCTAGGCCGGTGTAATACATGCAGGTGGCGACCGTCATCGGCGTGGGCAGAAAATTCTGCACCTGCTCGACGCGGATGTGGTGTTCTTTCATGAACAATGCAAGCTCAAGAGCGTGCTCGAGGGTGCTGCCGGGATGCGATGAAATAAAATACGGAATCAGGAATTGTTTTTTTCCGTGCCGGCGGCTAAGTTTTTCAAACTTTTCCTGAAAATCGAGAAAAGTTTTGACTCTCGGTTTGCCCATCATCAAAAGGACTTCCTCGCAGATGTGCTCCGGCGCGATGCTCAATTGTCCGCCGACGTGGTGCTGGACAAGCTCAGCCATATATTCCGGGTCGGTCAGCGCCAGGTCATAGCGGATACCCGAGCCGATGAAAAGTTTTTTTACCCCCGGTATCTCCCTCACCTCTTTGAGCAATTTGAGGGAGGGCTTTTGGGAAGCATTTAAATTCCGACAAACCGTCGGATAGATACAGCTGATCCGAGTGCAGCCGCCATCTTTCGAGCAGGTCATCTCATACATGTTCGAGGTCGGCCCGCCGACGTCCAGGATGTTGCCGGTGAACCCTGGCTGTTTGATCAGGATGTCTTTGACTTCTTTTTTGATCGACGGCAGGCTCCGGCTGACGATATATTTGCCCTGATGCTGGCCGATGGAGCAGAACGAACAGCCGCCGAAACAACCGCGATGAGAGAGGGTCGAAAACTTCACGAAATCCCAGGCGGGAATGGGTTTGAGGTATGAGGTATGGGGAGCGCGGGCAAATGGCAGTTCAAAGAGCGCGTCCAATTCCTTCGAAGTCAGATTCTCCGGCGGAAAAACAACGAGATATCGTCCCTGGCACGGCTGGATGATAATGCGCGGTTTTTTTAATCTGCCTTCAATGTCGTGCAGTTTGAACGCTTCGGCAAACTTCTTCTTATCAGTCAAAACTTCTTCGTATGACGGCAATATCAGCGCGTCTTTGTAGCCAGAAATGTCTTTAACAATGATCGCCGTGTTTGGAATTTGAACATTTGGTAATTGTGATTTGTTTAGTATTTCGTATTTAGTATTTAGAATTTCTGCAACCCGAAGTATCCCTTTCTCTCCCATCCCATAGTTCAAAAAGTCCGCCTTCGCATCGAAGAGTAGCGGTCTCCGCACCTTGTCATCCCAATAATCGTAATGAGCGAAACGGCGTAAGCTGGCTTCTACCCCGCCAATAACGACCGGAACACCGGGAAACAACGCTTTGAGTTTGTTAGTGTAAACGATTGAAGCCCTATCCGGCCTTCTGCCGCCTTCATTCCCGGGCGAATACATGTCGTTGCGCCGGATCTTTTTGTCGGAAGTGTAATTGCCGACCATCGAATCCATGTTGCCGGCGGTGACGGCAAAGAAGAGGCGCGGCTTGCCAAGTTTTTGAAGATCATCATCGCTTTTCCAGTCCGGCTGGGCGATGATCCCGACGGAAAAGCCGCGGCTTTCGAGATAGCGGCCGATCAGCGCCGCGCCAAAGCTCGGGTGGTCGATATACGCGTCGCCGGTCACAAGAATGATGTCAAGCTGTTCGATTTTGCGCTTTTTGAGGTCGGCTTTATCTACCGGAAGGAGTTTCCCCTCTCCCTCCGGGAGAGGGGGGACGGTTTGCGCCAGCGGGTGAGGGTTAGGCATTGATGTTGAGGATCTTCGCTTTGGGGAAGCCGTTAAAAGTGGTCGCGGAACCGTTGGTGTAAGCGCCGCAGTTCTTGACGAAAAGAAGCTCGCCGATCGCCAGCTCCGGCAGCATCTCGGCGGTCGAAACGGTATCGAGCGCGTCGCAGGTCGGGCCGACCACCGCGCTGAGTTTTTTGTCGCCCCGTTTGAACGCGTTGAAATGATACGGTATATGGTCAAAGATCACGCCGGAAAGCGTCCCGTAGACGCCGTCGTTGATGTAATAGACCCATTTGTCGTCGCGGAATGATTTGCCGACCACTTCGACGATCAGCGTCGCCGCCGTCGCGACAATGAACCGGCCCGGTTCGGCCAGGATCTGGATGCTCTTCGGAAAGAGCCGGTCGATCTCTTTGCGCAGCTTATCAGCCAGGCCCTCAAAATCAGGGACACTCCCGTCATAAGGGACCGGGAAACCGCCGCCGATATTGAGCAGGCGCATTTTATGTCCGCGCTTCCGGACCTCTTTAAATATTTCGGCTGAAGCTTCCAGGGCATTGAGATAATTATCGATATTACAGCACTGGCTGCCGACGTGAAAGCTGAGCCCCTCCACCGTCAGGCCAAGGTCGAATGACCTGTCGATCAGGTTCGCCGCGTCCCCCGGCTCGACCCCAAACTTGCTCGATAATTCCACCACCGAACCGACATTTTGGACCCTGAGCCGGCAGACCAGGCCGGCATCGGGACAATGCTGTTTTATCTTCTCCAGTTCATAAGCATTATCAAAAGTCATCAAAGTGTTGTAGCCGGTGATCTGCTGCAAGGTCGCCACCGGCTTGATGGTGTTGGCGACGATGATCTTGTCCCAGATAAAATCGTTCAGCTTATGACCGCGCAGGTCTTTTTTCGGGATATTTTCGAGCACCGTCTGGTATTCCTGGAGGGAAGCGACGTCAAAACCGCTCTTGAAGTGATGGAGGGTTTGAATGATCATCGGTTCGGGATTGGCTTTCATGGCAAAATAGAGTTGGACCCGGGGGAGATGTTTGCGCAGTTTCAGAAAGTTCGCCCGGATAATATCGTGGTCGATGATCAGGAGCGGCGTTCCCTCCCGCGCGGCCAGCCGCTGCAGCTTTGCCCGGTTTATCACTTTATCAGAAAGGTCGTGAACTGCCAGGCATCCTCGGGTTTGGGGATCGGCAGATCAAACTTGGTGAATTTTGCGTTCAAGTTCTTGAGCGGCGTCCAGTCGACCGCCCTGGAGACGAACGGCTTGATATAAGGCATTGAGATCTTAAGGATCTCCTCGTGATCGAGATCGTCCGGCAGGAGAAAGCCGCGGCGCGGGTTCTTGATCATCCAGATCGAGGCCGCCACAACCGAGATCGCCACCTGCATAGTCGTCGCCTGCTGATGGGGGACCATTTTTCGCGAGGTGTGGATATCAAGAAGCGAGCCGCACCACCAGGAGTTGAAGTCATGGCCCATGAGGAGAACGCCGAGCTGGTCTTCACCGCTGATGATCTCATCAGCCATGATCCTTTGCTTTTCCTGCATCTTGAACTGGCGCATCTCAAGCTCGTGCAAAGAATTGATGGCGCAGTCGGATGGGCAATAGGCGTAGTGGACAGTCGGCCGGTAGACGGCCTTGCCCCCTTCCCAGACCGTCAGCCGGTCGGAGAGGCTGAACGCCTCGCCGTGGCGGATGACCATGCCGGTGATCTCGCCGCAGGGGACCCACGAGCGGACCCAGGTCTTCATGCCGAGCGAGCGCAGGCAGATCTGGTTGCGCGGACCCGTCTCGTGGAAGAACGCGCCTTGCGGCACATATTTCTCATGGGTTCCCCAGCCGAGCTCCGCCGGCGCGACTCCCTCTTCATAAAATCCCTCGATCGACCAGGTGTTGACGAATTCATTGATCTGTTTCGGCTGGTCGGTGATCTGGGTGTCTCTTTCGGAAACATGAATGACTTTTGTGCCGGTCAACTGCGCCAGGCGGGCGAAGTCCTTGGCCGCGATATAATCTTTTAATTGCGGCACTCTCGCGTCTTTCGGTTTTTCCGCGATGATCTTTTTTGAAATATCGAGGAGAGCGTGCTTGGTAAAGTGTGAAACGAGGCCGGGATTAGCGCCATGGTCGACGACCATTGATGTTCCGCGGTTATCCCCCCACTCCTCGAGCATCTTGCGGATCTCCATGTGGCGGGCGTAGAGGGTATATTTCGTCGGGTCGTTGCGCTGTTCGTCCTTATAAGGGTCCCATTCCTCGACGGAAGTGTTGACGTAGAGGACTTCGTTCTCGCGGCACCATGAAGTGATCGCGCGGCAGTCGATATTCCAGGCCAGGTCGATGATCAGATCGCCGGGGCCAACATATTTGGCCAGCCGTGTCTTATAATTTTTTTCGGTCACCCGGTCATTGACGTATTTGACGCCTTTTTTCAAAGAATCCTTAACGCGCTTGCGGTTATCGACAAAATCCATGATCGTAATATTTTTGGCCGGGACGTCGATCAGCTGGAGCACGATCGGGATCGCGCACTGCGAGACCGAGCCGCAGCCGATGATAAGGATTTTGCCGCCGAATTTGACCTGTTTTTTCATGCTACCCCCGAATAATAACAAAACCTTGGTCTTTTGGCAAATGACCATTCGAACTTGACAATCCCAAAACCATACTGCTACAATATAGTTAACATTTTTGTTAATTTTTATGGATGACTTATTATTAAGTGAATTGTCGGCCAGCTTAAAGATCGCTTCCCTTAATATCTTGAGGGAAGAGGCGGAAATGCTCATTCTTTATGTCCTGGCCGAAAGCCCGCTCGCCGGAAAAATGATATTTTACGGCGGGACCGCCCTGCGGCTGGCCTATAACTGCCCCCGTTTCTCCGAAGACCTGGACTTCCTGATGGTCAAGCCGATAAAGGAAAAGGAGCTTGAGCCGGCGCTGGAGAAAGCCATTGAGCGCAACCCGGGGCTGTCCCTGGTTGAAATTAAAGATAAAAGGAACACCCTCTTCGCCCTGCTAAAGCTGCGGGATCCTTTTCTCAAACATCCGCTCTCCATCAAGATCGAGATCGCAAAAAGAAAAAACGGGATCAAAAAAGAATTCCGCCCTCTCTCTTCCCCTTGCTCGCCGCTCCAACCGGCCCTCTATACCGCGACGCTTGATTCCCTGGAAAAAGCTAAATTAAGGGCTTTAAAAGAAAGGGGGAGCCCGCGCGACTGGTTTGACGCTTATTATATCGCGGCGCTGCTGCGCCGGCCTTTCCATAGTCCGGCCAAATTCACGGCAGATAAAGTTGAATTTAAAAGGGAGTTAAAAAGATTCTTGCCGCGGGACAAATGGCCAATGATCGATGAGGTATTGAAAAAAGCATGATCGGCGCGCGCATCATCCAATTAATGGAAAAATCGGCCAAGAATTATTTTTCTTTAGCTGACCTGGCCAACTATTTGAACGCGGCCAGGCCTTCGCTTAAAGTCGTTCTTTCACGCTTAATAAAACAAAATAAGATAATCAGGCTGACCCGGGGTTATTACGCTTTGCCGCGCAAGATGCCAGATATTGAACAGCTCGCGGTGGAAATAAAATATCCGGCTTACATCTCATTGGAGTCAGCTTTATCGATCCATGGGATATTAAGCCAGGCGCCGTCCCGGCTCACCCTGGTGACGCCAAAAAGAAGCGCCTCGCTCGAGGCCGGTGGAAGCATGCTTGAGTATACTCATATCCAACCGCGCCTATTTTGGGGATTTAAGATCATCAAACATACCCAGATCGCCCGTCCTGAAAAAGCTTTGCTGGACGAGCTTTATTTGATAGGATTAAAGAAAAGGTCGCTGGACCTGCGGGAAATTGACACAAAAAGGATAAACCGGAAACTGATCAAGAATTGGCTGAAGTCATTTCCGCCCAGCACACGCAAATTAGCCGAACAATTGCGGCTTGTTTAGCACGCGCCCGTAGTCCCGATGTTCCGCCTTGCGCCCGTAGCTCAACTGGATAGAGTACCTGGCTTCGAACCAGATGGTTGGAGGTTCAAATCCTCCCGGGCGCAAACTTTAATTCGGGTTCGTTTACCCCGATCGCGAATAGCGCATCGGGGACTCTTGCCGGGCGTAATTTGCTTGCCATAAAAATGAATGTTATAATAGTTTAAAAGGAGAAAAACAATATGGCTAAGACTTTATTCAACAAAAAGATTATTTTAAAACTTCCGATCATCGACATTGAAAAACCCTACAAGCTTGTTAAGCCTATTGTGATGATCCCGGAAGAAGAATACCGGGAAATGCTTGAAGACATTGAGGATTTGCGCAGCGCGCTCAAAGCCGAAGAAGAACATCTGAACGAAGGCGGCCGACTATTCTCTGATTATGACAAACACCGCCGAAACAAAAAGCGATAAATACACTGTCAAAATCGCTTCGCGCCGGGTTGAAAAAGAGCTTGATACTCTGCCACAAAAAGAATACAACCGTATATCCGCAAAAATTAAAGCTTTATCTAACGATCCCCGGCCGCAAGGCGTAAAGAAAATTGGCGATCGGGTTCATCGCATACGCATCGGCGATTACAGGGTCATTTTTAGTGTTTTTGACAAAGAGAAATTGATCCTTATTAACAAAGTCGCGCTGCGCTCTGAAAAGACCTACAAGAATTTCTAACCCTGCTGACTATCCCCTGCTGGGCGCAGATATTATTGCAGGTTCTCCCGCCCTCAATAACTTAACTCCCCACCGCAAGCGGTGGGGTATCTTTAGCCTTAATTCTTCTCCAACTTAGGCTGCGAAACCCCAGACTAAAGTCTGGGGAATATTCCACACGCTTTAGTGTGTGGTTTCCGCACTCTCTCTTATCGCCCCTTTCCCCTTTCGGCCACCATAAGGTAACCCACGCCGCAAGCGGCGGGGATTTCTTTCATTAATAATTCTATAATAGTGGAACGGCGGGATCCCGACTTGCCGGGCGCAGATTTATCAGCGATAAATCTCTTTGCGATGGCCGACAGCAAAAATCGTCACGATTTTTGCTGCGTCATCAATCTGATAAAGAATTCTGCAATTGCCCACTCTCAAACGATAACTGTGCTCACTACCGCTAAGTTTTATTGATTGGCTTGGGCGAGGATTTGCGGCAAGCGATCTTATTTTGCGGGAAAGATGAGGGATAATATTTTTGTCTAACCTGCTTATTTCTTTTTCCGCCGGTTATTTGAGTTCGATTCTATAAGCGGCCAGCTTTCTTTAATTTCCTTTCCACTTTTTCCCAGGGCACCGCCGGTTCATTTTTTCGATCAGCAATAACGGCCAAATCTTCCAGATCTTCCAACAATTCCTCGTAAGTCCGAACATCCAAAACAACCGCTTCTTTACGGCCTTTTTCATCCGTTAAAAACTTTTCTTTCAATTTAAGATTCATTTAGCCACCTCCATAAGATTAATTATACCACAAAAAAACCTCCCCACCGTTTCCGATGGGGAGGCCAGCCCGATTTAACTGGGCTTTGAATTTTTAGCCGCGAAAGTACCAGTTCCGAGATAAAAACCGATCCAGCCACGCCCGTAATCTGGCTAAAATGCCAATCGGCTGGAACAGTCGATCGGATATGTTGTAGCGGCTGACATTCTGTCCCTTGACCTGCCCGTAAAATTCACTGTCGCGCCGCATAGCCGCCGGGTTGTCCGTTTTCGTGGCAAACGACGGGTCAAATGGAAATCGTTCGCATAGAAATAGCCGCAGTGGCTTGAAGAGCGTGCCATTCTCAATCGGCTTGCCGCTCATAGAAAGAGCCGTATTATATCCTTCTGTTTCTGCTTTACCTTTTTGTAAAGCTTCTGCTTTACCTTTTTGTAAAGCGGTATCAACGAACGACCCGTATTCCCCACTTATTCGTTCCGAATCTATATATATATATTTACTACGCAAATCTATATATTTACGGACTGAATGATAAAGGTGCCTGCCAACCGCTAAAGGATTGCCATCCAAAGCAATCCTTTTGATCCCATGCGCTGCCCTCACAAATGTTGGAACATGTCTCTCTAATCTTGCTGTCATTGTCATTCCCATTTTACTCATCTCCTTTTAATATTTCCCCATTCTCACCGCGGACTCATATTTATTGATTGAAAGTCCTCTCACCTCCCTGATCATCATTTTCCTCTTCAAGATAGATGATCGGCTCCGAGAAATTGAACGCCCTGATGACGCCGAGCGTTTGGGCGATCTCTTCGTCGCTCGCGCCCGCCTCTTCGAGCACTTTCCGAATAATAAGGGCTTTGTTCGGCTTTTCCAGGGACAGCATTTGTTTTTTCATGATTTAAATCTCCCGCCAACTATTTATCGCCCAAATTTCATTGTCATTTCAGCAACGATTATTTAGTAAATTTACGAACCGGCTGTTTTTAGCGTCGCTTCAATATATTTCTAAACATTCAATGATGATAAATCGCCTAATTTTAGGCAAACATTTACCTAATAGCTTGAAATTTCTCCGCCATATTGACGATAATAATGTAGGATAAACCGATGAATCGTAAAAATGTCCGAATTAAAGATATCGCCAGAAAACTTGGGATCTCGGTCGCGACCGTTTCCCAGGCGCTCAACCACCCCAAAGAGGTCAACCGCAAGACCCGGCAGGAGATACTCTCCCTATGCGAAGAAATGGGTTACAGCCGGCCAATCAAAGGGAGGAAGAGAACTTACCATATCGCCGTCATTTCACGCGATACTTATAATTTTGCCAATGATTTTTACGCCAAGGTCTGCGAACACCTGCTCGAATATTCAAAAAAGCAGAAATACAACCTGATCTTTGAGTCATGGCCGGATGAGCAGGATACTCTCCCCTGGTCGGTCTCGCGCCAGCGTATCGACGGCGTGATCATCCTCGGCAATATCTTGCGGGAAAAAGCCCTGCTGATCAAACAACAGCAGCTGCCTCTTGTCCTTTGCGGCCATCCCCTGCCCGATATCGAACTGCATACCGTGCTTCCCGACGGTAAGTCAGGCAGTTACCAGGCCTGCAAGCACTTGATCGAGCTGGGGCATAAGCGTATCGCTACAATTTCGGGCGGCGCGATCTTTGATCCGGTCTCCAGGGATCGGATAGAAGGTTACCGCTATGCGTTAATTGAATCCGGGCTGGAGGTAATTGAGGAGTATATCGTCGTCGCCGATTTCCGGCTTTATACTCATGCTGATAAAGCGCTGGAAAAACTGCTCGCCCTGAAGGAGCCGCCGACCGCGATCGTCTGCGCCAGCGACCCGATCGCATATAAGGCCCACGAAACATTGCTCGCCAAGAATATTTCAGTCCCGCAGGAGGTTTCGATAACCGGCTTTGATAATTTCGCATTGCCGGAATACGCCAAAAGTGTATTGCCGAAATTAACCACCGTCGAAGTTGACACAAAGGAACTGGCAAAATATACTCTGGATATTCTTTTTGAATTGATGGAAGAACCGGCCAAGATCGCCTGGCGCTACACCCTGCCGGTCTCGCTCGTCATCGGCAATACGACCGCCAAACCTAAGAAATGATCTCTTTCAGCTTCCTTAACGCCCGCCCCCGATGGCTGATCCGGTTCTTCTCGGCCGGCGCCATTTCGGCAAAGGTCTGGCGGTAGCCAGTGGGGATAAAGACGGGATCGTAGCCAAAGCCGCTGTGGCCGCGCATTTTATCCGCGATTTTGCCGTGCACAATGCCTTTGACGACTCTGATCCCGCCGTTCGGAAAGGCAATCGCGATGGCGCAGACAAAGCTGGCGTTGCGATTGCGGCAGTCCTTCATCAATCTCAACAGCTTGCCGCAGAGGTTCTTCGGCGTGGGCGGATCGGCAAAACGCGCCGAGCGGACCCCGGGGCTGCCGCCGAGACAATCGACCATCAGCCCGGAATCATCGGCGACGCCGATCTGGCCGGGTTTGAGTTTTATCGCCTTAACTTTCTTGATCGCGTTGGCTTCAAATGTCTTGCCGTTTTCTTTAACCCATATCCCGTTACCCGTTACTCGTCTCCCTTTTAGCATCTGCCCAATCTCCCTTAATTTATGCTCATTCGTCGTCGCGACAATTATCTCACTTGCCATCGATCAGCTCCAAATATTTGCGCGCATCATTATGGCCGGGATTGACCTCAAGCGTCATCTGCCATAGCCGTCTGGCCTCGCGTAGCTTTCCCTGCCGCGCGTAAAGCAAGCCCAGGTTAAAGAGCGCGTTGTCGTAGAGCGGATTTATCTTAAGTTCTTTCAAATATTCGGCCTCCGCTTCTTTAAGCTTCCCCATATTCATATAGATGAGCCCAAGATTATTGTGCGTCAGCGGCTCCGCAGGATTTAAGGCCAGCGCCCTCTTATATTCTCTCTCCGCCTTCTCCATTTCGCCATCCAAAAAATACATCGCGCCGAGATTATTGTGATTAAACGCATAATTGGGGGAGGTCTCGGCCGCGTTCTTCCAAAAACTCAGACGATTCCGAAAATTCTCCTCGTGGCGAAACGTGATCGCTGAAAAAACGAGCAGGACAATGCCGGCCGCGGCAAGATGCGCGGGCTTCTTCGTGTCAAACGTCTTGATAAGATCGATCTCCAGGCAGACCAGAATAAAGCCGATCAAAGACAGGTAAATCCTGTGTTCGGAAAAATCGGCGACCGCTGAAGCAGATCGGATAAATGAAGGCAAGAGGAAAAGCAGTAGCCAGGCGATTCCAAAAATAATAAATCCCGGCCGTTTGTTTTTTGAGAATAAAAGGCCGGCGCCGGCAAGCGCGATGGCAACAAGCCCCCAGATGAGCGGCAGATCGCGCAGAATGGGCAGAACTGAAAGATTGACCGGGAAAACGATCTTGCCGATATAAGGCAAGACGGCAAGCAAATTAGTTGCGAGCGATCTAACAACGTCAAAATCGGCCGCGCCGATGGACGCGCCCAGGACAGAGCGCCTGAGCAAGAACCACGGCACAATAACAAGTCCCCAGCCGGCGGCCAAGCGGAGCATGCCCTGTAGCCGGGCTCGAAACAAATAGGCATATAAAATAATTATTATAGGAAGAACCACGGCCGTTTCTTTGGTCAAGAGCGCGGCCAAAAAGAAAAACAGATGCCCCAGAAGATACGGCCATCTCCGTTCTTTGATGTAAGTTAGAAAGCAAAGAAAAGAGGCAAGGACAAAGACGGCCAAGAGCGAATCGTTCCTGCCCGGCAGCCAGGCCGCCGCCTGGGCCAGCACGGGGTGGACGGTAAAAAACAATGAGGCTAGGAGGGACAACTCTCGCCTAAACTGCAGTTTCATTAACAAAGCAAAAACCAGGCAAGCCGCCAAGAGATGGAGAAGTAGATTCGTCAAATGATAAAAGAATGGCGCCGATCCGCCCAGCCGCGCATCGAACATGAAAGAGAGGGTCAATAATGGACGGTAATACGAGCCGCCGGATGGCTGGTGAAAAACATCTTCGGTAAAAGCGCGCGGCAAATTAGAGAGATCAGTTAAGAACTCCTGGCGCTGAAGAATAAGGACATTGTCGTCAAGATAAGTGTAGCCGAAAAATATGACCGGAAAATAGAGCGCGAAACCAACTATGGCGATCAGAACATAGGGAAGAAACGACCTAGCGTTCATACTTTAGAGCTTTTTTGCCAATGTCCTTTCGGTAATGCATCCCTTGAAAATGGATAAGATCAACCGCCCGGTAGGCCTTATCGATCGCGAATTTAATCGAATCGCCTAGCGCCGTCACGCCCAAAACACGGCCGCCCGCCGTCACGATATCGGGCCCGGCGTTGCAGGCCGACGACACACAGCCGGTTCCAGCGTGAAAAACAACAACGCCATCGAGCTGGTCGATCTTTTCGATCCCCCTGATCGGCACTCCCTTTTCGTATTTGCCCGGATAGCCGCCGGCTGTCAATACGACGCAAACCGCCGCCCGCTCATCCCATTCGATTTCCCTATCATCTAGTTTGCCATCGATCACCGCTTCAAAGATCGGCACGATATCGCTTTTCATTCTCATGAGGATCGGCTGGGTTTCTGGATCGCCGAAACGTGCGTTGAATTCCAAAACTTTCGGCCCCTGCTTGGTGACCATAATGCCGGCATAGAGGACGCCTTTATACTCGATACCCTCCTGCCGCAGGCCGGCCACAAACGGCCGCAGGACTTCCACATCGATCTGTTCCATTAGGCGGTCGGTCACGACCGGCGCCGGCGAATAGGCCCCCATGCCGCCGGTGTTGGGTCCTTCATCATTGTCAAAGACGCGCTTGTGGTCCTGCGACGAAGCCAGCGGCACAATTGACTTGCCGTCGGTAAAAGCGATGATCGAGGCCTCTTCGCCGACCAGGCGCTCCTCAATGACGACTTTTTCACCGGCCGAACCGAACTCCATCTTCTCCATGATCAGCTTGACCGCGTCGATCGCTTCCTGCTTTGTCTTGGCGACAATGACCCCTTTGCCGGCAGCCAGACCGTCGGCCTTGACGACGATTGGCGCCCCCATCTCATTGATATAGTCGATCGCCTCTTTTGGCCTGGTGAAGATCCCCGACTGCGCCGTCGGAATATTGTATTTCGTCATGATCTGCTTGGCAAAGACCTTGCTCCCCTCGATCTGCGCCCCCTCCTGCCGCGGACCAAAGACACGCAGGCCTTCTTTTTCAAATAGGTTAACAATGCCGGCCACTAACGGCGCTTCGGGGCCGACGACGGTCAGATCTATCTTCTTTTCCCGGGCAAATTTTAAAAGTGATTGAATGTCATCGGATTTGATCGAAACGTTCTCTGCCAGCTGCGCTGTGCCGGCATTGCCCGGCGCGCAGTAGATCTTGTCCACTTTCGGGCTTTGCGCGATCTTCCAGACCAGGGCGTGCTCGCGGCCGCCCGAGCCGACGACCAGTATTTTCATCATATTACCTCCGTTTAAACTCACCTCCGGCTCGCTCCGCTCGCCACCTCCTCTCTTGAAAAGAGAGGAGGTCTAAGGAATTTGAATAATAATTATTCAGATACTCCCCTTCTCTTTTTAAGAGAAGGGGCCGGGGGATGAGTTATTCTCCTTGATATCGATCAATGATAATTGGGCTTTCTCAAAGCCGTTATATTCGTTGCTCTCAAGATTAAAGGCAATGTCGTAATAATTCCCCACACTTAAGTGTGGGGAATTAAGGTCCCCCATCCCAAACCCGATCGCCTCAAGATCGATCCCATCTTTATTGAACCAGGCCTTCAGGTGCTTGCCGGTCTTGCCGACTTTCTTGAAATCTGAAAGGGAGAGGCCGCACATCATGAAGCTGGGAGCCGGATTGCCCTCGCCGTGCGGCGCCAGAACATCCAATGACTTGATCAGATTCAGTGAGATCTGCGCGGGCAGCAGCTCGGCGTCTATCTCGATCTTCGGAACAAGATCTTCCGGCTTGATCCTCTCGTCAACTTCGGCTTTGAGCCGATCTCTGAACACCGGGATATTTTCGGCCACGATCTCAAAGCCGGCCGCGCCTTCGTGCCCGCCAAAATTGACGAACAGGTCGCGGCAGGTGTTCAATAAACCGAAAATATTGAGGCCCTCGACCGAGCGGGCCGAGCCTCTGCCCACCCCGTCGCTCACCCCGATGAGGACTGTCGGCCGGGCAAAGGCCTCGACGACCTGCGAGGCGACGATGCCGATAACGCCGGGATGCCAATCGCGCCCTGAAAGAAGGATCAATTTATTCTCTTCAACAAAAGCATCGGTCAGAGAAGAAAAGACCGCTGCCTTGATCGAACTGCCAAGTTCCTGCCGCCGGACATTGATCCGCCCAAGTTCGCGCGCCAGCTCACCCGCCTGCCGGGGATCGTCAGAGAGAAGCAGTTCGACCGATTTCGAGGCGTGTTCAAGCCGGCCCGCCGCGTTGATGCGGGGGGCCAGGCCAAAATAAATGTGGTTGACCGAAATCTTGCCGGAGAGCGAGGCCGCTTCGGCCAGATGTTTGACGCCAAGCCGCTTCCTCTGGCCGATCAGGTTGAGCCCGCCGACCGCGATGATCCGGTTCTCGCGGGTCAGCGGCACGACATCGGAAATCGTCCCTAACGCGGCCAGGTCAAGCAGTGATGTAAGATACGCGCTTTCATTTGTGCCGGCCGCCCGCAAAAGAGCCCAGGCAAATTTGAAGGCAACACCCGCCCCGGCGAGATGCTTAGAGGGGTGATCGCCCACTATCTGCTTGGGATTGACGATGGCAAAAGCCGCCGGCAGTTTATCCGGCAGGTTGTGGTGATCGGTTACGACGACATCGAGCCCGAGTTTATTCGCTTCTGCGACCTCGGCGACGCTCGAAATGCCGCAATCGACCGTCACGATCAGTTTCGCGCCCGCCTCGGCGATCTTCCTGACCGAATCGACCGACAGACCGTAGCCCTCGCCATAGCGGTGAGGAATATAGTAAGAAACATCGAGGCCGAGGAATTTGAGGGCGTGGACAAGGATGACCGTCCCGCTCACTCCGTCGACATCATAGTCGCCATAGACGACGACTTTTTCGCCGCGCTCGCGCGCGAGGAGGACGCGCTTGGCCGCGGCTTCGATGTTGGGGATCTCGAAAGGATCCTTTAACTGCGCCAATTTCGGGCTTAAAAAGCTGGCCGCCTCGGCCGGGACGGCGAGGCCGCGATTGACGAGGATCTGCGCGATCAGGGGATTAATTTTCAAGGCCGACTGAAGTTCAGCGGATTTTTCTTTTTGCGGGGGGGAGATCGTCCAGTTTTTCACAAGTTCAGTATATCGTAAAACAGGCGCGCTTTCAAACCTATGCTATAATTCCACAGTGAGGCAATTCTGCGTCATTATTTCCGCCTTGCTTCTGGCCGGCGTCTCTTTGGCCGGAGAAATCAACTTGCTTGATCCCGCCTGGGGCTGGCGCTCGCCAAATCCGGGCGTCAAAATTGAATTTTCCGCTGCCGGCCTGACCGTCAGCGGAACCCTAACCTCAACAGGCATCGTCAACCGCCGCCCGCTTAATTTTTCAACGCGTGATTTTGACCTGTTAGCGATCAAAATGAAAACCAGCAAAGAGGGGATGGGTGAGCTCTCCTGGGCATCGGACAAAACCCCGTTCTCTTTCCGTAACAGTTATCCTTTTTATCTGCGCCGGCCCGGCGCCTACCACACATATTACGTCAACTTGGCCGCTTATGACCGCGACCGATCAAAGATAACTCTTTTATTATTATTCCCCTTTTCCGGGCCGGGCGCCGCCGAGATCGCGGAACTTAAATTGGTTAAGGGTTCGCTTTATGAAAAGATTTTCGCCGGCTGGCAGGAATTTTTCGGGCCGAACGGCCGGGAACAGGATTTTTTCAATTTTCTCGTCGTGCGCAGTCCCCGCCTCTTCGGCCGGACCTTAAATTATTACGTCAATTTTTTCCTGGCGCTTTTTTTGGCGGTCGTCGTCATATTGAGGAAGCGATGGGATTTGAGCCGCGTTTTCCTGCTGACCCTCCTCGCGGCCTGGGCGGCGGTCGAGCTCAACTATCTCGGTGAAAATCTGGCGGCGGTCCGGCGGCAGGCGCGTTTCCTGGGCAAGAGCCTCGAAGAAAAAAGGGCCCTGGTCAACCCGGGCGATTTTTACGCTTTCTTGAAGTTTGCCGACAGCCAACTGCCGGCCGGCGCCGCCTTTGACATCCGCGCGGCCGGCCTCTATAACGGCCGGAACGCCAACTATTACCTTTATCCAAAAAGATTCAAAGCCGGCGCCCCCTATCTGCTAATTTACGATGTTAAACCGGACCAAAAGACACGGCGCGGCTATCGGCCGTGGCAGATCTTTCGGCCGGGAGCGTATATTCTAAAATCATGATCGCCATAGCGTTACTGCTCCCATTTTTGCTCGGCCTCTCCGTAGTTGCCGCCCTGTTAGGGCGGCGGGCCGGTTTTTTTAGCTTTATTGAGAAACTGGCGCTGGCCTTTGTCGTCGGCTGGGGCGCTCACGCCCTGGTCATGTTTTTTCTCTCGCTGGCCGGAGCGCCGTTGACTTTTTTCAATATTTTCCTGGCCGAAGCCCTCTTGATCGCCGGCGGCCTGCCAATACTTTTCCGGAACGCCGGACAGTGGCGGCCGGGTAAATTGCCCTCTTTCACGTTTTTGGCGCTCCTGCCCGCCGCGCTCATCGCCGTCAAACTTGCGTCCGTTGTCTGGGCCGCGTTCAGCCGGCCGGTGATCGATCCCGACATCCTCGGCTGTTACGCGCTGGGGGCAAAAATGATCTTCCTCAACAAAACGATCCTCTTAAACGGCCCCTGGGCTGACAAGCCGCTTATGCCTTTTCTCTGGCAGGCCTGGCCGTCTATCGGACTCGATTTCTGGAACGATACCCTGCTCACCCTGCCCAACCCCCTGCTGTTCTTAAGTTTCCTGATCATTTTCTACTCCGCGCTCGCCAGGCATTTTAAGCGCTGGTACGCCCTGCTCTCAACTTTGCTGCTGGCGACCATGCCCCTGCTGGTTTTCCACGCCGGCACGGCTTACACCGATTGGCCGCAGGCGCTCTATTACTCGGCGGGAACTTTTTATCTGTTTCTGTTCATGAAGGAATTCAGGGGCGACCGTGAGGCCGCGGCCGGCTCGCTTTTGGCCGGCGCGGCGCTGCTTGGGCTGACGGTCTGGGCAAAAAAATCTGGCTTGTATTACGCGGCCATCGATCTCGCCGCGCTCCTTATTTTCTTAAGTTTCGCCGGCGCGGAGATCAAAAAAACCGATTGGCGGCTGTTTTTTCAGTCGGCCGTCATTTTCCTGGCCATCGCGGCGCCCTGGCTGTTATTCAACCAACTCTCGACCTTTCGGGGTTATTACGTTGAGGTCGCGTCACAGAATTATATTGATCTTGAGACCGCCGGTCCGCGGCCGCAGACGCTGCCGGCGCTCAGCGCTCTCTATCGCAACACTTTCCTCGAAGACAACTGGCACCTGCTCGGCCTGTTGTTTGCCGCCGCGCTCGTTCTCTATCCCAAAAAAGCCCTGGCCGGCCCGCGCCTTTATTTATTGCTGATCATCGCGCTTCAGCTAACCGCGCTCTTTGTTTTGTTCAGGTTTACCAATCTCTATCGCTTTGTTCATGACGAAACCCTGCTCAACCGGCTGACCCTTCATTTCGCGCCCGTCATACTCTTTTTCTGCGCGCAGATACTCGGCGAAAATTTTAGTAAGTCGTGTAAGACGAATGGTTGATCCAGACCCGGCCGTTGGCCGAGTCATACAACCAGCCGCCCGCCCCGGTGGCCGTGCTGGGATCTGACCCGGCGACCACGCCGCTGGAATTGACGTACGGCTCTCTCGGGACCTGGCTGTCGGCAAACATACCAGCCGTAATGTTCGCCGGGTAACCAGCGCTCCCGCTAACCGCGTTGCTGGCGTACTGAATAGAGAGCGCCGCGCGGATGCCGCCCAGCGAGCCCTTGGCGGCGGCTTCCTTCGCCTGGCTTGAGAGATCGATGAATCTGGGCAGGGCCGTCGCGGCCAGGATGCCCAGGATCACGATCACCATCACCAGTTCGATCAATGTAAAACCTCGTTTCATTTTTCTAATCACCCCCATTTTTTAAAACTACTTTCCGATCGAGTAAAATATTCCGTAAAACATATAGATGCTCGCCACGATGAGAACTGTCCCGACGACCCGGCGCCAGCCCATGACCAGCTCGTCGGTTGAGAACAGAATAGTGTTCGCCGCGCCGGACAGCCGCTCGAGCCAGTCGGGCAGGAACAGGAACAGGAGGCCGAAGACGACGGCCACGATCCAGCCGGCGGTGATGTACGGGGCCGGATACTGCAGGCTGACGTAAAATTTCCAGCCGCCCATGATCAACAGGACCAGTCCGAGCCACAGCCGGTAGCGCAGCGTCCAGCCGTTCAGCGTAAAGAGCGCCGCGTTTAAGACCGACCCCAGCGCTCCCAAAACCTCAGGCAAAAATAAAAGCAAAAGGCCAAAAATCAGGCTGACTAGCGCGCTAAACCAAAGATATTCCATCTTTTATCTCCTCGAGAAACATTAACCTGGAACCAAGCCAATCATAACATTCACAATTATTTTGTCAAATTATGTCGTCTTATGTCGTTTTGTAGATCCTGATCAGGTCCCACATCGGCAAGAAGATGCCCAGGGCAAAAATCATCAGGACGATGGCCAGCCCGAAAATCAGCAGCGGCTCAAGCAGAGGGGTCAGGTTTTTGATCGTGTAATCGACCTCGCGGTCAAAGTAATCGGCCGTTTTGTTGAGCATATTTTCCAGTGTGCCGGCTTTCTCGCCGATGGCGACCATCGAGATGGCGATGGGCGGGAAGACATGGCTGCCCCGCATCGGCTCGGCCAGGCTTTTGCCGCCCGAAACATCGTTGCGGATATCGATGATCACGCGCGAGATGATCTTGTTCTCGACGGTGGCGGCGGTCACCGTCAGCGCGTCAAGGATCGGGATGCCGGCGCCCAGCATGGCGGAGAGCATGCGGCCGAAGCGCGACAGATAAACCTTGGAAAAGAGCGGGCCGAAGATCGGCGTCGAGAGAATGAAGCGGTCCCAGTTGTAGCGGCCGCGCTCGGTCTGCAGGATTTTGTAGATGGCGTAAGCAAAGATCGCGATCAGTCCGACGATCCAGTACCAGTAATTGATGATAACGTAGTTAGTCGCTATCAGGATGCGGGTCGGCAGTGGCAATTGGGCCTTGAACGCGGCAAAGAAAGTGACAAACCGGGGGATGACGTAAACTGTCACGACGACAAAAGCGACGATCAAGACAAACAGGACGATCATGGGATAGCGGGTGGCCGTCTTGATCTTGTCGGCGGTCTCGATATCCTTTTCAATGATATTTGAGACCTTGTCCAGCGCTTGAGGCAGGATACCCGCCCGCTCGCCGCCGCGGACCATGTTAATGACCAGGGCGGAAAAATATTTTTGGCGCTTGGACAGGGCGTCGGAAAAGGTCGAGCCGCCTTCGATATCTTTCTTGACCGCCAGCACGACAGCGCAAAAACTGCGGTTCCTGATCTGCTCGGCTACCGCGTCCAAACTGTCGATCAGCGGCACGCCCGCGTCAAGCGTTGAGGCCAGCTGGCGCGTGAAAACGACCAGTTCCTCGGGCCGTATCTTCTGCAGGGCGCTGAGCCACTGGGAAAGCCGCTCGCTAACGCCGCCGCTCTCCTCTTCGGCGATCGAGATCGGGCTGAAACCCTGCTTCGCCAGCAGTCTCGCCACCGTTCGCGAGCTGTCGGCCTCCAGCCGTCCCTGGGTCAGGATGCCGTAACGGTCCCGCGCCTTATAATTAAAACTAGTCAAGCTGGGTCACCCGAACCACTTCATCCGCGGTTGTGATCCCCTGTCTGACCTTCAGGAGCCCGTCATCGCGCAGGGTCTTCATGCCGGCTTTAACCGCCGCCTGTTTGATCTCCGACGACGGCGCGTTGCGCAGCACCAGGGCCTGGATCGCGGCGTCAACCGGCAGTATCTCAAAAATTGCGGTGCGGCCCTTGTAACCGGTGTTGCGGCAGGTCTTACAGCCCTTGCCGTGATAGAACTCAACTTTTTCGCGCGGGTCAAAACCCAATTTCTCCAGGACTTCTTTGGACGGCTCGAACGGTGTTTTGCAGCGCGCGCAGATGGTCCTGACCAGGCGCTGGGCGATGGCGGCGGCTACCGCCGAGGCGGCCAGGAACGGCTCCACCCCCATGTCGACCAGGCGCGTCAGACTGCCGGCGGCGTCGTTGGTGTGGAGCGTGGAGAAAACAAGGTGGCCGGTCAGCGCCGCCTGGATGGCGACCCGCGCCGTCTCGAGATCGCGGATCTCGCCGACCAGGATGACATCCGGGTCCTGCCGCAGCATCGACCGGAGGGCGTTGGCGAATTCCAGGCCGGCCTTGACGTTGATCTGCGACTGCCGGATGCCGGGCAGTTCGAATTCGACGGGATCCTCGATCGTCATGATATTCTTTTCCGGGGAAAGGATCGTATTGAGCGTGGCGTAGAGGGTCGTGGTCTTGCCCGAGCCGGTTGGGCCGGTCACCAGGATGATGCCGTAAGGCCGCTCAATGACATTCTGGAATTTCTTGAGGTTGTCTTCGCCGAAGCCAAGCTCCCCGAGGCCGAAGAGGACGCTGCTCTTGTCGAGCAGGCGCATGACCAGGGCTTCGCCGAAAATGGTCGGAAAAGTGGCAACGCGGGAGTCGATCACCTTGGCTTCGACCTTCAGCTCGAACCGGCCGTCTTGCGGCACGCGCGACTCGGCGATATCCATTCCGGCCATCACCTTGATGCGGTTCACGATCGACGAAAGCAGATAGAGCGGCGCGGTCGAGACATCATGCATCAGGCCGTCGACCCGGTAGCGGATGCGGATGTTCTTTTCGGTCGGCTCGATGTGGACGTCGGAGGCCCCTTCGGCCACCGCCCTGATGATGAGCAGGCTGACCAGCCGAATGATCGGCGCCTCTTTGGCCTGCGCAACCGCGGCCGGCGCGGCTTCCGGCACGGGGCCAAAGTCCTTGATCAGGTCTTCGACCGAGCCGGCCACGCCGTAGTACTGCGCGATGGCGTTCTCGATCTCTTTCGAGGCCGCCACCATCGGCTCGACATCGCACTTGCTCCTGGTCCTGACCTCGTCAAGCGCTAATACGTCAAAGGGATCGACCATCGCGACCGTCAGCACATCGCCCACCTTAAAGAGCGGGATCAGCTTGTATTTGCGGGCGGTGGCGATGGGCACCAGGTCGACCGTTTTCTGATCGACCAGGTAACTGGAGAGGTCGACCCGCGGGATCTCCATTTCTTTTTCGAGGAAAGAAATGAGGGTGTTCTCGTCAAGCATCTCCTTGCGCAGGACGCTCTTGATCAGGGTTTCCCCCGTGCGCCGGCCTTCCTCGACGGCATCCCTGACCTGCCCTTCCGTCAGAAGACCGCTCTTAATCAGGCTTTCCCGCAATGATTTGCTCTGATCAACCATCTGTCAACCTTTCTTGGCCAGCCTCTCCCGTATCTTGGCCAGCAGGGCGGCCGTATCGAACGGCTTGGTCACGTAATCGTTGGCCCCCATCTCCAGGCCGATCTCTTTATCCTTTTCCTGGATCTTGGCCGTCAGCATGATGATCGGGATATGGCTGTAATTCTCGTCAAATTTTAGCATACGGGCTACCTTATAGCCATCCAATCTCGGCAGCATGACATCGAGGAGGATAAGATCGGGATTGGCGCCGCGGGCTTTTTCGAGGGCTGCCTGCCCGTCGCCGGCCGTGATGACGTCATAACCCTGGGCTTTGAGCATCAGCGTCAAAAGCGATGCCACATCGGGCTCATCGTCGACCACGAGAATTTTTTTTTGCGCCGGTTCAGCCATTTTTCTCCCGGCATTATAACACGAGATCTATTTGAAATATACCCCACACTTAAGTGTGGGGTATCAAATGCCAATCTGTTATAATAGTTTCAATGAGATTCACCACCCACGAGGTCATCCCGACGCACGAAAAAGCGGTCCTCGTCGGGATCGAACTGCCGCACGAGCCGCTCTCCCTGCCCGAGCTCGAACAGCTGGCTAGCACGGCCGGCGCGGTCGTGGTCGGCGCTCTGACGCAAAAAAGGCCGGCGCCCGACCCGGCTTATTTTATCGGCTCGGGCAAACTCGAAGCATTGAGAGCAAAGATCGC
>Ga0155352_118_pt2 | contig 22958 bp, 28 predicted proteins | sample RifCSPhighO2_02_FD_106320 | JGI IMG/M metagenome (GOLD analysis project Ga0155352, IMG submission 106320) | candidate division WOR-1 bacterium RIFCSPHIGHO2_02_FULL_53_26 | reverse complement strand
TTTCCAAATCCTCATCTATCAACTTCCCCTAACATGACGTCGACTGTCCCGAGCACCGCCACGACATCGGCGATCTTCCAGCCCTTGAGCATTTCCTGGAGAATGTTCATGTTGCAGAATGACGGAGCGCGGCATTTCATCCGGTACGGCTTGTTCGTCCCATTGGTGACAAAGTAGAAGCCGAGCTCGCCACGGGGCGACTCGGTCGGCACATAGACCTCCCCCGTCGGCGGCTTGAGATTGAGCGGGACTTTGATCTTGAAATCGCCGGCCGGCAGGCCCGCGAGCGCCTGCTCGACGATCTTGACCGACTCGCGCATCTCCCTGATCCTCACGATGTAGCGGTCCCAGCAGTCGCCGACGGTCCCGGTCGGGATATCGAACGTAAATTTGTCGTAGACGGAATATGGAAGAGCCCGGCGCAGGTCGCGCCTCACCCCCGAAGCGCGGAGCATCGGCCCGCTGATGCCGTAGGCGACTGCTTGCTTGGCTTCGATAATGCCGACATTTTTTGTCCGCTGGAGGAAGATCGGGTTCTCGGTCAGGAGCGCTTCGTACTCGTCGATCCGTGGCCGAAAGTAACTTAAGAACGCCTTCGTGTCGCGGATAAATTCGTCACTGATGTCGCTGGCCACACCGCCGTAGCGGATATAATTATATGTAAGGCGGGAGCCGACCGCCATCTCAAAAAGATCCATGATCGGCTCGCGTTCGCGGAAGCAATAAAGGAACGGGGTGACCGCTCCGAGGTCGAGCGCGAACGTCCCCAGCCAGACCAGGTGGCTGGCGATCCGGTTAAGCTCGCACATGATGACGCGGATATATTCGGCGCGCGGCGGCGGCGTTATATTGGCCAATTTTTCGACCGGCAGGACCACCGCTAAGTTGTTGTTCATCGCCGCTAAATAATCGAGCCGGTCGACGAACGGGATGATCTGGATATAGACGCGGTTCTCCATCATCTTCTCGACGCCGCGATGGAGGTAGCCCATGTCGGGGATCGCCTCCTTGATCACTTCGCCGTCAAGCTTAAGGATGAGCCGGAGCACTCCGTGGGTCGACGGGTGCTGGGGGCCCATGCTCAAATGATATTCTTCCGTGCGCAGTTCGCTCATCAGATCGTCACCGGTTTTTTGATCATGTTCGGGTCGGTATAATCTTTCAGCAGAGGATACCCCTGCCAATCGGGCGGCAGAAGTATCCGCCGCAGGTCAGGATGTCCAATGAATTTGACGCCGAACATATCATAAACTTCCCGCTCGTGCCAGTCAGCCGCCGGCCAGACCGAGATAAGGGAAGAGACCTCGGCTTTGTCGCGCGGCAGTTCGACCTTGAGCATCAGGGTTTCGTTCGTCGCCGTTGACTGCAGGCGATAGACCAGCTCGATTATGTTCTTTTCGGGATAGTCGATCGCCGTCATGAACGGCAGATAATCGTAGGTCGCCTGGAGCTTTCTGCACTCGATCAGAAGTTCAGCCGCCGCTATTTTTTTCTCTTCGCTCATCGTTTTAAAATGCTTTCCTTCTTGATCTTTGCCTGCAGTTTCATGAAGCCCTCGATCACCGCTTCGGGGCGCGGCGGGCAGCCGGGGACGTAGACGTCGACCGGGATCAGGTTATCGACCCCCTTGACCGCCGAATAAGAATCGTAGTAGAAAGCGCCGCCGGTGATGGCGCAGCTTCCCATCGCTAATACATAGCGCGGCTCAGACATCTGCTCGTAGAGCTTCTTGAGGCGCGGCGCCATCTTGGCGGTGACGGTGCCGGCCACGATCATCAAGTCCGACTGGCGCGGCGAAGCACGGAAGATCATGCCGAAGCGGTCAAGGTCAAAGCGCGAAGCGCCGGCCGCCATGATCCCTTCGATGGCACAGCACTTGAGGCCGAAGAGCATGTACCAGAGGGAGTTGGCGCGGCCCCAATTGAAAATGGCGTCGGTCGAGGTGATAATCAGCTGTCCGCCGGGTATCTTCTCCAGGTAGCGGAAGAGGTCTTTGGCTACATCCACTCAAGCGCCCCTTTCCGCCAGATATAAGAAAGGCCAAGGATCAGGATGAAAAGGAAAATGAATATTTCAATAAAAGCAACAAAACCGAATGACCTCATGACGAGCAGTGTCGGCGCGAGGAAGAGAATTTCGACGTCGAAAATAACGAAAGCGAGAGCGAAGAGATAATATCTTGGGTTGAACTGGATCCAGGAGCCGCCGACCGGCTCCTCGCCGCACTCATAGGTCGAGAGCTTGGCCGCCGACGGCTTGTGGGGGGCGATCAACCACGAAGCGACGAAAGCGCCGATGACAAAAAGAACTCCGACTGTGAAAAATATTACAAAGTCAACCATTGTCAAAAATATTTTAGCAAAAATTCAGAGAGTTGTCCACTCGGCAATAAACCCGGCTTGACTAATTGACCGCGACATTGTATATAATAGAACGCCTATGGGAAAGCTTTCATTGCTTCAGAGATTCGGCCTTTTATGCCTCCTCGCCCTGATTGTTTTTGCTTTCATTTTCGGGGCGATCGTCACCTCCTTGCTCGAAAACGATTCGTTGGAAAGATCAAAACAGCTGACTGCCGCTCTCATTTCGAAAGAAGTTAAAAATGAATTATTGCCGGGCGAATTGACCGCACCTGAAACCGGCCACGCATTAAAGGCATTTTCAAAAAAGATCAGGCACCTCAGCCTGCCCCCGGACGTTGAACGGATCAAGATCTGGAACAGTGAGAAGATCGTTGTCTGGTCAGATGATGAGCGGTTGATAGGCAAACAATTCCTCGATAATGAGGAGCTCAATGAAGCATTAGAGGGCAAAATTGAGTCCGAGTTAAGCGAACTAAAAAAAACAGAGCATCAATTTGAACGCAAGTTCAAAAGATTGCTCGAACTGTACGTCCCTATTCAATTTGGGCCCGGGGGTAAGACTCGGGCAGTTTTTGAAATCTATCAAAATCTTGATCCGCTTTATCTTGACATCGCTCGCGCCCAAAATCTTATTTGGACCACTATCGCCGTTGGATTTTCGCTTTTATTTCTCGTGCTTTTTGGGATCGTGCTTGAGGGTTCAAGACGGATCGATGCCCAGAATAAAAAGCTGATCGAAACAGCAGAAGAGTTAAAGAGAAAAGACCGCATGAAAACAGAGTTCTTGTCTATTGTTTCGCACGAACTGCGCACCCCAGTGACGCCGATCAAGGGCTATCTGACTCTCCTGCTGGATAAAAAATTGGGCGAACTCACCGGGGAGCAGGCCAATGCCCTGTCCGTTATCTTGAAACAGAGCGACCACCTCCTGGCCATGATCGACAGTATTCTGAATGTTTCCCGCCTGGAATACGGAAAATTTTCTGAACTAAAAAAAGAGCCGATACAACTCAATCAAATCGTACGCCAAACGGTTGAATGGCTTATGGAGCAGTTTATTTCAAAACAGATAACGGTAAAGTTCGATCAGGATGAAAAATTGCCGGTAATATCGGGGGACGAGACACAATTGGTCAGGGTCATGGAAAACCTGCTCGGCAACGCGCTGAAGTTTACGCCCAAAGGCGGCACGGTTACCGTTAAAACCCGGGTATCCGGACCGGCAGAAGATATCCTTCAGGTTGAGACCGCCGACAACGGCCTTGGCCTCGCAAGGGAAAACCTGGAAAAGATATTTGAAAAGTTTTATCAAGTGGACAGCTCAAACACTCGCGTAGCCGGCGGGCTGGGGTTGGGCTTACCCATCGCCAGGGAAATCATCGAAGCCCACGGCGGTAAGCTCTGGGCGGAAAGTGCGGGGTTGGGGAAAGGCTCTAAATTTTATTTCACTCTTCCGATTACTTAGACCTGCGCTAGTTTTCCCTGGCCAGCTCGCTGTATTTCTTCGCCCAATAGAGGTTCTTTTTGATCTCGGCTGGTTTCAACTTCCTGACGACTTTAGCCGGCATCCCCATGACGAGCACCCCCTTGGGCACCTTTGTCCCCGGCGCAACCAAAGCCCCCGCCGCCACCACCGCCCCTTTTCCGATCACCGCGCCGTTCAGAACGATCGCCCCCATGCCGATGAGAGCTCCTTTCTTAATAGTACAGGCATGAAGGATCACCCCGTGGCCGACCGTCACATTGTCTTCAATTTTAATGCCGCAATCGTCTTCAAGATGCAGGAGACAGCCGTCCTGAATATTGACATTCCGGCCGACAGTAATTTTGTTAATATCGGCGCGCAGGACGCTGTTATACCAGACGCTTGAGCCCGCCCCGATCGTAACCGCGCCGACAAGCTGCGCCCCAGGGGCAATGAAGGCGGTGGGATGAACTTTTGGAGTAATATTCAAGTGTTTCGCACGCAGTCCCATAATATTTTTCAACTCAGATTAGCGATTTCTTGGCAGCCAATTAATGTCCATTATTTCTTCCAGGGCCTGAAATTCCCTGTCTCCCGTCACGACCGCCGCTTTTTTAATCAATGCGGTCGCCGCGACATAAGCGTCGGCATAGGCTATCCGGTTCTCGGCTTTCATTCTGCCGGCAACGATCGCGATATCCTCTCGGACGCTGACGAATTGCAGAGGCCAGAGCTTTATCATGGCCAGCGCTTTGTCGGCGGTCAACGCGCCATATTCCCGGTAAACGATATAGTATAATTCGCCCAGATTCACGAAATTCAGGAATACGGCGGTTTCCCTTTTGAAAGCGTCCCAGAGTAAATCTCTGACCCGCTGCCAGCCCGGCTCCTCTTTCAAATAGGTCAGGACCGCGAAAGTATCAAGGACGAACCGCTGTTTATTTTTTCGCGCGCTCAAAACGCTTTTCCTCTCCCCTGACGGCTTTCATCAACTCTCTCGTCGACCGGCCGCCCCTCAAAAATCCCTTTGCCTCATCGATCGGGCTTTTAACGGTAATCGGGAAGATGACGATCTCCCCCCCGATGTCCATCAGCTCTAGTTTCGTCCCCGGCCCCATATTGTATCTCTCCCTCAACTCGATCGGGATCACGATCTGCCCCTTTTGCGACAGTTTGGTCGTCATCATAAAATTGCCTCCATTTTTTGGTTTTACTTTTTAAGAAATTGTACTACTTTAAATAGCCGCTGTCAAGCGGCGCGGGAAATTTCGCCGGGGCGGTGAGAAGCCGTGACTAATATTTCATCAAAAATTAATGACTTTCGCGCTTTCTGTCGTCCAGCGAGCCAGATCCAGCATCTTGCCGACAATCACCCCTTCAACCAGCTCTTCTTCTTTCAGCCCCCGGGCATGAATGCACGTGCCGCAAGCCCTCACCTCGCTCCCCAATGCTATCAATTCCGCTAACATCTGCGCCAGATTATAATAGCCGGTCGGCGTTTGCTGTCCGGCTTTGGCTAAACTCACGGCGTCGCCCATCAAGAAAATATTCACTTCCTGCTTGATGGCGATCAAGGCTTTCGCCAGCCTTAATGCGTTCCAAGGCTTTTCAGTCCCATAAGGGGCGTCGTTAATAATGATAGTAATATTTGCCATCTGATCAGCTCCTCCTATGATAACTCAAAACCATTTCCAGAACCACCACTTTTCAAAAATGATCTTTGCCCAGTGCCAGAGCTTTAAAGGAGAAAGCATAGTGACTTTCGGGTCGGGAACACCGTAAAAATCACCGAAAGCCAGGCCGGCCCGGCCGCCGCCAACTTCAAGAAAACATGAGCCGCCGCCGTTAAAGCTGTCAGTTGGTGTTTTGCCGTTGATCTCTTCGGCTATGCGTTTGGCCGCGACCTCCGCCTCAAAATGGGCAAAAACGCCCGCTTTGGGCAGCGCTTTCCCGTTCGAGAGTTTAACGCCGGTGATATCGCCGACCGCAAAAACGCCCGGTGTTTTTGCCGCCAGAGTATTGGCATTGACCGGTAGCCAGCCGGTCTCGCCCAGGAGGCCGGCATCTTTTACGACGTCCGGCGCTTTGTGCGGCGGCACAACCAGGAGCAGGTCAAAATTATGTTTTTCTCCGTTCTCGAAAACGATCTCACTGTTTGTGTCATTGATCGAAGTGATTTTATACTTGGGAAAATACTTTATTCCCTGGGCTTCGATCATTCCCCGGACAGCCGCGCCAATTTTGGGCCCGGCCACCGGCATCGGCTGGTCCTCGACGGTGAACAGCCGCAGGTCAACTTTGTCCCGAATGCCCTTCCGCCTAAAAATATCGTTCAAGATCATCGCCGCCTCGTAAGGCGCGGCCGGGCAGCGAAAAGGAGCGCCCGCCACCACAACAAAAACTTTCCCGCCGGTAAAAGCTTTCAACTTTTCCTTGGCCGCCAATATGCCCGACAGGTCAAAGAGAGACCGTTCCGGGGTCAGGCCCGGCAACGCGGCATAATTGTGCTCGGCGCCCAGGGCGATAACAAGATAATCGTAAGCGAAGCTCTCTCCCCCGGCCAGAACCTTCTTTTCAGCCAGGTCGATCTTTTGGACCGCGGCCTGCCGGAAAATAATGCCTTTGCGGTCCAGCCGGTCCAATCGCTTGACGATCTGGGCCGGCGTCCGGCCGCCATCGAGGACCCAGAGCAGGGACGGATAAAAGAAATGGTCCTGGCTTTGATCGATCAGGATAATTTTGTGTTCGGCGGCCAATTTTTTCCGCAACACATTCGCCGCCACTACCCCACCCATGCCACCACCCAGGATCAAAACGGTCTTCCCCATAATTATTCCCCCTACTTAATAGTTTCCCCTCGCGCCCGGCGGTCTCCGTCAAGGGAAGGCCTCGGCGGGTTTGGCGGCAAACGGCTATTGTTCGTATCTCTCTTTGTAAAACTCGATCTGCTTCTCTATTTCTTCCTTGGAAAAACCCTTCTGCCACTTGTGGAAATCGGAATCCATAAAATCTTTGGCCACGCCCTTCATCAGCTCCTCGGCCTCGGGAATGAACTTGGTGTAAAAATGCTTGGCCACCTCGTACATGCCGTGCCACTGCGTGTAATCGGGCCCCATCATCGCGGCCCCCATGCGGGCGCGGCGACCTTCGTGGTGCCATAATTCATAATAGGTCCACTCGATCTTGTCATCGAATGGCGTCTTGGTGATCTTCCCCGCTTTCAACAACCGGTCCATAATCTCCTTGGCCGGTTTGGCGAACTTATCATTATAATGGTTGACCAGATTATCGTATTGGATATAGAAATTCGAGACCCACTGCGGGCTGTGGCAGTTCTGGCAGACCGATTGCATCTCTTCGCGTTTCTTCTCCCAGTCGGGGATCTTGATGGAGATCGCCGGACGCAGCGTCCAGCTGATGCGCGCGCCGACGTCATGGGTGGAGGGCTGGTCCTTGGTCGCTCCCATGTGGCAGGTGACGCAGTTGGGCGCCGCCGAATAATCTTTCCCCAGGACCCAGGACTTCTTGTCGAGGTTCATCTTCTCAAAATTAGCCATAAAGTTGATGCCGTGCTTTGACTCGCCGTAGATCTCGCGCTGGGGATGGTCGGGCCCCATGTGGCAGCGGCCGCAGGTGTCCGGGGCGCGGGCGACGCGCAGGGAAAATGTGTGGCGGTAGTGGCAGCCGCCGCAGGAGCCCTTACTGCCGTCGGGATTGATCCGGCCCATGCCGCCGTTAGGCCACGTGGCGGGATCAAGTTTGCCCTCTCCCAAAACCTTGACGGTGCTGCCGTGGCACTGTTTGCAGCCGGAGGTCGCGGCCGGCCCCCCTTCGACAATCTCGCCTAAAGTGTTGTCCAGCGAACCAATAAAAGATGCGGCCTCCGCGTGGCGGCTGCTCTGCTGTTCTTTAAATTCTTTTGCATGGCACTTACCACAGTCCTTGGGAGAAACAATGGTGGCAATGGTAAAACCGTTGTGTTCGAACGCGTCGGGCTCGCCTTTTTTGGCCTGGTGGCACTCAAAGCAGCTGACGCCAACTTTTGAATGCCGGCTGTCCTTCCAGTGGTTGATGATCTGCGGCGTAGTTTCCTTATGACAGGCAAGGCAGGCCTGGCTGGCAGGCTTGGCGAGCGAAGCGGAGGCCAAGATGAGCAAAAATAAACCGATCGTCCCGATCTTCATTTTCATTTTTTCCCCGATAAAAAATATTTGAAGAGCCAATCGAGCCGCCCTCGCCTGACCATGAACATCCCTGAAAATTTCATCACGGCCTTTATCTTAACACGGTTTGCAGGCGCATAACAGTGGGTTTGACAGTTCTTGCACTTCGGTTTGGGATCATAAGGACAGGCGTCCAGCCTCTTTTTGGCGTAGTAGAGAAGGTCGGCGCACTCGGCGCAGAGCGAAGGCGTTTTATGGTTCTCCCGGCAATATATTTCAATAAAGCTGGCCAGTGTCGCCGCCTCTTGTTCTTTGTTATCGACTGTTTTAGTCATATTTATATTATAACACAGGCCCTGTCTCGCTGACAAAAAATACCCCTTGACGAAAAACAGAGGCAGGTTATAATATCAATAATCGTTCCGATTATCAAATATATGAAAACCCTACGCAAACACAGCCGCCAGAGAGAAGAACTACTCAAGGTCCTGCGGGGAACAAAAAGCCACCCGACTGCCGGCTGGGTTTTCGCCCGTCTGAAAAACAAATTCCCGCGGCTTAGCCTGGGCACGGTCTACCGCAATCTCAATCTCTTAAGGGATGAAGGCAAGGTCCAGGAGCTGGCCTTTGGCAGCACCTTTGACCGCTTCGACGGCAACCCCCTGCCCCACTACCATTTTATCTGCGAAAAATGCGGCCGGGTTTTCGACATCAACCTGCCGGTAGAAAATACTTTGAACAAAAAAGCCGAAAAAGCCGCGGGCTTTAAAGTCGACCGCCACCGCGTGGAGTTTTTCGGGCGGTGCCGGAACTGTCTTATTAAGGGAGGAGGTGAAAATTAGCCGGCGTGTCCGGAATGCTTCATTTTAATTGTGAGGAGGCGATCCCATGAAAACTTTCGAATGCCAGGTTTGCGGCCATTTAGCTTTTGGCGAAGCCCCGGCCAACTGCCCGATCTGCGGCGCGGCCAGAGAAAAATATAATGAGGTCAAAGACGCGGTTAAAAATCCCGTCGACCCGGCCAATTTGACTGAATCGGAGAACAAGCATATTCCCCAAGTCAATATAAGCGGCAGCAAGGTGGAGGTCAAGGTCGGCGGCATTCCCCATCCGATGCTGCCGGAACACCATATAATGTTCATTGATTATTATGTGAACGGCCGGGGCATCAAGCGCAGCCGTCTCGGCCCCACCCAGTGGCAGTGGCAGGCCGACACCCCGCTGAAAGCGGCGGCCCAGGCAACTGAAGAGCTGAACCTGAAGCCGGGCGATGAATTAAAGGTCCTGGAATACTGCAACCTGCACGGCCGCTGGGTTAAGACGGTCAAGATTTAATTTTAAGGAGGACGCGGAGGTCTTGAGTCGGCTCGCTGGAGTGGGAATGATATGATATAATTGCTGATACTTTATCTGACCAGGGGGGAAAACAACCATGAAATGGATGCTCAACGAAAAAGACCTCGTTAAAGAAACCAACGAAACGCCCAATCTGCTCCGCGGGCTTTTCCCGTACGAAGCAGTCCCCAAGATCGCCTTTGATTACCAGGATGTGCCGCTCAACCCGCCCGACGATATCTGGATCACCTGCACGACTTTCCGCGACGGCCAGCAGGCGCGCCCGCCCTACTCCGTCAAGCAGATCGTCGACCTTTTCACCTTTTTGCACCGCCTGGGCGGCCCCAAAGGGATCATCCGCCAGTCCGAGTTTTTCCTCTACAGCGAAAAAGACCGCGAGGCGGTCAGGAAATGCCAGGAACTCGGCTTCCAGTTCCCCGAGATCACCGGCTGGATCCGCGCCGTCAAGAACGACTTCAAACTGGTCAAGGAGATGGGCTTGAAAGAGACCGGCATCCTGACCTCGGCCTCCGATTACCACATCTTCCTGAAGCTCGGCCTGGACCGCAAGAAAGCCATGGAGAGCTATCTCGATATCGTTAAGGCGGCGCTCGAGATCGGCGTCATACCCCGCTGTCACCTGGAGGATATCACCCGGGCCGATTTCTACGGCTTTATTCTCCCGTTCGTCCAGCAGCTGATGGCGCTCTCCAAAGAAGCCAAGATCCCGATCAAGGTGCGCGCTTGCGACACGATGGGCTACGGCGTGCCTTACGCCGGGGCCGCCCTGCCCCGTTCCGTCGGCAAGCTAATCTACAAGCTGGTCAAGGAGGGCGGCGTGCCGCCGGCCCAGTTAGAGTGGCACGGCCACAACGATTTCCATAAAGTTCTCATCAACGCCTCGACCGCCTGGCTCTACGGCTGTTCAGCCGCTAACGGCACCCTGCTCGGCTTTGGCGAGCGGACCGGCAATCCGCCGATCGAGGGGTTGATCATCGAATACATCGGCCTCATGGGCAAAACGAACGGCATCGACACAGCGGTCATCACCGAGATCGCCGAGTATTTTAAGAACGAGATCGGCCATGTTATCCCGCCGAATTATCCTTTCGTCGGCTCGGAATTCAACACGACCGCCGCCGGCATCCACGCCGACGGCCTGATCAAGAATCCCGAGATCTACAACATTTTTGACACCGGCAAAATCCTGAAACGGCCGATGGGGATCACCATCACCGACAAGTCGGGCGCGGCCGGCATCGCCTTCTGGCTCAACTCCCACTTTGGTCTCACGGGCGAGCAGATGATACCCAAGAACCACCCGGCCGTCTTGAAAATCAATGATTGGGTCGCGTCACAATACTCTGAAAACCGCACCACCACCATCTCGACCGGCGAAATGATCGAGCAGGTCAAGCTCTACTTGCCGGAATATATCGAGTCGGATTTCGCGAAACTGAAGAAGAAGACCGAACTGGAAGCCAAGCACCTGATCGAAGATCTCGTCGCCAAAAAAGAGATCAAGTCGATGGTCCCGGCCCTGCAGGAGCCGGCCCTGGAAGAATTCTTAAAGAAGAACGCCTTTATCCAGTTCATTTACGTGGTCGGCCAAAACGGCCTCAAGGCCACCAAGAATATCGTCCACCCCCAGGATGCTGAGCTGTTCAATAAGCTCTCGCCTGATGAAAATTATTCCGACCGCCCGTGGTTTAAGGGCGCGGTCGAAGCAGGCGGCGCTTTTGTCACCGATTTCTATACTTCCAAACTGACGAACAAACTCTGCATCACGGTCGCCGCTCCCATCAAAGGCAAGGGGGGCAAAATAATGGGGATCCTGGGCGCCGATATTAAATTCGAAGACATCGCTAAACTATAGATAATGGCTGAACCAGAAAATAACGCCAAATACGATATTGAGGTCAATCGCAAGTTCTGCAAAAATTGCCGCATCTGCATCCAGTTTTGCCCGACCGGCGTTTATACCGAGGATGATCTGGGCGGCCCCATCATCAAGTTCCCCGAAAAATGCAACAACTGCCGGCTCTGCGTCATCCGCTGCCCGGAATTCGCGATCAAGGTTGAACCAAAGAAATGATCTTCCCTTTTCCCGGTAAGCCTAAAGAAGTGAAATTCATCCTGGGCAACGAGGCTTGCGTCGAGGCGGCGATCGCGGCCGGCTGCCGCTTTTTCGCCGGCTATCCGATCACGCCGTCGACGGAGATCGCCGAGGGGATGGCCAAAGCCCTGCCCAGGATCGGCGGCACTTTTATCCAGATGGAGGACGAGATCGCCAGCCTGGGCGCGGTAATCGGCGCCTCGATCTGCGGACTCAAAGCGCTGACGGCGACCTCCGGCCCGGGTTTTTCTCTCAAACAGGAGCACATCGGCTACGCGGCGCTGACGGAGATCCCCTGCGTCATTGTCAACGTCATGCGCGGCGGCCCCTCGACCGGCCTGCCCACCCTGCCGGCCCAGGGCGACGTGATGCAGGCGCGCTGGGGGACGCACGGCGACCACCCGGCCATCGTCCTCTCGCCTTCCTCCGTCAAAGAGTATTACGAGTTGACGATCAAGGCCTTCAATCTCTCCGAAAAATTCAGGACGCCGGTCATACTACTGCCCGATGAAGTCATTGCCCACACGCGTGAAAAGTTAGAGATCCCTGAAAACATCAAGATCGTTGACCGCAAAAAACCGCCGGCCAATGTCGACAAGAAAAACTACAGGCCTTACGCCGTTTCGCGCGACGACGAAGTCCCGGTCATTCCAAACTTCGGCGAAGGTTTTCGCTTCAATATCACCGGCCTGATCCACGACGACAGCGGGTTTCCTTCCAACGCGCCGGAGATCACCCAATCAACCCTCATGCGCCTGCATAAAAAAATCGCAGCCGGTTACGGCGAGATCAAAGGGATCGAGGTTGATCTGCCGCGCGGCGCTGAAGTGGCCGTCCTCTCTTACGGCGCCTCATTCCGCTCGGCCGCCCAGGCGGCCAAAGACGCGCAGGTCGGCCTGGTCAAACTGACAACGCTTTTCCCCTTTCCCGACAAGGAAGTCAAGGAACTGGCGCAAAAAGTTAAAACTATTATTGTCGTGGAAATGAATCTCGGCCAATTGATCGGCGAGGTCGAGCGGGCCGCCGGCGGACTGGCCAAGATCGCCGGCGTCAATATCGCCAATGGGCTGCTGATCACGCCCGATGTCATCAGAGAAAAAATCAGAGCATGCCAGAAGAAGACATAAGCAAATATCTGCGCCTCGATAAACTGCCGCACATCTGGTGCCCGGGCTGCGGCAACGGCATCGTTTTGCATGCCGTCCTGCGCGCCATCGGCAAACTCCAGCTCGACCAGGATAAAGTCGCGGTCGTCTCAGGCATCGGCTGTTCTTCGCGCTCAGCCGGCTATGTCGATTTCAACACCCTGCACACGACCCACGGCCGCGCCATCGCTTTCGCCACCGGCATCAAGCTGGCCCGGCCCGATATGACGGTCATCGTCTTGACCGGCGACGGCGACTGCGCCGCCATCGGCGGCAACCACCTGATCCACGCCGCCCGCCGGAACATCGATCTCACCGTCGTTGTCTTCAACAATTCGATCTACGGCATGACCGGCGGCCAGTCTTCGCCGACCACCCAGCCCGACGACATCGCCGCCACCGCTCCTTACGGCAATCTCGAAAACGCTTTTGACCTCTGCGAGCTGGCGAGAGCGTCGGGCGCCTCTTACGCGGCCAGGTCGACAACTTTCCACGCAACACAGCTTCCCCTGCTGGTCGAGAAAGGGATACAGAACAAAGGGTTTTCCTTCCTCGATGTCATCACCGCCTGCCCCGTTTACTTCGGCCGGATGAACAAGATGCCCGAGGCGGTCGACATGCTCAAATATCAGCGCGATAACGCCCGCAACATCAAGCAGTGGAGCACGATGACCGACGAGGAAAAGGGGGGCAAATTCGTCATCGGCGAACTGCACAACAAACCGGCGCCGGAATACACGGACCTTTACGCCGCGCTTCGGGCAAGGCTTAAAGAAAATAAATGAGCAGGTTTGAGATTTGCTTCTCGGGCAGCGGCGGACAGGGCCTGATCACGGCGGGCAAGATCTTTGGCGAAGCCGTCGCCCTCCATACGAACAAGCACGTCGTGCAGACGCAGTCGTACGGGCCGGAATCGCGCGGCGGCGCCAGCCGCTCGGAAGTGGTGATCAGCGATGAGCCGATCTATTATCCAAAGATCACCCGGCTCGACCTCCTGCTCGCTCTCACCCAGGAATCGGTCAAAAAATATCTCTCCAACCTGAAAGAAGGCGGCATACTGATTATTGATCCTTTCGGCGTCAAGGCAGTCCCGTCGGGGAACTTCAAGACCTACTCGATCCCGGTCACGCTGACCTCGAAGCACGAGTTGGGCCGGGCCATCTTCGGCAATATTCTGGCGCTGGGCGCCATCGCCGCGATCACAAAAATTATCTCAATTGAAGCTCTGGAGAGTTCGGTCCTCCCGAACGTGCCGGAGAGGTTCCGCGAAGACAACAGAAAAGCGCTGGCGCTCGGCTTTAAGTTAGGCGCCGAGGCGGCCAAATGAAACTCTACGAATACCAGGCCAAAGAACTGCTGGCCAAAGCCGGCGTCCCGACGCCAAAAGGTGAAGTGGCAGAAACGGCTGAAAAGGCAGAAAAGTTTGCGGCGCAGGTCGGCCTGCCGCTCGCCATCAAAGCCCAGGTCCTGGTCGGCGGCCGCGGCAAAGCCGGCGGAATCAAGATCGCCAGGACCGCTGAGGAAGTCAAAACGTTCTCCGGTCAAATTCTCAACATGAAGATCAAGGGATTGCCGGTCGCTTCAGTTCTCGTCGAAAAAGGGCTGGAGATTGCCAAAGAATATTATCTTGGCATCACGCTCGATCGGACGAGCAAAAGCAATGTCCTCATCTTTTCAGCCATGGGCGGGATCGATATTGAGGCAGTCGCGCTGCATGACCCGGCAGAAATTTTTCGGACAGCCCTCACCCGTTTGCCCATAACCTTCCCCCCTCTCTCTCTGGGAGAGGGTAAAAAAATAGAGGCGATCGCCGAAAAGCTCTACGAGCTTTATCTCAAGACCGACGCCACGCTGGCCGAGATCAACCCGCTGGTTAAAACTAAGGACGGGAATTTTGTCGCCGCGGATGCCAAGATCGTGATTGACGACAACGCCCTCTTCCGCCACCCGGAGTTCCACGCCATGGCGGAAGAAGCCGAAGAGGATCCGCTCGAGGCCGAAGCGCACCGCAGGAAGATTGCCTACGTGCGCCTGCCCGGCTCGATCGGCATTCTCGGCAACGGCGCGGGGCTCGTCATGACGACCATGGACGAGGTTAAAAGGGCGGGCGGTGAGCCGGCCTGTTTTCTTGATCTCGGCGGCGGCTCCAAGGCCGAGACGGTGGCCAACTGTCTGGAACTTTTGACCAAGGATCAAAATATTAAGGGGATATTCTTTAACATCTTCGGCGGGATCACCCGCTGTGACGAAGTGGTCAACGGCATCATCGCCGCCCACGACAAAGTCGGCGTCAAGGTCCCGATGGTGATCCGGCTGACCGGCACCCGCGAGGAAGAAGGCAAAAAACTGCTCGCGCGGACGACTTTTCTCACATATGCCGCTTCGATGACCGAGGGTGCCAGGAAAATCGTGGAGTTAGCCAGATGAGTGTTTTAGTCGGCAAAGATACGCGCGTCATTGTCCAGGGAATAACCGGCCGGGAGGGCCTCTTCCACGCCCAGCAGATGATCAAGTTTGGAACCCAGGTCGTGGCGGGCGTCACTCCGGGCAAGGGGGGTCAGAAAGCCCTGGGAGTTAACGTTTATAACAAAGTTGCCGAGGCCAAAAAGGAAACCAACGCCAACGCCTCAATTATCTTCGTCCCCGCCCCTTTTGCGAAATCAGCCATTATTGAGGCGGTCGAGGCCGGCCTTAAGTTCATCGTCACGATCACAGAGGGGATCCCTTTCAGAGACATGATCGAAGTGATCCCGTTGCTTAAAGAAGCCGGCGCGCGCATGATCGGCCCCAACTGTCCCGGCATCACGACCCCGTTTTCCGCCAAGTTAGGCGTCATGCCCGGCCATATTTTTAAAGCAGGCCCCGTCGGCATAATTTCCCGCTCGGGGACGCTGACTTACGAGATCATCGCCGGGCTGGTCAAGATCGGGATCGGCCAGACGACCTGCATCGGTATCGGCGGCGACCCCATTCTTGGCTCAACCTTTGTCGAACTTCTCCCCGATTTTAATGCCGACCCTCTGACTAAAGCAGTCGTGATGATCGGCGAGATCGGCGGCTCCGACGAGGAAGCGGCCGCCGAATATATCGCTACCCAAATGAAAAAACCTGTGATAGCATTTATTTCCGGCCGCACGGCTCCGCCCGGCAAGAGAATGGGCCACGCGGGCGCCATCATTTCCGGAGGCAGGGGGACGGCGGAGTCAAAAGTTAAAGCGCTCACCGCGGCCAAAGCGCCGATCGCCGAAACAACCGCCGAGATACCGGCCATGGTCAAGGCGGTGTTATAATTGAATTCCCCACACTTAAGTGTGGGGAATCAAGGGGGTAATTATGCTAAAAGATATCAAAATCGTTGACACGACACTGCGTGACGGGGAACAGACCGCCGGCGTGGTCTTCTCAAACGAGGAGAAGTTAAAGATCGCCAGACTGCTCTCCGAAGCCGGCGTTTTTCAACTCGAGGTCGGCGTCCCCGCCATGGGCGGCGCCGAAAAAGAAGCGATCAAGTCGATGGTCAAGGCCGGCCTTAAAAGCTCCCTCATGGGCTGGAACCGCGCCATGACATCAGATATCGATGCTTCGATCGAATGCGGGCTCGACGCGGTCGCCATTTCCATCTCGATCTCCGACGTCCACATCAAAGAAAAATTAAACAAAACCCGCGACTGGGTGCTTGAGACCGTGACCCAGGCCATCAATTACGCCAAGAGCCACGGCCTTTATGTTTCGGCCAACGCCGAGGACGCTTCCCGCGCCGACCCCGCCTTTATCCTCCAGTTCATGGAAACCACGCGCGAAGCCGGCGCCGACCGCTTCCGCTACTGCGACACGACCGGCTCGCTCGATCCTCTGCGCGCCTACGAGGAAATAAAAGGCCTGATCCAGAAGACCGGCCTGCCGATCGAAATTCACACGCACAACGACTTTGGCATGGCGACGGGAGTCACCCTGGCGGCGCTTGAAGCGGGCGCCAATTTCGCCAGCGTCACGGTCAATGGTCTGGGCGAGCGCGCCGGCAACGCCGCCCTCGAAGAAGTCGTCATGGCGCTCAAATATCTAAAGCACATAGAGACCGGCTTTGACGTCTCAAAAATAAAAGAGATCTGCGAATATGTGGCCAAAGCTTCGGGCCGCGAGATTCCGGTCAACCAGCCGATCGTCGGCCGGAACCTCTTTATGCACGAAGCCGGCATCATCGCTAACGCCATCCTGAAACAGCCAAGCACTTACGATATCTTTTCCCCGTCGGTCGTCGGCGGCATCCGCCAGCTTCTTATTGGCAAACACTCCGGCCGCTCGTCTATTATCTCGAAATTCGACGAGTACGGCATTGTCCTTGACGAAGATACGGCCGGGAAGATCCTGGAAAAAGTCCGGGAAAAAGCGGTTGAAGTTAAACGTCCGCTTTTTGATAAAGAATTGATGCAAATTTACTACGAGATCGTGGGATACCCGAAGAATAAGTAAATTTCGTCAGTAAACAACAGTAGCAAAGCCCATTTGTCAATTCCTCCACAGATTGCTATAATACCTGCAATGAAGTTCGGAAAACTCAAAGAAGAATCAGTAATTGCCTATCAATCCGGCGTCGGCATGTGGGCGTTCTTGTTGCACCGAATCACAGGATTGGCCCTGATCTTCTACCTCCTGATGCACATCTTTGTCATCTCCCGCGCCTTAAATGGCGCGCAGACCTTCGATAAGCTCTTAGCGGTCCTGACCTCAAAACCCTTTATTCTCGCCGATCTGGCGCTCTTGGCCGCTATTCTTTTTCATGGCCTGAATGGCATAAGGATCATTTTATTCGACACCGGCGTCGGTATCCGCCAGCAGAAAGCGATATTCTGGTTCATGATGGCGCCGGCGGTCATTATTTGGTTCGTGACGGCATATATTACAATTCCGTATCTTTTTTGATGGATATCAGAATATCAGGGGATCAGGGAGTGGATATCAGAATATCAGGGGATCAGGAAGTGGGCATCGGGGGATCAGGTGTCAGGTTGCGCAAAAACCTGATCTTCTGTTATTCTGATCTCCTTCATCCTGATATTCTGATTTCCTGATATTCGTAAAAGAAAAAATATGAAATACAATAAATCATCTCTACTCTGGTTATTACAAAGAATAAGCGCTGTCTTGATCTTTTCTGCCCTCGGCGCGCACATCTGGAAAGTCCACTACGTTGAGCTTGGACAACCGATACTCTACGCGGGCGTTGCCCTGCGGCTCAAGGATGTTATGACCCTTGCCCTCGATTCCTCCATCCTCTTCCTTGGCCTTTTCCATGGCTTAAACGGTGTCCGTATGGTCGCCCTCGATTACGACTTTCTCAAAAAACATGACCGGCTTATCTCGTGGCTCTTGGTGATAGTCGGCGCCGCATTCTTTATCTTAGGAGTAAGGGGCTTATGGGCATTTCTTATAAACATCAAATAATTGTCGTCGGCGCCGGGCTCGCCGGCCTGCGCGCGGCGCTCGAGGCCAAAGCGGCCGGGCTTGACGTGGCGGTGATCTCAAGAGTCCAACCGGTCCGCTCCCACTCTATTGCCGCCCAAGGGGGGATCAACGCCGCTTTAGGCAACGCCGAGGGCGGGCGCGACGATAACTGGGAAAAGCACACCTTTGATACCGTCAAGGGCTCTGACTACCTGGCCGACCAGGACGCGGTCGAGATCATGACAAAAGAGGCGCCCGGCATTGTTTATGAAATGGAGCACTGGGGCTGTCCATTTTCCCGGACGGCGGAAGGTCTGATCGCCCAGCGGCCGTTCGGCGGCGCCGAGTTTCCCCGCACCTGCTACGCCTCTGATATTACCGGCCATGCCCTCCTCCATACCATGTACGAGCGCTCGGTTAAAGAAGAAATTAAAGTTTACGAAGAATACCTTCTCCTCTCTATAGTCAAAAACGCCGACTCCTGCGCCGGCGTCATCGCATTGAATATCAAGAACGGAGAAATCGAAGCGTTCGAGGCGGACGCTGTCATTATGGCGACCGGCGGCTGCGGCCGGATCTATAACAAATCAACTAACGCCCTGATAAATACCGGGTCCGGCATGGCCGCCGTCTATCTGACAGCAGGCGTGCCGTTAAAAGACCTTGAGTTCGTCCAGTTCCACCCCACTTCTCTCTACGGCACAAACATTCTTATAACAGAAGGGGCGCGCGGCGAAGGCGGCTACTTATACAACTGCAAGGGCGAGAGGTTTGTTAAGGAGTTAGCCCCCCGCGACATCGTCGCCCGCTCGATCCAGACCGAGATAAACGAGGGGCGCGGCTATGATAACGCCTACGTCCTGCTCGATCTGCGCCACCTCGGCAAGAAAAAGATCATTGAGCGCCTGCCGGGCATCCGCGACATCTGCATCCACTTCGCCGGGATTGATCCCATAGACGCGCCTATCCCGATCCAGCCGGGCCAGCACTACTCGATGGGCGGCATCGATACCGACGCGAAAGGAGCGACGAGCCGGCCGGGGCTCTACGCCGCCGGCGAGTGCGCCTGCGTCTCTGTCCACGGCGGCAACCGCCTGGGCGGCAATTCCCTGCTCGACACCATCGTCTTTGGCAAGCTCTCCGGCCGCTTCGCGTCGGAATATGTCAAAACAAAGAAGAAAAGCGGACAGGGACAAGCCCTGTCCCTACATCTGCAAGAGATCAAAAGTAAGATCCACCGCCTTGAAAACTCGACCGGCAAGGAAAAGCCGACCGACGTCAGAAACCAGTTAAAAGAGACGCTGACCGAAAACGCCGGCATTTTCCGGGAAAAGAGCAAACTGCAGAAGGGGCTGGCTAAGGTCAAAGAGCTTAAAGAACGCTACAAGAATATTCATATCCAGAACAAGAACAAAAAGTTCAATCTCGACCTCGTCAGGAACCTGGAGCTCGAGGGCAAGCTGGAGCTGGCCGAGGTGATCGTCGCCGGCGCCCTCAACCGCGAGGAGAGCCGCGGCTCCCATTTTAGGACCGACTTCCCCGAGCGCAACGATGAGAAGTGGCTCAAGCACACGATCGCGAGTTTCGTTAACGGCACGGTCAAGATCGGCTACAAGCCGGTCACGATCACGCAATTTAAACCCCAAGCGAGGACATATTGATGGTAACGTTTAAGATCGCCCGCTTCGATTCGGATAAAGATAAAGAACCACGCTTCCAAACCTATGAGGTCCCCGATGAGAAAGAGATGTCGGTCCTCGAGGCCCTCTTTTATATCGTCGAGAACCTCGACGGCTCGCTCGCTTTCCGCTATTCATGTAGAGGCGCTGTCTGCGGCTCGTGCGCCATGCGCATCAACGGCCAGAACCGCCTCGCCTGCCAGACGCTGATCAAAAAACTCGGCTCAACCACGATCACGATCTCGCCGCTCCCCCACTTGCCGGTCCAAAAAGACCTCATGGTCGACATGGAGAGCTTTTTTGCCAAATACGAGAAGATTAAGCCCTACCTGATCAACAATGATCCGATACCGGACAAAGAATTCAAGCAATCGTTCAAAGAGCGGGCCGAAATTGACGAAATGATCAACTGTATCCTCTGCGGCAACTGTTATTCTGCCTGCACCATGGCCGCCACCAACTCCGATTACCTGGGCCCGGCTGCTTTGACCAAGGCCTACCGCTTTTACGCCGACTCGCGCGATACCGCGAAAGCGGAGCGCTTAAGGATCATCGACGGCGAAGACGGCGCCTTCCGCTGCCACACCCTCTTTAATTGCGCTGAGGTCTGCCCAAAGAATATCGTGCCGACCTATTCGATCCAGAAGTTAAAAGGAGCCGCCTGCTTTAAATGAGCGACCAGAAAAATAAAGTTTTTATCGCCGCCACGCGCCAGAATGACGGCAAAACCATCGTCTCGCTCGGCCTCTACGCCGCCCTGCGCAAGCGGATCAAGAAAATCGGCTATATCAAACCGGTCGGCCAGCACTATCTGGTGGTCGACGGTAAAAAGATCGACAAGGACGCCGTCCTCATCAACTCAGTCTATCACCCGGCCGGCCAGCTCCAGGACATGAGTCCCATCGCCGTGCCGCACGGCTTTACCGAGAACTACATCAAGCACGGCAAAAAAGAGGTCCTCTCACGCCGGATAAAAAAGTCGTTCCGTGACATCCAGAAAGTGAACGATTTTGTCCTGATCGAAGGGACCGGCCACGCGGGGGTCGGCTCGGTCTTTGACCTGAGCAACTCGGATGTGGCGTCGCTCCTGCGCGCGAAGGTCATCATCGTCTCGATCGGCGGCGTCGGCAAGCCGATTGACGAGATCATGCTCAACAAGGCGATGTTTGACGCGAAGGGTGTCGAGGTCTTAGGTGTTATCATCAACAAAGTCCACGAGAGCAAGATAAAAAAGATCAGCCGGCTGGTCAAAGCCGGCCTCGCGCGCAAGAAGATCGAGCTCCTCGGCGTTATCCCCTACCGCGAAGTCCTCTCCTCGCCCACCATGGAACAGCTCCTCGAAGACCTCGAAGGAAAACTGCTCGGCGGCAAAGACGCCCTCAACAACTCGATCCACCGGATGATCATCGGCGCCATGCCGCCGCACGAGGCGCTCGGCTATTTCGGCAAAGGGACGCTCCTCATTACCCCGGGCAGCCGCGAAGACCTGATACTGGCGGCGATCAGCGGCAGCTTGGGCGAACATGTCGAGACCTACGGGGTCTCGGGGATAATCCTGACCGGCAAGATCACGCCGCACCGCCATGTTCTGAGGCTCATCAGCGGCTATAACATCCCGATCATCCAGGTCAAGGCCGACACTTTCTCGGTCGCCTCATATATTCACGACCTGATCGTCAAGATCAGGCCGACCGACACGGATAAAATACGGGCGACGGAAGAGTTGGTGGAAAAATACGTGGCTATCGACCGGGTCATGAAGCTGATCTAACGGCTACATTATCGGCAGGGTAAAAGTCAACTTCGCTCCCCGCCCCAGCCCCGCCGACTCCGCCCAGATCTTGCCGCCGTGGGCTTCGATGATCTCCCGGGCAATAGTCAGGCCCAGCCCGAGCCCGCCGGCATTTTTGACGTAGGGGTTATCCGCCTGATAAAACTTCTCGAAGACCTTTTCGAGGTCCGCCGCCGCGATGCCGATGCCGTTATCGCTGACCTCGACCCGCAGGCGGCTGTCTTCCTGTTGGGCCCGGACAAGGATCCAGCCGCCGGCCGGCGCGAATTTGACGGCATTGCCGATGAGATTTGTCAGCGCTCGCTCAAGCTTCGCCTCGTCGCCCTCTAACGGCAGGGGCGTCTCGGGCCGGTCGAGCTTCAGTTTAACTTCTCTGACGGCGGCTTCTTCCTCCAGGTCGCCGGCAACTTTTGAGATCACGTTATTCATGTTCAGGAGTTCCTTATTGAGCGTCAGGCCTTGCCCCCGTTCGAGGCGCAGGACATCGAAAATACCGCTTATCATCTCGGCCACGTGTCCGCACAGTTTTTTTATGTTCGGGAGATGGTCCGCCGCCGGCGCGCCTTCGGCCAGCGCCGTGATGTGCTGTTTGACGACGGCCAGCGGGCTTTGCATTTCCCGTGAAAACATGGAGAGAAATTCGGTTTTCACCCGGTTGGCCCGCTCGAGCGCTGCCCCCGCCTGCCGCAAATCTGCCTCGCGGTTTTTCAGATCATCGAAGGATGCCTTGACGTTTTGCGCCATGGCATTGAAGGCCTGCCCCAGATTTTCGATCTCATCGCCGGTGCGGATGTCGGCCCGGGCGGCCAGATCGCCGTCTCGCATCTTTTGGGCGGCGGCCTCTAATTTCCCGATCGGCCCGGAAATCCGGCCGGCCGCCCAGACGGCAAAAAGATATGACAGGAGAAACGAAACGGCAGTGGAAAACAGAAAAATTAAGTTGACCAATCGGCCGAAGTTTTCAAAGTCCTGCCGGACCCGGCCGAGCCTGGCTTTTAGGGGGGCGTCAATTTTCTCTTCCATCCACTCATTGAGACGATGGGCTTGCGCGTCGATCTCCCGCATTAATTTCATCCCCAGAGGGTTGCCGACTGGCTTTGTCAGGGCAAAGATCCGCCTTGATTTCCCGACGATTATCTGCCGCAGGCCTGTCTGCAGTTCCCGCCCCAGCCCCGATTCCAGGTCAGTTATTATTTTATTGCCTAACAGTTGATCGGCGGCCCGGTTGGTTTTCACCAGCGCTTTCTCGAATTCTGTTTTGTAGCCGGGATCGGCCGTGGAAATATAATCGTTGGCGGGCATGATGAGGTCAAAGACGATAAGCGCGCGCAGGTGTTCCGAAGCCGCGTAAGCGACCTGGAGATCAGATACGGTTGCCAGGTTCCTTTTCGAAGTTAGAAATATCCCATAGCCCCGGACATAATCCATGGCCAGGATCAGGATAGACAAAGCGACAAA
>Ga0155352_115_pt1 | contig 24302 bp, 27 predicted proteins | sample RifCSPhighO2_02_FD_106320 | JGI IMG/M metagenome (GOLD analysis project Ga0155352, IMG submission 106320) | candidate division WOR-1 bacterium RIFCSPHIGHO2_02_FULL_53_26 | reverse complement strand
CTTTCCATCTTATTTTGGCCTAGAAAGTGGTCCAGTTTTCCCCGAGCATTATAGCCTGGGAATCGATTTGTTTCGGCGTTTTACCGATCAAAGCCACGGGATCCAGCAAATTTCCCTCCAGAGTGCGGATCTCTACAAGAATTCCCGAAGCTAACAAAAGCGGGAGATTTTTCAATACTTCCCCCGCTCTCAGCTGTCTTCCTGACGGGAATTTTGCGGAAACTGCCAGCGGCATCCCTTTAAACGCCTGATTCCTTGATAACTGTTCCCTCACCGTTAACCTTCTTGCTATTTCAATCGCCATTTCTATCATTCCTCCCGTTTACTAAGACTCGAATTCTTGGTACAATAGTTTATCGGCAGGGGCTCTTGGAAATTTCGGGGGATTTTGAGAAAACCAGAAATTATGGATATCAAAGATATTTATGGTGATTGCGGCTATTGCGGCGGCGAGGTTGAGGAACAGAAAATAAGGGTGGATTTCTGGTGGGAACGCAAGCTTTACCTGATTGAGGATGTGCCGGCTGGGATTTGTAAACAATGCGGGGAAAAATACTTTACCGCTAAAGTTTCAAAGGGCATGGACGAGTTGATTAAATCCCAGGCGGTTGAAAGAACGCTGCAGGTCCCGGTCAAGAGATTTAAGGAAGCTTTTGCGGTTTAAATCGTGAGCCGGCTAAAATATCTTTCTTGATCTGGGCCTTCAACTCGGAGGTATCGGCGAACTGCCTGTCGCCGCGCAGGCGGGCGAAGAGGTCGAGCTGGATGGTCCGGCCGCGGATGTTCCGGTCAAAATTCAGGATATGCGCCTCGATCGCCGTCTTGCCGGCGCCGAAAGTCGGCCGGGAGCCGATATAGACGACGCACTTTTTGCCGTCGGCAAAACCGGCATAGATCCCCTGCGCCGGGATCAGCTTGCGGGGATCGACCTTCAGGTTGGCCGTCGGGTAGCCGAGAATTTTGCCGCGTCCCACCCCTTTCACCACTTTGCCGGTCAGGCGATAAGGATGCCCTAACATCTTGAGAGCGGTTGAAAAATCGCCGTCGCTCAGAAGCGCCCTGATCGCCGACGATTTAACAATCCGGCGCCCAACTTTTACCGGCGGCATGACGGTGACGGCAAAGCCGTATTTTCCCCCCAGCTTTTTTAATTCAGCCGGACTCCCTGTCCGGCCACGCCCAAAAGTATAGTCATAACCGACAAAGACATGTCTCACGCCAAGCCGCCTGACCAGATAACGACTGACATACTCCTGGGAGGAGAGTTTCTGAAGCTGCCGGGTAAATATGCTGACAACCACCGCGTCGGCGCCGAGCCGGGCAAATATTTCCTCCCGTTCCTGCAAAGTCGTCAAAAGCCGCAGGCCGCGCCCGGGGGCGACTATTTCCTGGGGATGCGGATCAAATGTGATGACGGCCGCATGCGAGCGCAGGCGCCGCGCGTGGCGGACGGCGGCCTCGATGACCCTTTTATGGCCGACATGGACCCCATCAAAAGTCCCCAGCGCCACGACCGGCCGGCGCAGCTTGCCTTTTTCCGGATGGCGGATAATCTTCATTGGCCGAACATGCTTTTGACCAGCAAGGTGGCCGACCTGATATATTCCGCCGAAGGGAGGAAGAGGAACTGAGCAAGTATTAGCGTTCCAACAATCCGCCCGATTATAATGTAGAAGACCATGGCCCGCACATCGGACTCTTTTCGCCTGCCCCGGATCGCCTGGTCAGTGATGAAGGCGCAGGTGGGATCGACCAGCGTCACCAGGAGAATCGTGGCGATGCCGTTAACGATGGCCGAAAGCTGTGAGGCAGTGATCCGGAATTCCGGAACAAGCGCTCCTGCATAGAGAGAGGAAAGGACGCCGATCGTGTAAATCGAAACGACGACCAGATTGATCCAGAGGAAGGTTTGCGGCATCCCCTTAAACGATAGGTTCATTAATGATTCCCGACTGGGCAGGCGCAAGCGCCGAAAGATACCCCTGGCGTTTCTCGGCAAAAATGCGGCCGCGATCAAGCGGGGGACCGAGCCGCCCCGCTCGAACCGCTCGATCGCCTTGGTGAAGATCGCCACAAAAAAAGGCGTAAAAATGGCGCCGAAACAATTGCCGATAAAAGCAGAAAAAATGACCAGCCGGAAACTGCCGACCAAAGAGTCGGTATTGCCGCTCAAGATCGCGTGGTCGACCATCCCGCCCAAAAATGGCGCCTGGAGCATATTCGAGGTCCTGGTGATAAGCAGTGTAGCGTTGACGAATGAGAGCGATGTCGCGATCTGTTTTGTGCGCACGCCGGCCAGCCGCAGGGAAGTAGCGGCGGTTTCCGTAAAATGGATGATGCCGGTCAAAATACAGACGAAAATAATCGGGTTCATGAGATATAATTATATCATATGGAGAACGAGCTCGCGGAGCTGAAAGTGGCCGGGCTTTACCGGACGCTGAAGACGATCGAAAAGACTGATGGCCGTTTTGTCTGGATCAACGGCCAGCGGCTGATAAATTTCTGCTCCAATAACTATCTCGGCCTGGCCAACCATCCGAAAGTGATTGAAACGGCAAAATCCGCCTGCGAAGAATTCGGCGCCGGGGCCGGCGCTTCGCGGCTAGTTTCCGGGAATTTGATTCTCCACGAAAAACTTGAAGCAAAGCTCGCCGCCTTCAAGGGGCGTGAAGCCGCCCTTGTTTTCCCCACCGGCTTCATGGCTAATCTCGGCATTATCAGTTCACTGACCGATGAAAATGATACGATCATTATTGACCGGCTGAACCACGCCAGCATCATTGACGCCTGCCGCCTCTCAAAAGCCAAATTACAGGTTTATCCGCACAAAGACATGGTCGCGCTGGAAAAGATCCTCAAACGGTCGGGGAAATTCAAAAAACGGTTGATCGTCACCGATTCTGTCTTCAGCCTGGACGGTGATCTCGCCCCCCTGCCGCAAATAGTCGAGTTGGCGAAGAAATATGATTCGCTCACGATGATCGACGAAGCGCATGCCACCGGAGTATTGGGGGTAAGGGGTCTGGGGTTAGAGGAGCACTATGGCTTGCCTGGAAAAGTCGATATTATTATGGGGACGCTCTCCAAAGCCCTTGGCAGTCTGGGCGGTTTTGTCGCCGGCAGTCAGACATTGATCGATTATATAAAGAATAAAGCCAGAAGTTTTATTTACACGACGGCTCTGCCGCCCTCCGCCTGCGCGGCGGCCATTGCCTCCCTGGAGATTATAGAGGATGAGCCGGAGCATCTCAGGCGCCTGCGGGAAAACATCAAAACCCTCACCCCTGCCTGCCGGCAGGCAGGCGCTCGGCGCTCAACCATCCCCCCTCTCCCAGAGGGAGAGGGGAAAACCCCAATCATGCCAATCATTATCGGTCCGGCTGAAAAGACCTTGGAAATTTCTGAAAAACTCTTCGAGCGAGGAATATTCCTTTCCGCTATCCGTCCGCCGACGGTCCCCAAAGGCGCAAGCCGTTTAAGATTGACAATTAACTCACTGCACACAAAGGAGGACCTCAAATGTCTGGCGTCTTCATTACAGGCACTGATACCGGCGTAGGCAAAACGTTCGTCACGTTGCATCTCGCGGAAAAATTTCGTCGCGACGGCATGGACGTCGGCGTCATGAAGCCGATCTCGACCGGGCCGGACAAGGATAATGACGCGGTTTATTTAAAGAAGAAGTTAAAGCTGGACGATCCGCTCGAACTGATAAACCCAATCCGGCTCAAACATCCGCTTGCACCCTACCCGGCAGCAATAATTCAAAATGAAAAATTAAAAATTAAAAAGATTTTTAGTGCTTACAAAGAACTCTCAAAGAGGCATCAAATAGTCATCGTGGAGGGGATAGGCGGCGTAGCTGTGCCGATCACCAAAACCTACTGCGTCGCTGACCTGATCCATGACATGGATCTCCCCGCGGTCGTGGTGGCCAGGGCCGGCCTTGGCACGATCAACCACACCCTGCTCACCATCGGCGCCCTGATCGACAGCCAGGTCGAGGTCATAGGGATCATTATGAACGGCTTCACCGGGAAAGATCTTTCGGAAAAGACGAACGCGAAAGTAATAGAAGAATTAAGCGGGGTTCCTGTCTTAGAGAAGCTTAAGTGGGCTAAGCCCTCAAGCTGAACTCGCACCCGCAGTACTTCTGACGGTAGATCCCATGTTGTTTGGAAAGCGCAACGCCGTGTCTGTGCGCCTCGTGCGCGTCAATAGGCATTACGACAAAGTTCAAGCCCGCTGATTCGGCCAACTTCGTTCCGTACTCATTGATAAAACTCGTGTCCTTGAACCGGCTGACGCTCAACGTCGCGACAAAAGAATCAAAGCCCTCCTGCTTGGCCAGGCGGGCTGTCTCGTCCAGCCGGTATTGGTAACAGGCCTCGCAGCGCTTGCCGTTTTCCTGATAAGTTTCGGGCGGCATGGGAACATTGGCCCTGACAAAATCAAGCCAGGCCTCGTGGTCATAGGCGCCCTCGAAGAGCTTAACCTCATAGATCACGGCGATCTTTCTGGTCGCCTCAAGGCGGCGGTCGTATTCCTCGTGCGGGTGAATGTTCGACCCGGAAAACAAAAAAGCAACCTCGTCTTTCTGCGCCGAATTTATCAAGTGGTCGATCAGAGGCAAGGCGCAGGGGGCGCAGCAGACATTGAGAAGCAAATTCCGGCCCATGTGGATATAATAAAGAAAAAGTGAAATTTTGTCAAAAACCTGCCGATAAATATATAGAAAGCCATACCTTTCACCGAGATTGTCGAACTCAAACCCCCGAGCCTGTTCGGGGGTTTCTGTTTATCTAATCAGCTTTGCGCTTGCCTGCAGGGCCCTCTCGACCACCTCATCCATATTATAGTAGCGGTATTCGGCCAGGCGCCCGATAAAAATCACATCTTTCAGCTTATCCGCCTCATTTTTATATTTCAAATACAGTTTTGAATTCTCCTTTTTCGGGATCGGATAACAGGGCGAATTTTGGCCATGAATGTATCCTGTTGGATATTCATGTAGGATCGTAGTCCTTGGATTCTGCTGGCCCGTCAGATGCTTGAATTCGGTGATCCGCGTAAATAGCTCATTCCCCGGATAATTTATGACGGCCGATCCCTGATACCATTCCCGGTCCAGAGGACTGAACTCGAACCTCAAAGAACGATAAGGCAGCCGGCCGTACTTGTAATTAAAATATTCGTCGATCGGCCCGGTAAAGACAAGCTTTTTATAAGCAAGCCGGCTCAACATTGCTTTATAATCCTGGTTAAGAACAACTTCAATATTTTGATGGGCAAGCATTCTCTCGAACATCTTTGTATAGCCCAAGTTTGGTCTCCCCTGGAAGGCATCCCTGAAATAACGATCATCCCGATCGACCCTGATGGGGACGCGCCCGACCACCTGGGGATCGAGCTCCGCCGGCGGCAGACCCCACTGTTTATAAGAATAATTGAGATAGATCTTTTCGTATAAGTCGTCGGCCAATTTCCGCAAGTCAGCGTCGCTGTTCCCTCGAAGTTCGATGATCGATATCGATCGAGCAAGCCCGACCGTTTCTGTTAATTTCCGCTCATAGGCCTGCGCTTGAGCCGCGGGGAAAAGTTGATAGAGCGTGTTTAGATTGACCGGAAGAGTGATCTGCCGGCCGGCTACCTGCGCCAAGACCCGATGTTCGTACGGCAGCCAGTCGGTAAATTGCGAGAGGTACTCCCAAACCCGTTGAGAATTGGTATGGAAGATGTGAGGGCCGTATTGATGGATAAGGATGCCGCTCTCGTCGAAGCGATCGTGCGAGTTCCCGCCGAAGTGGCCGCGCGCTTCAATGGCCAGGACCTTTTTACCCGCTTTAGCCAGTTGTTCGGCCATAACTATCCCCGCGAAGCCGAGGCCGACAATTAAAAAATCGTACGAATTATGCTTGCCCATAAAGGCCAAAGCGGAAGCCGATAGTCTGAAAAAATGCCCTCAAAGCCGCGCCCAGGAGTTTCATTTTATTCAGTGATGCCTCTCCGGTCGGCCCTGGGTACTGCTGAACAGGCGCCTCCAGAATCCTTGCTTTCATTATTGAGGCCATGCCCGAAATAATTAAATTCGGGGCAAAAGTATCCGCCGGTATCCGAAAAAATAACTGTCTGAATTTTTCGGCTCTCATCAGCCTGTATGGGACATTAGCGTCGCTGACGCCCCGGCCATACAAGCCCCGGCTGAGCAGTCGGCTGATCGAGCTGATGATCTTTCTGGCCGGCGGCTGATGATGCCGCTGCCTTTTGCCGATCAAGAGATCATAATTATTTCGCTGTTTCCACAATTCTCTGAAGCCCTCCGGGCCGATCTCACCGTCGGAATCCGTCTGGAATATCCAGTCCTTGTCACAGTTTTCCCTGTAGCCCTTCAAAATCGTCGGCCCGTGTCCCGAGTTTGTCTTATCGTGCACGATCAAATTCGAATATTTTGAGGCAAGACCGGTAAGCGCCTTTAGCGTTCCATCCCTTGAACCATCATTATAGGCGTGGATCTCAAAATCAATGTCGAGCGCGTCCAACTCCTTCGCCCATTCCTCGATAACCTGACTGATGATCTCTTCTTCGTTGTAAACCGGCAAAACAACGGCTAATTCCGTCATAGCCTGCCGCGCCCGGCGTCAAAACGTTTTTTCAACTTATAAACTTTCAGGCCACAGGAAGCATACGTTTTCTTTTTCAACGGCTCCTGCCAGTAGGCCGATGCAAATTGGCGGATACTGCCGCCGACCAGATCATATCTTTCGCTCAGAAGTTTATCAAGATAAGCAAAGACCAGGCGCGGGCTTGACTGCCTGGCCAGCCAGCTGAGCGGCGAGCGGCTCCAGACGATGATCTTGGGCGGCCGCTTCTCAAGATCGCTGATCAATTCCTTTTGATAAAATAACGCTTTCGGATGATCGATCATCAGGGCATACATGTTCGTCTGGCGCGACGGCGCCAGCCGCTTGGCATAGTAAAGTATCTCCGGTTCAGAGCCCGCCACAAAAACCCGGTCCCCAGGAACTGTCAATTCAGCGACCTTCCGCGCCACGAGCGGCGCTTCCACGAAAGGATTCAACATGCCGTAACTTCGCGCCGTGATCTCCTGCGGCGACAAAATGAACCAATCGCGGACCGGCCAGAGCATCGAGCCAAGAGTCAAGAACATCAGAATAAAAGCGAGCCAGCCGCCCCAAGCCGGACGCTTTAAACTTAAGCTGATCTGGCCAACCAGCGAGTCGAGCGAGATCGCGCTGATGATCGCCCAGATCGGCATGAGCATAATGTAATAATGGCCGTACGGCGTATTAAAAATAGTCGCCAGCGAGACCGTCAGCAGACCGAGGTAAAACCAGGCGCGCTTCGGACGCTTGACCAAAATCCAAAACAACAGAAAAATAAGCGCCGGCCAGTATCGCACAAAATTACCAAGATGCCTGAAGAGAAAATCGAACGTCAGGCCGCCAGCCGAGGCAAGATAGTAACGGTTAAATTCAACCGCCTGCTCCCAAAAGGCCGGCCCTGCCCCCCTGGCAAGAAAATAGCCCATGACCAGCACGAAGGTCAGTCCCGCGCCCCCCGAGGCAAATAAGATATTGGCCGTCGTCTCCCGCGCTGACCTCCGCTCTTTCCAGCTTTCGACCAGCCAGACAACAAAAACAAAGAGGACGGCAAAAACAGCGATCGGCTTATACAATATCGCCGCCATACCGCAGACAGCGGCCCAAAACCACGGCCAGCTGCCCGGTTTTCCCCGGGAAAAGACATAGATCGCCACAAGGCCCATGAGCGGCAGGATCATGAATTTTTCCGTATTGGCGGCGTGCGGCGTCAGTGGCGGGAACATGACCATCGGGACGGCCAGCCACATGGCGATCAGGCCGGCGCGCTGGCCGAATTCACGACCGGCCGTTAAGCCGACCAGGCCGACCGTCAGAGCGAACGAAAGAAACGCGAGCAGACGGACCGGCCAGAGCGCCGCGGCATCAATAAAAAAAGCCAGGAGGTAAGGTAAATAGATCAGCGGTGGTTTATGCTCAAAGGTATCAACGTACGGCACACGATTCTGGGTCATCAGCCAGGCGCCGTAGGCATAAGAGCCCTCGTCGCGCTCGAACGGCGCGTTAAAACTGTTCCATTGAAGAGCTATGAAGAGCAGGCAGAGCCCGATAACGGAAATGATCGTCCACTTATTTGGCATTTTTACGCCGCTTGTAGAAGAAATAGGCGATGGCCAGCCCGCTGATCAGCAGCCAGAAGTAGATATTGTAAATGATAATAATAACGATCAACGCGGAGATGACCAGCGCGGCCGCGAAAGAAATAAAAGACGGTTTAACTCGCTTGTCCTCCAGCGCAGGGAAAAGGCCTCTTACCCTCTTTAGTTGAAGCGAAAAGAACGATAGCCCCAACCACATGACAAGGCAGCCGATAAAACGAAAGGCCCAGAGCCGGCCTCTGTGCTCGGCTGGCAAAGTTGCGATGGCTTCATCGCGGCTGCCAAAGAACGTCCGGTAAAATTTATACTCCAGCGTCACATAAGGCGCCAGAAAATCCCTCTCCTGTTTCCCGAAAGCGGTAACCTCCTGACTGCCGAGGGCGTAAAAGCTGACGCGGACATCGCCAAAGCGCGGGCTGATGAGTTTGCCTTTGCCGGAATAAATGAAATTGCCCTCCAACCGGCGGTTTTGATCGAGGGCCAGCATAGCCTTAGAAAGAAAGAGCCTGATCGGCGGCGGCCACGCCATCATCTGGGGGTCAACCGTGTAGACGCCTATCCTGGCGGTCGGCGAACCGAAAGTTTTCGATTCAGCGGTCCAGATTTTGCCCTTTACTTTGTCCCTGACGAACGTTTCGGTTTTACGGACAAGTCTGACGTATTGCCCCGGGCGCAGAATTTCTCCATCGCTGATCGGGATCAATGTCGTCAAAATACCGGTGATAGAGACCAGCCGGCGTCCGCCGACTGTCTTGAACGTCTCGGTCGACAGCGGCACGCTCGATCGCGCGACTTTCGCGATATCCATCGCCCCTTCGTTCAGCCAGAGGATAGGAATGGAGACAATTATCAAAATGATCCCGGCAATCGAGCGATTATAGGTTTTGCTCATATTTCGATTATAGGAGAATTGCCTTGATGGGTCAACGCTTCTTGGTGTCTTGGTCTCTTGGTGGTAAAATAAATCCATGACCGCGAAGGCACGAAGGCTGCAAAGCATCGATAAAAAACATATCTGGCACCCTTTCACGCAAATGCGCGATTGGGCCAAGAACGATCAGCTTGTGATCGAACGCGGCGAGGGGGTCTATCTCTACGATACTGATGGCAATAAATATATCGACGGCGCCTCTTCACTCTGGGTCACTGTCCACGGCCATAATAAACGAGAATTGAATAATGCCATAAAACAGCAGCTCAATAAGATCGCCCACTCCACCCTGTTAGGGCTCGGCAACGTTCCGTCAATCGAGCTGGCGGAGAAACTTGTCAAGATCGCGCCAAAAGGACTGACGAGAGTTTTCTATTCTGATGATGGATCGACTGCGGTAGAAATAGCTTTGAAGATGGCATTCCAGTATTGGCAACAGCAAGAACATCAAACATCCAACATCAAACTTCAAAACAAATCCAAAATCAAAAACCCCAAATTCAAAACAAAATTCATCACTCTAAAAAATGCTTATCACGGGGATACAATTGGCTCGGTTTCGGTCGGGGGGATCGATCTTTTTCACAAGATCTACCGGCCGCTTTTGTTCAAATCGATAAAGGTCCGGCCAGGAGACATTCCGGCCCTGGAAAAAGTTCTAAAAAAACGCCGCCAGGAAATAGCCGCGATGATCGTTGAGCCGCTCATCCAGGGGGCAGCGGGGATGCTGCTCCAGCCGAAAGGATATCTGAAAGCCGTCCGCCGGCTTTGCACGAAATATAATGTTCTCTTGATCTGCGACGAAGTGGCGACCGGTTTCGGCCGGACGGGCAAGATGTTCGCCTGCCAGCATGAGGGCGTTTCTCCCGACATCATGTGCGTCGCCAAAGGGCTGACCGGCGGTTATCTGCCGGTGGCAGCCACGCTGACGACCGAAAAGATCTATAAAGCTTTTCTTGGAAGACCCGAGGAAAACAAGACCTTCTTCCACGGCCACACTTATACCGGGAATCCTTTGGGTTGCGCTGCGGCACTGGCGTCACTCAAGTTGTTTAAGAAAGAAAAGACCTTATTGAAAATGACAATCATTTTCAATAAGCTTGAAGAAGGGTTAAAAAAGTTCCGCTCACTCGATCATGTCGCTGACATCCGCCAGCTTGGGCTGATGGTCGGCATAGAAATCGCCGGCTTTCCCCCCAAAGAGCGGATCGGGCATCGGGTGATACTTGAGGCCAGAAAACGCGGGGCCATCCTGCGCCCGCTCGGCAACGTCATCGTCCTCATGCCGCCGCTTTGCATTAATGATAAAGAGCTCCGCAACCTCCTCTCGATCACCTATTCAGCGATCAAAAAGGCGACCGAAAAGCCCTCGTTTTTTGCTTTTTAGCCGCAAGTTTTTCCCCTCTAACTGCGATATAATAAGTAATGAGTGATCCAATCACCGGCACAACCGCTGTCAGGGCGACTGCGACCGAACAAATTAGGACTTCGTTTGCCCTGGTTGCTCTAATTACCGCTTACCAAGCTGGCAAGATCGCGGATGGCGACAGCCGACTAAGGATACTGGACTCGCCCCTGGCGCTTGGGCTGATAAAACATCTTTCTCCAGAACAAAAAAGCTCTCTGCTGGAAATGGCCCTGCAAAGCGGAAATGTCAAAGTCTGCGCCGAACTGGCCAGCCAGTTGACCGGTAAGGAGCTTTTCTCCCTCCTGCAAAAACTGGCAAAAGCCGGGCCGGCCGGACTGCTTCTTCTCGGAAAGATTTTCAATGCCGTAAAAGATGAAAGCCTGCTGGCTAACGCCTTAGCCCGTTTCACCAACCCGGCCCAGCTGGCGATCATTCATCTCTCTTGCGAAGCAGCCGGTAACGGAGACAAATTCACCGGCGTGATGAATCGCGCGACCGGACAACTCGCCAGTCAACCAGCGAATCAGCAAGCGATATTTTCCAGAGTCAATGAACTGGAAGAGGCCCTCCACTCCGAATTCTTTGCTCTGACAGATCCCGCCAGACATCTTAAACCAACTGATTTAATTATCGCCAAGATGGTTATCCTTCAGGAGATCTTTAGCCGGGATGAAAACGGCCTGGGCATCTCCCCTGATGACAGAGAGTGGCTCTTGAAAAATAACTTGGTTATCGGTAGCGTTTTGCCTTTAGAATATGATGGCTCGATCCCCGGCCAAATCATTCTGGGGCAGAATGGGATTGAAGCAACTCTTGATTTCACTCCTGCGCCCGAGCCTGATCGGCCTGCCGAGTCCCAATTTCCTGATAAGAAAAAAATGCATGAGAAGTATCTGCTGAGTCTTCGCATACCATTTGACATAATGTGGATGTCCCCAGATGAACGCGAGGCAATAATAAGAGAAGTAGCTGAACTTGATTACCAACGACATGTCGCGAGCCGCGATATGATGACCCCGGCAGAGCGCAAGGAAATAAATGGACTTAGTAATTTGGATACTCAAAAGTTTTATAGCGGCAGTCCCCTTTAATTCGACCGCCAAACGATGCTAAAATATGAGCCATGAAGCTCAGCGTCGTCATCGGCACGTATAATCAAAGACACATCTTGAAAAAGACCCTCGAATCGCTCTTCCACCAGACCCTCTCCCCCGAACTCTACGAAATCCAGGTGATCGACAGCTCCTCGATCGACGGGACGGAAAAAATGATCGAAGAACTGAAGCCGACCTGCCGGTTCAATTATCAGCGCGTCCCCAATAACGGCAAGACCGCCGCCAGGAACCTGGGAGTCAAACAGGCCAAAGGAGAGATAATTTTCCTGACTGACGCCGACATGGTGGCCGAGCAAAATCTCCTCGAAGAGCACCTGCGCGCCCATGAAAAGAGAAACAACGCCGCCTTCGAAGGGCTGACGATCAATCCCGACGGCAAACCTTATATCCGGGCGCGCCTGCGGACATGGCAAAAGCTCAAATGGGCTTATTTTTTGACCGGCAACCTTTCGATCAGAAAAGAAACGATCGTTGAGGTCGGGCTCTTTGATGAAAACTTCAGGAGCTACGGCTGGGAGGATATCGAACTTGGCTATCGTCTCCACCAAATGAAGATCCCTCTCTTTTACCTGCCGGCAGCGGTCAACCATCACCACCACCCGGTCTCAAACGAAGGCATGCTCGAGCGAAAATACCAAATGGGCAAGTCGGCCGCCCTTTTTTATAAAAAACACCCCAATCTTGGCATCAAACTGTTCCTGGGCCTGAACCCGCTGGCCATGGCCGTCTATCGTTTTATAAAGCGGCGCCCCTCGCTCCTCGAAAATATCCGGCGCAAAGCCAACAGTTCCAACTTTTATCGCTATATTCTGGAAGAATATCAATACCGGCTGGGGCTGGAGGAAGGATTAGGATAAACTCACCCCCCTGCCTGCCGGCAGGCAGGCTCTTTCCCCCTCTCTTTTCAAGAGAGGGGGAGGGTTAACCTAAGATTTGCAGGGGGTGAGTTTATAGACAATTTGTCAAAAATATGTTAATATATTTATAATGAAGCCGGAAATTCATCCGAAATATTACAAAACAAAAGCAATCTGCGCCTGCGGCGCGGCCTATGACATCGGGTCGACCAAAGAGAAGATCCACGTCGATATCTGCAGCAACTGCCACCCGCTCTTCACCGGCAAGCAGAAACTGCTCGATATCGAAGGCCGCGTCCAGAAGTTCAAGAAAAAATACGCCGGCGTAACGCCAAAAGCCAAAAAGCCGGTTAAAAAGTCCGCCAAAGGCGGATCCGCCTCAGGGGGAAAAAAGCTCCCCGCCAAAAAAGCCCCCAAGTAACCGGCCTCTCCTATGTTCCTCGATAAACTCGATAAAGTCGAAAAAAGATGCCTTGAGCTGGAAAAGCTCTTAAGCTCCGCCGAGATCATCTCTGACCGCGAACAATTCACCAAACTCTCCAAAGAATTAAGCGAGGTCAAACCGGTCGTCGACAAATACCGCAATTATCAGAATATCCTCCGATCGATCAAAGAAGCAGAAGCTATGCTCGGCGAAAAAGAGATGCAGGAACTGGCCAAAGAAGAGCTGAAAGACCTCGAAGCAAAAAAAACGACCCTCTTCCAGGAGCTTGAGGTCCTGCTCGCCCCCAAAGACCCCTTTGATGAAAAGAACATCATCATCGAGATCCGCGCCGGCACCGGCGGCGAAGAGGCCGCCCTTTTTGCCGGCGAGCTCCTGCGCATGTACCTGCGCTACGCCGAGCGCCGCGGCTGGAAGACCGAAATGATCGACGTCAACGCGACCGGCCTGGGCGGCTACAAGGAAGCGATCTTCAGTATCATCGGCAAAGGCGCCTACAGCAAGCTGAAATATGAGAGCGGCGCGCACCGGGTCCAGCGCGTCCCCAAGACCGAGACAAGCGGCCGCATCCACACCTCGGCCGTGACCGTGGCAGTACTGCCTGAAGCGGAGGATGTCGACGTCAATATCAACGAAAACGACCTGAAGTTCGAGGCCTTCCGCGCCGGCGGCGCCGGCGGCCAGAACGTCAACAAGGTCTCCTCCGCCGTGCGGATCACTCACATCCCGACCGGGGTCGTGGTCGAGTGCCGCGAAGAACGATCCCAGCTTCAGAACCGGGAAAAGGCGATGAAACTCCTGCGCACGCGCCTCCTGCAGGCCGCCGAAGAAAAAGAAAGAAGTAAAAGGGATTTGAGCCGCAAGATCATGGTCGGCACCGGCGACCGCTCCGAAAAGATCAGGACCTATAATTTCCCCCAGGGCCGCATCACCGACCATCGGATCGGCTTTACGATCTATCGGTTGAACGATGTCCTTGACGGCGACCTCAACGAGGTCATTGATGCCTTGAGCACCGCCGACCGCGCCGCCAAACTGGCCCGGATGGAATGATCTCCCGCTTCGAAAAGGAGATACTGGTGGCCCATGCTCTGGGCTTAACCCGAGCGCAACTCATTGCTAAACGAACCGATGAGCTTGATGCTGCTCTCTACCAACCCCTGCTTGACCGCCGCGCAAAGCATGAGCCGACCGCCTACATCGTCGGCTATCAGCCATTTTGGGGCCTGGACTTCATTGTTGATCGATCGGTTCTAATCCCCCGCCCCGAAACAGAATTGCTGGTGGAAAAAGTCATTGAATCATATTCGCATTACCTGCCTGCCGGCAGGCACGGCGCGTTACCCGTTACGCGTATCTCTATGGCCGATATTGGGACAGGCAGCGGCTGTATTGCTATCACCTTAGCGAAAAACCTGCCGAATGTGACTGTGATCGGCGTTGATTCATCAAAAGAGGCCCTGAAGATCGCGCAAAAAAATGCCGAATATCATGGCGTTGCCGATCGGTGTCGGTTTATCACTGGGGACATGCTTGAAGAATTTACCACCAAGGCGCCAAGGCGCCAAGAAACGCAAAAGCTCGATATTATAGTTTCTAATCCGCCCTATATTCCGACCGAAGTCATTGAAACGCTTGAGCCGGAAGTCAAGGATTGGGAACCGAGGCAGGCGCTTGACGGCGGGAAAGATGGCCTGAATTATATCAGGAAGTTGATCGTCAACGCCCCTAACCACCTATCCATCTATCCATCTGGCTCCCTTTTCCTCGAAATCGGCTTCCATCAGGGCCCGGCTGTCATTGAGCTGGCGGAGCAGACCGGTCGCTACTCAGACATAAAAATAGTAAAAGACTTAAACGGGCAGGATCGGATCTTTACGGCGCGAGTGAAGTAGAGATCAGCCGGGCGAGTGTTTCTTGCTTCATCTTCATCACTTCGATAACTTCCTGGGAACTGACTTTCCTGCCGGTAATCCCAGCCGCGTAATTGGTCACTACCCCGATCGCGGCATAGGGGATGCCGGCTTCCGCCGCCAATATTACCTCAGGCACCTGCGTCATGCCGACAACATCGGCGCCTAACCTCTGATACATTTTTATCTCCGCCTTCGTTTCAAAGCGCGGGCCTTCGGTGCAGGCGTAGACCGCTTTAGGATGAATTCTGATCTTCAGTTTGGCCGCGGCTCTCAATATCCCCTGTCTTAAACTCTCATCGTAAGGAAAGCTCATGTCTGTAAAGGCCTTCGGGTCAATATATTCCGCTCTTGTTCGAGTGAAATCCATAAAATCCGACAACAGGACAAAGTCGCCGGGCTTTATATTCTTGTTCAGCGAGCCGACTGCCGCGGTCGCGATAATTTTTGTCGCTCCCGCTCGCTTAAGGGTTTGAATATTTCCTCTCGCGTCGATCTCGTGCGGAGCGCAATATTTGTCGCCGTGACGATTAAGAAAGACCACGTTTTCGCCAAGGTCCAGCTTATCGATCCCCGAGCCGCCGATCACTCCGATCTTAGCCATGGCTAACCTCCCGCGCCAAAAAGTTCGCCCGGTCAATTATCTCAGCTTCGTCAACGGTCAGGATCTCCCGGTTGTCCATCACCAATTTCCCGTTGATAATGGCCGAATCGACGTCGCCGCCCCCCGCGCTGTAGACAAGTTGAGAATAGATGTTGTAGAGCGGGGTCAAATGCGGCCGGTCGAGATTGACAATAATAATGTCAGCCGTTTTACCGACCGCGAGCGAGCCGAGATCCGGCCTTTGCATGACCCTGGCCGCTTCAGAAGTCGCCAGACGCAGAACGTCTTGCGCCTTCATGACCGTCGGGTCACGCCGGACCGCTTTGTGGAACTTGGCCGCCGAGTCCATCTCGTCGAACATATCGAGATTATTGTTCGAAGCCGCCCCATCCGTACCAAGCCCGATCGCCACACCTTTCTGCAAAAGTTCGACTATCGGCGCTTGTCCGACTGCTAACTTCATATTGCTCTCCTGGCAATGGGCGACTTTGACCTGCCTTTTAACCAGGATCTCCTTTTCTTTCTCGCTCAAGTGGACGCAATGCGCGGCAATGACCCGCTCGTTGAGAAAACCGATATTTTCGAGATGCTCGACCGGGCTGGCGCCGTATTTTTGTCTGATCTCATCAACTTCGTAAGCGGTCTCTGAAACATGGATATGGAGAGGCAGGTCGTATTTTTCGGCCAGTTGGCGCGACCTCTTCAGCGTCTCCGGCGAACAGGAATACGGCGCGTGCGGCGACACCGTCAGATGAATGATCGGGTCGCCTTTCCATTTTTCATGCTGGCCTTCGACAAATGAAAGTGTTTTTTCAATATCAGGGAAATCGGGGGTCGGGACATCGAGTATCCCCTCCCCTAAAAACGCCCTGATGCTGATCTTTTTGCAAACCTCGGCGGCCGCGTCCTCAAAGAAATACATATCAGAAAATGCGGTCGTCCCCGACTTGATCATCTCGACCGCCGCCAGCCCAACGCCGATCTTGATGAAATTTGGGTTAAGCAGTTTCTTCTCTAACGGGAAAATGAATTTTTGCCACCAGGTTTCCAGCGGCATGTCGTCGGCCAACCCCCGCATCATGACCATCGCCGCGTGGGTATGGCAATTGATGAGTCCGGGCATGACCAGCCTGCCCTTGGCTTCGATCGTTTTTCTGGCTTTAAACTTTGTTTGCGGAGAAATGTCGACTATTTTTGGACCTTTGATCGCGAGGTCGGCCTTTTCGTGGAGGGTGAAGCCCTCATCCATCGTGAGGACCATGCCATTCTTGATGACAATGTCGGCGTCCATGATCAGTTATTATATCACTTTGAGTACTTTGTGTCCTTTGCGCCTTCGTGGTAAGATTTTTAAGACATGACCACAAAGACACCAAGTGCGCTAAAAGCACAAAAGATATTGAAATCCGGCGGCGTGATCGCCTTCCCGACTGAGACGGTTTTTGGCATCGGCGCATTGTTAAGCAAACCGAAAGCGATCAGGCAAATTTATAAGATCAAGAAACGGCCGCGCGGAAAACCGCTGCAGGTGCTGGTTGCCAGCTTGAAGCAGGCTAAAGAGCTGGGCAAGTTCAACGCTCAGGCGGAAAAACTGGCGAAAAAGAGCTGGCCTGGACCTTTAACCCTGGTCGTCTACAAAACGGCCAAAGTGTCAAAACTCATTACCGGAGGAACAAACAAGGTGGGATTGAGAATCCCGGCCCACCGGACGGTCCTGAAATTGATCAGAGTGGTCGGGCCAATCGTGGCCACCTCGGCTAATGAAGCGGGAGAAAGCCCGGCATTGACCTCAAAAGAGATAAAAAAGCGGCTTCCAGCCATTAAATTTGTACTACCTGGTCGACCCAAATTGGGCAAGGCCTCTCAAGTTATCGATACCACAAGCGCGTTCAAATTGATCCGCCGCTAAACATCTAATTTTTGGTTTTCTTATGCCGTAAAATTATAGTGTTTTCAGGCAATTTCCATGCAAGTTTTTTGTCTGCCGGCACGAATATATTAGTGGAAGGGGTTAAGCGATTGACCCCTTTATTTTAAGGAGGGAAAAGAGAGTGAAAAAGAGCGTTATTTTGATCGCCTGTTTAACGATCCTGGTTTCACCTGTTTTTTCGGCAGTTATCACGGATGGCATTTACAAGGGCTATTATATGGCTTCGGCGAAAGAAATAGTTGACAAAAACGCCAACTTGCCGCAAACGCCAAAGAATACGGCCCCGGTTCAAGCTGAAAAAGCATCGCTTGACGACTTCTTCAATGATATTGCAACCAACGTCAACTTTGACGTTAACACCGATCAAGCGGAAAACAAAGATATCGACAATGTTTCAGTCAATACCGGATTCACGGCAACCAAGGGTACAGTCTCTTTCCAGTATGCTCATACCCGCAACTACACCAGGGTACAAGGATTTACCGACGGGTTCGAGGTTGGGCCTTCGGAGTTCCAGGGACAGGTCAATAATCGCTTTTCTATCAGCGTTAATTTCATGCCCGATTTCAGCCAAAAGTCAGAACCCACCCCCACCAACGTCGCGAGCGTTCCCGAGTCCCCGGCTTCAGCCCGAGCCAGGATCGCCGCATTAGCTGTTAAGTAATTAGCGCTTCAAGAAAGACCTAAGAAAAAGCCCGGGGGAAATCCGGACTTCTTCCCCACTCAATGGTTACTTATTATAATCCAAAACGATTGTATTATCAGAATAACCACTCGAATCAGGCGCGGCAACCTTTTTACGTGGCCAAGGGCGCCAGTAAAGGTCACGCTTTCCCTCCCCCTTCGCTTCAATATAAAGTAGGATAGGGTTTAAACTTGTCACCTTAGCGGCCGTCCATTTTGTGTACTCCGCCTGGCTTAGTGATATTGTGTCAAACGAAAATGTCACCTTTCCATTTTTCCCTGTCACCTTCCGCTCAACTAATAAAGAGTCATTAGATCTGTCGGGGCTTTTCCACAGTTTTGTTGGCGCTCCGGCAGCCAATACCCCGTTCTTATATTTAACTGTGACACCTATCCTGTAACTTTCAGCGTCACTTGAAAGCGTCAATAAAAAAAAGAACCCTGCAACAATCAATGCACCAAACAATATTTTTTTCACTTGTTCCTCCAAAATAATATTAAACTCCAAATGGCATCCAATTTGCCAGTCCCTTAAGGCCACCCGGGCCGCGGCCTTCGACCTTTAGTGGCAGTTATTATACCCCCCCCCCTTGATGAAATGCAAGGGAAGATTTCGTCGCACATAATTCTGCGGCTTTGACATTTTGCTGGCATTTGATAATATAATACGCATGGTAGATAAACAGAAGATCAAAGAGATCATCAACAAAGCGATTAAAAAAGGGTCGTTCCGAAAAGATATCAAGAAGGTTTCATTGTTCGGCTCATTCCTGTCAGGCGCACCAAGAGATGACAGCGATATTGATCTGCTGGTGGAATTTTCCCCTTCGGCCAGGATCGGCTTCTTTAAATTTATCGATATTCAGAATGCCTTTGAGAAAGGCCTTAACAAAAAAGTCGATCTATTAACGCCCGAAGCGCTGAGCAAACGCTTCAGGGCAGAAGTTTTGAAACAGGCCGAAGCTTTGTATGAAAAATGACCTTGTTTACCTCGAGCATATTGCTGAAGCCATTCAGAAAATAGAAAAATACCTCAAAGAGGTTTCCTTCGAACAATTTAGCGGTAACGACATGTTGATTGACGCCGTTATCCGAGAACTGGAAATAATCGGCGAGGCGGCAAACCAGATCAGCGGGAAGGCTAGGGATCAATATCCCTCAATGCCCTGGAGCCAGATGATTGGCATGAGAAACCGATTGATTCACGAGTATTTTGGCGTTAATAAAAAGATCGTCTGGGAAACCTGTTCAACTGACCTGAAAGAGCTTAGAAAGATATTGGCTACAATTCTTCCCCGCTAAAAGTTCAGCGCCACCTCATAGTACTGCGTCGATTCGACCTGGCCGGTCGTGGGGTTATAGGCCTTCTTATAATGGACGATCGTGCTGGTGAAGGGATTGATCTTATATGCAATATCGGCGCCGAGCACCGCACCTTGATTGAAGTCGAGCGAGCGGTAATCGACGAAGTTCGGTTGTTTGTAATAAACATGGGCGTCTATCTGGTCGCTCAACCTGGCGGTGAGGTCAGCCGTTAAGCTGGCGTTGCTGTCCTGATAGCTCTCGTAGATCGCGGAGAGTTTGGCCAGTCCCAACGCGTTGACGCCAAGCTGGGCGAGATAGCCGTTCTTCTGCTGGCCGGAGGCCTCGGCCGAGGCAAGATCAACAGGGTTGGTCTCATAATCAACGCCGAAGAAACCCGGGACAAAACCCTTATCAAGCACGCGGTATTCAGCCAGGAAAGAAACATCGGCGACCATCAGGTTATACGCCCAGGAGAGCCCGGCCGCCAGGCCGCTGCCGTGATTGACAAGCTGGCCAGCTTCCGCGTAGGCCTCAAAATTATTCGGCAAAGGGATGGCGGCATCCGCGCCGATCGCCGCCTGCGCCGGAAATGTCCTCGAGGTTCCGTCGGTCTGCGTGATCGTGCGGCCGGTCGTATCGGAAATGTAATACTGTCCGAGCGTCAGCATCGGGTTGATCCGCTCTTCGACGCGGACCGCCTGAATGTTCGATCGCGTGTAAAGACCGCGGACAACATACTGGTCCATGTCAAGATAACCTTTAAAGCCCATCTGTTCATTCGTCAAAAGGACCTGGTTCGACAAACGCGTCGTATAGTTGTTCATGATCAGGCCGTGCCCGTATGTGACCCCACTTAATACCCCATACCTCAAACCTCTTTTTGAATCATCATATTCCACATAACGGAGAACGGCATTCTCATAGCCAGCCGGCTTGTTCTCCCCCAGAGCCAGGTTGACGTCGGCTCCCAACCCCCACGGCCCGAACTTGAAATCCGGGCGCCAGGCGAGCGTCGTCACATCCTGAGTGCCGACTTTGATGAAGCCAATGCTTAAGCCGCCGATATTCGATTGAAGCTGTGTCGGCCCGCCGGTCGAGGAGGTCACCGTAGTTGAGACCGGAACCTGCGCCTGCGCCAAATTTCCAAATAACAAGCTCCAAATAACAAACAATACCAAAGTTCCAAACTTCATAAGCCCCTCCTAATGTCGAAAATGCCTTCGCCCGGTAAAGACCATGGCAATGCCGGCTTTGTCGGCGGCGTCGATAGATTCCTGATCGCGCTTCGAGCCGCCCGGCTGGATGATCGCCGTGATCCCGTGCTTCGCCGCCAATTCTACAACATCAGAGAAGGGAAAGAAAGCGTCAGAAGCCAGAACCGAACCTTTCACCTTCCCATCAGATTTTTTTATCCCAATCTCGGCCGCGTCGATCCGGCTCATCTGCCCGGCGCCGATGCCAACCGTCTTGCCCCCTTTGACGTAGACGATCGTGTTCGACTTAACGTACTTGGCCACGCCCCAGGCGAAGAAGAGGTCTTCCATCTCAGCCATCGTCGGCTCTCGCTTGGTCACGACTTTGATCTCGTTGATGCCGAGTTGGGCGATATCCGGCTCTTGAACAAGGAGTCCGCCGCTGATCCGCTTGTAATCGAGGCCTTTGAATGGTTTGCTGATCGCCTTCTCCCCCATCTCCATGATCCTGATCTTTTGCTTGCTCTTGAGAATATCCAAAGCTTTTGGCGTGTACGATGGCGCGATGATAACCTCGACGAAGAGCGCCGCGACTTCTCTGGCCGTCACCTCATCGATGCGGCGGTTGGCGGCGATGATCCCGCCGAAAGCGGAGACCGGATCGCAGGCCAGCGCGCTTTTATATGCCTCGACCAGAACATCGGCCTTGGCAACGCCGCAGGGGTTGTTGTGCTTGACGATCGCGACGGTCGGGTCGGCAAAATAATTGGCGCAGTTCCAGGCCGCCTCCATGTCGACTATATTGTTGAACGAGAGCTCCTTGCCGTGCAGTTGTTTCGCCTCGGTCAGCAGTCCCTCGCCCGACGCCCCCACCTCCCGATAGAACGCCGCTTTTTGGTGCGGGTTCTCGCCGTAGCGCAGGTCCTGGATCTTCTCAAGCAGGATCTCCATTTCGCGGGGAAATTCTTCCGGCCGGGCCAGCCGGGAAGAAAGATAGCGCACGATCAGAGCGTCGTACTGCGCCGTGTGCTTGAAGGCCTTGGCCGAGAGGAGCTCCCTGGTTTCGAGGCCGATCGAGCCATCCTCTTTCAATTCCTTGATTATTTTCGGGTAATCGTTGGGGTCAACGACGATCGCCACGTTTTTGTAATTCTTGGCGGAGGCGCGCACCATGGCCGGCCCGCCGATATCGATATTCTCGATCGCCTCATCATGCGTGAAGCCCTTTTTCGAAACGACCTGTTCGAAAGGATAGAGATTGCTGATGACAAGGTCGAACGGCGTGATTTTGTATTTCTTGATCTCTTTCAGATGGGCCTTCTTCGTCCTGTCCGCCAGGATGCCGCCGTGGATCATCGGGTGGAGCGTCTTGACCCGGCCGTCAAACATGTGCGGGTATTTGGTTATTTTGGAGACCTCGGTGACCTTGAGCCCGCTTTTGCGCAGGAACTTCGCCGTGCCGCCGGACGAGATAAATTCGAAACCCAGCTGTTTTAATTCTTTTGCGAACGGCGCCAGCCCGGTCTTGTCATAGACTGAAATCAGGGCATATTTCCTGGCATTTGCCGCTTTTTTACTACTTACTGCGTTCTTTTTTTTCATCGTTTACCTTTCCTGAAATTCGAAATGTAGGGACGACCCTTGTGGTCGTCCGCTCCGCTTCAATTAAATCCAATAATTCATTATCCCACAATATTTATATTTTCGCCAATTATCAGCAATCCCTTTCCTGACAGGATTATTTAAGATATATTCACCAACCACATTCATCTTTTCCTTTTTTCTTAAAATATGATCGTGAAATCGTCCCTGCCATAACTTGCCATGAATGCTAAAATTCCAGGCGATCCTAGTAGTTTTGCTCTTCAGTCCTCCGATAAACCCTGAGACACTCGCCCCATCGCCAGGCGGGCTAAGCAATAAATGGAGATGATCGGGCATCAAACAATAAACATAAACAAGAAAATCGTTTCTTTTTGCTTCTTCCTTAATACACCTAACAATACTTTCGTTAAAATCATCTTTTACAAAATATTGATTTCTATCAAAAGAAGAAATTGTAATAAAATAAGCGTGGAGAGCAGAATAATCGTGGCCTTCAAGACGGATGGCTTTTCGAATTGGCAATATGTCCTGTTTTTTCATATATTAGCAGGGACGGACGGGGACAAGCCCCGTCCCTACATTTTTATTTCAGCTTTACTTTTCTTCCCTCAATAACCAACTTATCTTTGGCAATGAATTCGATCGCTATCGGATAAATGTGGTGTTCCTGCTGTAATATCCTCTCCGACAAGGTTTCTTCCGTATCATTCTCCTTGACCGGCACGGCTGACTGGACGATGATCGGGCCGGTGTCACAGCCGTCGTCGACAAAATGGACGGTAGCGCCGGTGACCGTGACGCCATGGTCGAGCGCCTGTTTCTGGGCATGGAGGCCGGAGAAAGAAGGCAACAGCGACGGGTGGATATTGATCATTCTGCCTCTGTAATGCTCAAGCAAAACCGGCCCGACGATCCTCATGTAGCCAGCCAGGCAAACGAGCCCAACATCATGTTTCTTAAGCTCCTTGACGATCTCGAGCTCATAGGTATTCTTATCCTTGAAATTATTCGGCTCAAAGATCGCCGTCGGGATGTTGTGCTTTTTGGCCCGCTCCAGTCCGCCTGCGGCTGGATCGTTGGAGATCACGACCACGACCTTCGCAGGTATCTTTCCGCCTTCACAAGCATCAATTATCGCCTGCAGGTTTGATCCCCGACCAGAAATTAAAACCCCGAGATTCAGCATTAAATTATGATTACTTCCCGATTCCCCTTGAAAATTTCTCCTATCTGATAAGCCGTTTCCTTCTTCTTCGCCAGGTACTTGAGTAGTTTGTCGGTCTCCTTGGCCTCGACGACCAGGATCATGCCGATCCCCATGTTGAATGTTTTATACATCTCTTCGTGGTCAACCTCGCCCAGCCGCTGGATGAGGCGGAATATCTTCGGGATCGGCCAGGAGTTAAGCTCGATCACCGCCTGCCGCTTGGGCGGAATGACCCGGCTCAAGTTCTCCGGGATGCCGCCGCCGGTGATGTGGGCCATTGCTTTGATCTTAAACTTCTTGATCAGCTCAAGGAGGAGCGGCGTATAGATGCGCGTCGGGGTAAGCAGTTCTTCGCCGATCGAACGGTCAAAGCCATCGAGCTTGTCTTTGGGCCGGATCTGGGTTTGTTCAAATATCACTTTGCGCGCTAGCGTATAGCCGTTGCTGTGCAGGCCGGAGGAGGCTAGCCCGATGATCTTGTCCCCTTCCCTGATCTTAGAGCCGTTGATGAGTTTATCCTTATCGACGACCCCGACGGCAAAACCGGCCAGATCGTATTCGCCCTTCTGGTACATATCGGAGAGCTCGGCCGTCTCGCCGCCGACCAGATCAACACCCGAGATCCGGCAGCCCTCAACGATCCCTTTGATAATCTTTTCGACCAGGTGCGGATCGACCTTCTGCAGGGCGATATAATCGAGAAAGAAGAGCGGCTTGGCCCCCATGGCCACCACATCGTCAACATTCATGGCGACCAGATCGATGCCGATCGTGTGATGCTTGTTGAGCATAAAAGCGAGCTTGAGCTTTGTCCCGACGCCGTCGGTCGCGCCGACAAGATACTGCTTGCCGAACGGATAGAGCCCGCCGAAGAGGCCGATCCCCTT
>Ga0155352_103_pt1 | contig 27250 bp, 17 predicted proteins | sample RifCSPhighO2_02_FD_106320 | JGI IMG/M metagenome (GOLD analysis project Ga0155352, IMG submission 106320) | candidate division WOR-1 bacterium RIFCSPHIGHO2_02_FULL_53_26 | reverse complement strand
CGCTTTTCTGCGCCTCGTTCTCGACGTGAGGAACGCCGGGCAGCTCGCCTCGGTTATTGCCGCTATCCGCAAGGTCTCCGACGTCTATGATGTCATAAGAAAATAACCTGCAAGAAAGTTAATTAAAATATGTTGATAAACAGCCGAAATATCAACCAAAATATATTCTTGTATATTGTAGTATACAAGAAAGGCAGATCTGTGGTATAGTATAATTGGCATGAATCAAGAGCTGCTCCAATATTTACAACAACAGATCAGGACAACCGATGAACGGTTGATGCGATTTACGCATGACGCGGCGGGGAAAAAATATCCAAGCCGTTTTATGTTTGTGAAACTCAAGCAACATTTGGATAATTTCCTGAACAAAAAATCAGGCGGACGATTGATTATTATTCCCGGGTTTCGAGGGGTAGGGAAAACAACGCTGGTTTCACAGGTTTGCGCCGAATATAAGAACAAAGGCCAAAAGGTTTTGTTCTTATCGGTTGAAGATGCCAAAAATCTGTTTGACGCCGGCATTGCTGAATTGATGACGGCTTACGAAAATATTCTGGGCGAGGATCTCGAAAGCGTCAAAATCCCCATTCTGGTTTTTTTGGACGAAATTCAGAGCGACCCGAAATGGGCGGTCACCCTAAAATCGCTTTTTGAAAAAACTTCCAGCGTATTTTTTTGCTGTACGGGGTCGTCGGCCGTCATACTGCAAACAACGACAAATTTGGCCCGGCGGGCCGTCTTTGAAAAAATGCCGCCTTTATGTTTCACCGAATTTGAAATGATCAAGCATGGTATTTATCCTCTCTCCGGATTAAAGGAGAAGATTAGGCAAGCCGTCTATTTTTCAGTTGATGCGAATTCGGCTTATGAGAATCTTTTGATATTACAGCCGCAGGTAAATCAATACTGGTCCGGCATCAACCGGGCGGAGATCAAAGAATATTTATCCTGCGGGACATTGCCGTTTTCTTTTATGATGCCGAATGAAAGCGCCGTGTTCGATTCTATTTCGCTGCTGCTTGACAAAATAATCAAATTTGACCTGCCGGTTTTGGGGAATTTCGATATGGAAACCCTGGGTGTCGTTAAAAGGATCCTTTTTGCGATCGCGGAAAACGATACTACTAGCCACAGCACGCTTGAGGACAGATTTAAGGTCAGCCGCTTGACGATCGGCAATGTTTTTGACGCACTGGAAAAAGCTGAACTGTTGATCAGGGTTCCGGCCTACGGCTCGAACATGACGGTAGCCAAGAAGCCGGTAAAATATTTATTTATGGCGCCGGCGATCAGAATGTCGTTTTTTTATTTTACCGGCCAGGAAAGCACGTATCTGGTCAGGCAGGGGAAATTATTGGAAGATTCCGTCGGTTCGCACCTTTATCGGGAGTTCATTCTGATGAACCAGGGGGCTATCCGTTATGACAGCGCTCAAGGCGGCGCGGATTTTATCCTGCAGATATTGAACAAGAAGCAGATCATTATTGAGGTCGGGATGGGAGATAAAGACAAAAAGCAAATAGCAAACAGCGCAAAAAAGATTCGGTCTGATTATAATTTGATCATATCAAATTCTGAATTAAAGATCGATCGAGAATTAAATACAGTCTCTATCCCGTTGGATTACTATTTTATGATGTAGTTTGACCCCGGCTCGGATTTAACCATCTAATTTTTGTGCTATAATTAACTCATGCACCGCGTGCTCGAAGGCATCGCCGCGAACGGGCGGATAGCGTCCGCTTATCTCTTTATCGGCCCGCTGTCATCGGCCAAGGCCGGGGAGGCTGCGGACTTCGCCGAGCGCCTGGGCTGCCGGAAGATCGATCTCCTGAAAGTCGCGCCCGACCTGCCTGCCGGCAGGCAGGCGGGGCTTTCCATCAAGATCGAGCAGGTGAGGGAGATCCAGCGCGCCGTGCGCTACGGGCCGTCAGCCGGCGACTATCAGTTCGTCATCATCGAGCGGGCGGATGAAATGACCGCCGAGGCGGCCGGGGCTTTTTTAAAGACGCTCGAGGAGCCGCCGCCGCGCGTCGTTTTTATCCTGTTAGTCGAGCGCGAGGACCGGGTCTTTCCGACGATACATTCGCGCTGCCAGAAAGTGATCTTCGGCGAAGCGTTTCGCGCCTGGCGGCGGGAGCCGGGCAACGGCTACTACGAGGAGCTTAAGGCGGTCAAGAGAAAGAGCGTTTTGGAATTACTCGAACTTTCTGCAAGGATTGGCAAGGAAAACAAGGAGGAGGAGGGAGGAGCAGGGGTTCAGAAATTACTTTACGACCTCGCGTATTACGCGAAGGAAGAGCTGGCGAACGTGAAAATGACGCGGATCGTGCTTGACGCGGTGAAAAATCTGAAAAAGAAGGCGAACCTGAAACTGACCCTCGATCTCATGTGCCTGAAACTGAACGAACTATGAGCGAACATCTAAAACTCGGCATCAGATTGCGCAAGTTCAACCGGGTCTGCCCGATCACCGGCTACAAGGAAGAGTCGATCCGGGTCGGCTCGCCGGTCATTGTCCAGACCGACCGGGGGATCGAGTACGGCGAGATCGTCTCGTTCGCCCGCGGCTTTCCCAGGACGCTCTCGCACGATGTGAAGTTGAAAAAAGTGGTGCGCTACGCCACCGCCGAGGATGTCGAGAAAGAGCGGTCGATCGAGGCGATGGAGTCAAAGGGCTATGTGACGGCGGTCGAAAAAGCCAACGAGTACGAACTGCCGGTCCGGATTATCAACATCGAGTTTCTGTTCGACACGAGCCGGGCCATCGTCTATTACCGCGCCGCCGAGGGCAAGGCGCTCAACCTGCGCGATTACTCGCGCGAGTTAGCCCAGGCCTTCGCGGCCCGCATCGACCTGCGCCAGGTCTCGCCGCGCGACGAGGCCAAGCTCTTCGGCGGGATGGGGATCTGCGGACGGGGGCTCTGCTGCGCGACCTGGCTGGAAAAGCCCCGGCACGTGACGGTCAAGATGGCCAAAGAGCAGGGGCTCTCGATCTCGCCGGGCAAGACCGCCGGCGTCTGCGGCCGGCTGATGTGCTGTCTGGAATACGAACACGGGAAGTAAATTACTGGAGAGGAGGTAATTCGCATGCCAAAGATAGAGATTCGCAAAGGCGAGGATCTGGAGAAGGCGCTGCGCAAGTTCAAGACGAAACTGCGCCACGAGGGGACGCTCGACGAGATGAAAAAGCGCGAGTTCTACGAAAAGCCGTCACAGCGGCGCCGCAAAGAAGTTGAGCAGGCCAAACGCCGGGAGACCAGGAGACGAAAAGAAGCTGAATAAATGAGGATCCTCGACCGCTATGTTCTGAAAGAGACGCTCGGCCCCTTTTTTGTCGGGGTGGTGGGCTTCATCCTGGTCCTGACGGTCGACCTGCTCTTCACCATGGCCGACCTCATCATCAACAAAGGAGTGCCGCTCCTGACCGTGCTCAAACTGCTGGTCTATAAACTGCCGTCGCTGCTGGTGCTGACGTTCCCGGTCTCGACGCTCTTCGGCACGGCCATGGCGCTCGGCCGCTTCGGCAAGGACAACGAGCTGACGGCCCTGCGCACCTCGGGGGTTTCGATCACGCGGATCGCCCTGCCGATCCTCGCTCTGGGTCTCGTCGTCAGCCTCATCTCGTTCGTCACGAACGAAAGGGTCGTCCCCCACGCCAATCGCGTCTCGAACAACATCATCCGGCAGGTCATCTATAAACAGCCCCTGCCGGAGGTCAAAGACAACGTCTTCTTCAAGGACCAGCAGAACCGCTACTACTACGCGCGCCGGGTCGACCTCAAAACCAGGCAGATGGAGAATCTCATGGTCTATGAGCTGACCGACGAGAAATATCCGCGCGTGATCATCGCCGAACGGGCGGCGTTTACCGGCAGGATCTGGGAACTCTCAAACGGCGTCGTCCATAAATACGATGAGAAGGGCTACCTCAATTACGAGGCCGCCTTCACCGGCATGAAGCTCAATATCGCCGAGGATATCCTCAATTTCACCCAGCAGAAAGACGTCACGGACATGGACCGGGGGGAGCTGACCAGTCTGATCACCGCGCTGGGCAAAGGGGGCGTCAACACCGCCTCGATGCTGACGGAGCTCTACCTGCGCTACTCAATTCCTTTCACCTGTTTTGTCTTCGCCCTCGTCGGCATCCCGTTCTCCCTCTCCGGGCCGCGCACCGGCCAGACCTGGGGGCTCGTCGTCACGATCGTCTTTATGTTCACCTTTTACGTCTTTGCCTCGGTCTTTCGCTCGCTGGGCCGCGGCGGCGTCCTGCCGCCGTCATTGGCCGCTTTTACGCCGCAGGTTTCGTTCGCGCTGATCGGGTTAGCGCTGCTTTTCAGGGAGAGTAAATTCCACTGATGAACGAGCTGGCGGAGATCAGGAAAAAATTGAACGCCAATCCCGGCGATCCCCGGGCCCTGCGCGGCGCGGCCAGATATTATCTTGACGAGGGCTATTACAAGCAGGCGCAGGGGGCCTATCTGGCGGCCTATGAGGCCGACCCGCGCGCTCTGCCGCAGATACTCCTCGATCATGAGGAGAGGATCGGCGCCGATCCCCAGAAACTCGGGCCGCGCCTTTCGCTTGTCGGCCTGCTGCTTGCGCTCGGGGAAACCGACGCGGCGATACTTGAGTTGGAAGAACTGCTCGAAGAAAACCCCCAGAATGTCGAGAGCTATAACCTGCTCGGCCGCGTTTACGCCGCGCGGGGCCGGCTTGATGACGCGATCGCTCTCCTGGAGCGCTCGCTCGCCGCGGGCGTGCGCGACGTCAACCTGACGGAGACGCTGGCCGCGGCTTATCTGGAGCGCGGCCGGACGGCCGACGCGGTCAAGTTCTACCAGGAGATCCTCCAGCAGAAACCGGGCGACAAACAGACCCTGCGCGTCTTAGGCGAGCTCTACGCCCGGCTTGAAGAATACAGCCCCGCCGCCCGCTGTTACGCGGCCATGTTCGGGGACGACCCCGAGGTGGTGCGCGAGGTGATCCAGCGGCTCGAGGAACTCCTCAAAAAAGTCGAGGGGAACATCGAGATCAGGGAAATACTCTCTGACATCTACATGAAGGTCCTTGATCCCGAGGCGGCGGTGGCCGAGATCCGGCGGATCATCCGCCTCGAAGCGGGCAAGCTCCCAGAGACGGTCCTCAAACTGAAATCGATCATGAAGAATTATCCGAACCATCCGGCGGCGGGGCTGGCGCTGGCCGAGGCCCTGCGCCGGCAGGGGAGTTATAGTGAAGCGGTCGAAACCTACCAGCAGCTTCTCAAAGGTAAGCCCGATCTCGTTGACCAGGTCATCGCCGGCTACCGCGAAGTCCTCGATGTCTGCCCGGAGCAGGTCCTGGCCCGGGCGTACCTGGGCGAAGCCCTGCTGGCCAAAAACCTCGTCCCCGAGGCGCTCGAAGAATTCGGCAAGATGATCGAGGCCGACCCCTCCGTGGCCGATCTCGTCATCAAAAAGTGCCGCGATGTCCTGCGCGCCCAGCCCCAGCTCCTGCGCACGCACGTAGTGCTGGGCCAGGCCTATCTGGCCAAGGGGGACTACCAGCGCGCCGCCATGGAGGGAGAAGGAGTGGTCGCCATCGACAAGAACCTGACCTCCGGCTATCTTCTCTTAGGCGAGGCCTACGCCAAGCTCAATCTTCTGCACAAAGCGGCGCAGACCCTGCGCGCCGCGCTGATCCTTGACCCGTACAACATTCAGGTGCATGAGCGCCGCCGGGCCGTGCGCGAAAAAGAGCTCGACCAGGAGATCGGCGGCGGCAAGGACCATCTCGCCCTGGCCCGGCTCTATCTGGAAAAAGGCAAAAGCGAAGCAGCGACGCGCGAGCTCCAGTTAGCGCAAAAAGAACCGGCCAAGTCATCGGCCGCGCTCGCTCTCCTGGGCGATATCTACCGCGCCGAAGGGCGCTATGATCAGGCGGCGGCCCAGTACAACCGCGCGCTCGAGGCCGGCGTCGGGACCGACCAGTCAAAGCTCCTGCGCTTCAACCTGGGCGCCGCTTACGAAGCCCAGGGCGACGTGCGCAAGGCGGTCAAGATTTACGAAACGATCATGCAGGAGGATATCGATTTCGGAGGCCTCAAGAAACGAATCAAACAATTAAAAGCCACGACGCTCTTGAGCATGCGCAACCGGGCGCTGATGGCGGCCATCGCCGCTTACGGCAAAAAAGAAGTCGTGGCGCTCTGGGGCCGCGACGCGCGCTCCACCGGCCGAGGCAAGAAAGACGATATCAATCTCTCTTTCGGCCAGGAGCACAGCCAGGACGGCTACGACCTGTTCATGAAAGGGATGTACACGGCGGCCGAGGAAGAACTGGCCCTGGCGGTCAATCTTGACCGGCGCTTCGGCTGCGCACTCAACAATCTGGGCGTGGCGCTCTTAAAGCAAGGCAAGCTTGAGGAGGGGCGGGCGCGCCTCATCGAAGCAACCCAGGTCGATCCGGCCTCCGCCGTTTTCTACAACAACCTGGGCGTCGCCTATTTCCTGACCGGCCGGCTCGAGCCGGCGGCCGCGGCGCTCGAAAAGAGCTTCGCGCTCGATGCCGAGCTGTCGGCCGTCTGCCTCAACCTCGGCGATCTCGGCTATTTTAGAAAAGAAGCGCAGAAAGCCATTGAGCTCTGGCGTCGGGTGGGTGATTTTGACCCTCTCTCCGACCTGGCCCGCGGCCGCCTCTTCTGCAAAGTTCCTTGATGCGCCGCCGCACCTCATTCCTCTTCCTTTCCCTATTCCTTCTCTTGTTCCTTTCCCCTGTTCTCGCTGACGAAAAAGAGATCCCGGCCAATATCAAAGCCGATCGCCTAAAATTTAACGAAGAGACGGGCCTGGTCGAGGCGACCGGCTCGGTCGAGGTCAAACTCAAGGGGATCACGATACGATCCGATCGCCTGATCATGGATTCGGAAACAAATATCGCCACTGCCGAGGGGAACGTCAAAATGTTCGCCGCCGATTACACGGCGGCTGCCGAAACGCTGGTCTATGACGCCGAAAATGAGTCGACAAAATTCGAGGGCTTCAGATCCGCTCTTTCGCCGGCCGCGCTCAAGGGTAAGCTTTTCTTTAACGCCGGACATTTATCCGAAGCGGGCCATAAAATGCAGGGGGGGCCGGCCGAGCTCACCACCTGCGAGCGGGCGGAGCCGCACTTTTTCGCCGCCGCCGACCAGGTCAGCTATTATCCCGACGACCACCTGGCCGGCCGCCACGTCACGCTCTTTGTCGGCGAAGCCCCGGTCCTCTGGCTGCCGTATTTTTATTACGACCTCAAGGACTGGCGGCGCAAGAATTGGCAGTTCGGGCGCAACGAGGTTGAGGGCTATTATTTGAAGACCGCCTGGGGCTATTCGCTCGGCATGTTCCTCCTCGATTATATGGAGAAGAAGGGGCTCGGCTACGGCACCGATTCGCCTTACGGCCTGGGGGCGCTGGGCCTGGGCGGCCTCTATCTCTACCATCTCGACGAGAAAGATACCGGGCTCTCCGACTGGATCGAAAAGATCGATCACCGCAAACAGATCAATGCCAACACCGAACTCAAATTCAACCAGAGCTATGTCTCGACCTACCGTATCCCCGCCGGCCGCATCGAGCAGACGGCGGTCGGGCTCGGCCTCAATTACGCGGCGGCGGAGCGCTGGGGGCTCAACTTCAATCTGCTGGACGACCGCGCCTCAAATTACGCCAGATACAACCTGACATTCAACCGTTCGGCGGGGCGGGGCTCGCTCAACTATTATTACAATTACGAGTTCGGCCAGAGCGACCCGGCCTGGCTGCGCAAGTCGCAGCGTCTGAGCTTCAACCAGCAGTTAAGCGACCGGATCAATTTTGCCACGACGACAAATTACTATCACAGCACGGCGGGGGCGGGCGACTCCGGCGAAGAGAAGGTCGAGCCGCAGATCGAGTTCAACGGCCGCGAGCCGAATTATTCCTGGCGCTACAGCGAGAACTGGCTGGTCGACCTGCGTCAGAACAACTATCCCGGCGCCAGCCGCTATGAACATCTTGAAAAACACCCCGAGATCGAGATCGCGCCGAATTCGGTCGACCTCAAGCTCTTCAGCTTGCAGTCGATCTTCGGTTACGGCTATTATCGCGAAGTGAAGAACGTCCCCGAGTTAGGCGGCAACCGCGATTACAGCGCCGCCCGCTACCGCACGACGCTCAACGCTTCGCGCAGCATACCAGCGGGCTTATCGGTTCTCACGCTGGGGGCCGGCGTCGACCAGTTCCTCTACGGCCCGGGCGACCAGCTCTATGCCCTGCGCGAGTCGGCCTCCCTGCAGACGAACGCGACCTCCTTTTTCCGCAACAACATTGATCTGCGCCAGGGCTACACGGACGGCAACACGCCGTTCTTCTTCGACAAATTGGGGACGAGCTACCACGACATCAGGGAGAGGCTGACGTTTTATTATCTCGACAAATTCAATTGGACGATCGACGGCGGCCACAACTGGCAGGCCAACAGGTATTATGACGTGATGACCAATCTGAGAGTGACGCCTGATCCCCGCGCCAGTTTCAACCTGACGACCGGCTGGGACATCGAGAACACGCGCTACAAAATGTTAGTGGCCGGCCTGATGCTTCTTCCGGCCCGCGACTATAATCTTCAGCTCTCAATCAACCAGGATCTGAACGGCGCGGGGCTGCAGACGGGGAGCGCGCTCCACGATCTCTATTTCCTGCGCGACGAGCCCAATCAGGTCCACCTGCGCTTCAGCCAGGTCTATGACGCGGCGACAAAGGAATTCAAGGTGCGTGATATAATGGTGGTCAAGGACCTGCACTGCTGGGAGATGAGGTTCACCTATTCCGATTACCGCAAGGAATACAGTTTTGTCTTTTCCCTCAAGGCCCTGCCGGGCGAGCCGGTCGGTTTCGGCAGCGGCCGCGGCTTCTATTACGAGGGCTTCGAGCGCCAGCTCAATCTGCTCAATCCCGTCGGCGAGGTCAGGAGATATTAACGTGAGTAAGTGGTTTGTTGGTTTGTTGGTTTGTTGGTTGTTCATTGCTGGTTGCGCGAAGACAGTAACCACGATAGTTACTTACGGCGATCAGATGGTCGTTGAAGTGACCCTGCGCGGCACTATGGAGGCGACCGCCAACCGCTACTTCATGGTCTTATCTTCCGATCCGGTATTCAAAGTCCCTTATCCGCCGCCGGACAACATCAGTTATGAGCTCATCGAGCCGGGGACAACGCCGCTGCTCGGTTCGATCACTGATTATTACACGAACTATTATTCGACCTGGAGCGGCTATATCGCGGTCGAGCCGGGGGGCTTTTTCTCCGTTGCCGGCCCATTCGTTGAAGGTGTGACGATAACACGGGAATCGATCTCGACCTTGGGCGAGCCCTCGACTAAGATCACTTTTAACTTTCGATTGAGCCGAATCTTCGGCGCCTCGATCCCGAGCACGATCTATTTTGACTTCTTGAGCGTCCCCTGGCAGACCGACCAGCCGAAACTGCCGGCCGACCGCCTGACATCGACTAACGCCTATATCTCGAAGGTAGTCAGTTCGGCCATTACCATCACCGACGAGGAGAATCTCTCCCTCGACGCCGCGACGGACATACTAAAATGTACAGTATCTATTCAATAATATCAGGTGTGCTTCTTGGTCTGGCGTTTCCGAAGTTCTCGCTTTGGTGGCTCGCCTGGATCGCGCTTGTCCCTTTCTTTTACGCGCTCAATAATGCCAAGAACCTCAAAGAATCCTCCGCCTGCGCCTTTGCCTTCGGCCTCGTCTTTTTTGGTATCAACCTGTTTTGGATCACGTCTCTCTTCCGCTTTGCGGGGTGGTGGGTGGTAATCGGTTGGCTCGCGTTGGCTCTCTTCCAGTCCGTGTTTATCATCCTATTTTCTATTTTCTACTTTCAACTTTCTGCTTTCAAATTACGCATTACGCGTTACGCATTACCCGTTACGATGTCTCTCCTCTGGCTCGCCATCGAATGGCTCCGCTCCCTCGGCCCCTTCGGCGTCTCGGCCGGCGGCGTCGGCTACACCCAGGCGCCGTTCCTCCCTCTCATCCAGATCGCCTCGTTTGCCGGCGTCTATGGCGTGAGCTTTCTGGTTGTTTTCTTCAATGCGGCACTGGCCGCGGTTTTGCCCTCACCCGCGAATCGAGATCGGAAGACTGCCGCCATGTTTCTTGCTGTTGCCTTGTTTCTGGTTGTGGCAAGTTCTCTCTACGGAATTCGCATTACGCGTTACGCATTACCCGTTACCCTTCCCAAGCTGGCCCTCATCCAACCCAACATTGACCAATTCGACAAGCTCAACCCGGCCAAAGTGCCCCTGATTTTCTCGATCCACGAGGATATGAGCCGGCAGGCGGCCAAGGAGAAGCCCGAGATCATCATCTGGCCCGAGACGGCGATCTTTACTTACATTCTGCGCGACCCGGTCTATTTCCCAAAGTTAAAAGAGCTGGTGAAAGAGTTAGCGGCCTGGTTCATCATCGGCGCGCCTCATTACGAAGGGAACAGGATATTCAATTCGATGGTCTCGCTCGATCCGCAAACCGGCCCTTATTCGCGCTACGACAAAGAGCATCTGGTGCCGTTCGGCGAGTATCTGCCGTTCAAGGCAATTCTCTTGCCGCTCCTCAAGCCGACCGGCTATTTTGAGGGTGATTTTGAATTCGGTTCTTACTCGGGACCGCTTTCTGCCGCGGGTTACAAGATCGCGCCGGCCATCTGCTTTGAATCGACTTTCCCGGGTTTGATGAAGAAGCGGGCGCGCGACGCCGACTTCATACTGACGATCACGAACGACGGCTGGTTCGGCGATTCGGCCGCGCCCTATCAGCATCTGGAGAACGGCATCTTTCGCGCCATCGAGAACCGCAAATATTTTGTCCAGGTCGGCAACACGGGGATCTCGGCGGTCATCGATCCTTACGGGCGGGTTTTGAAGAGGACCAAGCTCAACGAGCGAGCTGTTTTAATATTTGGGCAATAGGTTCCGCCTGGTTCATGACGAAGAAGTGAAGCCCCGGCGCGCCGGCTTTGATCAGTTCCCGCGCCTGCGCAAGCGTGTGTTCCGCCCCGAGCTTGTGAATGGCTTCGGTGTCTCCGTCAAGCGCCTCGAGTTTCTTTAGCAGCGGCTCCGGGATCGTCGCGCCGCAAACTTTTGTTAATCTCTTGATCTGCTTAAGGTTAGTGATCGTCATGAGGCCGGGGACGATCGGGATGCTGAGGCCGGCTTTTCTGGCTTTTTCCACATATTCAAAATAGTAGCGGTTGTCGAAGAAGAGCTGGGTGATGGCGTACTCGGCCCCAGCCTCGATCTTTTCTTTTAAATATGCGAGGCTGGCTGTGTTTTCCGGAAAGGCGGCCGCCCCGAGGCAAAATCCCGGTTTCTTTTCTTTGATGAGCCGAATTAGGTCCCTGGCGAACTTAAACCCGTCGGCCGGTGGCACAAACTCGGTCGTTCCTTCCGGCGGGTCGCCGCGCAGGGCGAGGATATTCTCGATCCCGATCTTATCCAGTTGGTCGAGCTGGCCAGCGATATCCTTTTTTGAGGCCGCCACGCAGGTGAGGTGGGCGACCGGCTCGATCTTAAATTTATTTTTTATCGTTTCAACCCAGTGGAACGTCTTCTCCCGTGTCGTTCCCATCGCGCCGTAGGTGACTGAGACAAAATCTGGTTTAAAGGCCTTGAGCTTGCCGATCACATCAAAGAGATGCTCTTCCTGCTCCGGGGTTTTGGGCGGGAAGAATTCAAAGGAGAGAGCGGGGGCCGCTTTCTTGAATGCTTCAGTTACTTTCATCCAGAGCTCGCATTTCTTCTTCTTTGGGCTTGGCGGCGGCGATGGGCTTCATGTGCGGGAAGAAGAGGACGTCGCGGATCGAGGCCTGGTTGGTCAGGATCATGACGAGGCGGTCGATGCCGATGCCCAGGCCCCCGGCTGGCGGCATGCCGTATTCGAGGGCGCGCAGGAAATCCTCGTCCATCGATTCGGCTTCGAGGTCGCCGGCTGCTTTCAATTCGGCCTGCTTCTTGAGCCGTTCCCGCTGGTCAACCGGGTCGTTGAGCTCGGAGAATGCGTTGGCCAGCTCCATGCCGGCGATGATCAGCTCAAACCGCTCAACTTCCCCGGCTTTGCTGCGGTGCTTCTTGGCCAGTGGCGATGTTTCCAAGGGATGGTCGATGATGAATGTCGGCTGGCGCAGGTTCGGCTCGACGAACTTGTCGTAGAGGACGTTGATGATCTTGCCAACTCCGATCTCTTCCGCCCCCTCTATCCCCTTTGCCTTCGCTATTCTTCTTATGCCCTCTTCATCCTTCTTTTCCAGATCAATCCCTTCTTTTTTAAGGGCGTCGATGAGGGTTATTCTTTTCCAGGGGGGAGCGAGGTTGATCTTATCGCCCCGGAATTCGATCTCAAGCGTCCCCAGCACCTCTTTGGCCGCGGTCACAACCAATTCTTCTGTCAGGTCCATTATGTCGTTATAATCAGCGTAGGCCTGGTAGATCTCGATCATCGTGTATTCGGGGTTGTGCTTGTAAGACATCCCCTCGTTGCGAAAGACGCGGCCCATCTCAAAGACCTTCTCAAAACCGCCGACGAGCAGGCGTTTTAAATAAAGCTCCGGCGCTATCCGCATGAAAAGCGGCAGGCCGAGCGCGTCGTGGAATGTCTCAAAAGGCGTGGCCGCCGCCCCTCCCTGCATGACATGGAGGATCGGGGTTTCGACCTCGAGGAACCCCCTGGCCTCCAAGAACTTGCGGATGAGCGAAACTATCTTGCTCCGTTTGACGAAGACGTCCTTAACCTCGGGATTAACGATCAGGTCGACATAGCGTTCGCGGTAACGGATCTCCTTGTCCTGAAGGCCGTGCCATTTTTCCGGCAGGGGATGTAACGATTTGGAAAGAAGAACGAAGGACGAAAGACGAATGGTGATCTCGCCGGTCTTGGTCTTGAAAACCTTGCCCTTGACGCCGACAAAGTCGCCCATGTCGAGCTTTTGGTAGAGCGCGTATTTCTGCTCGCCGATCGCGTCGAGCTTGCCGTAGATCTGGATCCGGCCCGTTTCGTCCTGGATGGTGGCAAAAGCGGCCTTGCCGTGCCCGCGCTTCAAGACAAGGCGTCCGGCGACCGAGACCTCTTCCGGGCTCTCCTCGTGTTCTTTGAGGCCTTTGTATTTTGCGAGCGCCTGCGCCGCCGAGTGGGTCTTTTTATACTCGTAAGGGTAGGGTTCCATCCCCTGGGCGCGGAATTCGTCCATCTTTTCCCGTCTTATTTTCAGCAGATCGCTTAATTCTTCACTCATGCTCTTTCCCGATCAGCAATAATCCTTCCAGCGTCAGTTTCGTGTCTATTCTATCAATTGCGCCGGTATACTTGCAAATGAGCGGCGCCAACCCTCCGGTTGCGATCACTTTGAGTTTCGAATTTGTTATTTTGGATTTCGAATTTGTTTCGTATTTAGAGTTTCGTATTTCGTATTTTATCCGAGCTACCATGCCTTCCACCAGAGACACATATCCAAACACCAGCCCGCTTTGCATCGCTTCGACGGTGTTCTTGCCGATCACGTTTTTCGGCGCCTTTATCTCAATTCTCGGTAGTTGGGCCGTCCGCTCGTGCAAAATTTCTCGCGACAGCTCCAAGCCCGGCGCAATGGCTCCGCCCAAATAGTCGCCTTTTGAATTGATGACGTCAAAAGTCGTCGCCGTCCCAAAATCGACAATGATCGCCGGCCCGCCGTAGAGCTTGTGCGCGGCCAGCGCATTGACCAGCCGGTCGGCGCCCACCTGCGCGGGCTTTGCGACTTTAACTTTCAGCCCGACATTCTTATGGTTCACAAAAAGAGCGTTGGGAAATCTATTCTTGAGGAGTTTGCTCACTCGCGGCACGACGGAAGAAACTATGACTTGCCTGATATCCCGATATCCTGATAGCCACTTCCTGATCCCCTGATCCCCTGATACCCTATCCGTCCCCACGCGCCACTCCCTGACCAGCTTCTTCCCGCTGGACAAGCCAAAGTGGATCGTCGTATTGCCGACATCAATTGCGAGAACCATATCAGCCAGCCAGCCTTTTATATATGTCGTAAATTGAAAGTTTAAGTGCCCATTTTTTTAGATAGTCCAGGTCAAGTTTGTCTTTTTGAACTTCATAGATGCCTTTAGCGTCGTTAAAATGTTTCTGGAGATCGGAGACTTTATGCCACAGAAGCTTATTGATCATCATGTCTTCGGCCGAAAGGACGAAGATCTCCGTGCCGAGCGCTTTCAGCTTTTTTCGGCGGCCAAACGCCTCCCGGTCATAAGCTTCGTCTTTTAGGATCCAGAGATCGATCTTCAGGCCGGTTTCGTGATGGACGAGATTGAACATGGTCTTGTGCAGAACGGCGTCGATCAGCCCTTCTTCACTGATGTAAAAATCTTTCCCGAAAATCTTTAAGAGTTGTTTTGTCGCGCCGGGCTTTGACGGGACCTGAATGACCAGGTCAAAATCATGGGTGGAGCGGGGGCGGCCGTAAAAACTGACCGCCAGGCCGCCGGTTAACGCGTAAGGGAGGTCAAGCGCGTTGAGTGAGTTGAGGACTTTGATCAGTATCTCTTCTTCGGTCATTGGTCGGACCTTAGGGCGATCTGCTTCTTAATTTCAGCGGGAGAAAGCCCGGGCATCTGGTCTTTGATCCCCGCGATCATGAGCTTATTCGTCAGATTGGTCAAATTGAGAGCAATTTTCAGCCGCTTTTCTCCCGGCATCTTGCGGTAAATTTCGTTTTGTCGTTTGTCGGCCTCCGCGGGATTCATGGCTAAAATTATAGCACGAATCGATTAATTTTTTGGAAGAGAATTGCGTATGAATATCTATCAGATCGATGGTATAATTCTATGTACCCCAAAGGAGACCATCCATGAAAAAAGCGTTTCTGTTCCTCTGTTTCTTTGCTGCGATCTGCCTCTCCGCCTCCCTTGCCGCCCCCCTCTCCCTCAACGAGGTGATCAAAAATCTCCAGTCCAACCAGTCGAAGATTAAGGATATGTATGCCGAGACGAAGACGACGATCACCTCGAACATGGTGATGCCAGGGCAAGAGACAAAAGGCCCCCAGAAAATGGTCCAGAAAGGGAAGATGTGGACGAAGGGCGAATCAAAATCAAAGATCGAGATGCTCTCGCCCATGAAGCAGACGACGGTGACGAACGGCGACAAGATGGCGATCATCAATCCCGAGACCGGGCAGAAGATGGTGCAGGATCTGAAAAGATTAAAGGGTCAAGGGACAGGCGGCAAGGGGCAAGAAAGCATGAGTTTGGAGAAAGCCAAAGAATTCTTTGATCTGTCGGTTGCGGAAAAGGATGGCGGCTATGTGATAACCGGGGTGCCGAAAAAAGACAACAAATTTCTGGGCAAGATGCAGTTTTTTGTCGATCCGACAAAATGGGTGCCGGTCAAGATCGTCATGTACGACGCCAAGGGGAAACCGATGAGCCAATCGGAGATTGAGTATAAAAAAGTGTCCGACATCTGGGTGCCGGAGAAGAACAAATCGCTCGTCACCACCCCGATGGGGAAGATGGAAGTCGAGATGGAATTCAGCAATATTAAGGTCAATAAGGGGATATCTGATGGCGAGTTCAAGGTCGAATAGGGCCCCAGATGGCCTGCCTGCCGGCAGGCAGGCGAAATTTCGCCGGTTTGATGGCCATTGAGCCCTTCGACTGGCTCAGGGCGAGCGTGGCAATAAAGTTGCTGGGGGAATTAGATCATGAGCAGTCAATTGGTCCCAATCGAACGGATCGAAAATAAGATATATCTCATCCACGGGCAGAAAGTCATGTTGGACCGGGACCTGGCGGGATTATATGTGATCGGGACTCGAGATCTGAATAAGGGGGTTTCGAGAAATTTGGACAGGTTTCCCGACGATTTCATGTTTCAGCTGACAAAAGAATAATACAGGAACTTGATGTTCCAATTTGGAACATCAAACTTGAAATAACTTCGGTCTTCAAGCTGCTGAAGCGATTAACGGCGGCCCCGAAAAAGCCGAAGCGGCGGATCGGGTTTTGAGGGGAATGGGCTGAATTATCAAGCACGTCGACGATTGAGTCGGTTTTACAGTCGAAGAATTTTTGAGGTTTGCTCGAGTTGTTTGGCCGATGAATTTGCCTCACCCACCATCGCCGAACGGCGATGGTCCCCCCTCTCCATGAAATGGAGAGGGCCGATAGGGGGAGGATGAGAAGGAATGAGATCAAAGAAACAGGTCAAAATCTTGAGAGCGCGGGAACTGAGGAAAAATCAGACCAGTGCTGAAGAGCGGCTTTGGTGGATATTAAGAGGGAGAAAAATGCTGGGTTTCAAATTTAGACGTCAATTCTTGTTCAAGGGCTTTATCATGGATTTTTATTGTCCCGGGCTCGGCTTGGGCCTTGAGATCGACGGGCCTATCCACTCCGGGCGTGAAACTTATGACCAAGCTCGACAGGCATTATTAGAAAGCCACGGAGTCAAACTGTTGCACTTTACCAATAAAGAAGTCTTTGATGAGCCGTTAGAAGTACTAAATACCATCTCCCAAAATCTCCCTTTTGGCCTTCTCCCTGCCCGTCCGGCAGGCGGGCACGAAGTGGAGAAGGGGGACCATCGAGCGATGCCGAGCGACATCGAGCGAGCGGAGCGAGTCGAGATGGAGTCGAGGCAGAGTCGAGATGGTGGATGAGGCAATAAGCGATGAAATATTCGCCAAAATCTGACGATATATTATTCGTGGGCGGGGTTGATCGATCGATAAAGAGATAGCTAACTGAAAGAAAGGACAAGCAATGCGAACTAAACAATTTGTATCGGTTTTAATTCTCTGCATCGTCATTTCCGCTGCTGGTATAATTTCCGGCTGTGCCTCCACCTCAACTTCCACATTATATGACACCCCCAACTGGATGCCGAATGGGAGGATAATTTGCGGGAAGTTAGTTGTAACGACCAGCCAGCAATTATATGGTGGCGGGATATCCGAATCTAAAGGCTACATGGCGGCTTTCTACCCGAGCGGTACGGGAGAGGTTAATCTGTTTGAGGTGGGAACATTATATGAAACTACCTGCTCTCCAACCGGTGAATTAATTGCCGGGATTTCTCCTTATTACAATGGGGTTGTTAATCCGATATTGGTCTATGATTATCAGGGCAATTTGACAATGGTTCCAAACACGTCAAATGTTGATTCCCTCGACTGGTCCCCGGATGCAACTAAATTGGTTTATTCTAGCAGTGGGAACCTATATGTTATCAAAAGAGACGGCACCGGCAAAACCCAAATCGCGACAAGCGCGGAGGCGGTGGCGTGGCGAGCGGGGGAAAGGATTGCTTATTCTTTTGCCGATTCGGAATCAAGTAAGGTTTATGTGATTAATTCGGATGGGACCAGCAAAGAGGTAATCGCTAGTGTTGGAAGTAAGCCGCAAATTACCCAAAACAATAGGGTGATTTATGGGGGATATGGGGTCCAAGTTGAATCAGTAAACATAGATGGAAGTGACAAGCAGGTCCTATTCAGTGATGATACAGCCGTATCATTTTCAAAGCTCTCATTTGATAATTCAAAATTATGTGGCGGAATTATTGGAGATTCTGGGATATGGCTAATTAACATTGATGGAACTGGCAAAATTAAAATAAGGTGATTTTGTTGATTAAGAAATTTTTTATTACGTTTTTTATCTTTTTGATTCTGGCTTCGGCCACAATGGGCGGGACCAGGATAGAAACAAAAACTTCGCCAAATTATCTTATCATTTTGCTGCATGGAATAAACACTCCCGGCTTCGTATTTAAAGGCCATGGAGAAAATGGCAGTGATATTAATAATATCCCGGACAACATGAAAGGATTTGGTGATCTTCTCGGCTATTTGCGAAAAAATCTAGGGCTTGATGGCTACGTGTATTATTACACTTTTTCGCAGAGGGACGGACACATATCAAATCTGGCGAGAGAATTAGGCGATCGAAACCACAATAATACAGCTTATCAGGGTAGTATTATGAATCATAAGGGATTGGCCGACCAGCCTGACATCTATCCCTCGGATAGGACATATGCACATCTTGGTTATCCTGCGCAAATAAATGATCTGGTAAATAATATCCACACAGGCAAAGGCAACTGCTGGCTGGAGCAGGCAAGGCAAGATTATATTAAATGGTTCCAATCAGACACCAACAAAATCAATAATCCAACTAAAAGACCGCCCACCGATGCCGAAATCCCCCAAAAATACATCCTCATTGCCCACTCGATGGGAGGGCTTGTTGCCCGCACTTATTTATCTTCTGATTATTATAACAATGATGTGGCGGCAATTATAACTATTGATTCACAGCATTTGGGCTCGGATGGTGCGCAGGCGTTGAAGAAGATCTCTGAGTTTTATGACAGCGATCAGGCGTTGGGATCCCTCGGAGCAATGTTGGGCATCTCGTTAGTAGCGTTTATTTCAAATCAGGACCAAATTGGCATGTATTCATATCTAAGCGGTATTCTTCTTGCTTTGGGCAGAGGGGCTGTGGTTGATGAATTTTTAACCAAAGGGACCCTTGGCTGGTATCCAAGCCAACCGGGCGTTCAGGATATGGATCCAAAAGGAACGTTCATATCCGATCTTAATTCGAAGGATTTTGTTGAAGGTAACCAGCCCGTCAGAGCGAGATTTATTTATTCGGGCGGGGTGCCAACCCCTTCAGAAAACTTGCCGCTTAATCGATATATGCTTGGTTTATCAGCTGTTCAAACATTATTCTCAAGTGAATATATGAATGATATTCCCATGGCCGGCAAACTAATGGCCTTATATTTAAGCGAAATATTAGGGGCGATTGTTAATCAGAATGGAGATATTTATGGCACGGTCAAAAGCCAGCGTGGGGATGGGCTGGCCACGACAAATAAAGGGAATATAGATTTCAAAACTTATTCGATGACTTTCGGCGAAGATATGGATGTTTTTAACGATGCTTTTATTGGATTGAATGGCGCGTTGGCAATTTCTACTATGTTTATCCCTGCTGATATTTGGACGAAAGCCCTGATTAAATTTAGTATCACAGCATGTTGGGGGGCGATCGTGACCGATGCTTTTTTGCAAAGAAAGGATGAATACCTCTCTGCCCACGGCCTTGCCTATAAAAAAGTCTACGAAGACAAAATCATCGACCGCGCCCTCGAAGATTTTGTGACTTTCGGCGGGAAAACGAATACTCTGGAAGTCCGCAGCGGCATATCTGCCAGCACGGTGAGTAATTCCGCGGAAGGATATACGCCGCCGGAACAAACTTTTGTTCTGCTTTCGAATCTCGACAATAATGGAAATACCATGGAGGCCTATCACACCGTAACGATTGAGGCCTTTGTCGAGGGCGGCCCTGACCAGAATCAACTGTTCCCCATCGAAGTCAACGGCCAAAAGAAATGGGTTTCATCGGTGACAGTCAAAGAACTGCCGACTGCTTTTAAAGGGGTAATAGACACTTTCTTGCCCAAGAAACTGCATCGCTTCAATTACTCTGAAAACTTCGCGGCCTGGAGACCGATAGGCGAAGTGGACGAGTGGGGGAATTTTACTATCAAAGACCTGCATTTTGCCGAAGGTTCCAACGTCCTGGCGTTCGATGCGGAGAGTTGGATCGGTAATTCGGTAAATAAGCAATTCCGCGTCACGGCCAACACCATTCCCCAGTTCGTCAAGGGCAACGTGCCGGAATTGGGGGCTTCAACAAACAATGTCTTTCAGACGATCAGCGTTGAAGCGAACAAGGCGAGCTACAGCGCCGATCCATCGGAAAGAATTGTTGTCACTTCATTCCTCGTCGATGGGATTGAAAGGACGGCCGAGGCGAATGTTGTTTCCTCGCAAGACACCTATGCCGCCCGCGCTCGTGCCCAATGGACTCCCACCGAGCCGCTCTCGCCCGGCACTCATGAGGTTCTGGTCAAATTCCAGAGCAATGTCGGTGTTTCTCAAGCCATCTGGAGCTTCAATGTCGATACCATCTCGCCAGCCGTTTCCATCGGCACTCTCGAAGCGTTCGCGCCAAGGGCGCCGGGGAAAAACCTGAATATCAAGTATTCCACCTCCGACAACCTCTCCCAATTCCTCAAAGATATTTCGATCAAACTATATAGAGACGACTCCCCTGACGAAACGAATTTTGTGACCGAGATCACCCGGGTCGCCACCCAGGCCGCCGGTGAGCAGTTCGCGCTCTGGGACGGGGAAAAACCTGATGAAAGTTATGTCGATAACGGCAATTATACGGTAAAAATTAAGGCCTCCGACCAGGCGGGAAATGTTTCGGCAAGCCAGGCGGGTCTGTTTGTTGACTCGACCCCGCCGGTCATCGCTGGCGTCAGTGTCTCCCCAAATCCAATGACCTCGAAAACCTCGGAATTGAGCTTATCGGCCAGTGTTAATGAGAAATCCTCTGTATTTATCAAATTGACGAATAATTCCAAAAAGATCACGACCGCTTATTTAACGGCCGCGACCAGCGGAGAAGGCGGTTATTTAGCCGGTTATGTTTGGAAATATGACGATGTTTTTACAAAAGGGCTGGATGACGGTATTTATTCTGCTGAAGTGACGGCTAAAGATGATGCTGGCAATGAAAGCGCGCCTTTCATTTTAAGCAATGTCAAAATAGACCGCACGCCGCCGGTTATTTTCGGCCAGCTCTCGGATCCGTTTGTGCTGGCCAATGTTGGGGCCAGCCCGTATCAAGCGACTCTGCGCTACCGGCTCTCGGAGTCAAACGATGTCACAGACAACAAACAGCCGGCATCGAAAACCCTTAATGTGAAAGTTAAGATCTTCAATGAAAATACCGGCGCGCAGATACTGGCGCAGGACGCGGGCGGTTCGCTTAATGCCGAAAACACGCTCCCGTGGAATGCCGCGGATCCATCTGTCGGGAAAGGCGCTTACAAATTTCAAATCACCGCCTACGACGGATACGGCAACTATTCTACGGCTTATGCTTCCTGCGTCAAAGACGGGGTTGCTCCGGCGATCTCATGCCCAGAAGATAACGATGAGGTCTCGGGGACGATCACCGTTCGCGGCACTGCCATGGATCCTGACTGGGCGAATGACCGGCCTTTCAAACAATATAGCGTTTATTATAAGAGGGGAGATACGCCTGCCACGATAAACCCGGGCCCCGACTGGCAAACCGATCTGATAGAAGTACCGGAGATTTACCGGGCCCCCGGTTCGCTTAATCGAAATATTTCCGTCAGACCGGTTCAAAATGATACCACGCTGGCCTATTTTTATACCGGCTCTCTTTCAAATGACTCTTATACTATCTTAACGGTCGCGGAAGAAGACGGCGGGACAAAATACGCTTCCGCTAGAACCGTCACCGTGAAGAATGACCAGCTTGCTGGACCGGGAACTGCTCCGATCGTCAGCCTGGGCGATCTGCCGGCGCAGATCGCTTTTGACGGCGGCAACTCATTGCCGATCAGTTTCACTTACGGCGGCAAAGACCTTAATGCCTATGTTGAGGTCATGAAGGTTTCTGGCGCCGGCACGCGAGAGGCCGTTTTTTATAAATACTTTCCAAAACTAACAGTCAATTATTACAGTGGCCGGCCCACATATCAAACAGGCAATGAGCTCGGCTATTTCATCTGGCAGGATGAGACCGGCTGGCACGTGAGATGGAACGGAGAAGAAGGGAAAGAACATCGCTTCAACGGTTCTATCATTGCCATGGGAACTTTTTCGGAATTGAATAAGATTGGCGACGGCGTTACGCAGGTTTCCTCGCTAATAAATTGGGATCGACGGATGACGGGAGGAGAGGGCGGTTTTGATTTCAAGACGACTTCCACGCAGTTAATAATAACTTCTTCGATCAATAATGACTCCGCCACTTATGAAGATGATTACAGCTCCCTTGTCACGCCGTATTTTGGCATGAGCAAATACCAGCCCGCTTCTTCGCCGGTGATAATATCGGGGATCGCCAATCAGACAGGTTCGGCCGGGCAAACAACTAATTGGAATGGAAAAACAGAGGCGGGGGCGTTTGTTGATGGCGGGGATTATATCGTCAGAGTTCGGGCCGAAGGCGCGGACGGCGCCGGTCTGACAATGATAGAAAAGCCGATCAAGATCAGCACACCTTTTGAGCTGTCAAACGTTAAAGCCCAGACAAGCTCTTTCGATCCGCTTGGCATTCAGGACCGGGTCACAGTCTCGTATAACATCAGCAAAGATGCTCGGATATTCTTGAAGGTCTTTCAGGCAGGGTCGGCCGATCCTCTATCTGTTATTGATGAGGGAATTCAGCTGGGGAAACTCAACGCTGATCATCCACACACGATCTCCTGGCGCGGCAATTATCCGGACCAAAACGGCACGCAGGTCGTCACGTCGGGCGAATATGTTCTAAAACTTATCGCGATCCCTGTTGACGGACAGTCCGACGCCGTGGAGACGGTCGTGGCGCCGAATATCAGAATCGAGACCGGCTTGGTCAGTAATTCAGCCAGCGTTAAATTGGACCAGATCGGGTCGTTGATGAAATTTAATGGCGGCGACGTCTATGCTGCGCAGGGCTCGTCCGACTATTACTGGGACGCGAGGGCGAGCGGCACATATTATCCGCCGGTTAATTACACCTATACTCTTGGCGTTCAGGGCCAACAGAAAGCATCGATTTATCCTTATGTGCCGTTCGCGGGGATCTTGCACAGGGGCTTCACAAGGGCATTCGGCAAGATAAAAGTAAAATTAAAAGTGCACGGCTGGCTTTATGATAAGGGATTGTTAGGAGATTTTAATCCAACCGGTGGATCGCCGGCCACAAGAGACAAAGATGATGTCAAACGGGAAAGTGATTTTGAGATATCTGCTTCTACGCCAGCGAGGATCACTTTCTCCCTCCCTGCCCCGGAATTTGGATGGGAAGGAGTGACCGGGGCGGATTTAAATGTTTCCTTTGAAAGTAGCAGCGGTTTCCCGCTCGACGACATGATGAATAATTATGTTTCTGCGACCGAGAGGGGAAATACATTTGCTCCGAGTTCAAAGGGCATATTTAAAGTAAATTCAAAAATAAGATGGGTGGATGTCAACAGAAACTTCAATCGATATTGTTATGTAGATCTATTTATCTCATTAGCAGATGGTTTTGAGTATTCCCGCTTTACCAACCGCTTTGTCCCCTGGTACGGTTTTGTGAATAAGAATCATTCGAGCTATGAAGCATTTAGTCAGATGAAAAGTTATTTACAGAAATTGGGCTTTCCGGGCAGGAATTATTTTACAGATGAAGCAAAAACAATCGAAACTTATAAGAAAGAGATTGTTGGTGAATATGATCACAGCGTCTATGACCCTAACTCCTATAAAAATGATGCTGGGAACCCGGTTAAGAGCAGGTTAGATTCAAAAACAACGGCCACAGTGCAAGGCGACACTTCGCCTTACGCTCAAGCATCATATCTATCCGGTGAATATATAGAATTTATCCCTATCACAACCCCGGATCAAGGCGAATTTTCTTATGGAAGCGGCATCGTTGAGAAAGAATATACTGTCAATGGCTTCAAGCGGATTAAGCTCCAAATTCAGCCAAATTCATATCCAATAGAAGCCAAGACCAATTATCGGATCCCATATTCTTCGGGTTCTAACCCTGCGCCTACTCTTAAATGGCCGAATGATAATGCCGACATATCTGAAAAGAATGCCGTTGGCTTAGGCCGCTTGGCCGGTTTATTGATTGATCCGCAATCCTACAATATTTCAAATGCCGCTTACGAGATAGATAAGGATGAGTTAATAACGAGAGAGGCGCAATATTTGGGCGCGCATCCTGAACTTGTTAAAGAAGGTGGCTGGTTTAAACGGCGGGGCGTTTCCGGCGTATTGAAATATAATAAGGCGGGCGGGAATTACCTTAATTCGACCGAAACAAGGTTATCTGAATTGATCGATCCACCAGTTGAATATGTTGCAAGTTACGGCTATTCTGATTCTGATAAAACAATTTCGGGATTGGACCTGTCATATAATAGAGAAAACAACAGGAATAGCAACATAAATGCGTCGGTCTCCGCGTCCAGATACGGCCAGCCATGGTCTTCATCTGATGATCCGGTCTTGCAGGGACATGCCGGCGGGCTGATCAAAGGCGGGCCGGAAACTTTCAATGCCGAGAAGTTCAGCGCAGACGGCAGGTCAGTTCCCCATCTTTTCTGGGAGGCCTACAGAGATAATTATCTCAAATACCAAACTTACGGCAATGAACATTCATACAGATATGCTTTTCTGGCGGAAAATAATAACCCTGCGTCAGGGAAAGTCGTTGATAATCCCGACCTGGTCATTAACGATTGGCAGATAATTCCGGAGGACGAGGCCGGCCAGGCCAATGAAGACATAGAAGTATTGCCTGCGGATATCAGGGCGAGCGATTTGGACTCGACCAAACACGATTTCCGAACAAAACTTAAATACTCCGCTAAAGAGAAGCGATTGGTTAGATTAAGCGGGAGAGCGGCCTCTCCTTATGAATTGTCTTATTTTGACGGCCAGAAATGGCTAACGTTCGCCACCGGCGACAGAAGAGAAGGGGTGTTGGCTTACTGGGATGTGGGTCGGCTGTGTGGCAAGTACACGGTTCTTTTAAAGACGGCCGGCGCCATTGATTCGAAAGATGTTTATATTGGCGAGGCGATCGCGGGCAAGGTTGGCGGCAACGCCTCCAGCGCTTACCGCCGGGCCGAGGTCTATTTCAAACCGGCTTCATTTGACAAAGATGAGTTCGCTTCAGTCACGCCGGTTACGCAGGACATAATTGACGTTCGCAATAAACCGATCATTGTGACCCATGGTCCGATTGTTGAGCTCAAACCCTCGCCTTATAAATTTAAAACCCCTGCTGATGGGGAAGAAGGCAGGCCTTTCCTTCGGTTTTCATATACTGCAGATGATTTGAAAGACGGTTACGGTATCATTACTTCTCCCGGCGATCCTGATTGGAAAACTAAAACCCAAGATCTCTGGCTGCATCAGATCACGGCGGATGGGAACCTTGAGCCGGTCCAGGATACTCGCCAGGAATTGCTGATGGATGAGGCGACAAGACAAAGTTATTTCGCTTTTGAAGCCGCGATGGACCATTTCTCCGATTACACCTTGTTAAAAGGCAAATTCACGCTCTCTGCTCCCATCCTCTTCGCCGACCAGTATATCACCAATAAAGAAACGGCGACGATCTATGGCACGGCCGAGCCCGGTTCAGTCGTCACGCTATATGCCAAGACGGAAAATGTCCCGCCTGAAGTGGAAAAAGGAGAAGCCTATGCCGCGCGAATGAATGCGGAAGACAAGACAGGCAATTTCCGTTTTGAGAACATTAAACTCCTGCAGGAGGGCAGTAATTATTTATTCGTCACTTCTCACTTGGATGGCAACAAAGACGTTCGCACCTATTCCGATGTCACGGTCGTCAAAGACACCGTGCCGCCTTCCGTTGAAGCCAGCCAGAACCTCTACGCTTTCTCGCCAAACGGAGATGGCAAGTATGACGCTGTGGACTATCTGCTTAAAGCCAATGAAGCAGGAAAAATATTCTTTAATCTCCGGCCTTCTCCACGAAGTGGAGAAGGGGGACCATCGCCAACGGCGATGGTGGATGAGGCTGTTTCTGCGGAAGCCAATAAAGAGCTCAAGCTCGCTTGGTCAAAAGAAAACTTCCAGCTTTTCCGCCGGGATGTTTTAACCGGCAACTGGCAACTGGCAACTGACCAACCCATTAGTGAAAAGCTCTCCGATGGAGCTTACCACTCTAATCACCCGCTTAGCGCGTAAGCACCACCGCGGGTACCTTACATCAATCGTTATAATTCCCTTGATCGTTAAGGGTTTTAACTGTTTCTTCTGGTTATTTTTACCCCGCAAAATAGAGGGGTGTTTACCCAGCTTACCCCCACATTTTTATTGATTTCTTCATATATTATGGTCGTTGATAATTTGGGCTTTGGTGGTGAATACGTTGGATTGGGCGGTTTTTATGGCTGAATATTATGCCAAATTGCGCCCCGGGGTGGAAGGAAAGCTTATAGGATATTGCGTACACACAGGCGCACGCACACGGTTGCGCCTGCTGCGCTGGGGAGTTCTTTTATATTCTATTGGATAATACTTGATCTTCTGTTTGTTAAATCTGTAGCATTCCATTCATTGATTCCGACTGATCCTTACTATTGGCTGACAGGACCGATCAGCTTATATTCAAACAAACTCAAGCTGTCAAAGCTGGCGATCTCCCGCGATTTTTGCTGATTTGTGGTTTGCTATGAGGGTTTCTTCCCCCGACGCTGTGGTCGGGGCAAGCTGGAGCGGGGGAATTCTCTGCCAATTAGTTCATCAAGGGAAATCCCAAAGGCATCAGCCAATTTAACAAGGGTGTTCTTTTCTGGATTCTTCGTTCTACCAGTTTCTATTAACTGAATAATCCCATAAGATAATCCCGTTATCTCGGCTAACCGCTGTTGCGACCACCCTGACTTTCGTCGATATTCTTTCACTCTTTTGGTTAATAATTCTGACACAAATTCCCCTTGACAATATCCCGCTTATAGCTTAATATATTCAATGTAATATATTAAGAGGCAACATGCTCTCAACTCGAACAAAGTATACCACATCTCAAAAAGGAGAAAAACATAAAATGACAAATCCTGCCTGCACTCCCGCTGAACCCACGCTATTTAGCGACGACACCTCGACTCCGCGGCTCGACCAGCTCGCCGCTACAAAATATGTTGGCGTCATCGGATCCCGCCAGCTCCCCACCGCCTACAAGGAGAAGGTCAAGCAAATCGTAGAACTATTATTGGCTAAGGGCTACGGCGTTGCTTCCGGCGGCGCCGCAGGAGCCGATAACTATGCCCTGGAAGCCCTGCTTGAGCTGTCCGCCGCGCACAGGGGCATTATCTTTTCCCCTTGGCAGGAGATCGACCAATTCCCGATACCGGTCAGGGAGAATGTCAAAAGATTTATCGCCCAAGGCGGCAATGTCCTTTGGGGCGACACTCCGAGATACGCCGCCCGCCAAACCGTCGTCGCCGGCCTGCTGGCCCGCAACCGCCGCCTAATTGCCAATGTCGTCGGCCTCGTAGCTTTCCCCTACGGTGAATCCCGAGGCACTGCCTTCACTGTCCAGAAC
>Ga0155352_117_pt1 | contig 28368 bp, 25 predicted proteins | sample RifCSPhighO2_02_FD_106320 | JGI IMG/M metagenome (GOLD analysis project Ga0155352, IMG submission 106320) | candidate division WOR-1 bacterium RIFCSPHIGHO2_02_FULL_53_26 | reverse complement strand
TCTTCTGGCTGTCGCCCGGCATCCTCGTTCACCAGAAAGATTATCAGCAAAACTTTTTGCTCACGGAAAAACTGCCGAAAGAATATAAGATCTTTGCCAAATCGAACGTTACTGCCTCGCTCCTAGAGTTCTACGCGAAACGCCCGACTTATCTGGCCACCGGCTTCCTGATGAGCGGCCGTCCGTGGGGAGAGAAGCAGTATGAGCTCTGGGGCGTTCCCGAACTTAAAAAAGGAGAAACCGTCCTCTATTACGGTGAAGATACTAATGGTTTTAGGTCTATGGCCTTAAAGTATTTTGACAGGATCGAAGAGTTGCCCGAAGCGAAATTGTATCTTGTCGAAGATTATATCAGCAACAATTACAAGATGATGAAGTTGATCGGCTTTAAAGGAAAAGGGCATCCCTAAGCCCACACCCCGCTGACCGGCGTACTGCAGTACGGGCACTTGCCTTCTTTCATCACATTCTTCTTGATCGTAAACCCGTACCGCTCAACCAGGGTCTTTTTGCACTTCGAACAATGAGTATTCTCACCGTCGGGGATTGGCACGTTGCCGGCATAAACGTATTTCAAGCCGATCTCAAGGCCGATCTCCCGCGCTTTGATCAGCGAATCGGGCGGCGTTGGCGGCCGGTCGGTCATTTTATAGGTCGGATAAAAGCCGGAAACATGCCAGGGAGTGTCATCGCTCATCCCCGTCTTAATAAAACTCGCGATTTCGGTCAGTTCCTCTTTGGAATCATTCAGGCCGGGGATGACAAGCGTCGTTACTTCGACCCAGACCCCCAATTTCTTCAAGAGTTTCAAAGTATCAAGCACCGGCTGGAGCCGCCCGCCGCAAATCTTGCGGTAATAATCGTCGCGGAACGACTTGAGGTCGACGTTATCGGCATGAAGGAAAGTCGCGGCCGCTTCCGCCACCGGCGGATTCATGAAACCGTTGGAGACAAAAACGTTCTTGAGCCCCTTCTCTTTTGCCAATATCGCGATATCCTGCGCGTACTCAAAATAGATCGTCGGCTCGGTGTAGGTATAGGAAATACTCTGACAGCCGCTCGCCAGGGCGGCCTCAACGACAGCTTTCGGCTCGACATCCTCGCCTTCGATAATATGCTTCTCGCGCGGCGACTGCGATATCCCGTAGTTCTGGCAAAAAAGACAGCGGAAATTGCAGCCGACGGTTGAAATTGAATATGAAGATGAGCCGGGCAGAAAATGGAAGAGCGGCTTTTTCTCGATTGGGTCGATGTTCGACGCGGCGATCTTGCCGTAGACCAAAGTGTAGAGCGACCCCTGCTGATTTTCCCTGACGCCGCAGACGCCGCGCTTGCCGTCGGCGACCGTGCAGTTGTGCGCGCAGAGCTCGCAGTGGACCTTATTGTTTTCGAGCTTCTTGTAAAAAAGAGCCTCTTTCATTTAATGTAACCCTCTCCCGAAGATATACACGAACCTCATTTCACGAAAACGCTTAAAAGCTCGCCAAAAGAAACCTCTTTCTGCTCAGCCGTGCCCATATTTTTCAAAACCGCCGACTTATTCTTCAATTCGTCATCGCCGATAATGTAAACATATCTGGCGCCGAGGCGGTCCGCCGCTTTCATCTGGGCTTTGAGCGATTTCCCCTGAAAATCGATGTCGGCAGAAATGCCTTTCTCCCGCGCCTTTGTCAGCAGATGAAAGCCGACCTGCCTGGCTTCGTCCCCGATCGTCGCGATGAACAATCCTATCCTATTTTCTATTTTCGACTGTCTGCTTTCCGCTTTCAATATTTCAACAACTCGTTCCAACCCCGCCGCAAACCCGATCGCCGGGACTGACTTGCCGCCCATCTCCTCCACCAGGTCGTCGTAGCGCCCTCCTCCGCAGACCGCGTTCTGCGCGCCGAGCTGTTTGGCAACAATTTCAAAAGCCGTCCTTGTATAATAGTCGAGCCCGCGCACCAGACGATCGTTGATTTTGTATTTGACCAACAAATGATCCAACCAACCAACAACCTGACTAAAATGCGCCTTACACTCAGCATCCAGATGATCGACCATCGCCGGCGCTTGCTCGATATATTTCCGGCAGTGGGCTTCTTTACAGTCGAGTATCCGGAGCGGGTTGAGCTCAAAACGCTGGCGGCAATCACCGCACAGGTTGGCCAGATTGCTTTCAAAATATTTTTTCAGCGCCTCGCGGTACGCTGGCTGGCATTTTTTACAGCCGACGGAATTTATATCGACTTCGAGCTCTTTCAACCCAAGCCGCTCAAAAAGCTTGACGCTCAACTGGATCATTTCCGCGTCAAGCGCGGGGTCAGCCGAGCCGAACGCCTCGACGCCGGCCTGATGGAACTGGCGCTGGCGCCCCGCCTGCGGCCGCTCGTAGCGAAACATCGGGCCAAGATAATAGACCTTGAGGAGATTATCGGGGGTGATCAGATTATTTTCCAGGCCGGCCCGTACGACCGAAGCCGTCGCCTCGGGGCGCAGGGTCAAACTCCTCCCCTTGCGGTCGGGAAATGTGTACATCTCTTTCTTGACGATATCGGTCGTATAGCCGATCGAGCGGGTGAAGACATCGGTCGCTTCAAAGATCGGCGTGCGGATCTCGCGGTAGTTAAAAAGTCCGAAAGTCTCGCGGCAGGTATCTTCGATAAATTGCCAGAGCGGGGTATCGTCCGGCAAAATATCCTTTGTCCCTCGCGGCACCGCGTATTTCATGGGCTAATTATACCATAACCGCCATTTCACCCGTGTGATATAATAATTTTTATGCCCATCGTGATCGCTATTTTACTCATATTATTTTCTACCGGGGTCAAAGCCGGCCCTTTCCAGTCAGAGGCGATGCGCCGGCTCTGGGCTGTGCCGACGAACGAGGTCAGGTCGGAGACAATAAGATCGTATGATCTCGGCAGTGTCCGAGTCGAGGAAATATATTATTTCAGCCGCCCTTATAAAGGCAAACCGTCAAAGATCTTCGGCTATTTCGCTTACCCCCGTGCGCGCTCGGCCAAACTGCCGGCCATTCTCCTTTCCCACGGCGGCGGGGGGACTGCCAGCCGTTCCAGAGCGGTCGCCTGGGCCCGCCGTGGTTACTCGATGTTGGCCATCGACCTGCCCGGCAAAGGCGAGAATCGCGCCGGTTCCCGCTCCACAGGCCCCGACATGGTCGTGACCAATCTCCTGCGCACACAGCCAGAGAACGAAAACTATCTTGTCCACGCGGTGGCGGCCGCGCGCCATGGCATTACTTATCTGACAAAAAGAAAAGAGGTCGATCCCGACCGTATCGGCATGATCGGCCTCTCCTGGGGCGGCGTCCTGACACTTCTCACCAACGGGCAGGACGAGCGCCTGAAAGCCGCGGTCAATGTCTTCGGCGCCGGACATATTCCAGAGGGCTCTACCTGGGAAGATTTTTTCTCTTCAATGACCGCGGCCGACAAAGAGACCTGGAACAATTATCTTGATCCAAAGAACTTTCTCTCTTCCCAGCACGCGCCAATCATCTTTATCACCGGCACCAACGACCACTGTTACTATTTGCCGACTTTTCAGAAGAGCTATCAAGAGGTCGCCGCAGAAAAGAATTACTGGCTGGTCCCCAACCTAAAGCACCGGTTCCTTGATTCATCACAGGGGCCCGCGCTGGCCTGGCTTGATCAACGCCTCAAAAATACCCACGATCCGTTCCCGGCGATCAGTGAACTGCCGGTCTTTCAAAAACGGGAGGATAAGATCGTGGTTCCGGTCAAGGCCGAAGTCCACAGTTCCGTTAAAGTTGCGCGGCTCTATTACACGCCAGGCGGCCCGCAAAAATGGACGGCCAAAACGTGGCAAGAGGTCGTGCCTCATTATGAAGGCGGCATTTATTATTTTGGCCTGCCGGCGCGTTTGCTCAAGCCCGATGTCCTCTATTATATCAGCGTTAAGGACGATCACGGCGGGGCCTCGTCGACCCTGGTCAGGTCGCTATTTTCGGTAAAATTACCAGACGGGGAACGAACATATGCCGTCTCGTCCCCGATCAAGGCCATCTTCCGCCGCGAAAAACCGGTCACGCTCCTTAACGGCGCCGACGCCGGCAATGCCTGGTTTTCTTATTCCAGACAAGAGAATGTCTACGAAATGTTTCGCGCGCAATGAAACGGAGCCGCTCTTTGAATTCATATCATTATTATAGTAGAATAGTCCGTAATGCGTAATGCGAAATTCGTAAGACGCAACTGGTAATGAAGGAGTTGAAAACAATGGTAATTATTGAAAGATCGGAATTTAAAGGCCGGCCGATGCTGGTCATCAAACGGGACGAGAACGACAAGTATCCGTTCTCATTCGGCCTGGCCAAGGCCAAACTGATCCTCGAGAATCTCGAGGAGATCAAAAAGTTCGTCGCGGAAAACGAAGGCAAATAATTATATAGCCGGTAAGTCCGACCGGCCCATGAGGAATTCATCGACAGCACGGGCGGCGCGGCGGCCTTCGGAGATCGCCCAGACGATCAATGATTGTCCCCGGCGCATATCGCCGGCGGCAAAGACCCCTTTGACGGAAGACATGTAATTATCGCCGGTCTTGACATTGCCGCGCGCGTCAAGTTCAACGCCTAAATTTTTAAGCAGGCCTTCTTTCTCGGGTCCCAAGAATCCAAGCGCCAGAAAAACCAGGTCAGCTTCGATCCCAAACTCGCTCCCCGGCACCTCTTTCATCAGCGAGCAACCTTTTTCATCTTTCTGCAAAAAATCAAGTTTAACGCAACTTAATATCTTGGCGCCTTGATGCCCTGACGCCTTGATGCCTTTGGTCTGAACCCCCCACAGCCTCTCCACCCCCTCTTCATGGCTGGAAGAGGTCTTGAGGCTGAGTGGATAAGTCGGCCAGGGATTGGCTGCGGGGCGGCAAACCGGCGGCTGAGGCAAAAGCTCAATCTGGACAACTTTGCTCGCCCCCTGCCGGTTGGCGGCGCCGACGCAGTCGGAACCGGTATCGCCGCCGCCAATGACGACAACTTTTTTGCCTTTGGCGTCGATCAGGTTGCCGCCCCGGTTGGCCTGGACCAGATATTCAAGCGCAAAATGAATGCCCGTGAACTCGCGCCCTTCAATCTTGAGGTCGCGCGGCGCCCGCGCGCCGCCCGCTAATACTGTCGCGTCAAAGCCGACCGGCGGTTTTATGATCTTCTGGCCGGTAATGAATTCGATCCCCTCTTTTTCCCAGACCTTGAGCCGTCGCTCGAGCACTTCCTTCTCAAGCTTGAAATCGGGGATGCCGAAGCGCATGAGGCCGCCCGGTTTTTCGTCGCGCTCAAACACCGTCACGCTGTGGCCAGCGCGATTTAACTGAGCGGCGCAGGCGAGGCCGGCGGGACCCGAACCGATGACCGCAACTTTTTTACCGGTGCGCGTCTTGGGCGGACGCGGTTTGACCAGCCCTTTCTTGAACGCCGCCTCGATGATCGAGAATTCGTTCTCGCGGATCGTCACGGCGTCGTCGTTAATGCCGAGGACGCAGGCGAACTCGCAGGGCGCGGGACAAACCCGCCCCGTCACTTCCGGCAGGTTGTTCGTCGCGTCGAGCAGTTGAAACGCTTTTTCCCAATTTTGGGCGGCAACCGCTTCGTTCCACTCCGGGATATAATTGCCGACGGGACAGCCCCAGTGGCAGAACGGCGTGCCGCAGTCCATACAGCGCTTCCCCTGCTCCTCCGACTGCGCCTTTGTGCGCGGCTCAAAGACCGGCGCGTAATCTTTCAAACGCTCGCCGACCGGCCGGTACTGCGTCCCCTGCCGCTTATATTTTAGAAAGCCCCTTAACTCTTTAGCCATCGGAGACCTCGACTTCTTCTAATTTAGCCATCACTTTTTGCTGTTTCAATATCTTCTTGTATTCAAGCGGCATGACCTTGATGAACCGGCCGATCTCGTTCAGCCAGCTATCCAGAACCTGTTTTGCTAACTGACTCCCGGTGAATGAATAATGATTGTTCAAGAGATCGCGGACAATGACTTCATCTTCTTTGGAGAGCTTTTCAAGCTCGATCATCTCCATATTGCAATTATTTTTGAAGACGCTCTTCTTGTCATAAACATAGGCGACGCCGCCCGACATCCCGGCGCCGAAGTTGCGTCCGGTCGGTCCCAGTACCACGACCCGGCCGCCGGTCATGTATTCACAGCCGTGATCGCCAACGCCTTCCACAACCGCAAAAAGACCGGAGTTGCGGATGCAGAAACGCTCACCGGCCAGGCCGCGGATGTAGGCCTCACCGGCGATCGCCCCGTAAAATGTCGTATTGCCGATCAGGATATTCTCCTCCGGCTTGTAGCCCGCCTTTTTGCTCGGATAGACGATGATCCGGCCGCCGGAGATACCCTTGCCGATGTAATCATTGGCCAGCCCCTCAAGCTCGAACGTGACGCCGCGGGCCAGCCAGGCGCCGAAACTTTGCCCGGCCGCGCCGGTGAATTTAAAATGAATTGTGTCCTGGGGCAAGCCCTCTTCGCCGTATTTTTTGCAGACGGCGCCGGAGAGCATCGCGCCGGTTGTCCGGTTATAGTTGCGGATCTCGATCTCGTTCCTTACCGGCTCGCGCAGGTCGAGCGCCGGTTTTGCCAGTTCGATCAGTTTGCAGTCAAGCACGTTGGTGATGTTGTGGTCCTGGGCGATTGTCTGGCGGATACCGACCGATTTGGGGACATCGGGCCTATAGAGGATCTTTGAATAATCGATATTCTTGGCTTTCCACGGAATGATGTCAGTATTGACCTCAAGGAGATCAGTGCGGCCGATCAGCTCGTCAATGGCGCGCACCCCTAGGCTGGCCATGATCTCGCGCAGTTCCGTCGCCACAAAAGTGAAATAGTTTATCACGCTGTCAACGCGGCCGGCAAAGCGTTTCTCGAGCATCTCGTCCTGTGTCGCGACCCCGACCGAACAATTGTTGAGGTGGCAGTGGCGCAGCATGACACAGCCCAGGACGATGAGCGCCGCGGTGCAGAAGCCGTATTCTTCCGCCCCTAAGATCGCGGCAACCGCCACATCGCGGCCGGTGCGCATCTGGCCGTCGGTTTGCAGGCGGACGCGGCTGCGCAGGTCGTTCAAGACGAGCGTCTGGTGCGTTTCGGAGAGCCCGAGCTCCCAGGGGAGACCCGCATGTTTGATGGAGCTAATCGGCGAAGCGCCGGTGCCGCCGTCGCCGCCCGATATGAGGATCATATCGGCGTGGCCTTTGGCCACACCCGCCGCCACCGTGCCGACCCCGACTTCGGAGACAAGTTTTACGCTGATGCGGGCGGCTGGATTGACGTTTTTCAAGTCAAATATTAATTGCGCCAGGTCTTCAATTGAATAGATGTCGTGGTGCGGCGGCGGCGAAATGAGCGTCACACCTGGCGTGGTGTAGCGGGTGCGGGCGATGATCGCGCTCACTTTGTGGCCGGGGAGCTGTCCCCCTTCGCCGGGCTTGGCCCCCTGCGCGATCTTGATCTGGAGCTCGTCAGCATTGACAAGATAATTGGTCGTGACGCCGAAGCGGCCCGAAGCGACCTGCTTGATGGCGCTGCGCCGCTCGTCGGCAAAGCGGGCCGGGTCTTCGCCCCCCTCGCCGGTGTTGGAGCGGCCGCCGATCTTGTTCATGACGCGGGCGAGCGTTTCGTGCGCGCCGCGGCTGATCGAGCCAAAGCTCATCGCCCCCGTCGCGAAACGCTTGAATATTTTTTCGATCGGTTCGACTTCGGCCAGAGGGATCGGGGCTGCCGATCTGAATTTCAGGAGACCACGCAGTGTCGTGGGGTTCTTCGATTGGTCATTGATGAGAGCGGCAAATTCTTGGTAGCGGCCAAGGTCATTCTGCCGCGCGCCGTCCTGGAGAGCGGCGATGCTGTCCGGGTTCCAGAGATGGTTTTCCCCGTCCCGCTTCCACTGGTAGAGCCCGCCGGATCTTAAAAGATCGGCAACTAAATTTTCGTTAGGATACGCGGCCGCGTGCCGCAGGAGCGTTTCTTGCGCGATCTCGTCAAGCTTGACGCCGCCGACGCGCGACGGCGTCCCGACAAATGCTCTCTCGATGACCTCCTCGTGCAGGCCGAGCGCTTCAAAGATCTGCGCGCCGCGGTAACTGCGCAAGGTCGAAATCCCCATTTTAGAAAGGATTTTGAGTATCCCCTTCTCGACCGCCTTGCGGAAATTCTTTATCCCAGCTTCCGAGCCGATCGCCTCATAAGCCAGATATGGATTGACGCAGTCGGCGCCGTAGCCGAAAAGGAGCGCGAAATGGTGCACCTCGCGCGGCTCGCCGCTCTCCAGGATCAAGCCGACCTGCGTGCGCAGGGTCTTTTTTATCAAATGGTGATGGATGGCCCCCACGGCGAGGAGCGCCGGCAGAGGCGCCAGCTCCCGGTTCGCCCCGCGGTCGCTCAAGACGATAAATGAAAAACCCGCCTTGATCGCGGCGGCCGCCTCAGCGCAGATCTCGGCTAAGCGCTGCTTAAAGCCATCGCTGCCCTTAACGTTGAACAGGATGGAAATAGTTTTTGCCTTGAAACCGCTCTCGTCGATCTGGCGCAGTTTCTCCAGTTCATCATCGAGGAGGATCGGCGTTTTGAGGCGGATATTGTGCGCGTGGCCGGGGGTTTCTTTTAAAATGTTCTTTTGCGGGCCGATGAATGTATCCAAACTCATGACGAGCTCCTCGCGGATCGGGTCGATCGCCGGGTTGGTGACCTGCGCGAAGAGCTGTTTGAAATATGTGTAGAGAAGCTGGGGGTTGTTCGAGAGGACGGCGTGCGGCGTGTCGTTCCCCATCGAGCCGATCGGCTCTTTCCCTTCTTCGGCCATCGGCTGAAGGATGAATTTGAGGTCCTCGCGGCTGTAGCCGAAGATCTTGAGCAGAGTGTCGACGTTCTTCTCCCCCTCTCCCTCTGGGAGAGGGGGTCGGGGGGTGAGTTTGTCAAATTCCACCAAATTTTCTTCGAGCCATTTGCCGTAAGGAGCGCGGCCGGCCATCTCCGCTTTGATCTCGTCGTCCTGGATGATCCGCTTCGCCTCGGTATCGATAAAGAATATCTTACCCGGCTCAAGCCGGCCGGAATAGGCGATCTCTGCCGGGGGAATGTCAAGGACGCCGACCTCCGAGGCCATGACGACGAGGTCCTGTTTGGTGACGATATATCTGGCCGGGCGCAGGCCGTTGCGGTCAAGGAGCGCGCCGACGCGGGTGCCGTCGGTAAAAGCGATCGCCGCCGGACCGTCCCACGGCTCCATAAAGCAGGCGTGGTACTTGTAAAAATCCCTCAACTTCTGGTCCATCTGCTTGTTCTGCTCCCAGGCGGCGGGAATGAGCATCATCATAGCGTGCGGCAGAGAGCGGCCGGAAAGCGTCAAGAGCTCCAGCGCGTTATCGAGCGCGGCCGAATCACTGCCACCCGGCACGATCACGTCAAGGCCCCTGGCCGCCAGCCAGTTGATATTGCCGCGCAGGGTGTTGATCTCGCCGTTGTGGGCCAGGAAACGGAACGGCTGGGCCAGGTCCCAGGCGGGGAAGGTGTTCGTGCTGTAGCGCGAGTGGACAAGGCAGATCGCGCTTTTCATTTTTTGGTCTTTCAGGTCGGTGTAAAAGCTCTCGACCTGATGAGGCATCAAGAGGCCTTTGTAGATAATGGCGCGGGCCGAAAGGCTGGCAAAATAGATTTTATTGTCCAACCGTTCGATCTTCCGTCGGATGGTATAAAGTTTTTTCTCAAATTCGCCGTCACCGCGCTTGCCGATAAAGATCTGTTCGATCACCGGCTCGCTCTCACGGGCTGCCTTGCCGATGCCGGTATTATCAACCGGCACGTCGCGATATTTTATGATCTCTTGATCTTCTTCCTTGACGACACTGGCGATCAGCTCTTTGCAGGTTTGCCGTTCATTTCTAGCCTGGGGAAAAAAGATCAGGCCGGTCCCATACTCCCCAGCTTGATAACCATAAAATTCGTGCGGGATCTGGATCAGGATACCCGCCCCGTCGCCCGTCTCGGGGTCGGCGCCGACTGCGCCGCGATGGGCCAGGCGGTTGAGCACCTGGACACCCTGCTCGACTATCTTATGGGAGCGCTCGCCCTTAATGTTGACCACGAACCCGACGCCGCAGGCGTCGTGCTCATAAGCCGGATCGTATAAACCTTGCTTTCTCATCGTGAAAGTCAATTATATCATCAAAAAGAAAGCCCCGCAAATGCGGGGCTTTCCTGAATTACCGACGACAAAAAACTAGAGGATCGGGAGATACCTCTTGAGTTCATACTCCGTGACCTGGATGCGGAAATCGTCCCACTCCTGCTTCTTGATCGCGATGTAGCGGCTGAAGCAGTGGTCGCCGAGGGCGGCTTTCATAAAGTCGCTCTTTTCAGTGATCGAAATCGCCTCACCCAAACTGGCCGGCAGGGACTTGATCCCCTTCTCCGCCCTCTCTTCTTCCGTGAGGTGATAGAGGTTGAGCTCCATCGGCTCGGGCAGTTTGTAGCCCTCTTCGATCCCCTTGAGGCCGGCCTGCAGCATGACGGCAAATTGCAGGTACGGGTTGCCCGACGGATCGGGACAGCGCAGTTCCATCCGGGTGGCCGCTTCTTTGCCGGGCTGATAGCCCGGGACGCGGATGAGCGCCGAACGGTTCCTTCTCGACCAGGCAATATAGACGGGCGCTTCGTAGCCGGGGACCAGCCGTTTGTAGGAATTGACCCACGGCGCCAGGATCGAGATCATCTCCGGCGCGTGCTTCAGGATGCCGGCGATGTACGATTTGCCGACGGGAGAAAGGTTGTATTTGTCATTGGCGTCGAAGAAGGCGTTGGTCTTCCCCTTGAAGAGCGACTGGTGGGTGTGCATGCCGCTCCCGTTCTGCCCGAAGATCGGCTTGGGCATAAAAGTCGCGTAGACGCCGTTGGCGCTGGCGACCTCCTTGACCGTCAGACGGTAGGTCACGGTGCTGTCGGCCATCTTCAGGGCGTCATCATAGCGCATGTCGATCTCATGCTGTGACGGCGCGACTTCATGATGGCTGTATTCGACCACGATCCCTAATTTGCGGAGGGCGAAAACGGTGTCGCGGCGTAAATTAGAAGCCATATCAAGCGGTGTAAGATCGAAATATCCGCCCTCATCCAGGATTTCCGTCCCTTTCGAATTTTTGAAATAGAAATATTCCAGCTCCGGGCCGACATAAAAATGGTCATAACCCATCTTCTGCATTTTCTCGAGCGCCCTTTTGAGGACATAGCGCGGATCGCCCTCATACGGTTTGTGCTTGCCGGCCGCTGGTTGGAGCACATCGGCGATCATGCGGGCCACCGGCTTGTCTTCCGGCCGCCAGGGCAGAATCGCGAACGTATTCGGATCCGCCATGGCGATCATGTCCGATTCTTCGATCGATTGGAAACCGGTAATGGATGAGCCGTCAAACCCCATTCCCTGCGTCAGCGCGCCTTCCAGCTCATCCGGGCCGATGGCGAAACTCTTCAGTATTCCGTTGATATCCGTGAACCAAAGGCGGATGAATTCCACCCCGTTGTCCTTGACCTGTTTTAAAATATCTTCTTTTGTCGCCATTATTCCCACAACTCCTTTTGTTTATCAAAACATATTAAAGCAATTTATTTACCACTGCACTTAAGCGTGAGATCGTGAAAATATTTACAATTGTGTATAAAACAAGAATAATTTATACAAAATCGTCAGCAATCAGGGCTTCAACAGGATCACGGCCCGATTGTTCTTCACGATCAGGAACCCATCACCTCCTTCGATCTTGATCTTTTCACCGCTCTCCAGCTGATAACGGATCGGCCCGGGCGCCAGCGTCGCGGCCAAGGGAGCGTGATCGGGTAGTATCCCGATCTCGCCCGTCTCGGATCGCAGAAATAAACTTTGCACTTTACCGAAAAAGACGCTCTTTTCCGGATTGCGTATCGCTAAAGAAAAACTCTTCATCCCTTCTTCGCCTTCTCCTTTGCCTCTTCGATCGTGCCTACCAAATAGAAAGCCTGCTCCGGAATTTCATCGCACTTGCCTGCAATGATCTCGCTGAAGCCCTTGATCGTCTCTTCTAACTTGACGTATTTGCCCGGGATGCCGCTGAAACGCTCGGCCACGAAGAACGGCTGGGAGAGGAAACGCTGGATCTTGCGCGCTCGGGCGACGAGTATCTGGTCTTCTTCGGGTAGCTCGGAGACGCCCAGGATGGCAATGATGTCCTGCAATTCTTTGTAGCGCTGGAGGATCTGCTGGACCTTGCGCGCGACCGAATAATGGCCTTCGCCCAGGATCGTCGGGTCCATGATGCGCGAAGTCGAGGCCAGCGGGTCAACCGCCGGATAGATTCCCATCTCGACCAGGGCGCGGGAGAGGACCGTCGTCGCGTCAAGGTGAGCGAAGGTCGCCGCCGCCGCCGGGTCGGTGATGTCGTCGGCCGGCACGTAGACCGCCTGGACGGAAGTGATCGAACCCTTTTTCGTTGAGACGATCCGCTCTTCGAAGCGGCCAACCTCGGCCGCCAGCGTCGGCTGGTAGCCGACGGCAGAGGGCATCCTGCCCAACAAAGTTGAGACCTCGGAGCCGGCCTGGACGAAACGGAATATATTGTCAACAAAGAAGAGGACATCCTTGCCTTCGACATCGCGGAAATATTCGGCCTGGGTCAGCGCGGTGTTGCCGGCGATCAGGCGCGAGCCGGGGAGCTCCGTCATCTGGCCGAAGCACATGACGGTCTTTGAGAGAACGCCCGATTCTTTCATCTCGATCCAGAGGTCGTTCCCCTCGCGGGTGCGCTCGCCCACCCCGCCGAAAACCGAAATGCCGCCGTGATGGGTCGCGATGTTGTGAATTAGCTCCATGATGACGACGGTCTTGCCGACGCCGGCGCCGCCAAACAAACCTGTTTTGCCGCCCTTAACGTAAGGCGCCAAAAGATCAATGGCTTTGATCCCCGTTTCAAATATCTCGGAGCGGGCGACGATTTCGTCAAACGTCGGTGGATCGCGCCGGATCGGGTTCAGCGGCGCGTCTTTGATCTCGCCCAAACCGTCGATCGGCTCGCCCAGAACGTTGAAGACCCGGCCGAGCGTCTTGGGCCCCACCGGCACAGAGATCGGCTGGTCAAGATCGATGACTTCCGTGCCGCGTTTTAAGCCGTCGGTCGGCAGGAGCGCCACCGCCCGGACAACACCGTCTTCGAGCAGCATGGAAACCTCGGCCATGATCGGCGGTTTTTCGATTTTGAGCGCGCTCCTGATCTTCGGCACCTTGTCAGCCGGGAACTGCGCTTCAATAATGGCTCCGATGACAGAAATTACTCTCCCTTTATTATTCATCTTTTGCCCCTCAATGCTTCGGCCGAACCGATTATCTCCGCTAAGTCGCGGGTGATATTGGTCTGCCGTAATTTATTGATCGAGATCACCAGATCATTGATCAGGTCTTTAGAATTGTCGACGGCGCCTTTGAGAACCATCAGGCGCGCCGCCAATTCCCCCATTTGCGAAGCGATGACAAGCTGATAGAAGCGCGCTTCAAGATAATGCCTGAAAAGCTCTTCCGTCAGCTTCGCCGCGCTCGGCTCAAGAATATAATCAGCCGGCTCTTTGTCAGAGATCAGCTCTTCAGGCACTGGGAAAAGGCGAACAATGGTCGGCGCCTGCACCGCCGTGCTTTTGTAGGCGTTGTAGGCAACATAAACCTCGGCGTTCAGTTCGAAGACCTTCTGCCAGAGCGCCCGGATCTTGGCGAAGGTCGGCCGCTCCAGCGCCTCGAATTCCGAGACGACCAGCCGGTCGCGGAAATAATTGGCCGCGCGCTTCCCCAGCGCAACAATGCCAAACTCACCCCCGCTAACGCTTAACACTCCCCCCCCTCTCTTTTCAAGAGAGGGGGATGGGGGGTGAGTTGAAAGAAAAGCCTTGGCCTTGGCCAGGATCTGGGTGTTGAAACCGCCGCAGAGGCCGCGATTCGACGAGATGACGACGAGGATCTTTTTGTCTAATTTCTTCGGCTGAACCCTGCCGGCCAGGACATCTTTGACCGGCTTGAGATATTCCTCGGTCACGGCGAAGCGCTCCCTGATCCGCTTCATGCGCACGACCGTCACGACCTGGAGGGCCGAGAGGATCGAATTCAAACTGCGGATCGAGCGCAGGCGCCCGCGGAATTTCAATAATGACATTAGTTGTATTATATCATTTGAGCGTCTGAAAATAAAATTAACGCCCGGCCTTAGCTTTCGGGATTGGCCTGCTCACCAAAGCCGGGCCTGCCTGCCGGCAGGCAGGCAGTTTTAAATTCGCCCTCCGAAGCTCAAGGAGCGTAGGAGGAACGGCCTGGCTTGCCTTTTATAGAGCAGTAAATTCTCTTGCAATCATTAACAATAATACTTATAATTCTCCAGAGGCGCAAAAATGAATAAAAATATCTTGGCGATCGGTCTGTTAATACTGGTTAGTGTCATTGGCCTGGCAATGTACGGCTGCTCTCAAACAACCAGCGGCACGGGCGGGGACTCTGGCATCACAACAACTAATTATACCCTTTCCGGAAAGTTGGGCTCCGTCACCGCCAGCGGACTGAGAGCAAAGACGGCCACGACAGTCACTCATATCGCCGCCATCGGCGCCGACAATAATAAAACGCTCGTGACACCTGAAGCTGACGGCGCCTTCAGCCTCGGGATCAATTCCGGCCAGCCCTACGTCCTGGGTTTTTTCAACAAAACCGGCAGTGCCATTACTTTGCTCGGCTACTTAAGAGCCGCCGATTACGACTGGGACTCACTGCCGCTGATCGATCCGGCCGGCAGCTCGACCGATCTGGGGACGGTTGAGATCGACAGCGTCAGCGTTGAAGCGACCCCATCCATTAACATTACCAGCCTGATCGGGGCGATGAATATGAACACAGCGACGGCAACTCTCTACGGCGAGATCGATGATTCCCTGACGGCTCTGACCAATCTCGACCTTGACGGGAACGGCGAGTTTGATTTTAATGAGAACAGAAACTATCTTTTCCAGACCTATATCGGCATGTCCCAACCGGGCAGTCCGTCCACGGGCGAGATCGACTCGATGCTCGACGGCTATAACGACACTTATAAACCCGTGCCAAGCTTCTTTCAGATCTACTTTTCCGCCATCGGCGGCGGCGACACAAGGACCGTCGGGACCAGCGCGACGCTGACGACCCCCTCTCCCATCGGCGGTAGTACCACCCAAACGGCCACGACCGGAGCTTTGGGCAGTGATGGTTTTACGCTGTTTTTCCCATCCGTGTCCACCCCGGAGATCGCGCCGGCCGGCACCTACATGGTTGAGATGGGCTCGACGACTTATACAATTAAGAATTTCAAGTCGTCAGATGTCGTCGCCCTGGGCTCAAACAACAACATCGTCTACCCTGTTTTCCATCTGATCACGAACGAGGCCGGCAAAGTCACGACGGTGCAGTATGTCTGGAAAAAACTGGTCAGCGGCACGATCACGGCGGCGACTTCCGCCGAGGTCTTGGCTGCAATCAATTATGACGTCGCCGCGGCCTTCCTGTCGATGAACCCGTTCATTTCGTTCTTCTCGGATGCCAACACCCTGCATCAAACCTCTGATGGCACAAAATTCTGGTATCTGACGCCGACGCCAACGGACCTCGATGTCAGCGCTCTTAATATCTCAAGGGCCGATATCCATCATATCCAGGCGGGCTATGAATTGACGTCGAAGGTCATTTGTAAATTCGACCTGTATTAGGATGTCTAGAGGCGGGGGCTCATTTGATCTCTACAATCTTGAACTTGACCAGGCCTCGCGGCAGATCCGCACGGCTATTTCACGATCAAGCCGTTCCCGGAGAGGGGCAAAGTTTATGTCAGGCATTATAAAGACAAAAAACTGGAGTACACTTTTTCGGGAACGAATTATGATCTGCTTGACTTTTATCTTGATTCCCCAAACTGTTTGATCAGCTTATTAAGTTTTTCTTCGGTCTCTTTGGAGAAGTCCCTGAGCGCGCCGATCAGGCCCGGCTCACTGCGCCTGACAAAGCCGACGAGTTTGGCTTCAAAATCACTGACGCGGGCGGGCTCGAGCATGTCGCAGTAACCGGCCGTCGCCGCGTAGATGATGATGATCTGGTCTTCGACCGGCCTCGGCTTGTTCTTCCCCTGCTTGAGGACCTCGACCATGAGAGCGCCGCGCTTCAACTGTCGCTGGGTCTCTTCGTCAACCTCGGCCGCGAAAAGCGAGAAGGCCTGCTTTTCCCGGTACTGGGCGAGATCGAGCCGCAGGCGGCCGGCGATCTTCCTGATGGCCGGCACCTGGGCTTTGCCGCCGACGCGGGAGACGGAGATGCCGACGTTGACAGCCGGCCGGACACCGGCGTTGAATAATCCTTCTTCGAGAAAGATCTGGCCGTCGGTGATCGAGATGACGTTCGTTGGAATATAGGCGGTGACATCGCCTAACTGCGTTTCGATGATCGGGAGAGCGGTGAGCGATCCCCCACCCGACTCCGGCCGCAATTTCGCCGAGCGTTCAAGGAGGCGCGAGTGAAGGTAGAAAACATCGCCCGGATAGGCCTCGCGGCCGGGCGGGCGGCGCAGAAGGAGCGAGATCATCCGGTAGGCCTGCGCGTGTTTGGTCAGGTCGTCAAAAATAATGAGCGCGTCTTTGCCGTTGAACATGAACTCTTCGGCCATGGCACAGCCGGCATAAGGCGCCAGATACTGAAGGGCGGCCGGATCGGAGGCCGAGGCCGACACAACGATCGTGTAATCCATGGCGCCGTGCTCGCGCAAAGTTTCAATGACTTGAAGAATGTTAGCTTCTTTCTGGCCGATGGCGACATAAACGCAGACGACATTCTCGCCTTTCTGGTTGAGGATGGCGTCGATCGCCAGCGTCGATTTCCCCGTCGAGCGGTCGCCGATGATCAGCTCGCGCTGGCCGCGCCCGATCGGGATGAGGGCGTCAATAAGCTTATAGCCGGTCTGCAGCGGCTGGCTGACGGGGGTGCGGTCGATGACGCCGGGGGCCAGCCGCTCCACCGGGCGGAAATTCTTCGTCTTGATCGGGCCGAGACCATCGATCGGCTCGCCGATCGCGTCAACGACGCGGCCGATCAGCCCCTCGCCGACCGGCACTTCCATGACGCGGCCGGTCGATTTAACGAGATCGCCTTCTTTGATGGCGGTGTGCGGGCCGAGTAGTACCGCCAGGATATCTTCGCGCTCGAGGTTGAAAACCATCCCGAAAATTTTGCCCGGAAATTCGACCATCTCGCCGGCCAGAGCGCCCGGCAGACCCTTGATGCGGATAATGCCGTCGCCCGACTCGATCACCGTGCCGACCTCTTCTACTTTAGAAGCGGACTGAAATTCTCCGATCCGTTTTTTAATGATCGCCGAAAGATCTTCAGGCATTAATGATACTCTCCTTCAAGTTTTCTAACGCGCCGGACAGTGTGCCATCAAAATATTTGCCGTCGCTCGTAAATATTTTGACGCCGCCGATGAGATCGGGGTCGATTTCCTCCCGCAAATTGACCTGGCCGCCCAGCCAATCGACGATCTTTTTCTTCTCACCCTCGGAAAGCGCCGCGGCCGCGGCAACCTCCGCGAAAACCGTCCCCGTCTTGCGGGCGGCCAATTGAGTGAACCGCTCGGACAGTTTGATCGCGGCTTTTTCCATATTCTCATCAATTAACAGCCCGATCAGGTTGCGAAAAAGTACTGACACTCCCGGCATGACTTCCGCCAGCAACTTCGTCTTCGCCTCTTTTGAAAAAGTGGCGTTCTCAAAGAATGTCCGCAGTTCAAAATTCTTGACGAGCAGTTTGGCCAGGGAATTCAGCTCCGACTCAATGGTCAGCGCCTCTTTTCCGGCGATCTCATAAAGTTTTTCAAGGTCTATTTCTTTCATGGCCGGGCTTGCGTCAAGCTCTCTTCGATCAATCTTCGATTATCTGCGGGCGAGATCGTCTTGCGCAGGACTTTGCCGGCCGCTAACGCCACAAGTTCGGCGGTCGAGCGCCTCACTTCGGCAAAGATCTTGTCCCGCTCGCGGGCGATATCCTGGCTCGCGCGCAGGGCGATCAGCTCCGCCTGCTTTTCCGCCCGCTCGAGGATCTCGTTCTTGAGCTTCTCGCCATCTTTTTTCGACTCGTCGATCATTCGGTCGGCTTTCTGGTTGATCTGGTTCAGCTTCTCGCGGTATTCGGCCGCTAACTCTTCCGACCGTTTTTCGTTCTTCATCGTCAGCTCGATCGAATCCGCTATCATCTTCTCCCTTTGCGCTAACAAAGCAAGTATCGGCGGCAGAGCCGCTTTGTATAACAGCAGGACGAGCAGTCCGAACGAAACGACCGTCCAGATCATTAAGCCCGGTTCAAATTCAAGCATAATTGAATACTAATTCCCCACACTTAAGTGTGGGGTATCTCCTATAATAGTTTATCCTTTGGTCGCGAGAATTAAGCAGACGACCAGCGCGTAGAGAGCGATAGCTTCCACGAACGCGATGGCCAGGATCATGGCGGTGCGGATGTTGCCCGCCGCCTCCGGCTGGCGCGCCATACCTTCGAGCGCCTTCGAAGCTAACATGCCGATGCCGATCGCCGTACCCAGAGCCGCGATACTCATCCCCAACCCCGCCGCCAGAAACGCTGATGAATTGTCCATTTTTCCCCCTCCTTTTCTCTCCTTAATCCTTAATTCTTAATCCTTCTTCAATGCCCGCCCTCCGTTGCCGTGGCAATATACATGGCTGATAAATAGGTGAAAATAAAGGCCTGGATAAAGGCCACAAAGATCTCAAAGGCCATCACGGCGGTGTTGCCGATGACCGGCAGCGGCAGGATAAAGTAGCTCTTGAAGACGAAGATGAGGGCGAAGATCATGAGCATGACTGCGTGCCCGGCGAACATGTTGGCAAAAAGACGCAGGGCGAGCGAGAACGGCTTGGCCAGCTGGCCCACGATCTCGATCGGGATCATGAAGAGCGTGATCGGCAGCGGCAGTCCCGGCGGGACGATCGACTTAAAATAGCCAATGACCCCTTGCGATCTAATGCCGGCGATCTGGACGACCAGGAAAACCACGATCGCCAGCGCCGCGGTCGTATTGATATTGCCGGTCACTCCCGACATATCCGGTATCAGCCCGATCAGGTTGCAGAAGAGGATAAAGGAGAAGATGCTGACGAGGAACGGCAGCCATTTGTCGCGGTCGCGTTTGATCTGGCCGGCCACCTCGTCGCGCAGGAAAAGGATCAGCGCCTCGGCCAGGTTCTGCCAGCCGGCCGGGACCTGCTTGAGTCGCCGCGTCGAGAGAAAAAAGAAAAGAAATGCGGAGACGGCCGCCAGCCACAGCGTGATAACGCCGTTGGTGATGGTCAGGTCAATCCCAAAAACATTTAAGGGGATTAGGCCTTTTTGATAAAGATGTTCAAGGGCTTCCATTGGCTAACAACTGATTTTAGCCGAAAAATGGCTTTATGGCAAGTGAAAAAAGCTACAAGGCCTTTTTGCCGCGCTCGCCCGGCTTTAGCTTTCGATCCACTCGGCCTACTCACCAAAGCCGGGCTATTTTAATTCGTCCTCCGAAGCTCGAAGAGCGGCGGACTCCGTCTTGCCTGTGCCGGTAGGCAGGCAGTTTAAGTATTCGGCGACGCGGAAACCGAAGTAGTAGCCGCGATACCCGGGCTGGAGGCTGAGCCGGTTCGTACCGCGCAACGAGTCGGAACTAAGGTAGAACCACGAACCGCCGCGTGCGCCCTCATCATCGCCCCCGCCAGCATGAGTCCGGAAACATTTTCTTTTACCATTAATTGATTTGCCATTTTCATCTTCCTCCCGTTTACTATAACCCGAATTCTTGGTACAATGGTTAGGTTAATCGGCAGGGGAAATTAGAAATTTCAGGCAATTTTGGGATTATTTTTATTTCGACCGATTGGGAGATTGGAAAATGCGGGATAAAATATTGGATATTTTTAAGCTGGGGCTAAAGAAAGATTTTAAGAATAAAGTAAAAAAAATACTTTTATTCGGCTCCAGGGCCCGGGGAGACGCCGCCGTGGATTCTGACTACGACCTCCTTTTGGTCATGGATGAAGTTTCACCTATAGTAAAAAAACAAATTAATCGTTTAGAGGGAGAGATGTTATTTAATTATAATGCCGTTTTTTCTGCTTTCCCATTCACGCTAAAAGAGCTCGAAAGAAGACAATACGAGCCCTTTTTAATGAACGCCCAAAAAGAAGGCCGGGAAATATGATCGAAGAAATTGGCAGGGAAATTGAAAAGATCATGAAAAAAGCCGGCCGGGCGCTGGTTTCAGCTAAAAACCTCTTAAATGACGGCGACTATGATTTTGCCTCATCCAAAGCATATTACGCCGCTTTTCATGCCATGCAAGCCGCTCTCTTAACAAAATCGCTTTCTTTTTCAAAACATTCCGGAGTAATCGCGGCCTTTAATCAGCATTTTATAAAAACCGGCGTCTTCCCAAAAGATTTCAGCGCCAAAATAGAGTCGTTATTTAAGGAGAGACAAATCGGGGATTACAGCTATGAAGAAGAGATCACAAATAAAGACGCCGAAGAAGACATCAAAAATTCCGAGAAAATCGTCCAGGCAATTCGGAGCTTTCTAAATTAGAGGGCTTTTTCGCCGCGCTCGCCTGTTCTGACCCTGATGACGTTGTCGACCGAAGAGACGAATATCTTGCCGTCACCGGGCTTGCCGGTCCGGGCCGTCTCTTCGATCGCCTTGATCGCCCTTTCGGCATCAAAAGTATCCACGATCAGTTCAATCTTCAATTTGGGCAGGAATTCGACCCGGTATTCACCGGCGCGCCACTCGAGCATGATCCCTTTCTGGGCTCCGCGTCCCTTGACCTCGGTCACCGTCATACCGATGAACCCTTCGGCCTCGAGCGCGACCCTCACTTCTTCTAATTTTTCGATCCGGATAATAGCTTCGATCTTTTTCATGTCCATGTTTGATCTCCTTAGTACGCCGACTCGCCGTGTTGTGAAATATCAAGTCCGACGTCTTCCTCGTTCTCGCCGACCCGCAGTTTGAACATCGCATCGATGATCTTGGCCATAATATATGATACAACAAAAGAGAAAACGACCACAACAAGCGCTGTCAGCGCCTGAATCCCCAGCTGGCCGGGGTTGCCGAAGAAGAGGCCGTTGGCGCCGGCCGGATTGATCGCTTTTTGGGCGAACAGCCCGGTGGCAAGGACGCCCCAGATGCCGCCGACCCCATGGCAGGCAAAGACATCGAGCGATTCGTCGAATTTGATCTTCATCCGGAAAATGATCATATAATATGAAAGGATGGCCGCGACACTGCCGATCACCATGGCCGAGAGCGGGCTGACGTAGCCGGAAGCGGGCGTGACCGCGGCCAGACCGACGATCGCCCCCGTCGCCAGACCCAACACACTCGGCCGTTTATGCACCCAGCTGATGATCATCCAGGTCAAACCGGCCGCGGCGCCGGCGGTATTCGTCGCCATAATGGTTGAGGCGGCTAACGGGCCGGCCGAAAGAGCCGAGCCTCCATTAAAGCCGAACCAGCCGAACCAGAGGAGGAAAGCGCCGAGGACCGTCAGAGGGATATTTGAGGGCTCCATCGGGACCTTGCCATAGCCCTTGCGCTTACCGACCACGAGTGCCAGCGCCAGCGCCGAGACGCCGGCGGTTATATGTACGACCGCCCCGCCAGCAAAATCAAGCGCCCCCATCGTCCGGAGCCAGCCGCCGATCCCCCAGATCCAGTGCGCAACGGGGGCATAGACGAAAGTCGACCAGACTAATGTAAAGAGGAGAAAACCGGCAAAGCTGATCCGCTCAACAAAAGCGCCGGAGATAAGCGCGGGGGTGATTACCGCGAAAGCGAGCTGGAACAGGATAAAGGCCATGTGAGGGATGGTCGGGGCATAGCCGGCTTCTATCGCGGGAATGTTATTTAAGCCGAACCAGCCGAGACTGCCGATCAGGCCGCCCTTGTCCGGCCCAAAAGCCAGGGAATAACCAAACAAGACCCATTGAACGGAAATAAGGACGAGAAGCGCGACCGAGAGCATGAGAGTGGAAAGAATATTCTTTTTTCTGACCATGCCGCCATAAAAGAAACCCAGAGCCGGCGTCATCAAGATAACCAGAGCAAACGAGATCAAGACCCAGGCCGTATCACCGGAATTTATCATCACTCATACCTCCGTGTGTAACACAGCAATCTCATTGCCATGCTCACTGCGGACTAAATTCTACGCTTTTGTAGCGATTTTAGGGGCCGCTCTCCCCGGTGATACGGCCAGACAGGAGAGCGACCCCGCTTTAACTTACCAACTATAGAGCTGTTTCGCCCTTTTCCCCGGTGCGGATGCGGTAAACCTCCCCGACCGGCGAAACAAAGATCTTTCCGTCGCCGACAGAACCGGTGCGGGCGACCTTGACGACCGTGTCAACTATTTTTGCCGCTTCAGAATCCCTCACCACAATTTCAATTTTGATCTTGGGCACAAGATCGACCCTGTATTTTTCCCCGCGCCACTGCTGGACTATCCCTTTTTGTTTCCCGTGGCCCTCGACCTCGGTCACCGTCAGCCCGGGGTAGCCGATACTCTCGAGCGCCACCTTAACCTCTTCTAATTTTTCGAACCTGATGATCGCTTCTATTTTTTGCATTTCTATCTCCTCCTCTTTACGCTCAACCGACTCTTTCGCCTTCCAGCTCAACGCTATAGTATATCGTCTTTCTGGCGAGGAAATCCGGATAGGCCGAATTGCCGTGCTCGCCGATATCGAGGCCGCGGATCTCTTCCTCCAGGCTGACGCGCAGGCCCATGATCGCCTTGATGGCGCTCCAGGCCAGCAGTGAGATCAGGAAAACAAAGATCGCCACGGCGATCACGCCGGTCAACTGGGCCGAGAGGAGCTTGAAGCCGCCGCCGAAAAGCAGGCCGTTGCCGGTCGTGTTCGGCATAAAGACATCCTCGGCAAATAAACCGACCGCTAAAGTCCCGAAGATACCGTTGACCAGGTGGACAGAGAGCGCGCCGACCGGATCGTCGATCTTAAGCCGGTCGAAGGCGATAACCGCCAAAACCACCATTATACCGGCGATCGTCCCGATGATGATCGCAGAAAGCGGCGAGATGTAGGCGCAGGGGGCTGTGACAGCCACCAGGCCGGCCAGACAGCCGTTGATCGTCATGCCGAGATCGGGTTTGCCCAGCACCAGCCAGGAAATTAATGTTGAAGAAAGGATGCCGGCCGCCGCGGCCAGGTTCGTGGTGATAACTATTCTTGATATGGCGTTGACGTCAGCCGCCATGGTCGAACCTGGATTGAACCCGAACCAGCCCAGCCAGAGGACAAACGCGCCGATCGTCGCCAGCCCCAGATTATGGCCGGGGATGGCATTCGCGGAGCCGTCTTTTTTAAACTTGCCAAAACGGGGGCCCAGCACAAAAATTCCGGCCAGCGCCGCCCAGCCGCCGACCGAGTGGACGACCGTTGAGCCGGCAAAATCCCAAAAGCCAGAAACTGCCAGCCAGCCGCCGCCCCAGATCCAGTGGCCGACGATTGGATAGATGACCGCCACCAAAATGAACGAGAAGGCGATGAATGATACATATTTAATGCGCTCAGCCACCGCCCCGGAAACAATGGTCGCCGCCGTCCCCGCAAAAACAAGCTGGAAGAAGAATTTCGCCAATAGCGGCACCGTCGCCCAGGCGATGGAACTGTACGCGCCCTGGTAAAGATCCCCTGTTGCTGGGCTGTTATCAAGCCCGGATATCCCTAACAGCCCCTGCCAGCCGACCAGCGGGTTGCCGTTGCCGAACATCAAGCCCCACCCCAGCGCCCAGAAAGCGATCGAAGAAACCGCGAAGACGATGAAATTCTTGGAGAGAATATTGACCGAATTCTTACTGCGGGTAAAGCCCGTCTCCACGCAGGCGAACCCAAGATTCATGAAAAACACTAACATCGCCGTCACCAGGACCCAGATCGTATCAACCGCTATCTTTAAACCCATTAAATCCATTTTCCTCGCCTCCTTTAAATGTTAATGTCCAATTGAGTCGTGATCGTCGGCTTCGCACCACTGTTATAAGTCCCATAAGCAAAAATGATCGAAGTATTCGGCGCAAAGAGCCAGGAAAAACCGTAGAATATCGCCCCGAGGGCCGAATTACCGCTGGCATAATCAACCGAAGCCCAAAGCTTGTCGGTCAACGCCTTGTCCCAGGCCAGGATAAAACCTTTATTATCCGCGCCGATCGTGGCGGCATTGCCGGTAAAATAACCGCCGGTCAGCCGGCCGAAAGGAAATGCCTTTGAAGCCAGGCCATAAATAGCATTCTGGTCCGTCACTCCTTTAGTCAGACCAAAGCCAAACCCGCCTATCGCCAGGGCAGGCAAGCTCCCATTTTCCGGCAGGCCAAACTTAGCATTAAAGACCAAGGGACTGGCGATCACTCCTTGCGGTAAAAACGCGTCAATTCCAACTTCTAAGCCAGGCACGAGCCCGTAAGTCAAACCAAGATCAGTGGGAAACTGATAGCCGCCCGAAGTCTTGTCATCCACCGTAAAATAATCATCAATCCCCAGATGATAAACCCCCACCGCCTGGATATCTGTCGACGGGTTCCAAATATTCGTCGACGGCGTCGCTATAACCTCGCCCGCCGCCATCAAATAAACAGACAAGCCAACCAACAAACCAACAAACTTTCTCATCTTTTTTCCCCTCTCTTTTCTAGATGAACAGCCATTCATGCTCATCAACAACTCTTTTCTTGACATAAATGACTGCGAACCCGGCCGCCACTAGGCTAAGTATCGCGACCGCAAGCATTGATCTGACCTTTGAAAGCATGACGCGAAAAGATAAGCAAGAATATTGCCATGAAGAAAGCGAGGAGAAAGCGGGTTAGATTATACTTTTTTGTATATTAAATATACTTTTTTGTATTTTTTAGCTATTTGTAATCGCCGGGGGTTTGCGTGTTCGAATAAGTGACGCCAAACCAGAAGCTGCCGGTGTCGGCATTGCCGCCGGTTGCAACGTTCAGCGCGGCGATATCCGGGGTGAAGACGGCATAGTTTAAGCTCGGCACAAGGACACCCGAACCAAAATTTAATTTTGAAGAGAGCGAAAGAGATCCGTCGCTCACCCCCGGCTGGGCGCCCCACTGCCCGCCGTTATAACCGACGGTCAGCCCGGCCGTGACCGGGCCAATTTCCTGCTTGCCGCCAAGCTGAACATACAAACCTTTACCCTGATCGTGATCATAAGAAATGGTCAGCGTCGGGGCAAAAGGAGCTTGTGTCTGCGTCAAGCCGAGAAATATCTCACCGCTTTTGCCCGCCGCGCCGGTGAGATTCGGAAAAGTGTAATAGGCGTAAGAAAAATACCAATCGAGCCAATCCTGATAGGTCGATGAATAATTCAGGTAAGCGTCAAGTTCCGTCAATTCCCGTTTCGTCACATTGCCGATGTTATACGAACCCCAGAACTGCAAAGTCACTTCTTCGCGCCCTAACGAGAAAGTCAATCCGGGCTGGATCGCCGGCTGCATCGAGTTCAGCTCGAACCCCCGCCAGACATAGCGGGAAACATAGCCGAGGCTGATATCGTCGAGGGAGGCGAAAGAAGCCGAAACTGAAGAAAGCAAAAAACCGATCAGGCAAGCGATTATCTTATATTTCTTGATTTTATATCCTAACATCCGCTCCGTCAAGCCGAGCGCCTTGGCGGCATTCCTCTGCGTCTTGTATTTTTCCAGCGCTTCCCTGATATTCTGCTTTTCGATCGTCTCGATGATTTCGGGGAGAGTCGCGCCGGCGGCGGGCAGTTCGATCGTTTCCTTGGCCGCGATGTTGGCCGGGAGCTCCGCCGGCGTGATCAGCTCTTTCTGGCAAAGAATGATCGCTCGCTCGATCACGTTCTCAAGTTCGCGCACGTTGCCCGGCCAGCGGTAGGCCATCAGCACATCGAGGGCCGCCCGGCTGACGCCGCGGACTTTTTTCTTGTTCTCTTTTTTGAATTTATTGATGAAATGATCGACCAGGACGAGAATGTCTTCCTTGCGCTCGCGCAGCGGCGGGATCAGGACGGGAAAAACATTGATGCGGTAGAAGAGGTCTTCGCGGAATTTCCCGCTTTTCACCATTTCCTCCAGGTCGCGGTGGGTGGCGCAGACGACGCGGGCGTTCATCTTGATCGTTTGCGTGCCGCCCAGGCGCTCGAATTCTTTTTCCTGCAGGACGCGCAGAAGTTTGACCTGGGTAGCTGGGGTCAGGTCGCCGATCTCGTCGAGAAATATCGTCCCTTGCCCGGCCAGCTCGAACCGGCCGATTTTGCGCTCCATCGCGCCCGTGAAAGCCCCTCGCTCGTAGCCAAAGAGCTCCGACTCCAAAAGATTTTCTGGCAGAGCCGCGCAGGCAACCTTGATGAACGGCTTGTCCGCCCGCGGGCTGGCGTAATGGATGGCCGAAGCGATCAATTCCTTGCCGGTCCCCGACTCGCCGCGCAGCATAACGGCGGCCTGGCTCGCGGCCACCTGAATCGCCCCCTCAAGGACGCTCTCCATCACTCGCGAGCTGTAAACGATATTGTCGAACTGGTATTTGCCCTTTAATTCCTGCCGCAGTTTGATGTTTTCGAAAACGACCGCCTGCTTGTCTTTTTCAGCCAGCTCGCGGATCCTGACCGCCTGGCCGACCATCGAGGCGATGATCATCAGCAGTTTGATATCCTCTTCGTAGGAAACGCTTCCCTTGAACAGGCGGTCAACTGAGAGGGCGCCGATGACTTTACTGCCGACGATGACCGGGACGCAGAGAAAGGCAAATTTACGCTCGGCCAGGTTCTTTCTGGCCTGCGTGCGGTTGAGAAAGAGCGGCTCGGCGCCGATATCCTCGACGATCATGGGTTCGCCGGTTTCCACCACCCGGCCGGTGATTCCCTCGCCGATCATGTAGCGGCCCCGCTCCTTTTCCTGCCGGCTCAACCCCTGCGCCACCTCGATCCGCAGTTCATTGGTGTTGGGGTCGACCAGCGTGATCGTGCCCCTTTGCATCTCAAGCGAATCGGAGAGAACATTGAGGATCGCTTCGAGCGTGGACTCGAGGTTAAGCGACGAAGAGAGCGCCGAGGTTATCTCGACCAGCGATTTAACCTGAATATCCTTGACGGTAGCCATGACAATATTGTATTTTACACAATTTTGTAGAAGCAGTCAATTTATTTTAGCAGTTTAAGCGGCGCCGATCGGCAGGATTATGATGAATTTCGAACCCTTGCCGGCGCCGCGCGATTCGGCCCAAATCCGGCCGCCGTGGAGTCCCACCAGCTCTCTGGCGATGGCCAGCCCCATGCCGATGCCGCCGGCCGCTCTCGTATAGGAACTATCGATCTGGAAAAATTTTTCAAAGACCTTCTCAAGCAGTTCCGGGGCAATGCCGATGCCGTTGTCGATCACTTCGAGCCTCACGTTTGAATCTGTCGGCTGGGCACGGATCCTGATCTCGCCGCCTTTGGGCGTGAATTTGATAGCGTTGCCGATCAGGTTGGTGATCACGCGTTTCAGCTTGATCTCGTCGGCGACGATCGTCGGGGTATTGGCCGCCGCCTCAACATTGACGCTCAAGCCGCGGCTCTCGGCCATGATCCTCACCGCCTCGACCACTTCATCGATCACTTTTTTGACCGAGAGCGGCTCTTTGGAGATCGGGATCGGCTTGCCGAGCTCGAGGCGCGAGATGTCGAGCAAGCTCTCGATCAGGTCCTGCAGGTGGTCGCTCTGGCGAGCGAGGATGACGAGCGCGTCTTTCTGCTGGCCGCTCACCTCGCCCATCTTGTTGGCCAGCAGGAGCGAGAGATAGCCCTTGATCGGCGTCAGCGGCGTGCGCAATTCGTGGCTGACCATTGAGAGGAACTCCGTTTTCAGGCGGTCGACCGCCTCGAGCTTGACCATATCTTCTTTGAGGTCTTTGAGCATGTGGAGGGCGGCCCGGCGGGCGGCCTCAAGCTCCCCTGTCCTCGCTTCAACATTTTTCTCGAGATTCTCCCTGATTCCCTCCAGCTCCCGGGTCCTTTCCCGCACTCGTATTTCCAGCTCCTCTTTCGCCCGCTGCGCTTCTGCTTCCGAAGCCCGGCTCCGGGCGACGCTTGCTTCAAGCTGCTGAGTGTAGCCCTGAACTTCCCGCGTCCTTTGTTCGAGCAGTTTGGTCAGATAGGCGCTGGCCAACGCCCCCACAAAATAAAGCAGGAAAAGCCCCAACAGGTAATCAATGATGTATTCATATCTTCGCCAATAGGTTTCCGGCGGAG
>Ga0155352_133_pt1 | contig 44790 bp, 49 predicted proteins | sample RifCSPhighO2_02_FD_106320 | JGI IMG/M metagenome (GOLD analysis project Ga0155352, IMG submission 106320) | candidate division WOR-1 bacterium RIFCSPHIGHO2_02_FULL_53_26 | reverse complement strand
TCTTCCAAACTCAAATGATTGTGTTTTCTGCCCACTTCGGATACCTCCTATCTCTATTGTACCCAAAGTGGTGCGTTTACTTATTGAACTTAGGAACGAAATTTTCACTGGAATTGCACGATAATAATAGGGGATAGAATATAAAATGATAGCCAGAGGGATTTCTCGTGCCGTGCCGTCAAGGCCTTCTGCTGGAATGAGAATGGGAAGGCAGGGATTGGGTATGCCAGCTCTCGTTGCCGGAAGGGAAACGACGATTTCCGTCCTTGAGTATAACACCCATCTTTTCGGCCGCCTGGGAAGAATGGTGAACCAATTTTACCAGGATGATCTGCGGGCGGAAAAGATAGGAGAGGCGCTTCTGGCCACCGATGCCGGGCTCACGGCTCTGCTTGAAGTGTGGGATGATCGGCTTGCCCGATTGATCATCGAAATTACCGCCGGCATATATCCTTTCCATTTCCGGCCGCGGGACAAGAATCTATTTGGTATCGGCAGCGGCTTGCTTTTATTGAGCAAATATGAAATTTTGGACCCTCAATTTCAGCGTTTTAAGCGTCTGCTGGGCGCGGATTTTTTCTCCAGCAAAGGTTTTGGCGCCGCTACCATTGATCTTGACTCTTTATCTTTGGAGCTATTTTTTGCTCATAACCAGGCTAGCTCGGGCGGTTTTTTAAATCAAGCCGCCAGGCTGGCAAACCTCCGCCAGCTGAACATAGCCATCGGCGCATATCGGGCTGGGCATCCTCAAAATCCGGTTCTGGCGCTGGGAGATTTTAACGTTGCGGGCGAGGAAATCGATGTGCCAACCGCTGAATACCAAAGCATGGCGAAGTATTTTAACGACAACGACCTTTCCGATCTTTACCGCAGGGTCAATGCTTTGCAGAATCCGGGGTTCACTTATGACGGGGTCGAAAACACTTTGGTAAAAGTTTTTGACCCTAAATTCTCCGCGGCGAGGAAACGCCAGCGGCTCGATTATATTTTCGGCAGTTCTGACATAGCGGCGCTTGATATTGCCGCTCAACCGGCAAGAAACCCGGCAAGGTTTAAAGCTGATTATAGGTATGACCAGGGAAGCGCCGATCTCTCCGATCACTTTCCCCTGTTGCTGGAATTCACTATTCAACGAAATAATTACCAATGATTCACGATAATCATCCAGGAGGAAGCAAGTTGTCAAACGTTGGACAGGTAGCGCTGCTGGTCAGCGCCAATCAATTGCCGAAATTAACCGATGCCTATATCAGGCCGCTGCTGGCAGCCGCGGAAAAGCTTTATCGGGCGGGAGACTATGCCGGGGCGATTAAGGTGCTTGCCCCGCTCCTTACCAATGCGGAAGCAAAGGGAGTCCAGTTCAAACTGCCGAGGAGAGTCCTGGAACTGTCTTTTCCCATGCCGGATACTTATTTGGAAGTTGTTCTGAAACACCTCCCGGAAGAAATCAGGGCGATGACACCGGAGCAGCAAATTGATTTTGTCCTCTATTTTTTCTCATTGGTAAAACAGGAGAGCCAGTATGACGAAAGGGCGGTTTCAGTTGACGGGGCAACGGGGTTGTCTCAGGTCATGCCGGCAACGGGCAAGGCGGTTGCCGAAGATATGGGGCTTTCGAGTTACGATCTTGACGCTCCCGAAGACAATCTTCGGATCGGCATGTACTATTTTGCAAAATTATTAAATGAAAACAACCAGGGACTAAGCCACATTACTTTAGCGCTGGCGTCTTATAATGCTGGTCCTTTCAGGGTTAAGGCGCTGCTGAAGGAACGCGGCGTATTTCTGGACAATATTCGAGGCGTCCCGGAAACGAACAAATTTATAAAGAGAATCAAATATAATTTCGAGTTTTATGCTCAACTTTATCGTGTCAGGGTGCGAGAAGCGTTGCGCGGCCTTCTCCGGCCGGAAGCGGCTCCCGGTGCGGCAAACCAACCAGTTGCGCGGCCGGTCAAGCCGGCCCAGCCGCAATTTTACCGGGTGATCGTCGACCGCGCTTCAACAAAAGCCGAAGCCTTGAAGATGAAAAGCCGGCTGTTTGATCTTGGCTTTTCCGATGTCTGGATCGCACCGGAGCTTGGGGGAAGGCGGTACCGGGTGCAGGTTGGGGCTTTCAAGAATCGGATCTTCGCTCTCGAGTTGCGCGATAAATTAAAAGCCGATTTTCCAGGAGCGGCCGTCGTAAACCCTGATTAGATCTGTCCCGCCCGCGATCGACATGTGGGGCGGAATAATTAACAAGGAGAAATAAAATCAATGCTAAGCGGGATCTATAAAACTGCCCGGCAATATCTAACTTTGCCGGAATATACGATCTGGCGGCGTGAGACGAGACAACCGGTCAAGGTTTCGCTGACCGCTTTTAAGGATGTCCCTTCAATTGCGCTTCTTCCCTGGGCTAATTACGACTCGATCAACTCGGCCTGGGAAGAGGAACAGCGACTGCGGCCCGTGATAACATTAGATCCTGATGCTGTTTTCCAAAGATTGGTCAAGTCCGGTCCGAAGACAAATATTATCATCAGCTTGGGTTTGGTCGAAGAACAGCGTTTGTTGCAAGGTTTTCTGCGCGCGATTTTTGGGGCAGAGAATCGTGGGGGAGGGCTCAATACGGCCCCCTGGAATTATAGCGCCAGGTTGATGTCGGATAAGTTCCCTTATCAGTATTTCGGGTGGACCCGCTCCCTCGAGCACGAGGCGGAGGCCGTGTCCGGCGTTGGCTGGACACTGAAGAGCTATTATTTTGCATTTGCTTTGGTTTTGGAGGAGCAGGGATGGCCGACCTTCCCGCTTACCTGGCTGATCAATGAACAAACTGACGCCGGCAATTTTCACGCCAAAGTTCTGGAGTTGGGACAGCCTGACATGGCTTCATCTCAAGATGCGGCCCGGATTGTGCGCGCCGCTCTGGCCGGCGAGGAATCCGGCCGGCCCGGCTGGCAGATATTAAAGGAGTCAGGCCTCCGCCGCTCCCTTTAACCAGGCGTCGAGCCGCGCCTTGATCTTCTTTTCAAACCCAATATCTTTCGGCTCGTAATATTTCTTTTTGACCGGCAGATAATCCTGTTTTACATAACCGCCTTCGTAGTCGTGGGCGTATTTATACCCTTTGCCTTTTACCCCGAGCGAAGTCGAGGGGTTGCCCATTTTCTTCTCCCCTTCATAAACCGCATTTTGTAAATGTTTGGGAACTTCAAGCGTCGGATTTTCTTCAACATCTTTCATGGCGGAATTTATCCCCACATAAGCGGCATTACTTTTGGGGGCGGTGGCGACATAAACCGTCGCCTGGGCGAGCGGGATGCGCGCTTCCGGCAGGCCAACGAATTCGGCGACCTGCATGGCGGAGTTGGCGACGACCAAAGCGAGCGGGTCGGCGTTGCCGACGTCTTCCGCCGCGCAGATGACTATTCTTCTGGCAATAAATCTGGGGTCTTCGCCGGCATAGATCATCTTGGCCAGATAGTAGAGGGCGGCGTCGGGATCGGAGCCGCGCATCGATTTGATAAAAGCCGAGATCGTGTTGTAATGCCCTTCGCCTTTCTTGTCGTAGACGACCGCTTTTTTCTGGATTGACTCTTCGGCGGCCTGCAATGTGAAGCTAATGACGCCTTTCTTGTCGGGCTGAGTGGAGAGAACGCCGAGCTCAAGCGCCGAGAGGGCGCGGCGGGCGTCGCCGTCGGATAATTTAGCGAGATGCTCAAGCGCTTCATCTTCTATTTTTATTTTCAACTTGCCGAAGCCGCGCTCGTTGTCTGATAAAGCGTTTTGGATAATCGCCTTTAGGTCGCCTGTGTTCAGTGGTCTGAGTTCGAATATTTGTGATCTTGAAACAAGCGCCGCGTTGACATAGAAAAAAGGGTTCTCCGTCGTGGCGCCGATCAGGATCATGTTCCCTTCTTCGACATCGGGGAGCAGGGCGTCCTGCTGGAGTTTATTGAAGCGGTGAATCTCATCGAGAAAAAGTATCGTCTTGGTTTTGTGATGCTTGATCCGCTCTTTGGCCTCCAAACTGACCCGGCGGATATCCTCGACTTTGGCGACCGAAGCGTTGAGCCATTCAAAATAGCCCTTGGTCGAGTTAACAATGACGCGGGCGATGGCGGTCTTGCCGGTGCCGGGCGGCCCGTAGAGTATGACGGAGGTGACTTTGTCGGTCTCGATCAGCCGGCGCAGGAGCTTGCCTTTGCCCAGAACGGCTGCCTGACCGATTATCTCATCAAGATCGCGAGGAGCCATGCGGTAGGGAAGCGGGGCGTGCTTTGACTTGTATTCTCTGTCATTGGCGTCGAACAAGTCCATTTATCTGCCGCGCTGACGGGGAGGAAAACTGCGCCGATGGCGGGGCGGCGGCGGCCGATGCGTTGGCGCGGCTTCAAAACCGACCGGCTGCATGGCCGGATGTTTGCTGATCGGCAGGGTGGCGCGCATCAGGTTCTCGATGTTGTGCACCTCGCCGCGCTGGTCTGGGGTGGCGAGAGAGACGGCGTGGCCCTCGTAGCCGGCGCGGCCCGTCCGGCCGATCCGGTGGATGTAGTTTTCCGCGTCATCGGGCAGGTCATAATTGACGACGAGCTCGATTCCCTTGACGTCGATGCCGCGCGCGGCGATGTCGGTCGCGACGAGGATGCGGTATTTGCCGGCCTTAAAACCTTCCAGGGCTTCACGGCGCTGGGCGAGCGAGCGGTCGGAGTGGATTTCGGCTACTTTGAAGCGCAGATCGCGCAAGCCGCGCGTGATCCGCGCAGCGCCGCGCTTGGTGCGGGAAAAGAGGAGGACCGTGCCGTGATACTGTTCAAGCAGATGGACCAGGAGGCGTGACTTGTCTTCTTTCTTGACGATAAAGACCTCCTGCGTCACTTTTTCCGCCGCCGTCCCCGTCGGGGCGATCTCAACCTGGACCGGGAGCTTCATGTGCGAGCGGGCCATGCGAATGATCTCGGAGGGCATGGTCGCCGAAAAAAGCATCGTCTGCCGCTCCGGCTGGAGATGGCGCATGATCTTTTCGATCTGCGGCGCGAAGCCCATGTCGAGCATCCGGTCGGCCTCGTCAAGCACGAGTATCTGGACGTCGCGCAGGTCGGTCGTGCGCTGTTCCAGGTGGTCGATCAGGCGGCCGGGCGTGGCGACCACGATGCGCGGATGGCGGCGCAGGGCCTGGACCTGCAGGTTCATGGAAGCGCCGCCGATCAGAACGACGGTCCTGATCGGTGATGAGATGACGAGCTTGCGCAGTGATTCATCGACCTGGAGGGCTAACTCTCTGGTCGGCACCAGGATCAAGCCCCGTCCGTGGAGCTGGGCGAGCCGCTGGACCATCGGGATGCCGAAGGCCAGGGTTTTACCGGTCCCGGTCTGGGCGATACCGATGATATCTTTCCCTTCGATTCCCGCCGGAATCGCCTTCTGCTGGATCGGCGTCGGCACGGTGAACCGCAATTTATGAAGGACGTCGAGGATGCCCGGAGCGATACCTAAACCAAAAAAATTAGTGTGCGGCATATTCTTGAATTATAGCACAAAAATTCTATCGCTGTTTAAAAGTCGCGCAGTCGGCGTGCGACATGTGAGTTTGGACGGAGATCCCTTTGGCGCCGCATTCAAATGATTGATTGTAAGCGCAGTTCTCGACTTTGCAGGCGCCAACGCCGCCGACCATATCCAGGGCGCCGCCTTTCCGGCTGTTGTTCCAGAACGTGTCGCACATCGGCTCCTCGCTGCCGCCGACGGTGATGCCGATGGCGTGGCATTTGCCTTCTTTGTTATAAGCGCATTCCCCGGCGTTGCAGTCGACAATCTTAGGCATGTTCATCATAAACTTTTCACCTCCTCCTGGAGAGATTTAATTTTCCTTCCGCTCGGAGTCGTTTGATTTTTTGGGCGGCGTGTTTTGGGCTTTCTTCAGATCTTCAATCTGCTGAAGCAATGAGGTCTGAGTGCTGTTGGTCAGAAAGGAAAACGGATCGGCTGAGCCGGAAGAATTTTCCCTGTCGATCGGCGTGACAAGCGAGTTCAGCATCTGGTTAAAGTTCTTTTGTGTCTCAAGAATGAATGTGTCGGGATCGAGGGGCTGGCTTGATGCGGCGGGAGCGGTCGCGCCGCTCTCCTGCGCCTGCCGCAGGGCATTGATCCTGGCGGTGAGCGACTCGATATTTGAATAACCGTCAAAGAAATCAGCCATGACAGTATTTTAGACCAGGCCCCGGCCATTGTAAACCCCTACATCTTGACCGCAGGGCAGTTCGAGGTGTGGAGTAAAGGTGATATAATATGAAAAATGCGAAAGATATTTTTATTGTTCTTTGCTATTCTGATAGCAAAAGAGACAGCGGCCATCACCTGGCCAGAGGCAGTCAAACTCCTGGAAGCGAACAACAATGAATTGAGGAGTGCGCAAAAACTCCTTGATTCATCCGGCTGGACTTACCGGCGGGCGTATACCTCTTTATTGCCCCAGCTTTCGGCCAGTCTATCCGCCGGGCAGACCGGCACGGGGACATCCGGAGCATCGTCAAGTTATTCCTACGGCTTAAACGGCAGTCTCGATCTTTTCAATTCATCAGATTATTTCGGCCTGCAGTCGGCCTACGCTGACTATCAATACAACCAGGCGAATTACGACCTGACGACAGCCGGCGTCTACTACTCGGCGCGGCTGGCTTTTATCGATCTCCTCGTCGCGCAGGAGAGCGTCGCCCTCCAGAAGAAGATCCTGGCGCGCCGGCAGGAGAACAGCCGCCTGATCGAACTGCGCTACGACAGCGGCAAAGAAGATAGGGGCAATCTTATGCGCACGCGGGCCGATGAGGCGAATGCGAAATATAACTTATCTTCCGCCGAGCGCGACCTGCGCCTGGCCAAATTAAATCTTTCTCAATTGCTGGGCCAGACGGTCGATTCGGCCGAAGAAGCGCTGAAATCTGAGCCGGCCGGGCAGGCCGATTATGAACCGCTGCTCAATGCTTCGCCGGCGTATCGTGTCGCCAAATATCAGCTTGAAGCGGCGGAAGTCGATCAACGATCGACTCTAAGCGAATTCCTGCCGTCAGTAACTCTCTCCGGCAGTTACCGCCGGAGCGGGAGCAACTGGCCGCCAGATGCCGACAGCAATTCTATCAGCTTAGGTCTTTCTTACGCGTTTTTCCCGGGCGGCTCAAATTTCATCGACAGGATAATTAATGACATACGGCTGGAAAAGGCGCGGGAAGATTTTACCAAGAGCGTTAAGGACGCGCGCTTTACTCTGGCCGGCGCTTTCGAGCGGCTGGGTGACGCGCGGGAAGCTCTCTCCGCCAGCCGGGTACTGCTTGACGCGACAACCGAGCGCTCTAACATTGTGCAGGCCAAATATATCAACGGGCTGATGAGCTATGATGACTGGCTGAGGACCGAGAACGAATATGTTTCGGCGCAGAGCTCATTGCTCAGCGCCCAGAAAAACGCCCTGGCGGCCGAGGCCGCGTGGCAAAAATCTTTTGGAGGTTACGTCAAATGAAACTTCAAATATTCTGTTTGTTGATCGCGGCGGTACTTTTGACTTCCTGTGCCGGAGAAAAGAAGGAAAAGAAGCTGGAGATGGTCAAAGTGACTCGCGGCGATCTGGCCGCCTTCATACCTTCGACCGGTGTCGTGACGCCGCGCAACCGCCTGGAGATCAAGCCGCCGGTCTCCGGCCGGATCGAGGAGGTTTTAGTCGAGAAGGGGGAGAGGGTGAGAAAAGGCCAGATCCTGGCCTGGATCAGTTCGAGTGACCGGGCTGCTCTTTTGGATGCGGCCAGGTCAAAAGGCCCGGCAGAAACCAAATACTGGGAGGAAGTTTACAAGCCGGCGCCGATCATTGCGCCGATCGACGGCTTTATCATTGTCCGTAACGTCGAGCCGGGCCAGAGCTTTTCGGTGAGCGACGCCGTTCTTGTCATGGCCGACAAGCTGATCGTCAAGGCGCAGGTCGATGAGACCGACATCGGCAAGATCAGAGTTGGCCAGAAAGCTGACATTGTGCTCGACGCGTATCCGGACGAAAAGACGGCGGCGGCCGTTGAGAGCATCGAGTACGAATCGCAGGTCATCAACAATGTGACCGTCTACCAGGTCTATGTCCTGCCGGTCCAGGTGCCGGCCTATTTTAAGTCGGGGATGAGCGCGACCGTTAATTTTACGCAGGCGTCGCGCGGCAACGTACTGCTCCTATCGCTGCGGGCGGTCAGGCGATCGAACGGCCGTTCTTACGTTTTTAGGCTGGGGGAGAACAAGCAACTCACGGCATTTCAGGTAGATACCGGACTCGACAATAATGAAAATATCGAGATCGTTTCCGGATTAAATGAAGGCGATGAGGTTGTTATCCCCGACGCGGCGACGGCCCAGGAACTCCTCTCAAGGTCGCGGCGGGGCGGTCCGATGTTCAATCCGTTCGGGAGCGGGAGCCGCGGAAGATGAGGCTTTTACGCTTATTCTCGCCGGGGAGGATGAGCAACTACCTCTTTGAGGCGGGCCGGACGCTCTCTTCCAACAAGCTCCGGTCATTCCTCTCGATCCTCGGCGTCATGATCGGCGTCGCGGCGGTCATCGCCATGCTCGCGGTCGGCAGCGGCGCCAATCAGCAGGTCCAGCAGAGCTTGGCGAATCTGGGGACGAACCTAATCATGGTCCGGACATCTTTTGTCCAGCGGGGCATCTCGATGGGCATGGATACCACGACCCGTTTCACTTTTGCCGATTACGAAGCGTTAAAGAAAATCGATGGGGTCAAGACCGTCGTCCCTTATGTCCAGGGCCGGATCCAATCCGTTTATCAGAACCGCAACTGGAACACCCAGGTTTTGGGCGCGAGCCCCGATTATCAGTCAGTCCGGAGCTCGATCCCCCAGGCAGGGAGGTTTTTTACTAATTCCGAGGTGACCGGCCGCGCCAAAGTTGCGGTGCTTGGCGCCACCGTGGCGGAACAGCTTTTTGGCAGTTCTGATCCGCTCGGCAAGCAGATCCACATCAACCGCATCAATTTTTTGGTGATCGGAGTCCTGCCGGTCAAGGGCTCAAGCGGTTTCCAGAATACCGATGACCGCATCCTTGTGCCGGTGACGACAGCCATGTACCGTTTGCTCGGCACCGATTACATAAATTATTTTGATGTGCAGGCCGTTGACGCCGATTCGATGGACGCGGTGCAGTCGGCTATCCCGCCGCTGGTCCTGCGTCTCCACCGCCTCCCTGAAACACAGTTTGAGTCGATCGATGTGCGCAACATGGCCGATATCCAGAAGACCGCGAGCGAAATGGCGAACACTTTTGCGATACTGCTCGGCTCGATCGCGGCCGTTTCGCTCCTCGTCGGCGGGATCGGCATCATGAACATCATGCTGGTCATGGTGATGGAGCGGACGCGCGAGATCGGCTTGAGAAAAGCACTCGGCGCCGAGAACGTAGATGTTTTACTTCAATTCCTGATCGAAGCGACTCTCATCTGTATACTTGGCGGTCTTCTTGGAATCGGGCTTGGCTCGCTCATCTCTTTCGCGATCTCGACGTTCGCCGGCTGGAACGTGCTGATCTCAACCGGCTCTATTATCCTGGCGCTGACTTTTTCCGTCCTCACCGGGATTATCTTTGGCCTCTGGCCGGCGATGAGCGCGGCCAAACTCCTGCCGATCGAGGCCTTGCGCTATGAATAAGGTCTTTTCGATCATCCTGGCCGGTCTTTTCATTGTCTCCGCCGCCGCGGCCAAACAACCGGCCGAACAGAGCCCGCTCTCACTGCCGGAACTGGCCGCCAAACAACTTGACGGCCACGGGTTGAAAAGGCTCAAGATATTAAAGCAAAATAATTCGTACACGGAATACCTGATCACTTACCTCGGCGGCGGCTTGAAGATCTCCGGCGTCATGTATGTGCCGAAAGGCGAGGGGCCGTTCCCCGTTATCGTTCTCGGGCACGGCTATATCGACCCCTGGGTCTATACCGTCGGGCGCGGCCTGCGGCGCGAGCAGGACTATCTGGCCCGCCGCGGCTTCGTGGTCGTCCACCCCGACTACCGCAACCACGGGCTGTCGGATAAAGATCCCGCGAGTGAGATGAATTTCCGTCTCGGCTACGTCGAGGATGTCATCAACGCCGTCGAGGCGGTGAAAACGAGCGGCTTCAGTTTTATCGACACGGATAAGATCGGCATGCTCGGCCATTCTCTCGGCGGCGGGATCGCCCTCAATATCATGACCGCCAAGCCCGATCTCATTAAGGCTTTTGTCCTCTACGCGCCGGTCAGCGCGAATTATGTCGATAATTTTAACCGCTGGATCAGGCGGGGCCGGCCCGAGATCGCCGAAAAGATCATTGCCGCTCACGGCTCGCCCGAGGCCAATCCCGGGTTCTGGGCGACGCTTTCCGCCATCAATTATCTTGACAGGCTAACGGCCCCGGTCACGATCCATCACGGCGATCGCGACCAATCGGTCCCCATCGCCTGGTCGGATAACCTGGCCGCGGCTCTCGTGCGCAAGGGGAAAAAGGTCGTCTATTACAGATATCCGGGCGAACGACACGAGTTCGGCAAGGACTGGAATTTATTCATGTCGCGGACGGCCAGATTTTTTAACGATAGTTTTGATAGAGGTGAATGAGGTTTCTCGCGATCGGCCCGCACTTTCCATCCCCGATCTTTTTCTTCCCCAAATAAGTCACCGGCACAATGCCGGCGCCGGACATGGTGGCGAAACACTCGTTAGCAGTTAAAATGTCTTCTGGATAAATTACTTTTTCGGCGACTCTTATCCCGGCTCGTTTGGCAAGCTTCAAAACCAGGGCGCGGGTGATCCCCTGAAGGATCGGCTCGGCGACCGGCGGAGTGATGATGACATTGTTCCTGACAATGAAAATATTGCTGACAGTCCCTTCAACTACATGCCCTTTTTCATCAAGCATGAATGCCTCGTCAGCCCATTTTTTCTTCGCCTCTATCCGAGCCAGCATGTTGTCGACATAACAGAGAGATTTGATTCTCGAAGTCGGCACCTGCGGCCGGATGATCTTGGAGATGATTGCCTGCCAGCCATTTTCATATAAAGAGCTGGGGTAGGGCTTCAATTCTTCGCAAAGAACGATCACGGTCGGTTTCCCCTTTGAGTTCGACGGATCAAGGCCGTGACCTTTGGCCTCACCGCGGGAGATTATTATTTTTATGTAATGCTCTTTAAAATCGTTGGCTGAAACGGTTTTAAGAACTGCTGATTTGAGTTGAGAAAGCGAATACTGGACTTTAATTTTCAACTGTTGCGCGCCAAAGAGCAGGCGTTTGAGATGCTCTTCAAGGAGGAAAGGGCGGCGGTTATAGGTGCGCAGGGATTCAAAGACGCCATCGCCGTAGAGAAAACCGCGGTCGAGGACGGAGATTCTCGCATTTTCGAGCGGAACTATTTTGCCGTTCAAATATACTTTTGCCATGTTACGCCAGCGTGCTGAAAGACGACGCGTCCCAGTGGGTCGGATCGAGCTTTGGATAGACCGGACACTGGCCGGCTTTCATCTGGTCGATCATCTCGGCCAGGCGGTCCATTTGTCCCCGATCGGCCCACTCCGAGAGCTTCGGTTTCCCCGTTTTAATGTCGATGACCGTCACGCCGAAGTCGCTGACGATCTTGATGTCTGCCTGGTATATCTTCCCATTCTCGACTTTCCAGGCGTAAAGATCGGGATTGTAGCGGTCCTGCAGGCCGACAATAAAGAGATATTTCTGGTGATGGGCGAGGTCCTGCTCGGAAGGAAAGGGGATGCCCCTCGGGTGGCTGTGATAGACGCCGAGATATTCAAGCCGATGTTTGATCAGAAATTGGTAGGCCGTTTCGATGTCGCTCTCCGAGAAAGCGAATGTTTCGGTGCGGTCATAGAGGTTTTTGTTGGGGATCGGCAGGACGCCCAGGATCGTGTTCTCCCGGCCGCCCAGGAAGCCGCCTGACTCCTGCGGAAAGCACGCCTGCGCCTGATGCATGATCAGATTATACTGCCGCTCCGTGATAATGAACATTTGATTTCGATTATAACATACACTATAATATTTTCGGCCGCAAGAATTGAAAAGAAAGAGGTATAAATATGTCTGAATCAAGCATCGTTCTCCCCGCGTTAGGCGTCCTCGAAAATAATCTTCTCTGGCTGGTCTTTGCTTCCGCGCTCGTTGCCCTGTTATACGGGGTTTATCTCGCTCGGAAGGTACTGCGCGAGCCGCCGGGCTCGCCGAAGATGATCGAGGTCTCGGCGGCCATCCGGCAGGGCTCGGATGCCTATCTTGCCCGCCAGTTTAAGGTCATGGGGATCTTCATCATTATTCTCGCCGTTGTTCTTTATATGATGTATATGCGCGTCTATCCCGATAACTCAATCCTGGCGCTGGGGATCGCGGTCGCTTTTTTGCTCGGTTCGATCGCCTCGGCCGGCGCCGGTTATGTTGGTATGAGTTTAGCCGTCAGAGCCAACACCCGTGTTGCCAATGCCGCCCTGACCAGCTATAAAAAAGCTCTCGAGATCGCCTTCCAGGCCGGCACGGTTTCCGGCATGTTCACGGTCGGCTTCGGCCTTTTGGGCGCTACGATCATCTTCATGATCTTCAAGCAGGATGCCATGAAGGTCCTGATCGGCTTTGGCTTCGGCGGCTCGCTGGTCGCTCTCTTTATGAGGATTGGCGGCGGTATATTTACAAAAGCGGCTGACGTCGGCGCCGACCTGGTCGGTAAAGTTGAGAAAGATATACCTGAAGACGATCCGCGCAACGCGGCGGTCATCGCCGATAACGTCGGCGACAATGTCGGCGACTGCGCCGGCATGGCGGCCGACGTGTTCGAGAGCTACGAAGTGACGCTGGTCGCGGCGATCATCTTAGGGGCGGGGGCGCTCCTTGACCAGGGCTTCATCACTCTCTACGGCGGGTTGGCGGCGGCCTCGGCCTTCGCGCTCAAACTGATCATTTTCCCTCTGCTCGTGCGCGCTGTCGGCGTCTTTGCCTCGATCATCGGCACCATGTGCGTGCGCGGCAAGGATACCGCGGAGATCGGCGACCCGATGAAGCCGATTAATTTCGGCTTCTATGTTTCGGCGGTCACGGCCACCATTGGTTTCGGCCTCATCAACTATTTTTATCTCAAAGATCCGGCGACCGGCAATCCCGACTGGCGGTTTTTCTTCGCCACGCTCTCCGGCATCATCCTGGCCATCGTCATCGAATGGATCACCAATTACTTCACGCATACCGAAAAAAGACCGGTGCTGGAAACCGCATACGCGACCAAAACAGGACCTGCCACCGCTTTGCTCTCCGGTTTCGGACTGGCTAAGGAATCATCGGTCTGGGCTATCCTTGCGATCGCCGGCACGATCTTTGCTTCGGTCACGATCTTCGGCGGCAATGTCGCCCTCTCGGCTTACGGCGTGGCGCTGGCCGGACTGGGACTCTTGACTACGACCGGCTTCATCCTGGCCGAAGATACATACGGCCCGATCTCCGACAACGCTAACGGCATCTTTGAAATGTCGGGGGCGAACAAGGGCGCCGGCAAGAGGGCGCAGGAGATCATCACAAAGTTGGACGCAGTCGGCAACACGACCAAGGCACTGACGAAGGGTTTCGCCATCGCCACGGCGGTCATCGCCGCGATCGCACTTTTCCGGTCGTTCATCGTTGAAGGTGGTCTCTCGAGCGTCGGCATCCAGATCAACACGCCGGAGGTTTTCATCGGCCTCCTGATCGGCGGCGCAGTGCCGTTCCTCTTCTCTTCATTATTAATTAACGCAGTCGGCCGCACGGCTTTCTTTGTGGTCGAAGAGGTCAGGCGCCAGTTTCGCGAGATCCCGGGGATCATGGAAGGCAAGAACAAACCGGAATATGATAAGTGCGTTGATATCGTGACGATCGCCGCGCAAAAAGAATTGATCGGCCCGGCGCTCATTGGCATCTTTACGCCGATCGCCGTTGGCTTTGGCCTGGGTGCCGCGGCTTTGGGCGGCTATCTGGCCGGCTCGATCCTGGTCGGCCAGCTTCTGGCTGTGTTGTTATCCAACTCCGGCGCCATCTGGGATAACGCGAAGAAAGTCATCGAAATGGGCGCGCACGGCGGCAAGGGGAGTTCAGCCCATAAAGCGGCGGTTATCGGCGACACGGTCGGCGATCCTTTCAAGGACACGGCCGGCCCGGCGCTCAACCCGCTGATCAAGGTCATGAACCTGGTCGCCATCCTGATCCTGCCGCTCCTGCTGCAGAATTATCCGCTTAGGGTGAGGGCGGTGATCGTTGGCATTTCGGTCGCCCTGATCATTTTCGCGATATGGCTTTCCAAAAAAGAAGGGATCATGGCGGAAGAGGGATAATCTTTCTACAGCGGAAACCGGCGACTGAACCCTGATGTGGGAATCGGGGCAAGCGTCGCGGTTTCCAAATCTCGTAAACTAATTAAACCGTTCCGAGTAATCGGGGCGGTTTTTTTATTTTCCGAGGAATGCTATAATCAAAAATGTCTTGTGCGCCTATAGCTCAGCTGGATAGAGTACTTCCCTGCGAAGGAAGGGGTCGTGCGTTCAAATCGCACTAGGCGCAATTTTTGTGGAAGGGTGGCCGAGTGGCTTAAGGCGCTCGCTTGGAAAGCGTGTGTACCGAAAGGTACCGTGGGTTCAAATCCCACCCCTTCCGTTTAACTGGAGGAGTGGCCGAGTGGCTGAAGGCGGTCGCCTCGAAAGCGACTATACCAGAAATGGTATCGGGGGTTCAAATCCTCCCTCCTCCGTTTTTATTAATTTATATGTTAAAGTTTGGCAAAGACGGCTGGAGCGCCGTCATCTCGGATGAATTCACGTTTGCTAACGTCCGGCAGGTCGCGACGGCCGTTGCGGGCTATCTGATCGACCGCAAACTCTTGGATAAGCCCCTCATCGTGGGCTACGACGCCCGTTTCCTCTCCGAAAAATTCGCCGAAACGGCCATGAAGACGCTGGCCGAGACGGGGATATCTTTTCTTTTGACCGACCGGGATGTGCCGCTCCCGGTGCTGGCCTGGGCAGTCGGAGACCGCGGCGCGGCCGGGGCTTTTGTTGTCTCCGCGGGTGGCCTGCCTCACCAATATTCCGGTATCAAGTTTATCCCTGGTCATGGCCAGAGCGCGCTTGAATATCAGTCAGGTCTAAACCTGCCGGGCAGGGGACAGGCGGCAAAAAGCAAGCTCGAGCGGTTTGACCCGCGCGAGCGTTATCTAAAATACGCCGAGGCCTCTCTGGACATCGACGCGATCAACAAGGCGAAACCGAAGATAGTTGTTGATCCGATGTTCGGTTCGGGCAGGGGCTACCTCGATCTTCTCTTGCAGAGGGCCGGCTGCCAGGTCGAAGAGATCCATAATTGGCGCGATGTCCTTTTCGGCGGTCTGGCGCCGGACCCTAAAGAGGCGAACCTCCAGGAATTGAAAGCGAAGGTGCTGGGAAATAAAGCCCAATTTGGTTTCGCTTTGAGCGGCGATGGCGCCTCTTTCGCCGTGATCGACGGGCAGGGGAAATACTCTCCCGGCCATGAAAGCCCCGACGCGATCCTTGCCTGCGCGAAGATAGTTGAAAAGACCGCCGCCGTGTTATAATTGGCAAGAGGTGCAATAGAAATGGCTAAAAAATTAAAGACCGAACCTGGCGCGAAAGTCGTGATGGACGAAGTCGAGATGAACCGGGCCCTGCGCCGGATCGCCCACCAAGTTATTGAAACGAACAAAGGGGTCGAAAATGTCGTCGTTGTCGGCATTATGCAGAGAGGCGTAACGCTGGCCAAACGCCTGGCCCAGTACATCGAGCAGGAAGAGGGGAAATCTGTCCCCATGGGTTCGCTCGATGTTTCTCTCTATCGCGATGACCTCTCCCGCAAGGGGAAGTATGTCGAGGTCCGCAAATCCGACATCCCGTTCTCGATCGATGACAAGATCGTGGTTTTGGTCGACGATGTGATCTTCGCCGGGCGGACCGTCCGCGCGGCGCTCGACGGCCTCAAGGATTATGGCCGCGCCGCCAAAGTGGAGCTGGCCGCCCTGATCGACCGCGGCCACAGAGAACTGCCCATCCATCCCGATTTTACCGGTAAAACTATCCCCACGGCCATGACGGAAGATGTCAAAGTTGAGATCATGGAAGTCGACGGGGTGGACCGGGTGATTATCAAGTAGTCCGCGGCAGGATGATAATGAACTGATTCGGTTTCGGGTTGAACATGATAACCTTATTTTTCGGGGCTGATTTCAGATAGGTTTTATACCAGCTCTGTTTTTTTATTCCTTCGTCGTTTTGAATAAATTCCGGCACCAGCAGGTCGACCTCAACATAACGATTTATAGTTGCTTGAGCTAATTGCTCGCCATAAGTGAAATTTCTGTCGCCAGGATTTGGAAAAAGATCATTCGTCAGCGCGCCGCCATATAAAACAAATTTTGACTTTTTTGCCAGCAGCCCCTGGGCATTTTGCATCATCTTTTCTCTCATCAGGCTCAACAGACCCGGATAATCGACAATTTCCGGCCCGATCAAAATCAGGTTAAAATCCGAACAGCTGATCTTCATAATGTGAGGATTGATCGCTGTGTTTTTCGAGTTTCTGATCAGCCGGTCTATTTTAGCGATGATATTGTCCGGCCGGTCAAGTTTATTCATTATTACTTTTTCTTCATGACATTTTCCGTCAGTCGTCCAGGTTTCAATGACCAGGTCGGAATACCTGTGTTGTTTCAGAAGGTTCAGGACGGCGGGGTCGGCAAAAAATTTGATCGCCGGATCGGCGGCCGGAGCGGATTCTGTCGGATGATATTCACCCACGCCAAGCGCTTCCGGATTAGATCTTAAGACCTGGGAAAAAGCGTCCTTGAGGTCATGGAAAACAATGAACGGCTCTGCCTGATCCGCAGTCGCGCTGGTTATTGCCGCTGTCGCATAGAGATAAACTGCCATGGTGTATCTGAATCTTTATCGGCCAGCCGGAATTATTATTTCAGGCGATTTTAACAAAATAAAAAGGGCGAAAATATCGCCCCCTTTTTAGCGGAAATAATAGAGATGGATTTTATTCTTTTGTGCTTGGACCGAGTATCCCTTTTTTGCTGGCGAGATCGGCGCTGCTTGATCGGCCAAAAATAGTTTCCCCAATATTTTTAAGAGCGGCAAATAATTTTTGCGCGTCGGGAGGAAAAATCTCGATCCTGACCGCAAACGGAGATGAAGCGCCTTTCATTGATATCGTTTGTCCCTTTGCGCTAGGCCTGGCTTTGTATCTTGCCAGGATCCTTTCCAGACCTGCTTCGGCTGATTCGCCGGCCCGCAATCGCACTTCGGCGTAGGTTTTACCATTATATTGGGCTAAATATGGATTATGATTTACAGTCGGCCTATTCCCCCTCTTACCTGAAACTTCACGAACATCTGCCATTTTTTTACCTCCCGATAGCTCAAAGGCCATCTGCATATATATTCGGATTTTAAGGCGCGAAACTTGCATAAAATAATGTATAATCAGACATATGAAGGGTGAGAAAAAGGTACTCTCTGGGCTCAACCTGGAACAGCAAAAAGCCGTTACCCACAAAACCGGCCCATTGCTCATCATTGCCGGCGCGGGAACGGGAAAAACAAGCGTTATAACTCGGCGGATCGCCTGGCTGATAGCCGAAAAAATGGCTAAACCGAGCGAAATATTAGCCCTCACTTTTACCGATAAGGCCGCCAATGAGATGGAAGGGCGGGTCGATCTGCTGGTCCCGTACGGTTATATTGATATCTCGATCTCAACTTTCCACGCTTTTGGCGATCGGGTCCTGCGCGACCATGCCTTAGACCTCGGCCTGCGACCGGATTACCGCGTCCTCTCGCGTCCGGAGCAGGTCATCTTCTTCCGCGAGCATATCTTTGATTTTCCGCTACATTACTATAAGTCGTTAGGCGATCCAACCAAACATATTGAGGCGCTCATTGACGTTATTTCGCGGGCGAAGGATGAGGATATTGAGCCGGAGGAGTACATTAAATGGGTAAGGGGTAAGGGGTATGGGGTAAGGGGGAAGAAGACGGAGGAGATGGAAAAGCATTTGGAAGTCGCGAAAGTGTATCAAAAATATCAGACCCTTAAACTGGCAAAAGGTTATGTTGATTTTGGGGATCAGGTTAACCTGGCGCTCAAGCTGTTCCGCGAGCAGCCGTCGGTCCTCAAGCAGTTCCGGGAGAAATATAAGTTCATCCTGGTTGACGAATTTCAGGATACGAATTACGCCCAGTTCGAGCTGTTAAAACTCCTCGCCGGGAGAACAGCGAATATCACGGTCGTCGGGGACGATGACCAATCGATCTACAAGTTCCGCGGCGCGGCGATCACCAATATCCTTGGTTTTCAGAAGGTCTATCCGAAGTGCAAGAAAGTCGTCCTCACCAAGAACTACCGCTCGACCCAGACGATCCTTGACACCGCTTATCGCCTCATTAAGCATAATGATCCCGAGCGGTTGGAAGTCAGGGCAAAGATCGACAAGAAGTTGGTCGCGAACGAGAGCCGCGGGAAGAAGATCGAGCACAAGCATTTTGACCGGGTCGGCTCGGAGGCCGACTGGGTGGCGCGGACGATCAAAGAGAAATACGAGGCCAACGAATTTCAGCTTAAGGATTTTGCCATCCTGGTCAGGGCCAACGCCGACGCCGAACCGTTCCGCCAGTCCCTCAACTTCCTCGGGTTGCCTCACCAGTTTTCCGGCGGGGGCGGGCTCTACAGTTTTCCCGAGGTGCGGCTGGTTGTCTCTTTCCTGCGCGTGATCGGCGACCCGGCTGACTCAGCTTCGCTCTATACGCTGGCTCTCTCGGATATCTACCAAATGGATCCGTTGGAACTGCAGAAGATCAGCACTTTTGCCAAACGCCGCAATTACACCCTGCACCATGTTTTTACGCATCTTGATGAGTTCGGAGTCTTGAGTGACATCAAAGACGGAACGCGAGTGATCGTTCGCAAGATCATGGATGACATCCAATATTACCTCGGTTTTGCCAGGGACCGGACGACGGGGGAGATTCTTTACCAGTTTTTGAAGAAGTCAGGTTATCTCGCGGAGTTGAACGCGGAGCAGAGCGATCAGGGTGATAGCCGCGTCAGGAATATTGCCCGGTTCTTCGAAAAGGTCAGGGAGTTCAAGGAGATCACGGAACACGACCGTGTCTCTGAATTTGTCAAATACATGAATATTCTTAGGGAGTCGGGCGACGATCCGGAGTCGTCACAGCCGGATATTGATGTTGACGCGGTCAATATCATGACGGCGCACAAAGCCAAGGGGCTGGAGTTCGGCGTGGTCTTCATGGTTTCCCTCGTGGCCGAAAAGTTCCCGGTCAGGGCGAGAAAACAGCCGATCGATCTGCCGTCTGATCTGATCAAAGAAGAATTGCCCGGCGGGGATTTCCATCTCCAGGAGGAGCGCCGGCTCTTTTATGTCGGCATGACGCGGGCGAAAAAGGAGCTCTATCTGACCTCGGCGGTCGATTACGGCGGCAAGCGAGATCGGAAAGTTTCCCAGTTCGTCCTCGAAGCGCTTGATGTGCCGAAAGCCGATATCTCTGTCCTGAAAAAACCGGCGTCGGCGCAGATCGAGCTGTTCGCCCCGGCCGAGCCGGTCATCCTTGAAGAGCGGCCAAAGTCGCCGGACGAAGTAATTTCGCTTTCGCCTTACCTGATCGATGACTACCTGACTTGTCCGCTGAAATATAAATACGCTCACATCCTGCGCGTGCCGCTGCTCCCCAACCAGCAGATCAATTATGGTTCAGCGCTTCACAAAGCGGTCCAGGCCTATTTCACGGCTAAAATGGATAAGAAGAAGTTCACGGAGAAGCAACTGCTCGAGGTTTTTGCCGACAGCTGGTCGTCCGAGGGATTTATTTCCCGCCAGCATGAGGAGCAGAGGTTCGCGGCGGGACGAGCGGCGCTGAAGCGGTTCTTTAAGGTTGAGAGGAAAAGAAAACGCCAGCCCAAGTTTGTTGAAGAAGCGTTTACTTTTACCGAGGATAAGATTCAGGTAAAGGGGAGATGGGACCTTGTCGAGGGAGGGTATGGGGTATGGGGTAAGGGGGATGGGGGAATTTATATTGTTGATTTTAAGTCGACGGAAGTGAGGGAGCAGAAGAAGGCGGATGAGAGGGTGAAGGACAGCCGCCAGTTAGCGATCTACGCGCTGGCGTGGCAGAGGATGTTCGGCTCACTGCCCGATGGGCTGGAGTTATATTTTCTCGAGACGGGCATCGTTGGTTCGATCAAACCGGCCGAGAAAGATCTTGTTGCGCTCTGGAGAGACATCAAGAAAGTTGCCGACGGCATCCGCGCGGGGAATTATCGGGCGACGCCCAATTATCGCGCCTGCGAGTATTGTCCTTACAACGAGGTTTGTCCAGCTTCCGCTTTTTAGCCCTCACCCCTGCCTGCCGGCAGGCAGGCGCTAACGCTGAACCTGCTCCCCTCTCCCAGAGGAAGAGGGGAAAATCAATTTATAGGCAAAAGGGGAGTTTCTTCTTTTTCCGTCAGCGAATCGAGCTTATCATTGAACTTTATCATCCGCTTTTCCGCGTCGTCGTATTTGGTGACGGAATCTTTTAAATGCTTGCCCATGACGGTAAAATCTGTCATGACCCGCTCAAAGTCGCCTTCCAGCCGCGCCAGGTTCTTCAGGATCTCCTTCGCCTGCTGTTCGACGCGCAGGCCGCGCAATCCGAAGAGTATCGTCTGCAGATAGCCGTAGAAAGAATTGGGCGAGACCGGAATGACCTTGTTCTTGATCGCGTAACGGAAGACGCTGTCTTCTTCGCCCAGGTCCTCATCCTTAATAATGATCTCGTAGTAGACGTTCTCCGCCATCACGTACATGAGGGCGAAATCGAAAGTCCCTTCGTCGGGCAGGATATATTTGCGCTTGATGTCATCGATATGCTTTTTGACGTCACGGACGAACTGTTTCTTCGCGGCCAACCGCGACGCGTCATCTTTGGCTTCGACGACCCGTTTAAAATTCTCCAGCGGGAACTTGGAATCGACCGGCACCATCGATTCCTTCAATAAAATGACGGCATCGACTTTCTCGCCGCTCTTAAAACGGTATTGTTCCTGATAGTTTGAGGGTGGCAGGACCTGTTTTAAGAGATCGCCGAGAAACAACTCGCCCAGGCCGCCACGCAGTTTGGGCGCTCGCAGGATCTCCTGTAGCGAAGAAATATCCTTGCTGATCTCCTGCACCTGTTTGGTCGTCTCATGGACTTCGCCGAGCTTGCGATGAACGTCGCTGATAACCTTAGCCGCGTTGTCAAGGCGAGTATTGACACTCTTGTTCACATCCTGCAGCGTCTGCGTAAAATCGGTGTTCACTTTCTGCAGAATAGTTTGATTGTCCGAGTAGAGGCGGGTGATGGAACCGCGTATCTCTTCCATCTGCTTTTGCAGTATTTCGCTCGACTTGTCCGTTTGAGGCACTTGGCCGTTGAGCTTTAATAACAGAAAGCCGACGGCCAGCAGGGTGACGACCGCGATAACTATGGCCAAAATTTCCATAATTAAATTATAGCAGATAGTGTTGTATAATAAAACATTAGAGCGTTATTGAGGCCCCACACTAAAGTGTGGGGAATATTATTTTCTAAAATATTTATTCCCCATACTTCAGTATGGGGTTTCGCAAAACTTAATAATGAGGAGGCAGCAATGGAAAACATTACATTTGACGAATTTAAAAAGCTTGACCTGCGCGTTGGGGAGATAAAAACGGCGGAAGAAATACCCGGGGCCGACAAACTTTACAGATTGAGCGTTGATCTGGGCGGCGAAACAAGAGAACTTGTCGCCGGCATAAAATCGTTCTACGAGCAAGGGGCCTTGATCGGCCGAAAGATCGTCGTTTTGGTGAATCTCGAGCCGCGAACGATCAGGGGGGTAACTTCTCATGGCATGCTGCTCGCGGCATCGAACGAAGATAAGAGTGATCTGGCTGTTTTGACGGTCGAAAAAGCCCTCCCGAACGGCGCGAAAGTTTCTTAGATTTTTTGATTGACTTATTTGAAGCGGGAGCATATAATTTTCACACAATGACAGACCGCATTTTTGAGATCGGCGGAGCCGGCCTTGACTCGACTGATCAGCGGGTCAGGAAGCTCATGGACAATCTTGTTAACGCCGAAGTTCCCGGCTACAAAAAATCCGAAGCTGTCATCCGCGGCTTCCCCGTTGAACTTGAAGACGCCACGCAGAGAATCTCCGCCGTCAAACCGCAGGCCGACGGCACATTTTACAGCAATATCGCCGGCGCGCTGGTCAAGACTGGCGGCAAACTGGACCTGGCGCTTGGCACCGACGGCTTTTTCGTAATCGCCGGGCCGTGGGGCGAGGGCTACACGCGCGACGGCCGCTTCCAACTTGATAAGGACGGCCGCATCCTGACCGTGGCCGGCAATTATCCGGTCATGGGCGGGGCGGGACCGCTCGTCGTTACCCCCGGGGCCGAGGTTGAGTTCGACCAGGACGGCCGCCTGAAAGTTGACGGCGAAATTGCCGACCGGATCCGCGTGGTCTTACCGGAGCGGTCGGGCGAGCTCGATTCTCTCAACGGCAGTATCTTTAAGAAGCGCGAGAACGCCGTCATCCAGGAAGTCGACAGCCCGCGCGTGATCCAGGGCTATGTCGAGACATCGAACGTCAATGTGGTCGACGAGATGATGGAAATGATCTATTTGCAGAGGATCTACGGGCTTGATTCAAAGATCATCTCCACGCGCGACGCGAATTTAAATAACGCGCTCGGGATGGGCAGGCCGACTCAATAGGAGGCAAAATATGTTTCAACCTTTATATGTCGCGGCGACGGGACTTTCGGCCATGCAGGATGAGATTCTTGATATCACGAACAATTTGGCCAATGCCAAGACGGTCGCTTTCAAAAAAAGCCGGTCCGACATGGAGAGTTTATTCTTCGTGGAAAAAAGTTTTAAGGACACGCTCTACACCGCCATGTCGGGGACCGAGACGCCGCCCGTCAACGTCGAATACGGGACGGGCGTGCGCATTGCCGCCACCACCAAGGATTTTTCGCAGGGCTCGATCGAGATCACCAATAATCAGCTCGACTTCGCCATCCAGGGTCAGGGTTTTTTCCAGCTCAAGATGCCGGACGGCTCGTTCGCCTACACGCGGGCCGGCAATTTCCACATTGATAACGAGGGGAACCTGGCCGATCCGAACGGCCGCCTGCTGGAGCCGAGCATCGTCCTGCCGCAGGGGACGACATCGGTCGTCATCAGCCCCGACGGCACGGTCTCCGTTTCGGTCAACGGTGAAACCGCGCTGACCCAGATCGGGCAGATCACGCTGTCGCGCTTCACCAACCCGGCCGGGCTAAAATCGCTCGGCCAGAATCTCTATCAGGCGACGGAGGCCTCCGGCGAGCCGGCCATCGGCGCTGCGACCGCGAGCGGCTACGGGACGATCAATCAGTTCTCCCTTGAACAAAGCAATGTCGATGTTATCTCGGAAATGATGAAGATGGTGACGGTCCAGCGCGTTTTTGACACCGTGACCAAGGCGGTCTCAAGTTACGAAGGCATGTTAACTTCTCTTGAAAGGATGAAGCAGGCTTAGTCATGAAATTTCTTGCCGGCCTTTTACTGGCATTTAGTTTGAGCCTGCCGGCTTTCGCGCTGGCTGAGCCGGAGCAGAAAACGGCCGAGGTCATCAAGAATTACGTGGCGGGCAAATATCCCGGCTGGACGAAAGAAGATATTCGCCCGGCATTTCGGCTGTCCGAAGGCGTCTTTGGCGAGATGAAGGGCTTGCCTGAAGAGACAAAACTCTCCGTGATCGAGGTCTATCCAGATTTCAAGCCGGTCGGCAGCGTTATCTTCCCGATTCTGGCGGCGGCCGGGGAAGAGAGCCGGAAATTCATGGTGCGCGCCAAAGTCGAGGTCGTGAAAAAGATCGCCGCCGCGGCCCGGCTGATCAAGAAGGGGAAAAAGATCGAGTCAGCGGACATCAAGTTAGAAGAGCGCGACATCGCCCTCTTGCCGCAGAAATATTTTACGGGGCTTGATCCGCTGATCAATAAAGAAGCCAAAATAGCGATCCCTCAGAATAGCACGGTCTTTGAGTGGATGGTCGGCGATGTCCCGCTTGTCCGCCGCGGCGAACAGGTGAATCTCCTGGTCACGGCGCCGGGCCTGGTCGTCAAGACCAAAGCGCTGGCGCAGGAAGACGGCGGCCTCGGCGCGGAGATCAAGGTCAGGCGATTGGATGCCAACAAAATACTTTCCGCTAAAGTCGTTTCCGCGAGCGAAGTGGAGGTCAAATTGCAATGAAAAAAGCGTTGCTTTATTCCGCGGCGCTGCTCCTGCTTGCTTCAGCGGCTTCCGCCGATTCACTTTGGAATGAGAACAGCGCCTCGCCGTATTCGCCTCAGAAGGCGTACAAGATGGGCGATATCATCAATGTCGTGATCCTCGAGAATTCCTCGGCCAAGAATTCGGCGGCGACTAAAACGAACGTGAACGATAACCTGAGCGCCAAGTTTACGCACACCCTTCAGCGGCTCGCGCCGATCATCGGCGCCAATAATCAGGCGATGGGGCAGCTGCAGAACCAGTATACCGGCGACGGCTCGACCGTGCGCGGCAACACCGTCACCGCCCGGATCGCCGCCTGGGTCGTCGAAGTGCTCCCCAACGGCAATCTCTCGATCAAGGGGCGGCACCGGGTCAATATCAACGACGAGGAACAGGAGATCATGATAACCGGGACTGTCCGCCCCAAGGACATCGCCGGCACCAACACCGTCTATTCCTACCAGGTGGCCGACGCGGAGCTGATCGTGAGCGGCTCGGGCGCCGTCTCCGACGCCGGCGCCCCCGGCTGGCTGACGAGAATATTCAACTGGTTGTTTTAAAATGAGAATATCATTATTGATCGTAATTGTTTTGCTGGTCTTTTCGACTGTGATCCCGGCGCAGTCGCCCGCCGTGCGGTTAAAAGACATTGCCCATGTCTTGGGGGCCCGGGAGAACCAATTGATGGGCTTCGGCCTGGTCGTCGGACTCAACAATTCGGGCGACAAGAGCCGCTCAAGCTTCACCCAGCAGGCAATGACAAACCTGATGTCGAGGATGGGGGTCGTGCCGACATCGGTCGATTTTAGATCAAGGAATGTCGCGGCGGTCATGGTGACGGCGACACTGCCGCCCTTCGTCAAGTCGGGCCAGAAGCTTGATGTCACCGTTTCTTCAGCCGGCGACGCGACCTCACTGCAGAGCGGCACGCTCCTCATCACCCCGCTCCAGGGAGTTGACGACCAGGTCTACGCGGTGGCGCAGGGGAGCGTTCTCGTCGGCGCCGATTCGTCATATCCCAATGTCCCTTATGTCAGACAGCGGCAGGTGACGGTCGGCCGCATCCCCGACGGGGCGCTGGTCGAAAAAGAGGTCCCCGTTTCCCTCGAAGGGAAAGGGATCATCACGATCGTGTTGAACGACCCGGATTTTACGACCGCCAGCCGCGTGGCCGAGGCGATCAATGAAGCCGGCTTCTCCGCCGCGGCCAGGGACGCCGGGACGATAACGGTCCCTTCGGAAGATAATTTTGTCTCCCTTATCTCCCAGATCGAGAACCTGACGGTTACTCCGGATACGGTCGCCAAGGTCGTCGTCAACGAAAGGACCGGCACGATCGTGATCGGCGAAAATGTCGTCATCTCGCCGGTTGCCGTCTCTTACTCCGGGATCGACGTCTATATCGGCGATGTTTCGCTCTATTCGATCGGCACTTCGGCCGACACGGCCGATTATGGCGCGGGCGACCAGCGCTACCAGGCGACCACACAGGCCCGTCTGCGCCGGAAGGAAGAAAAGCTCACCGTTGTGCCGGCCTCGCCGACGCTCTCCAGTCTGGTGCAGGCGCTCAACGCGATCGGCGCTTCGCCCAAGGACCTGATCGCTATTCTTCAGGCGATGAAAAAGAGCGGCGCGATCAAAGCGCCGTTAGAGGTCATTTGATGGAACCGGTTTTTCCGATCGACCCGACTATTGCGGCCGGCCGGATGGCGCGGCTGCCGTCCGCGGCTGGCACAGCGCGGAGCGCTAAGGTTACGGAAGAATTCCTGACCATCTTCTACAAAGAGATGCTCAAGACCGCGATCAAATCGCCCGATCTGACCTTTGGCGACGAAGAAGAAAAAGAAAAGAATAGCGTCTTTTATTCACTCAACCAGGATGTGATGATCGAGCAGTTCGCCCATCAGCTGGCAAAAGATCAGATGGAGCGGCCGGGCTGGCTGCCGGCGCCCGGAGCGGCTAAATGATCAAAAGTAAAAAGCCGGCGGCCAAGAAAGTTGAGACGCACGCCTCCGTCGAGGCCTATATGCCGCTGGTCCACTCGATCGCTTCGCTGGTCTCGGGCAAGGGACTGCCGCCGAACATCGAGTACGACGACCTGGTCTCCGACGGCACGGTCGGCCTGATGAAAGCCTGGGATAATTTTGATCCCAAGCGCGGCGTCAAATTCGAGACCTACGCCTCTTACCGGGTGCGCGGTGAGATGCTCGACGGCCTGAAAAATTATAATCCGGTCCCTTACCGGGTCCAGGTCATGGTCAGGGACCTGGCCAAAAAAGGGGTTAAGTCGGTCGTCGGCAAAAAGGAGAAGGCGGAAGATGATTTGCTGGAGAAGAAAGAGCTGTCGGCCGACGAATTTAAGCAGGCGCTCAAGCGCATCAAGAAGATAGTTTCGGCCTCGGCGCTCATGTATCTCCTCTCGATCCAGGAGATGTCCGAAGCCGGGGTGGAAGCGCAGGCGCCGGGCGAGGTGACGCCGGCCTCCGAAGTTGATTTTGCCGAGCTCAAGGACAAGATCAGGGCCGAATTATACGCCCTGCCGCCCCTGCAGAAGCAGGTGGTCGAGCTTTTCTTCCACAAGGGGATCAACCAGAAGACGATCGCGGGAAAGCTGAAGCTGTCGCGGCCGAAGGTTTGCCGCCTGCTTAACCGGGCGATCGAGACGATCAAAAAGAGGTTGAAATAATATGGCTGAACCGGTCGGTCTGTTTGACAAGACATTTGACGCGCTGGAAAAAGCGATGGCCGCCGCCGCCAAGACGCAGGCGGTGATCGCCCAGAATATCGCCAACGCCAAAACCCCGGGCTACGAAGCGCTGGCCTTTGATGAAGAGTTGAACCGCGCGGTCAAGCGCCGGGACAAAAGGGACGTGGTGCTCGAAGAAGAGATGGCCGCCCTGGCCGAGAATTCCGGCCGCTATTCGGCCTATGTTAAAATGATGACGTCAAAAATGAGCGTCCTGCGCTCGATCGTGACGCAGGGAAGGAAGTGATGAAGCATGGGGTTTAATCAGGCGCTGGAGATCAGCGTTTCGGGCATTGAAGCGCAGCGGCGGACGATGGAGCTGATCGCTTCGAACCTGGCCAATATCAACACTACGCGCACCGCCTACGGCGGCGGCCCTTACCGGCGCAAGCTCTCCGTCCTGGCCGAAAAGCCGCTGTCGTTCTCCCATGAGCTCACGGCCGCGGAGAATCGTCTCTATGGCGGCCTGGCGGGCGGGGTCGAGGTCGTCGATATCGTTGACGACAGCACGCCGTTCCAGAAGGTCTACAACCCCGGCCATCCCGACGCCGACGCGCAGGGTTATGTTTCAATGCCCAACGTCAATCTCTCGAACGAAATGGTCGACATGATCTATGTCTCAAAATTATACGACGCCAATATCACGGCATTTAACGCGACGCGCAAGATGATGCAAGACACGCTGACGATGCAATGATCTCTCGACTTAATAGGAGGCGATTATGGCGCAAGCGATAGGCCCGATCAGCGCGGAGACGAGATTAGCGCAACTGCTCGGCGGAGACGATATGTTTGCTCAAGTGTCGCCGACAGAGCCGGCCGCTCCGGCGGCAGTATCGCCCGCTCCGGCGCCGGTCAATTTTACGGGTAATGCCTTTGAGGATATCCTGAACAAGACGATCGAGTCGCTGAACGGCGTCAGCCGGGCCGAAACATACGCCAACCAGCTGACCGAAAAATATATCCGCGGCGAAGCCGAATTGCATGATGTCATGGCGGCGCAAGCCAAAATGAACCTGATGGCCCAGTTAGCGGTCACGACCGTCACTTCGGCCGTCAACACGATCAAAGAGATAACGCAGATCCAGATATAGTCAAGAAAGGAAAATAAATGGCAGAAGCGGCAGGTTTTGATCCACGTCGACTCCTTCTGGTCGGGGGAGTTGTCGTGGTCGTTGTCTTTTCTCTCTTATTTTTCCTTTTCCGCGGCTGCGCTCCCCTGGCGGGCGGGCCGTCAAAATCCGGCTTGACTGTCATTTATACCAATCTTGAGCTCAAAGACGCGGCCAATACCATCGCTCGCCTGAAAGAGCTCAATATCCCCTATGAGATCCGCGATGAAGGGCGCGCCGTGGCCGTGCCGAAAGAAAAGGCCGACCAGGCCCGGCTTGGCCTGGCCGAGAAAAAACTGCCGGCCGGCGGCTCCGTCGGCTGGGAGATATTCGATGAGGCGCGGTTAGGGGCGACCGATTTTGACCGCCGCATCCAGCTGATCCGCGCGATTTCGGGGGAGCTGGCCCGCAACATCCAGCGGATCAAAGGAGTCGAGGACGCGCGGGTGCAGGTCGTGATCCCGGAAACCCAGCTTTTTGCCGCCAAGACCTCGCCGGTAACGGCCGCGGTCCTTCTGCGGCTGCGGTCTGGTTTTGAACTGGCCCCGGAAAAGATCCTGGGGATCGTCCATCTGGTGGCGAGCAGTGTGGAAAATCTCCAGACGGAGAATGTGACCGTGGTCGACGAGTCCGGCCGGATCCTGACGGCCAGAGCAGGCCTGCCGCCGCTCAAAGTCGCTCCGACCCCTTCGCCCCTTGAGTTGCCGGTGGTCATGGCCACGCCGGAAACCATTGCGCTTTTACCGGCCGCCGCCCTTAAACCGGCGCCGACTCCAGAAACCGCCGCCTCGCCGGAAGTCAAACCGGTCCTGACGACCCTGCCAACGCTCCCCGCCGAAGAAAAGATCATTTTAAAAGTCCAAACCAAGAAAGAACTGGAAGCGGACCTGACCGGCAAGGCCCAGGAGTTGCTCAACCGGTTCTATCCGATCAACAGCATCATTATCAAAGTGGCGGCCGAGATCAAGCCGGCCAAAGAGACGGAGATCAAAGCCAGGGAGCTGAAGATCAAGAAACTCTACGCCATCATTCTGATCGATAACCGGATAGATTTCACCCCGAGTTTGAAGCAGGCGACCTACACGACGGTGGCGGCGGCCATCGGCTACAACAAGAAACGCGGCGACCGGATCGTGATCCAAAAAGTGCCTTTCCATCTGGCCACGCCGCCGATCTCGATCGGCAAAACCAAAAAGCCGAAAGAGGCGGGTTTCAGACCGCCGCCCATCTCGCTGAATGCTTTGGGCCGCTATCTCTGGTGGGGGATCGCCGCCCTCGCGCTCGTCGTCCTTGTCTTTGGGGTCGCCTCGTTCAGGCGGCAGAGGGCGGCTCCGGCGCCGGCAGAAGAGATCACGCCCCCCGCCGCGCCGCCGGCCAGAGAGCGGGTCTCAAAATTAGACCAGGTGAGGGGGATGGCGGGCCGCAACCCCGAGCAGATCGCGGAACTCCTTAAGCGCTGGTTGAGCGAATAGGTCAATGAATATGGTTTTAACGGGCAGGGAAAAAGCGACGATCTTTTTGTCGATCTTAGGGGCTGATGTCTCCTCGCGCGTCCTGCGCTACCTGCCGGAAGAGATCGCCGATCTGATCGCGGCCGGGATCAATCATCTCCCCACGCCGTCGCCTCAGGCGCTCTCCGAAGTGCTCGATGAATACCAGAGTTTTCTGGCCCTGCCGGAGAGCGCGGCCCCCGAGCCGCTGCCGCGGCCGTCGGTGACGCCGAGGCGTTCTTATGCTTCGCTGATGTACGAGCGGCCGCAGACGACGGCCTTTTTGCTGTCTCTCATGCCGGCAGAGGAAAGAACCGAGGCCCTGCAGGCGATGCCCAGAGAAAAGGCCCGGCTCGAAGAGTTGATCGCTGGCCTTAAAACAAACAATCTGCGGCCGAGACTTGAAACAAAATTCAGAGAGCTCTTTGCCGGAAAGATATTTTAATGGGGCTGATCAAAAGAAATTATCTCGAGGAAAAAGGGACGCTGGAGATCGAGCGGGCGCCGATCACTCTGCGCCGGCGCGAGGCGCCGGAAGTCGAGGCGGCTTTGCGCGTTCCCGCCGGCGATATCGGAGTCGTCAAAAGCGAAGCGCAAAAAATAATTGAACGGGCCGCGGCCGAGGCCGAGCGGATCCGCGCCGAGGCGCGCGCCGAGGGGCGGCAGGCGGGGCATGAAGAGGCGGCCGCTCGGATCGAAGAGGCGTTTTCGACGCTCAACGAGGCGGTCAAGGAAAGGAAAAAGATCATCAGGGATTCCGAGGGAGAGATCCTGCGGCTCTCGCTCAAGATCGCCGAGCAGATCATCCGCTCCGAAGTTTCGCTCCACCGCGACGTTTCGCTCAATATCGTTTCCGAAGCGATCGGGAGGGTTTCCGACCGCGAACAGATAATCGTCCGGGCGAACCGCGAAGACGCCGAATATCTCAAGCGCTACAAAGACCGCCTGACCGGGATGCTTGACGGGGTCAAGAGTTTCTCCATCATCGAGGACAATAACGTCGAGCCGGGCGGCTGCGTCATCGAGACCAATCTCGGCTTCATCGACGCGCGCATCTCGACCAAGCTGAAAGCCATCGAAGAAGCCCTGCTAAAAGTCGCCCCCGAAGAGAGCGAATAATGGCCCCCGCGATCGATTTTGAAAAATACCACAAAGCGGTCGAGCGCGCCGACCTCGTCAAGGTCATCGGCAAGATCGTCCAGGTGGTCGGCCTCATCATCGAAGCGCAGGTGGGCGGCGTTTCCGTCGGCGACCTCTGCGCCATCCGCATCGAAAAAGAGAACCGCGACGCTTTCGGCGAGGTCGTCGGCTTCAAAGAGAGCCGCGTGCTGCTCATGCCGCTGGGTTCGACTGCCGGCATCGCGCCCGGCTCGCAGGTCACCGCTGTCGGCCGGCCGCTGATGGTCAGGGTGGGCAGGGATGTTCTCGGACGGGTGCTCGGCGGCCTGGGCGAGCCGATCGACGGCAAAGGGCCGCTCCTGGGGGAGAACGACCGGTCGCTTGACGCTAATCCGCCCGATCCGGTTAAAAGGCCGCGGGTGACGGAAGTCATGCGCTGCGGCGTGCGCGCCATCGACGGCTTGCTCACGGTGGGCAAGGGCCAGCGCATCGGCATCTTTGCCGGCTCGGGTGTGGGCAAATCGACGCTCATGGGCATGATCGCCCGCAACGCGGAGGCCGAGGTCAACGTTATCTGCCTGGTCGGCGAGCGCGGCCGAGAGGTGCGCGATTTCATCGAAGAATCGCTGGGCGAAGAGGGCCTGAAAAAATCGGTGGTGGTCGTGGCGACTTCCGATCTGCCGCCGCTGATACGGTTAAAAGCCGCTTTTGTCGCGACGGCGATCGCCGAGTATTTCCGCGACAGCGGCCGGAGCGTTATATTAATGATGGACTCGGTCACCCGCTTTGCCATGGCCCAGCGCGATATCGGGCTGGCCGCGGGGGAACCCCCGACGACCAAGGGCTACACGCCTTCTGTCTTCGCCCTTCTGCCGCGCCTGATGGAGCGCTCCGGCACCTCGCAAGTCGCAAGTATCACGGCTTTTTACACGATATTGGTAGAGGGGGATGATTTTAACGAGCCGATCGCCGACCACGCCCGCTCGATCCTTGACGGCCACATTGTGCTTTCCCGCGCCCTGGCGGCCCGCAACCATTACCCGGCCGTCGACGTGCCGCAAAGCGTCTCCCGCATCATGGTCAACCTGGTTTCCGACGAGCACAAAGAAGCGGCGGGTAAATTGAGGGAAGTTTTGGCGCGCTACGCCGAGGCCGAGGACCTGATCAACATCGGCGCCTATGTCAAAGGGAGCAACCCGAAGATCGATCACGCGCTCTCCAAGATCGACCAGGTCAACGACTTTCTCAAGCAAGGGACGTTCGAGAAGATCGATTATGAGGAAACGGTCGACAGATTAATAGGGATATTTTCATAAACTCACCCCCATATCCCCCTCTCTTAAAAAGAGAGGGGGAGGGATGTTAAGCGTTAGCGGGGGTGAGTTGGAGTAAAATTATGGCCAAAGAAGTAAAACCCGGCAAGAAATTCAAGTACGATCTGCAGGCGGTCCTCAAGGTCAGGGCGATCAAAGAGAAAAAAGAACAGGAAAAGTTCGCCGAGAAGAACCGCGCCTTTCTTCGGGAAAAACAGAGAGAGGAAGCGATCAAACAGCAAAAGAAGACAAAAGAAGAGGAGCTGCGCGACGTCTTCCGCAAGGGTCCGATCTCGAATTTTGAGAAGGTCATGCGCCGCCGGGCCCACCTCGACGTCTTAAAGGACGACCTGAACGAGCAGGTCGAAAAGGTCATCGAGGCGAGCAAAGTGCTGGAGGAGCAGAGGGCGCGCCTGGTCGAGGCGGTCAAAGACAAGAAGATCATGGAAAAGCACAAGGAAAGGAAGCTCGATGAATACAACAAACTGATGCAGAGGTTGGAATTAAAATTTATGGACGAGATCGCGACCCAGAGGTTCAAGCACGAAAAGGAGCCTTAACGACTTTCCCAGCCTTCAGGCATTTGGTGCAGACGTATTCCTTGCTTTTTTTGCCCGCCAGGAGGATATTCACCTTTTGCAGGTTGGGATTAAAGAAGCGCAGGGTCTTCCGGTTGGAGTGGGAGACCGCATTGCCTTTCACCGGTTTTTTTCCGCAGCTGACGCATTTCCTTGCCATATGTTAGTATGATAAAATAAAAACAGGGAAATGTCAAACAGCAAGCTCGCCACCCCGATCCAATATGTTAAAGGCGTCGGCCCGAAACTCGCCAAGATCTTCGCCAAACTGGGCGTTTTTACGGTCGAAGACCTGCTGTATCTCGTTCCCCGCGAATGGGAAGACAGGAGCAATATCAAGCCGATCGCCCAAATTCGGCCCTCCAGCTTTGAGGTCGTCAAAGGCGAGATCCGTGATATCGACGTCCTGCAGACCCGCAGCCGTTTCTCAGTCTTAAAGGTCTACATCGGCGACCGGACGGCGACGATCCAGGCGGTCTGGTTCAACCAGCCGTTCTTAAAGCGGCTCTTCCGCCCGGGGATGAAGCTGATCGTCTCCGGCAAAGTCGAGCTCTCGTCGTATGACCACGTCCTCCAGCTCTGCGTGCGCGATTTTGAGATCGATACCGGCGATAACTTAAAGATCGTGCCGCGCTACCCCTTGACCGAAGGGCTTTATCCGAAAAAACTGCGCTCGGTCATCAAGACGGCCATCGAAACTTTTCTCGGTGAAATGGAAAATGAAAATGAGAGACAGGCGCTTTTGGCTTTGCACGAGCCGCAGGCTATGGCGGAGATCGGGCCGGCGAGAGAATATCTGGCCTTTGAGGAACTGTTCATGTTCCAGCTCGGCCTGCTCCTGCGCCGCAAAGAATACAAGGAGGAATTGAGGGGGCGGGCGATCGCGGCTGAGCCGGCTTTGCTTGATGAATTCAGGCGGCTGATCCCGTTCGTTTTTACCGCCGCCCAGGACCGCGTCCTGGCGGATATCCTTGCCGATCTCAAGAGCGGCCGGCCGATGAACCGCCTGCTCCAGGGGGACGTCGGCTCCGGTAAAACGATCGTCGCCGCTCTGGCGGCGTTTTTGGCCGTGAAGAACGGCTTTCAGGCGGCGATCCTCGCGCCGACGGAGATCCTGGCCCAGCAGCATTACGGCAAGTTGGCTAAGCTCTTCGAGGGGATGTTTAAGGTCGTGATCCTCACCTCGGCGACCGCCACTGACAAGAAAAGGGAGGAGCTTTTCGATGTTGACCTCGTTATCGGCACGCACGCCCTGCTTGAGGCCAAGGTCAAGTTCAAGCGCCTGGCCTTGGTGGTGATCGACGAACAGCACCGCTTCGGCGTCCACCAGCGGGCGAAGCTGCTGAAAAAAGGGGTGGCGCCGCATCTATTGGTCATGACAGCGACGCCGATTCCGCGCTCGCTGGCCCTTACATTATATGGAGATCTTGACCGTTCGATCATCGACGAACTGCCGCCCGGCCGAATGCCCGTCAAGACCTACTATGTGCCGAAAAACAAACGCAGTGACGCGTATGAATTTATCCGATTAAAGGCTAAAGAAGGGCGCCAGGTCTTTTTTGTCTGCCCGCTGGTCGAAGAATCGCAAGAGCTTGATCTCAAAGCGGCGGTGGACGAAGCCCGGCGCCTGCAAAACGATATTTTCCCGGAGTTAAAGGTCGGTCTCCTGCACGGCCGGTTGAAAGGCGTGGAGAAAGACGCGGTGATGAAAAAGCTCCTCTCTAAAGAACTTGATCTGCTTGTCTCAACAACCGTGATCGAGGTTGGGATCGATGTTCCCAACGCGACGGTCATGGTCATCGAACACGCCGAACGGTTCGGCCTCTCACAACTTCATCAACTGCGCGGCCGGATCGGGCGCGGCAGTGAACAATCGTATTGTTTCCTGATCGGGGACCCCGGCTCGGAGGAAGCCAGGGCGCGCCTGAAGGCGATGATCGAGACCAATGACGGCTTTAAGATCGCCGAGGCGGACCTGCGCCTGCGGGGGCCGGGCGAGATGTTAGGGGCGCGCCAGTCCGGTTTGCCAAACTTTCGGGTGGCTGATATAATAAGGGACGAGAAAATCCTGCAGTCGGCGCGCGCGGCCGCCCGGGATTTTATCGAAAGAGACCCTAAAGGTGCGCATAATCGCTGGGAAAGCCAAAAGCATACGGTTGAAAACTCCCAAAAAAAGCTGGAGAGTTCGGCCCTTAACTGACCAGGCGCGGGCCGCGCTCTTCAATATCCTGGCGGCGAAAATAGCCGGGTCGAGTTTTCTCGATCTCTTCGCCGGCACCGGGGCGGTGGGCATCGAAGCCCTTTCCCGGGGCGCGGCGACGGCTATTTTTGTCGAGCGCGGACGCGAAGCGGTCACTCTCATCCGGCAGAACCTTGAATTGACGGGTTTCACCGATCGCGCCGAGGTCTTTGCCATGGATGTGCCGCGCGCGGTTAAATTGCTCGCCGGCCAAGGGGCCGGTTTTGACCTGATCTATCTGGGCGCGCCCTATGACGACCCGGTCCTGGCGGAAAGCCTCGAGCTGATCTCCCGGTCGGGGCTCCTGGCCGCAGGCGGGCTACTGATCGCCGAGTATCGGAGGCAGCAGGTCATGGCCGAAAGTTTTGGCGCGCTGGCGCGCGTCAGGGAAGCGCGCTACGGCGAGACGGTCCTGGGTTTTTATAGGATTAAAAAATGAAAATCGCGGTATATCCCGGCAGTTTTGATCCGGTCACCAACGGCCATCTCGACGTGATCGAGCGCGCCGCCCGGCTCTTTGACCGCGTGATCATCGCGGTCATCAAAAATCCCGAAAAAACTCCCCGTTTTTCCTTTCAAGAGAGAATGGCGATGCTCAAAGATTCCGTGATCCACTGCGATAACGTGGAGATAGGCAACTTTGACGGTCTCCTGGTCGAGTACCTGAGGAAAAAAAAGGCCCGCTCGATCGTGCGGGGACTGCGGGCGGTCTCCGATTTTGACTACGAGTTCCAGATGGCGCTGACCAATCGCCGGCTGGCGCCGGAGATCGAAACGGTCTTTCTGATGACCGATTACCGCTATTCGTATCTTAGTTCAAGTTTTGTCAAACAGATCGCCCGTCTGGGCGGAGATATATCCGGCCTGGTGCCCAAGGCCGTTGCTAAGCATTTGAAAAAGAACCTCACCCGCTGACGCAAGCCTTTCCCCCCTCTCCATCTTCGATGGAGAGGGGATGAATTCGCCGAAGGCGAAGAAAGGGGTGAGGAAAGGAGAAAAATGAAATGGAAATATTAGGCCTTTTGGACCATCTTGAATCGGTCGTGCTCGACAGCCCGAAGGTTCCTTTCACCAAAAAGATCATAGCGGACGAGGAAAAATTCCTGCAGGTCATTGATAAGATCCGCCTCGTCATCCAGAGCCCCGATCTGGCCAAAGGGACGATCATTGTCAGAGGCGAAAAGGCGGCCCGCGGCGTCGAAGATGAGACGGAATCAAAGGCCATGGAAGTCATGGAGCAGGCCTATAAGATGGCCAAAGAGATCCGCGAAGGGGCCGATAAATACGCCGACGAAGTCCTGGCCAATCTCGAAGCGACATCGACCAGGATCTTGCGCACGGTCAAAGCCGGCCGCGAACGGCTGGAGAAAACGACGCAGGCAGGCGCGGCAAAGTGAAGAGAGAGGACGGCCGCGGCCCGGCCGAGCTCCGGCCGACAAAGATCACCCGGCACTACCTCAAGTATCCGGCCGGCTCGGTCCTGATCGAAATGGGTAATACCAAGGTCATCTGCACCGCCACCATCCAGGAGAAAGTCCCCGACCATAAGCGCAACAGCGGCAGCGGCTGGGTGACGGCCGAATACGCCATGATTCCGGGGGCGACCTCGCAGCGCTCCCAGCGCGAGCAGGGGGCGGGCAAGCCGCGCGGCCGGACGCAGGAGATCCAGCGCCTGATCGGGCGCTCTCTGCGGGCCGTGGTTGACGACAGGAAATTGGGCGAGCGGACGATCATGATCGACGCCGATGTGATCCAGGCCGACGGCGGGACCCGCACGGCTGCGATCACCGGCTCTTTCGTAGCGCTCCACGACGCCGTCAGCTATCTGCTTAAAGAGCGCAAGATCGAGGCAAACCCGATCAGGGAATTTCTGGCCGCCGTCAGCGTCGGCGTGGTTGAGGGCAGCCCGGTCATTGATCTCCCTTATCAGGAAGATTCGAGCGCCGAAGTCGACATGAACCTCGTGGTGACCGAGTCCGGCCAGATCGTCGAGATCCAGGGGACGGCGGAGTCAAAGCCGTTCAGCCGCAAGACGCTTGATGCCATGATCGAGCTCGGGGAAAAAGGGATCAAGCGCCTGATCGCGCTCCAAAGGAAAACGCTGGGGAAAGACAAATGAAAAACAAGATCAAGGGGATCATTCTTGCCGGTGGGACGGGCTCGCGCCTTTATCCGCTGACCAAGGTGACGAATAAACATCTCCTGCCGGTCGGCCGCAAGCCGATGATCTACCACCCGATCGAAAAGCTGACCCAGGCCGGAATAGATGAGATCTTAATCGTCACCGGCGTTGATCACATGGGTGATATCGTCAACCTGTTGGGGAGCGGCCGGGGATTTGGGTGCCGATTCACTTACAAAGTGCAAGATAAGGCGGGCGGCATTGCCGAAGCGCTGGGGCTGGCAAAAAACTTTGTCGGCGGCGACCGGATGTGCGTCATCCTGGGCGACAATGTCTTTGAGGATTCGCTCCAGCCGATGGTCGAGAATTATCTGGCGCAGAAAAAAGGGGCCAAAGTCCTGATCAAGGAGGTCGCCGACCCGCGCCGCTTTGGCGTCGTGGAGATGAAGGGCGGCAAGGTCGTTTCGATCGAAGAGAAGCCGAAGAAACCGAAGAGCAATTTCGCGGTCGTCGGCATCTATTTTTATGACAGCGATGTTTTCGAGATCATCCACGATCTCAAGCCGTCGGGCCGGGGGGAGCTCGAGATAACGGACGTCAACCAGGCCTATCTGAAGCAGGGCAAGCTGACCTGCGATATCTTGAGCGGCTGGTGGAGCGATGCCGGCACGTTTGAATCACTTGAGCGGGCCTCGCTCTTTGTGGAGCGGAAGATCCAATTATGAAACTGATGGTGACCGGCGGGGCCGGTTTTATCGGCAGTAACTTTATCCGCTACATCCTCAATCATCACCCTGATTGGGAGGTCATCAATTTTGACAAGCTGACCTATGCCGGTAATCTCGAGAATTTAAAGGATATTGCCAACGATCCGCGCTATTCTTTTGTCAAAGGCGACATAACCGATTCCCGGGCGGTCGAAGAGACGGTGGCCCGCGTCGGCTGTTCCGGGATGGTCGTTAACTTCGCGGCCGAGACCCACGTTGACCGCTCGATCGTCTCGGCCGGCTCGTTCGTCAACACCGACGTCTACGGCACTCATGTCCTGCTCGAGGCGGTCAAAAAATTCGGCACGGCCAGGTATCTGCACATCTCAACCGACGAGGTCTACGGGAGCATCGAGCGGGGTTCCTTTACCGAAGAGTCGACGCTGGCCCCGAATTCGCCCTATGCCGCCTCAAAAGCCGGCGGCGACCTCCTGATCCGCTCTTATTTTAAGACCTTCGGCTTGCCGGTCGTCATCACCCGCTCATCGAATAATTACGGCCCTTACCAGTATCCGGAAAAAGTCATCCCGCTTTTCATCACCAACGCACTCCAGGGCAGGAAACTGCCGCTCTACGGCGACGGCAGGAACGTGCGCGACTGGCTCTATGTCGAGGATAACTGCGAGGCGATCGACCTTGTTTTACAAAAGGGCGGGGCCGGCGAGATCTACAATATCGGCGGCGGCAATGAGCGGCAGAACATCGAGATCACGAAGTTCATTTTGAAGGAACTTGGTTTAGCTGATGACTTCATCCAGCCGGTCAAGGACAGGCCGGGGCATGACCGCCGCTATTCAGTCGACTGCTCAAAGGTCAGAAAGCTCGGCTGGGCGCCTAAGACGAAGTTCGAGGCTGGATTAAAGAAAACGATCGAATGGTATCGAAACAATCGTGGCTGGTGGTCTAAACTTATTGCGCCTGCACCGCGGTGATCGCCGCCACGTTAACGATATCCTCCACGCTGCAGCCCCGCGAGAGATCATTGATCGGTTTCGCGACCCCCTGAAGGATCGGCCCGATCGCCTGCGCGTGGGCCAGGCGCTCCACCAATTTATAGCCGATATTACCGGCGTCAAGATCCGGGAAGATCAGGACGCTGGCGCGGCCGGCGACCGGACTGTCCGGCGCTTTTCTCCGGCCCACCGAAGAGATCAGCGCCGCGTCAAGCTGCATTTCACCGTCTAGAACCAGATCGGGCATCTTTGTCCTTGCCAGCCCGGCCGCTTTGATGACTTTTTCGGCATCGGGGTGATGAGCGGATCCCTTTGTCGAAAACGAAAGCATGGCGACCCGGGGATCGAGATTGAGCATCTTCTTAAAGTTGGCCGCGGTCTGGAGTGCGATCTCGGCTAACTGTTCCGGCGAAGGGTTGGGGACGACGGCGCAGTCGGCAAAGAATAATAGCCCGTCCTCGCCGAGATTTTTATCCTCAAGTATCATGATAAAAAAACTGGAAATAATGTCCTGTCCCGGGGCCAGTCCGACCGTACTGAGCGCGGCGCGGATCGTGCTCGAGGTATAGGTCGAAGCCCCCGAGACCATGCCGTCGGCTTCGCCCTGGTCGACGAGCATGGCGCCGAAATAGGGGAAGTCGCGGGTCAGGAGCTGACGGGCTTTTTCGATCGTCATCCCTTTGGCCGCCCGCCGCTCTTTGAGGATCTGGACGTATTTATCAAGCCGCGGATGCTTGAGCGGATCGATGAATGTCGCCCCGGCGAGGTCGCCGCCGCGTTCTTCGCCGAGCAGAATGACTTTCGCAATCCGGCTTTTAACGATCAGCTCTGCCGCTTTCAGGACGCGGGCGTCTTCGGTTTCCGGCAGAACAATGGTTTTCTGAAGCGCTTTGGCTTTGTTCCAGGTCTCTTTAATAAAGTCCATCGTGATTATATTACCACAAGCTCATAGCCGCGGCTACCGAGGCCGAGCGACTCGGCATATATAAGCTGGACCGACCAGTCGGCCTCCGGGTAGAGTTCGCGCAAGACATCGCGGCCGGCGGCCTGATTGACGAGATCGATCGAGGCCTGATCGAGGGCGACCGGGTCGGTCGAGGCCAGGACGCCAATGTCCGGCACGACCGGCGGACCGTTATGGGCGAAGCAGTCGCAGTTGGGTGAGACGTCGGTAATGAAATTTATAAACCCGGCCTTTTTACCCTTGAGCGCCCCGAAAGCGTATTCGACCATTTTCTCCTGCACGATAGTTGATGAACCGATCCAGCAGGCCTCGATCGTCAGATTTTTTTTACAGGCCTTAAGTTCCGCGCAAGCCTTGCAGTCCTGGTGCTGTTTCAATTTTCCCAGACGAGTAGCGAACCCCATGCCAAGATTTTTCAGCGTCCCGCCGAAGCCGGTCAGCTCGTGGCCTTTGAAGTGGGTGAGAGCGACGATAGTTTTAGTCCTCGCGGTCCCGCCCAGGAAGATATTTCTAAAATGCTTGAGCCTTACCTCGACTTGTTCACAATCGTTTTCTTCCGGGATGGTCACGTTCGCATAACCATGGTCTTTGGCGGTCTGAAGATGTTCTTTGGTCTTGCCGCGCGGCCCTTTATAGAGAGTGTTGCAGTCGGTGAAAAAAGGTTTGCCGCCGAGGGCGGTGATCTTTTCAAAAACCGGCATAACGCGCTCCGGTTTTAGATAAGCGGTGTTGCCCGGTTCGCCAAAGTGAATCTTGAGGGCGACCGAATCATTTGGTGAGATCAGTTTATCTAAACCGGCTAAATCGAAGAGTGTGGCAGCTTGACTAATATCTTTGGTGAAATAGACTTTTGACACAGCCCTCATCCGCTAACGCTCAAGCGGCCCCCTTCTCCCAGAGGGAGAAGGGAATACAATGTTTTTACCCTCTCCCTTTGGGAGAGGGGGGAAGGGTTAACATCAGCGGGTGAGGGCTGTAGAAAAGCCATTAATCTTCAGATTCTTTTGCCAATTCGACAACTTTGCGGTGATAGTCGAGCGCGTTGCGCACCTCCTGCATGTCCTGCCAGGTCAGCCATTTGGGCCTGCCTTTTTCTTTCGACGGGTTGCGCAGGAGGTAGGCGGGGTGAAAGAGCGGCATGACTGCTATCTCGGTCCTCTGCAGCTTAAACCACTGGCCGCGGATCCTGGTGATCGGCTCATCGGTTTTCAGCACATCTTTGACGGCGGGCGAGCCGGCCAGAAGGATGATCTTGGGCGCGACATATTTTATCTGCGCTTCAAGATAGGGGGCGCAGGCCGCCTGTTCATCTTCTTGCGGCGCCCGATTTTCGGGCGGGCGGCACTTGACGGTGTTGGTTATATAGATATCGTCGGGGCGTTTGATGCCGACCGAAGCGAGGATCTGGGTCAGCAGTTGCCCGGCCCGGCCGACAAAGGGAAGCCCCTGGATATCTTCTTCCGCGCCCGGGCCTTCGCCGATCAGCATCAGGTCGCAGGGGACCGGTCCCTGGCCGAAAACCACTTTGGTCCTTTGTTTGGAGAGGCGGCATTTTATACAAGAGGCGGCGAGCCGGGCGACTTCCTCATAGGGGATCGATAAATAATCTGGTTCTTTGGAGAAGAGATCCATACGCTAAGAATTATAACACGGTTAATGGATACAATTTAATAGCCCGGCGTTCTTCTCTGCCGTTTCTTTTCCGCCTGGATCTTCTTCCCCTCAAGCATCCTTTCCTTGGCCTGCCGCGACCGTTTGCGCTTTTGGCGCCTGATCTTCTCGATCTCTCTGCGTCTTTTGCTCTTTTCTCCCAACTGTTTGCTCTCGATCTTCTCCAATAACAACCGCCAGGCCAGGAAGCGGTTGAGGGCCTGGGAGCGCTCTCTTTGCATTTTGACTTCGATGCCGGTCGGAATGTGCTTAAGATAGACGGCTGTCGCGACTTTGTTGACGTTTTGCCCGCCCGCGCCGGAGGAGCGCAGGAATTTTTCAATAACGTCTTCTTTCCTGATGCCGCGGGCCTTCAGGCGGGCCTCAAGATCGGCAAGTTTCTGTGGAGTCATATATGCTATAATTTTAACATGATAGTTAAGCTTTTTGACACGACTTTAAGAGACGGCGCCCAGACCGAAGGGATATCATTCTCCCTTGAGGACAAGCTGAAGATCGCCAAACTGCTCGCTGAGTTAGGGGTTCATTACATTGAGGGCGGCTGGCCGGGGAGCAATCCGAAGGATATCGAGTTCTTCAAGGCGATCAAGGGCATCAAGTTAAAAAATGCGAAGATCGTCGCTTTTTCTTCGACCCGGCGGCCGGGGATTAAAGTCGAAGATGACAAAAATATTCAGACGCTGATCGCGGCCGAGACGCCTGTTGTCTCTATCTTCGGCAAGTGCTGGGATTTCCACGTCAAAGACGCGCTCAAGACCACGCTGGACGAAAACCTCGACATGATCAAAGAGACGGTCGCTTACGCCAAAAAAGCGGGGCGGGAAGTTATCTTTGACGCCGAGCATTTTTTTGACGGCTACAAAGCCAATAAGGATTACGCGATCCAGTGCCTGAAAGCGGCAGAGGCTGCCGGCGCCGATGTCCTTTGCCTTTGCGACACGAACGGCGGCACACTGGCCTTTGAGGCGCAAAAGATAATTAACGAGGTCAAACCGCAATTAGAAAAACCGTTCGGCATCCATGCCCACAATGACTCGGAATGCGCTGTTTCCGTTTCCGGCATGGCGGTCTACTGCGGCGCGACGCACGTCCAGGGGACGATCAACGGCTACGGCGAGCGCTGCGGCAACGCCAATCTCTGCTCGATCATCCCGATCCTGAAATTGAAATTAGGGATCGATTGCGTGACTGATAAACAGCTGAAAGCGTTAACTGAACTTTCGCGGCACGTGGCGGAGATCGCCAACCTGCCGCAGTCGGCGCACCAGCCGTTCGTCGGGCGCTCGGCTTTCTCCCACAAAGGCGGTATCCACGTCAGCGCGGTGACGAAACATCCCGGCACCTACGAGCATATCAAGCCGGAGCTGGTCGGCAACGAAAGAAGGGTGACGATCTCGGAGCTCTCCGGCGTCAGCAACCTGCTGGTCAAGGCCGAAGAGTACGGCGTCGATCTTAAGAAAGAGTCGCCGGAAACGAGATCGCTCATCAAGACGCTGAAAGAAATGGAGAGCCAGGGTTATTCATTTGAAGAAGGCGAAGCGAGTTTTGAGCTGCTGGCCAAAAGAGCGCTGGGTATCTTTCAGCCCTTCTTTGAGCTCGAGGAATTCAATATCAAGACGGCCAAAGAGGGAGAACAGGGGACGCAGAGCGCCGCCCACATCAAGATCAAGGTCAAAGGCAGGGTTTTTGACGCGGCGGGCGAGGGGGACGGCCCGGTCAACGCGCTCGACAGCGCTTTAAGAAAAGTCCTGGAAAACCTTTATCCCGGCCTCAAAACGATGAAGCTGACCGATTACAAGGTCCGCGTCCTTGACAGCTCCGCCGGCACGGCCGCCCGCGTCCGCGTCATCATCGAGTCGGCTGACGAGAAAAATATCTGGAACACCGTGGGCGTTTCGACCAACGTGATCGAGGCGAGCTGGCTGGCGCTCGTCGATTCGATCGAATATAAACTTATGGCCGGGGGGAAATAATGAAAATGGCGAATCTGCCCGATTCGGCGGGCATAAACGATAAGGGGCATCTTGAGATCGGCGGCTGTGACCTGGTCGAGTTAACCAAAGAATTCGGCACGCCGCTCTATGTCCTTGACGAGCGGACGATTCGGAGCCGCTGCCGTGATTATGTGAAGTGCTTCCGCGCCGAATATCCGGATACCGAAGTGATCTTCGCCAGCAAAGCGCTCTCCACGGTCGGTGTTTCAGAGATCGTCGCCAGCGAGGGGCTCGGTTTTGACGTTTCTTCCGGCGGGGAGCTCTACACCGTTATCAAGGCCAAGGCCGATCCGCAGAAGATCTATTTCCACGGCAATAACAAATCGCTCAAAGAATTGAAAGAGGGGCTTGAGGTTGGGGTCGGCCGCTTTGTCGTCGACAATGAATACGAACTGGCCAATCTTGAAAAGGTGACGAACGAATCAGGGATGCGCGCGGATATCCTCATCCGGGTCAATCCCGGCATCGAGGCCCACACCCACGAGTTCGTCCAGACGGGGAGGGTCGATTCAAAGTTCGGCGCGCCGCTCGACCAGCTCGACGAGCTTGTCGGCCGCGTTAAAAAGACCAAACTGATTGGGCTGAAGGGCTTCCACGCTCATATCGGCTCACAGATATTCGATTCAGCGCCGTTTGTTGCCGTGACAAAGCTATTGCTTGATTTGACCAAGAAGTACGATACAGAAGAGATAAATATCGGCGGCGGGCTCGGTATACCGTATCTGGCCGGGGAAACCGCGCCGGTCATCGCCGATTTTGCCGGACAGATCACCGGCGTCCTCAAAGGCAAGACCGAAGCCAAACTAATCCTTGAGCCGGGCCGCTCGATCGTCGGCACAGCGGGGATCACTCTTTACACGGTCGGTGTCGTCCGCGATATTCCCGGCGTCAGAAAATATCTGATCGTTGACGGCGGCATGTCGGACAACCCGAGATTTATCCTATACGGCGCGAAGTATGAAGCATTACTAGCCGGGAAACCGGAGGCGGAAAAGACCGAGACAGTGACAGTGGCCGGCCGATTCTGTGAATCTGGCGATATCGTGATCAAAGACGGCAAACTGCCGCCGGCGCAGGTCGGGGACATCATCGCCGTTCTGGCCACGGGCGCCTACAACTATTCAATGGCCTCTAATTACAACCGCGTTCCCCGGCCGGCCATGGTCATCGCGAGCCGCAGCCGGGCCGAGCTTGTCGTCAAACGCGAAACTTACGAGGACCTGATCGCCAATGACAGTCAATAAAGTTCGGAGTGTGAAAGTTCGGAGTTCGGAGTTGGGTAATAGAAAAATTGTGATGCTGACGGCATACGATTTTCCTTTCGCCAGGATATTGGA
>Ga0155352_129_pt1 | contig 48019 bp, 47 predicted proteins | sample RifCSPhighO2_02_FD_106320 | JGI IMG/M metagenome (GOLD analysis project Ga0155352, IMG submission 106320) | candidate division WOR-1 bacterium RIFCSPHIGHO2_02_FULL_53_26 | reverse complement strand
TGAGAAAATATTGAATTGACTTGGTGGCCTTGCCTAAGAAAACGGGGAGAACGCCGGTCGCCATTGGGTCAAGGGTGCCGGAGTGGCCGACCTTTTTGACGCGCGTCAGGTTCCTGATCTTTCCGACAACATCGAAGGAAGTCCAGCCCTTGGGTTTATTGACTATGATTATGCCGTCCATATGCGTTTTACGACTTCGCCAATGACCCGCTCTTCAACCTCGGCGAGCTGGCCGGCGACGACCGCGCCGGAGGCCTTGAGGTGGCCGCCGCCGCCGAAGCGCCGCGCGATCTCCGAAACGTTGACCCGCTCCTTGGAGCGGAAATTGATCTTGACCTTCTCTTTTTCTTCGCGGAAGAAAACGGCGACCTCGACCCCTTCGATGGCGCGGATCGCGTCAACAATGCCGATCAGGTCTTCCGGCCTGGCGTTCGCCGCCGCCATCATCTCTTCGGAGACGGCGGTCCAGGCGACCTTGCGGTCTTCGGAAAACTTTATGTTAGAGAGCGCTTGGGCCGAGATGCGCACGCCGGGGACGGACTTTGTGTCGTAAATGCGCGTCGTCAGCTCCGCCGTGTTGACGCCGGCCTTGATCAGCTCCGACGCGATCAGGAAGGTCTTCGCGTTCGTGTTGTCATAGCGGAAATTGCCGGTGTCGGTGATGATCGAAGTGTAGAGGCAGTCGGCCATCGGCTTGTCCAGCTTGATCTTCAGGAATTTGGCCAGGTCGTAGATCAGCTCGCCGACGCAGGAGGAGCGCCTGACGCAATTGATATCGCCGAATTGGGTATTATCGGGATGATGGTCGATATTGACGATCCGCGCGGCGATCTTTCTCAACTCGATCTTATCCCCGACGCGCGAGATGTCGGAGGCGTCAACGACAAAGCCGACGTCAAAGTGATGGAAGTCGGTCACCGCCCGCTTGATCTTCTCCGAGCCGGGGAGAAAACGATAGATCCTGGGGACCGAATCGGCGGCGTAATAATGGGTTTCCAGCTCGAGATGCTCGAGGATCATGCCAAGGGCGAGCATGGAACCGATGGCGTCGCCATCAGGGTCGACATGCGTGGCTATGATCGCCGATCTAGCGCCTTTGAGGGCGTTTTTTATTTCCCGGCACGAGTTTTTCATGCTCTAACTTGTTGATGAGGCCGAGGACGCGGCTGCCGCGCTCGATTGAGTCGTCGCGCATAAAGCGGATCTTCGGCGTCAGGCGCAGCTCGAGGCGATGCCCCAGCTCGCCGCGGATGAACTTTGTCGCCGAATAAAGCCCCTTCATTGCTTCGGCTTTTTGTTTTTCCTCGCCGAGGATGCTGACGAAGATCGAGGCGTTCTCCAGATCAGGAGAAACATTGACAGCGGTGACGCTGACAAAGCCGATGCGGGGATCGGAAACCTTCTCGCGCAGGATCTCGCTGACCTCCTGTTTGATCAACTCCTCGACGCGCTCCTGTCTCGTCATTTGCCCCTGGGTTTTTCTCTTGTCTCAAAGGTCTCGATGATGTCGCCGGCCTTAAAATCGTTATAGCCCGGGACGGCAATGCCGCATTCAAAATTCGTTTCCACCGATTTGACGTCTTCTTTGAACCTCTTGAGCGACTCCAGTTTACCCTCGTAGATCTTTTGCTTGTCCCGGAAGATGCGCAGGCCGGAGCCGCGGACCATCTTGCCGTCGGTGACGAAACAGCCGGCGATAGTGCCGACTTTTGAGAAACTGTAAAGCTGGCGGACCTCGGCGTGCCCGGTCACCACCTCTTCGTAGACCGGCTCGAGCATCCCCTCCATGGCCAGCTTAACGTCGTCGATCAGTTTGTAAATGATGTCGTACCGGCGCACCTCGACCCCTTCGACCGAGCTCTGATTCTCGGCCGAGCCCTCCAGCCCGACGTTAAAGCCGATCAGGATCGCGTCGGAGGCCTTGGCCAGCATGACGTCGGATTCGTTGATGCCGCCGACGCCGTTGTGGATGATGTGGACGCCGATGTTGCCGACCTTGAGGTCGGCGAGCGATTGGCTGATCGCGTCCAGCGAGCCCTGAACATCGGCTTTGACGACAAGGTTGATGTCCCGCCCCGCGCCTGCCTTGACCAGTTTGGAGAAGTCTTCGAGCGAAACGACCTTGCCTCTCAAGACCTTCGTTTGGATCTCTTTTTTCTGTTCGGCCAGCCGGCGGGCTTCTTTTTCCGACGGCCTGACCTCGAAGAGGTCGCCCGGCGTGGGCACTTCGATAAAACCGAGGACCTCGGCCGGGGTTGACGGCCCGGCCTTGTCCAGGCGCGCGCCGGTGTCGGTCAGCAGGGCCCTGACTTTGCCGTAAGTGCCGCCGCAGGAAAAGACATCACCGATCTTGAGCGTGCCGTTCTTGACGAGGACCGTGGCGACGGGACCGCGGCCCTTGTCGATGCGCGATTCGATGATGACGCCGATCGGGTTGGCATTCGGGTCGGCTTTCAACTCCTGGACGTCGGCTAAGAGGAGGATCATCTCTAACAAATCTTCAATCCCCGTGCCGGCCTTGGCGGAAACGCCGACGGTGACGGTCTGGCCGCCCCACTCTTCCGGCTGCAGGCCAAGTTCGGCTAACTGCGTTTTAACCCTGTCCTGATTGGCTTCCGGTTTATCGATCTTATTGATGGCCGCGATAATCGGCACGCCGGCCGCTTTGGCGTGGTTGATGGCTTCGATCGTTTGCGGTTTGACGCCGTCGTCGGCCGCCACAACAAGAATGACGATATCGGTGACTTTGGCGCCGCGGGCGCGCAGTGAAGTAAAGGCCTCGTGGCCTGGAGTGTCAAGGAAGGTTACTTTGCGGCCGTTGACTGTCACCTGGTAGGCGCCGATGTGCTGGGTGATGCCGCCGGCCTCTTTTTCGGCCACTTTGGTCTTGCGGATCGCGTCGAGCAGTTTGGTCTTGCCGTGGTCGACATGGCCCATGACGGTGACGACCGGCGGCCGCAGCGCTCTTCTCTCGATCTTGATCTTGTGCTGTGTGGCGCCGGCTTTGCGCTCGGTCTCGATCGTGATCTCTTGGCCCAGGGTGGCCGCCACTTCTTTGGCGACCGCGGCGGCGATCCGCTGGTTGATCGTCGCCAGGATCCCTTTCTTCATCAGCTCTTTGATCAGGTCGGAAGATTTGACCTGGATCTTATCAGAGAGGTCCTTGACCGAAATATCATCGGTATCGATGACCGGTCCTGCCGGCTTCATTGCCGCTGGCGGCGCGGCAGGAATTGGTTGAGGCGCGGCGGGCGGCGCTTTGGCTGCCGGGGTTTTTGGCTTTAGCAATTCGCGGACAATATTGGCTGATTCTTCATCAATTGATGAAGCTGACGTCTTGGCCGCGACACCCAGGTCCTTTAGCCTGGCCAGGAGGTCCTTGGCCGCGATGTTCAGCTCTTTGGCCAGGTCGCCAACTTTGATCTTACTCATTTGTGGTTGGTTCTTCTTCCTTTTTCGGCTGAAGTTTCTCTAACGCGTCTTCGGGCACGGACGAATTGGCGGCTTTGACGGAAAAACCCATTTCGCGCAGTTTCGCAATCAGCTCACTGCTCGTCAGGTTTAATTCTTTGGCCAGCTCATGGACCTTAACCTTTGACCGCTTCTGCTCCGTTTTCTTTGCCCCCTCATCAGATGAGAGGAGGTCGATCTTCCAGCCGGTCAGCTTGACCGCCAGCCGAACGTTCTGCCCCTCTTTGCCGATGGCCAGCGAGAGCTCTTTTTCCGGCACCCAGACCTTGGCGGTCTTTTCCGCCTGATTGAGCTCGACCTTCGAGATCTTGGCCGGGCTCAAGGCGTTGGTGATGAACGATTCCGGCTTCTCGTTCCACTCGACGATATCGATCCGCTCGGGGCCAAGCTCCCGGGTGATATTCTGGATCCTCTGCCCCATGTGGCCGACGCAGGCGCCGACCGCGCCGACATTGGGGTCTTTAGAAAAGACGGCAAACTTGGTGCGTTTGCCCGGCTCGCGGGCGATTTCCTTGACTTCGAGGATCCCTTCCTTAATCTCTGGAACTTCCATCTCGAACAGTTTCCTGACCAGGTTGGGATGCGAGCGGGAAACGACAAGCATGGGCCCCCTCGGCGTCTTTTTCACTTCTACGAGGTAGAGTTTGACGTGGTCTTTATCGCGCAGGTTCTCGCCCGGGATCTGTTCCTGCGGCGTCAGGACGGTTTCGGAGCGGCCCAGGTTGATCAGGTAGCCGCCATATTCCCTTCTCTGCACGATGCCGGTGACAAGTTCCCCCTGTTTTTTGGTGAATTCGTCGAAGGTCTCGATCTTTTCGGCTTCGCGCAGGCGCTGGATGATGACCTGCTTGGCGGTCTGGGCGGCAAAGCGCCCGAAATCGTGGGGGGTGACGTCTTCTTCCTTATCTTCGGTCAAGCGATAGATCCTGACCTCACCCTGGTCGGTGATCCGGCATTCAAGGTTAGCGTCTTCGGGGAATTTCTTTTTAACGGCGGAAACAAGGGATGCCTTAATGGCTTCAACCAGCATATCTTTAGAAATTCCGCGTTCGCGCCGGATCTCTTCTAACATCTCGTTAAAGTGCTCGATCTTCACTAAAATTCTCCCTTGCTCCGAGCGACTCCGAGCTTGTCGAGGAGGAGTCGAGGGGCCTATTAAAAAGCGAAAAAGTGGGCGTTAGTCCCACTTCTTTTTCAACGGTATTATTATAGCAATCCGGTTGTTTTTTGTCAAACTTGCGATTGCGTTATTTTTTGGGCCGCCTGCACAAACTTTTTCACATTTTCGGGGCCGCTGGCCAAGAAATTTTTGATCTTATCCCATTCGAGGTCGAGATATTGGTGAGTAAGTATATTTCTGATAACCGTCAGATCGGCAATGTTCGAAGCTAACTCCATCGGAATGATGTTCATTAATCCCAATTTTTCAATTCAGAAATTTCGGCCTCAATAAAAGCCAGTCTGGTAATGATCCCTTCTTTTTGTTCCGGTTTTAGAGGCGTCATGCGAATTCCCCCCTCAATTTTCTTCTCATTGCCCACATTTCAAAAAGAAAGTTCCTGAAATCTTCCGCCTCCAACGAAAAGTCAAGCAATTTTCGGAGATACAGGCGGTAATCCCTGATGAGCAATTGCTTGCCGCGCATGGCCTCCCAGGCGATGGTCGGCCTGGCTGAATTCAACACGATCAGGTCCACATTCCGGTGCAGGAGAGATTCAAGCTTTCCCTGCAAAGCGCTAACGTTATCTAGAGATGGATCATTATGAAACCAAACGGCCACATCCACGTCGGACTCTTCAATTTCCCGTCCGGCCGCCGCCGAGCCAAAGAGGAAAGCCATCGAGATCGCTGTCTCGCTCTCAAAAAATGCTTTGAGCTGGTTAACAATATCTTCCATGAGGCAAATATTATCATTAATTAAATACTGAAACAAGAGGCGTTTTATAGGGGCTAAAATATTTTTGTTGCAAAAAATATAATTGAGCGTATAATAATTATGGAAACGATATTTCCATAATTAAGGCAATAATGGAATTAATTAAAAGAGAGCTAAAAAAAGAAGAAAAGCAGAGTTTCTTCCTGCTTGGCCCGAGAGGAACCGGGAAATCGACCTACATCAAGAGCGAATACCCCGACGCCTTGCTGATCGATCTCCTTCAGCCGGATGATTTTCGGGCTTATAGCTCAAAACCGGAAAGATTCAGAGAATTGGTTCATGGGAATCCGGACAGAAAAACTTTTGTGATCGACGAAGTTCAAAAGGTCCCCGACCTTTTGGGAGTTGTCCACGGTTTGATCGAGGAGAAGAAGGGGCGGCAATTTATCCTCACCGGCTCAAGCGCCCGAAAATTAAAAAGAACAGGCGTAAATCTTCTGGCCGGCCGGGCAGTGATGAAGCATCTCCATCCGTTCATCGCCGGCGAACTCGGCGGCAAGTTCATTTTAGATGAAGCGCTTCAGATCGGCCTTGTTCCTCTGATCTTGGGGAGCGCTGAACCGAAAGAAGCGTTGAGCGCCTACGTCGACCTTTACATCAAAGAAGAAATCAAGGGTGAAGGGCTGACCAGGAATATCGGCAATTTTACCCGTTTTCTCGAAACGATCTCTTTCTCGCACGGTTCGATGATAAATATCAGCAACATTGCCCGGGAATGCCAGATCGAAAGGAAAACTGTTGAGGGGTATATCAGCATCTTAGAGGATATCCTGCTGGCCTTCCGGCTTCCGGTTTTCCAGAAAAAAGCCAAACGCTCTCTCGTGAGCCATCCTAAATTCTATCTCTTTGACGCGGGGATCTTTTCAGCGATCAGGCCGGCCGGTCCGGCTGACCTGACCGCCGATATCGCCGGCGCAGCGCTGGAAGGCCTGGTCGCCCAGCATCTGCGGGCCCATATCGATTATCGACAGCTCGATTGCCAGCTCTATTTCTGGCGGACGTATTCAGGCAATGAGGTGGATTTTATCGTCTATGGAAAAGATCTGTTCTGGGCGATCGAGGTCAAGGCCGGCAAAGATGTTAAGCCGGAGGACCTGCGCGGCTTAAGATCATTCGCCGCCGATTTCCCGCAGGCGAAAAGTTATTTACTCTATCGTGGCAAGAACCGGCTCGAAATTGACGGTATCAAGGTTTTTCCCTGCGCGGATTTCTTGATGTCATTGGCGTAGAAAAAGAAAAACCCCCGGATTTTGTATAAACGCTTTTGATCCAACTTCCTGTTTGATTTACTTTAAGTAATTATGTTATAGTAATTACGAGGTGTGGAAATGACTAAAAAACAATCGGATATCTTGAATAAACTCAAAAACGCCAAAGTGCTTGTGGATTATAATGATTATTCATGGCTAATTAAAAACTACGAGGATCTTCTGGAAGACATGGACATTCTGAAATCCAAAGAGTTGAAAAAGGCCGAAGAAGAAGTCAGGAAAGGAAAAGTTGAGAGCTGGGAGGATGTCAGGCGTGCCCTTCGGTTATAAACTGTTCCTTACAAAACAGGCCAAAAAAGAGCTGGCAAAGATACGCAAAGGAAATCCCAAAACCGCCAGATCGATCTCTCACGCGATCTCCCAATTAGAATTCAACCCTGAACTGGGTGATTTTCTCCATGGCGATCTAAAAGGCAGAAGAAAAGTGCGAGTTGGCGACTATCGTGTGATTTATCGCACGGAGAAAGACCGAATGGTCACCCTGATCTTACGGGTCGCCCATCGGAAAGAAGCGTATAAATAGGGCAAAAAGAAAAACCCCCGGGTGTTTATTCCGGGGGTTTTATAATCAACGCATGATCTGAAATATTTTCTTTGCCTCATCAGACGACTTTCTCTTATCCGAAGGGTAAGAAGTATCCGAAAGGTGAAAATTACGCGAAGAGTAAGAAGGGGGCGAAATGCGGTGTCTAGTTGAAGCAAGTTGTTTTATGTAATTAGCCAAGGCCTTAGAAGAAATCTGATTCATCTGATTTTTAACAACTTCGCCTTCGAAAGCAGCAGCAAAAGCGCTCCCGACGAGAGAAATGGAGAACAGAGCAAGAAGCAGAACACTAAGTTTTTTCATTATTTTGTACCTCCTGGGTATCTTTTATTTAGGATCCAATTCAACCTTTTCTTATCCCCCAGTTTGCCCCGATCGACCGTTTTCCAGCTCTTAGCTTTCGAGGTTTGCCAGGGTCCATTGCGTCCAAAAAATTGGGGCTTAGCCATCTACTCTAAGCCCCGTATTATATCGGTTTGTAGATGGTCTCCGTCTGCCAGCCGTGCCCTCAACCCCTTCCACATACTATTCGAACCATGGGGCGGGAAACTTGCGTGGGTTTTTAAGAATATCAGAGTATCAGAAATCAGAGTGAGAGAAACAGGAGTCAAGATAGATGAACAACCCCGCGCCACTTCCCGTTCTGTTCCTCTGTTTTTTCTGTTTCTCTGCTCGTCTCACTCTGATCATCTGATTTTCTGATATTCATAGCTATTGCCTGGAGTAGCAATCTTATTGCCACGCTCGACTTCACCAAAACCGACGAAATTTCGCCACTCGATTATAAAGAAAAAGGGCCAGGTTTTTACCCCGGCCCTTTCCTTTCTCTGATATCCTGATTACCAGATACCCTGATAACCTGACCCCTACATCATCCCTTCATACCCGCCACCTTGAGGCATGGCCGGCATTTTGGGCTTGTCCTCTTCCGGCTTCTCGGCCACCAGAACTTCGGTGGTCAGGAGCATGGAAGCGATGGAGGCCGCGTTCTGCAGGGCGGACCTTGTCACCTTGAGCGGATCGACGATTCCGGCCTTGAACATATCGGCATATTCAAGCTTCTGGGCGTCGAAGCCGATCCCGGCTTTTTCTTTCTTCACGCGGTCGACCACAACGGAGCCCTCCCAGCCGGAGTTGAAAGCAATCTGCTTGAGCGGCTCTTCCAACGCTTTCAAGATGATGGCTATGCCAACCTTCTCGTCGCCGGTTGAGCCAGCCAGAACTTTCTCCATGGTCGGGATAATGTGAATAAAAGCCGAACCGCCGCCGGCGATTATCCCTTCTTCAACGGCCGCCCGGGTCGCGGAGAGAGCATCCTCGATCCTGTGCTTTTTCTCCTTGAGCTCGGTCTCGGTCGGGGCGCCGGCCTTAATGACCGCGACGCCGCCCGAGAGCTTGGCCAGGCGTTCCTGCAGTTTTTCCTTGTCATACGAAGAATCGGAGAGGTCGATCTCTTTCTTGATCTGGGAGATCCGCTCTTTAACGGCCTTCCCCGCGCCCGCCCCTTCGATGATCGTGGTGTCTTCCTTGCGGACGACGATCTTCTTGGCTTTGCCGAACCAGGCCTCATTGACATTTTCCAGGTTGAGACCTTTCTCTTCGGCAATAACCTCGCCGCCGGTCAGGGTCGCGATATCTTCGAGCATCGCTTTCCGCCGGTCGCCGAAGCCCGGGGCCTTGACCGCCACCGCGTTAAGCGTCCCGCGGAGCTTGTTGACGACAAGTGTCGCCAGCGCTTCGCCTTCGATCTCATCGGCGATGATGAGCAAAGGACGCCCGGCCTGAACGACTTTCTCGAGCGACGGCAAGAGGTCCTTGACCGCGCTGATTTTTTTGTCGGTCAGCAGGATAGACGCGTCCTCGAGCACGCACTCCATCCGGTCACGGTCGGTCACCATGTACGGGGAAGCGTAACCCTTGTCGAACTGCATGCCTTCGACCACATCGAGCGTGGTCTCGATGCCTTTCGACTCTTCGACGGTTATGACCCCGTCTTTGCCGACTTTTTCCATGGCGTCGGCGATCAGGTTGCCGATCTCCTGGTCGTTGTTGGCCGAGATCGAGGCGACCTGGGCGATCGAATCTTTGGTCTCAACCGGCCGACTCTGCTTTTTGAGCTCGGCAATGGCGCTTTCAACGCCTAAATGGATCCCTTTTTTGAGGAACATCGGGTTGGCCCCGGAAACCACGTTCTTCAACCCCTCGCGAAAAATGATCTGACCGAGGAGGGTGGCCGTGGTTGTGCCGTCGCCGGCGATATCATTGGTCTTGCTGGCGATCTCCTTCAGCAACTGCGCCCCCATATTCTCGTAAGGATCTTCGAGATCGATCTCCTTGGCGATCGAGACGCCATCGTTGGTGATGGTCGGCGATCCCCATTTCTTCTCCAGGACGACATTGCGTCCGCGCGGCCCGAGCGTGATCTTGACCGCATTGGCCACTTTGGAAACCCCCTTTTCGAGCTTCCGCCAGGCCTCGTCCCCGAACATTATTTCTTTGGCTGCCATTTTAAGTCACCTCCTTATTATCCTTTTGTTGCTAAGATATCCCGTTCGGCCAAAATGATATACTCTTCGTTATCGATCTTGACCTCGGTCCCGCCGTATTTGCTGTAGATGACGCGATCACCCACTTTGACTTCGATGGGAACCTTCTGGCCGTTGTCGAGGATCCGGCCCGTGCCGACCGCCACCACCGTCCCTTCGGACGGCTTTTCCTTGGCGGTATCGGGCAGGACGATCCCGGACTTTGTCTTCTGCTCCTCCGGCTCGGGCTTGACGACCACCCGGTCGCCGATCGGCGTCAGTTTCTTGCTTATCATACTTAAACTCACCTCCTTGTTAATGTTATTAGCACTCCTTGGTGTTGAGTGCTAACATAATAACATAGGTGTTGTCAAACTGTCAAGCCCCTGATATACTTTTCTCAATGAAGATCAAACTGAAGATCATCCCAAAATACACCGGCTGTGAAACGCTTGAAGAGGCGATTAAGAACCGGCAGGCAAAGGAGCTCCTCTGGCTGGAGATATTGCTGAATGACGGCATTAACTGGCAGAAAAAGGCCCCAAAAGCCCAATTCAAAAAGGCGCGGATCTGGTTCACCCATTTCAAGACATTGATAACCGGCCTCACCCATCGCCGAGCTTTAAAACCGATCAGCGGGAAGCTCGATTACCGCGATCACCGTAAATTTCTGGAGGGGTTATATTTTGCCGCCGCTTGATATCGATAAAACTCTAAACATATTGAGGGAATTCGCGCGGAAAAGGCGCAAAAAGGTTGAGCTGATCCTTGTCGGGGGACTGGCGCTCGGATATTATGGGCTTAAAGGGCGGCATACATTAGACATTGACGCCGAAGTCGCGAAAGTAGCGGAGCCGCTCATTAACTTTTTAAAGTTAAAACGACTGCCGGCTGATATCGGCGAAAATTTCGGCCGTTGGTCAACGATCGACATGCCGACCGGTTATCGGAGAAGGGCGAAAGTTGTCCTCAAAGACAAGTATCTTGTCATTAAGGTGCTTCATCCGGTCGATTTTATCATCGCCAAGCTCCGGAGAGCCAGCGAAGAGGACTTTCAAGATGCGTCTTTTGTCGCGCGGAAAAACAATATCTCTACGTCTCAAATCAGAAAATCCGCAGAAAGCGCTGTTAAACGATCGCCTAAAGACACTTCGCTTTTTATCTTTAAAAAAACCGTAGAGATTTTTTTGAAACAAATGAGGGGAAAATAGAATCATGATCATCGGCATTGACCTGGGCGGCACGAAGATCGCGGCGGCGCTGGCCACGCCCGACGGCAAGATCGTCACCGACGTCAATATCCCCACCGAAGCCCAAAAAGGCAAGAAACAGGTCATCGATAACCTCAAAAAAGCCGTTTATACTCTCATTCGAGGCCAAAAGGTCAAAATATCCTGCCTCGGCCTCGGCGTCCCCGGCCCCATTCTTTATGAAAAAGGGATCGTAATTGAACCGCCCAACCTGCCCGGCTGGAAACAGGTCAATTTAAAGAAGATACTGGAAAAGGAATTCAAAGTCCCGGTCCATCTTGACAATGACGCCAACTGCGCCGCGCTGGCCGAGGCCTTTTTCGGCGCCGGCCAAAAGGCCCGCCATTTTATATATATGACGATCTCGACCGGCATCGGCGGCGGCATTATTGTCGACCGAAAGATCTACCGCGGGGCGATCGGCGCGGCCGGCGAATTCGGCCACATGGTCATTGATTCAAAGGGTTACGTTTGCGGTTGCGGCAATGTCGGGTGCCTGGAGGCGCTTGCCTCGGGTTCCGCCATTAAGAAACGGGCCGGCATGGACGCGATCTCGGTTGAACTGGCTGCCCGTCAGGGTGATAAAAAGGCGCAAAAGGTCATCGCGATCACCGCCCATTATCTGGCGGTCGGCATCGCCAATCTTGTCAACATATTTAATCCAGAACTCGTGATCCTGGGCGGCGGGGTTTCCAAGATGCGTGAACTCCTTCTCAATCCCATCAGGCAAGAATTCAAAGAATACGCCCTCACTCTGCCGGCCAAAAGCGTCAGGATCGTTAACGCCAAACTCGGTTCGGAGTCGGGGGTACTGGGGGCGGTCGCCATATGTCTTTGAGTCACCTCACCCGCCAACGTTTAAGACTCCCCCCTCTCCATTTCATGGAGAGGGGAAAAACCTCACCCGCTTGCGCTAACCTGCCCCCCTCTCCATTTCATGGAGAGGGGAAAAACCTCACCCGCTTGCGCTAACCTGCCCCCCTCTCCATTTCATGGAGAGGGGAAAATACATGGCTAAGCTTGCTAAAGTTTTTCGTTCCAGAGAATTAAGAAAAGATCAGACAGAGGCAGAACGATATTTATGGAAATTTTTGCGCAACCGTCATCTGACCGGCAGAAAATTTCGCCGACAATACATATTTCAAGGATTTATTCTCGATTTCTATTGTGCCGAAGATAAAGTTGCTATAGAATTAGACGGTCCCATCCACGATAAACGTAAAGATTATGATTCGGCCCGTCAGAAGATAATTGAAGATAATGGCCTGAGAATTATACGGTTTAAAAACAAAATGATCTTAAACGATATAAATAACGTTCTTAAGCAAATAAAATCTTTCCCTTCTCCATCGAAGATGGAGAAGGGGGCAGGTTTAACGCCAGCGGATGAGGTGTCTTTCCCTTCTCCATCGAAGATGGAGAAGGGGGAAGGTTTAACGCCAGCGGATGAGGTGTCTTTCCCTTCTCCATCGAAGATGGAGAAGGGGGAAGGTTTAACGCCAGCGGATGAGGCGCCCGAATGTCTTTAGCGATCATCGATTATGGGGCCGGCAATCTCCGCAGTGTGGAGAAGGCCTTCCAGAAAGTCGGCGTTGACGCGGAGATAACGAAAGACAAGAACACGATCCGCGGCGCCAAAGGCATTGTTTTCCCCGGCGTTGGCTCGTTCGACGCCGCCATCTCCGAACTCCGGACTCAAGCGCTTGAAGGGGTCGTTGAAGAAGCGATCGCCCTGGGCAAACCCTTTCTCGGCATCTGCCTGGGCATGCAGCACCTGTTCGAAACCTCGGAAGAAGGCAAGGCCAGGGGGCTGGCGATCCTGCCGGGCGCGGTCAAGAAGTTCAATTTCTCCGGCACCCCGTGGTCGAACTTGAGCGTCCCGCACATGGGCTGGAATCGCGTCCTCTTCAAGCACAAGGCCCCCATTTTTGAGGGGATCGAAGAAGGGACGATGTTCTACTTCGCCCACTCCTTCTATGTCGACCCTAAAGACGAAATGATAGTTGCAACCCGCACCGATTATGGGATAGAATTCGTATCTGCGGTCTGGAAGGACAATATTTACGGCCTCCAGTTCCACCCGGAGAAAAGCGGCGAAGCGGGGCTGAAGCTTTTGCGAAATTTCGGGCACCTCACCCGCTGACGCGAGGTATGCCCCCCTCTCCATTTCATGGAGAGGGGAAAGACAAATAATTAAAGACAAATGATTGTAGAAATGATAAATATAATAAAGGTTGTATTTTTCCCTTCTCCATCGAAGATGGAGAAGGGGGAAGGTTATGTGCTAGCGGATGAGGCCCCTTCTCCATCGAAGATGGAGAAGGGGGTTAGATTAACACTGGCGGATGAGGTGTCCGGATGTTTGAAGTAATTCCGGCAATAGACATACTCGGCGGCAAATGCGTGCGCCTCAAACAGGGGCGCTACGAGACCCCTATTGTCTACTCGCCCGAGCCGGTCGCGGTCGCCAAAAAATGGGAATCGCAGGGGGCCAAACGGCTCCATGTGGTCGATCTTGACGGCGCGCGCACGGGCACGCCGGAAAACATCGAGATCATTAAATCGATCATCAAAGAAGTCGCCATCCCCGTCCAGGTCGGCGGCGGGATCAGGAATTTAATGACCATCTCCGACCTGATCGGCTTCGGCGCCGACCGGATCATCCTCGGCACGACGGCCATCAAGAACCCTAATCTTCTCTCAAGCACCTGCGAAAAGTTCGACGACCGGATCGCCGTGGCGATCGACGCCAAAGGCAAATTTGCCGCCGCCGAGGGCTGGATGTACGTCAGCAAGAAGGACGTCCTCACCCTGGCCAAAGAAGCGATCAGTTTGGGCGTCAGACGTTTTATTTATACGGAAATCAACCGCGACGGCATGCTGACCGGCCCCAACATTGAGAGTGTCAGGAATTTTGCCGATGCGGTCGGCGTCCCCGTCATCGCCTCGGGCGGCGTCGCCACCAAAGAAGACATCGAGAAATTGAAAGAGATCGGCATCGAGGGCTGCATCGTCGGCAAGGCGCTGTATGAGGGGAAGGTTAGGCTGGAAGAGATTCTTTAGATTTTTCCAGCAATTCAGCTGCTAATTTTTTTCGCCGGTAATTTCAACAAGTTTGGCTAACCCTTTTAACGAAGAGATCGCCATTTTTCTTATCTCCTTTTCTTCGAAAGCAAGTATTTGTCCCAATAATTTCTCTGCATAATGTGCAACTTTAATCGCCTCGTCATCTCTTCCGGCCATCAGATATAACAGGGCCAAGACCAGCCATATTTCCAAATTATCGTGGTCCAGAGGAAGTAATTCCTTAAATATCGGGACAAGTCTTATCTCTATGATGTCCGACAGCTTGTAGGCCTGCAATTTCTCTGCTTGATCCGCAACTCTGATTGAATTTATCAAATGATGAAAATAATAGCCGGCAAAAGGGGCGGCAACCCTTTCGCCTTTGTTTTTAAAACATCCAACTCTTTTGTACAACAGATATTTCAATGCAATAAAGTAGCGTTGAGATGTTATTGAATTAAGGAACAAGCCAGCTCCGTGTTTTATCCCCACGGCCGTGGCGATGTCAGGAGAAGCGACACGGCAAAAGTCAGAGATCCTCAAAAAGAAATCCCAGTCTTCGCCTGAACTACGCAGGTCAGGGTGTTCATCCCAGTGCCCTGCTTTTTTAAGACAATCACGGCGGTGCATCGATATCGAAGGCCCCATCGCATTCTCTGTCTCAAATTTTCTTTTATTACCCCCCCCTGCTCTGGCCAGGTCCCCAATCTTTTGCCTTCTTCACCCACGATAATCCCTTTTGAATATACCAAATCGATGTCCACATGTTTATCAAGATAATCGGCAAGGATCATTAAATGATCTTTGTCAAATCTGTCGTCGCCGTCGCAATATGCGATATATTCTCCTCTTGCGACCTTCAGCCCTAAATTGCGGGCCGAAGCAGGCCCCCCAATATTTTTTTGAAGATACTTGATCCTGGGGTCCTTAATGCTGTGCGCGGTCGTAAAAGTATCATCGGTCGAACCATCATCAACAATGATCAATTCAAAATCAGAAAGTGTTTGATTGATTACTGTCTCTATCGTATCCTTTATGAGGCCGGCGGAGTTAAAGGCGGGCAATATCACCGATACTTTTGGGGAGATCATGCGTGTATTATATCATGCTATAATATTAGCTAATGCGTATCGTATTTTTCGGCCGATACGGCCGCGCGGTTACGAGCAAGACGCTGGAGGAAGGCGGCCTCGGCGGCAGCGAGAGCGCGCTGATCTATATGGCGCTGGAACTCCGCCGTCTAGGCCACGAAGTCATCGTTTTTAATAATTGCGGCGACCAGCGCGGTGATTATGACGGCGTCAAATACCATGATGTCAGTGAATTAAATCAATTTATTGAAACCAAGACCGCTGTCGATGTTTTTATGCTTTTTCGCGATTTGGATTTTTTGAAGATCATCGGCAAGAATGCTGCTTTATTGGGCCTCAAAAAAGTTGTTTATTGGGCCCATGATGACCAATCTTACCTTTGGGAGAACAAACCGGCGCTGGCCGAAGTCGGAAGATGGCTGAACGAATTTACCGACCGCGTCTTCGCCGTTTCCAAATGGCAAGCAAGCATTTACATTGATAAGTTCGGTGTAAGCCCTGGGAAAATATATGAAACACGCAATGGCGTGAATCTTGACCTGTTCAGGGAAAATATTGCCAGGAAGCCGGATCGACTGATCTACTCAAGTGTTCCTGACCGTGGCCTTGATCTCCTCTGCGAAATGTACCCCAGGATCAGGGCGCGGGTGCCGGCAGAGCTATATGTCTTTAGCAGTTTTAAGGTCTATGGCTCGCCGGAAACAGATGAAAAAATGCAAGAGATATTTGCCCGGGCTAAAACGACCGGCATTAGATTAATGGAACCTGTCATTCAAAGGGAATTGGCCAAAGAGATGCAGAAAAGTTATCTCCTCCTCTACCCCAATCATCAAGCGACCTTACACCCGGTCTTTGCGGAGACCTCGTGCATAACGGTGCTCGAAGCCCAGGCGGCAGGAACACCGGTCATAACCAGTGATCGCGGCGCCTTGCCGGAATCCGTCATCGATCGGGAAACCGGGATCATAATCCCGGGTGACCCATATTCAAATGAATACCAGAATAAATTCGTCGAAGCAACTGTAAATTTATTGCAGGGCCAACAGCTCTGGGAAAATTTCAGCTGGAACGCCCGGACGAGGATCTTTTCTCGCTATTCCTGGGCAGGCATTGCTAAAGAATGGGAGGCCGAATTGAGCCGCTTAGTCAGCACATAAACTTCCGCGCCGTCCTTAAAACTCAATAATTCCACTCCAGGCAAAACCCCATTGCTGTCATCAGCGTAACCAGCGATCATTATATCCGCCCTGCCAGCCGACAATATCAGAGCGGCGATCTCAAATGCGTCGTCAATGCCTCCGATGATCGTTGACGATGGCCCTTTAAGTTTATAAGCAAGGGAAATCGTGCCGGAAAGCAAATTGGGCACGGTGGAGGGAAAGAGAAAGGCAGAAGCCAATTCTGGTCCGTATTGCTTTGTTTCTTCCAGGTATTTCCTTGTGGTCCTTGTCGGGCCGTATCTTGTGGCCATGATTACTCCCGTATTCTCGGACAATCTGAAATTCAGTTGTTCGATGGCTTTACCGGTTGCAGTTAGCGCGAGCCTGCAAAGATCGTCGGCTTTCCTCACAATTTGCCTGTTAGTCACTTCCAATAACGGCTGTTCTTCGCGCCTCTCTGATCTCCCAGAACTAAGAATCTCTATATTTTCTGAAAATAAGTGAGACATTGCTCCCCCCGAAAGCGAAATTATTGGACATCACCGATTCGACCTTTTGTTCCCGGGCAATGTTTGGCACATAGTCCAGATCGCAAATTGGATCGGGTTCTGAATAGTTGATCGTCGGCGGAATAAAGGAATGTTTGATCGAAAGAATGGACGAAACAGCTTCAACCGCCCCGGCCGCTCCCATTAAATGTCCGATCATCGATTTTATTGAACTCACGGGGATATTTTCGGCGCGAGGACCGAAGAGGGATCTTATCGCGCGAGTTTCGGCGATATCATTCTGTTTGGTCCCTGTTCCATGAGCATTGATATATGTGATCTCTCTCCCGTCAATGTCCGCATCCTCCAGGGCTGCCGCCATGCAGCGCCTCGCCCCGTCACCGCTTGGATCGGGCGCCGTCTCATGATAAGCGTCTGATGACATTCCGGCGCCGATCAGATCCGCCAGGACCGGAACGCCTCTTTGTTTTGCCGACTGGTATTCTTCGAGCAATAAAAAACCGGCGCCCTCGCCGACGACCAAGCCCTGGCGATCCCGGTCAAACGGCCGGCAATCGATCGGATCCAAAGAACGCAGAGCGTGGAAGCCGCTGAAGGTCACCAGATTAAATGTTTCGGCGGCGCCGGTCAGGACCGCTTTGCTTTTGCCCAGCCGGATCATGTCCATGGCCAATGCAATAGCAGTTGTGCCTGCCGCGCAGGCGTTGGAAACAGTGCAGCGTCTGCCGCTCAGCCCCAACGACTTCGCCAGATGATCGGTTGTGGCAGAGGCAGTAAGTTTCGCCAGCAAATCTTCATCCTGCAGGCCATTGAGAACATGCTTTTCGAATGTTAGCGCGGCGCCGCTTAAAGTTGCGTAAATAATATCAACGGGCAGCAGGGGCAGGCCATTTTTGAGAGCTTCTTGAGCGGCTATCATAGCCAGTTGGGTGACCCGATCTATTTTTTGTTTTTGGGGCGGCAGTTCCTTAATTTCAGCTCCAATGTGCACCCGAAACTTAGTGGTATCAAAACTCTTGATCGGGCCTATGCCGGTCCTCCCGCCTCTGAGTGCAGTGAAAAATTGATCAGCATTGGACGCGTTGGGCGTAATTACCCCCATGCCGGTAACCACGACCCGCCGTTTCATTTCTTGGCAGAGGGAGGCAAAAGCGCTTCAACAAAATTAGCCAGCGTCCTGATCGTGCGGAATATCTTTTCCGGCTCCTTTAACTGTTCATCAGAAATGCTGAGGCAGAATTCCCTTTCGATAGCGATGATCATTTCCAGCGAATCGATCGAATCAAGGTTCAACCCGGCGCGAAAAAGTTCCTCGTCATCGCCAATGCTCTCCGGATCGCGTTCAAGATTGAGCTGTTGGACCAATATCCTTTTTAAGCGCTTGATAACCGGTTCGTGATTCACATAACACCTCCAAACTTAGACGACCATCCCGCCATCAACAATTATCGTCTGGCCCTGGATATATGAAGCGGCATCCGAAGCCAGGAATAAGGCGACTCCGGCCACTTCCTCAGGCCGGCCGAAGCGGGCAAGCGGGATCAAGCGCAAATAATCCTTCTTCATCTCGTCCCTTAGGTTCTTGACCCGCTCGGATTCTATGAAACCGGGCGCGATCGTATTGACATATATGTTGTACCGGGAGAATTCCTTGATCAGGGCCCTGGTCATCCCCTCAACGCCGGCCTTGGATGCGGCATAATTGACCTGGCCCAGCGCCCCGCGGCACGACGCGATCGATGAAATATTGATGATCTTCCCCGACTTTTGGGCGATCATAGGGCGGGCAATGGCTTTACAGCAGTTAAAAACCCCTGTCAGGTTGACATCAATGACGCTTTGCCACTCCTGCTGCGACATCATCATGAGAAATTTATCTTTGATGATGCCGGCGTTATTGACCAGGATATCGATCTTTCCCCATTTCATCAGCGTCTTTTCGATCAGCTCTTCGATCTCCCCGGGCGCTTCGACTCTCGCCTTACAGGCAAAAGCGTCGCCATTGATCTGCCTGACGACTGCTTCCGCCGCAACTTTGTCTTCCGCGTAATTGACCGCGACTTTTGCGCCTTCAGCGGCAAAAAGCAAGGCGATTGCCCGCCCTATCCCGCGGGAGGCGCCAGTAACTATCACAACTTTTCCATTCAGTAGCATTTTACAAGTTTTCATTATATAATGTGGGCAAAATGATATCAAGGAGATGTGTATGGAACTGATCTTGTGGGCCTTCCTCCCCTTTTTACCGGCTTTTATTGTTTTTCCATTTTATAAAAATGTCATGAAATCGGGCCGCACCGCATTAAGTATCTGGCAGCAGGCTATCCTGCTAATTTATCAAATTAACCTTTATCTGCTTTTTGTTGAAGGATTCTTTTTTGTCTTGATCCCCGTCCTGATCGCCGGTTTATTCGCGCCCAATAAAAGATCGTTCTTTCATGCGCAGGGCAGTTTCTGGGCAAAAATATTTTTGCGGGCGATCGGCGTTAAGGTCTCGGTTGAAGGGGAAGAGAACATCCCGCCCGGCCCGGCCATTTATGTCCAGGATGTCAGATCATATCTTGACGGGGCGGCAACCCTGGCTTATTTGCCCTTCGCTTTTCGTTTCGTTTTTCAGCGGCATCTTTTTGGCGTGACTTTTTTCGGCTGGCTGGAGAGATTGGCCGGCTATTTGGCGCTCGAGCCGGATGCCCTCGACCTTATGCACGACGATGTGGTAAGAATATTAAAAACCTTGGGCCGCAAGGAGAACATCGTCGCCTTTGCCGAGCAGGGCAATGTCCATGGCGGAGTGGCGCTCTTTTCGATCCATTCAAAATTGCCGGTTGTCACGATCCGGATCAAGCACGATCTGTCTTCACCGCCGGTCAGCGCTTTCCTTGCCCGCCCCTTGCCGGTCAGCATCCGCCTTTCAATTGGTCAACCGATAACATCTGGGAAATATTCAGGCGACAAAACGTCCCTGCAAATGTTGTCGCAAGATATTAGCCGCGGCTTGAACCCGACAAAATAATCAATGGACAACCGATCGGGCCGTGCGGCGGAACTCTTTAAGTTTGGCGCCAGCATGATCGCCGAGAAGAATTTTTCAGAAGCGGAAACGGCTTTCCGCGAAATGATCGCTCTTAATCCCGTCTCCTCATCGGCCTATAACGGTCTCGGTTATATTCAATTATTCCATGCTAACAATCCAGTTGAGGCAAAAAAATCGTTTGCTAAAGCTATCGCCCTCAATCCGGACAATTATGAGGCCTATCACAACCTGGCCATACTGTTCACGCGGCAGAATGAACTTCCGGCTGCAATTACTAACTTTAAAAAAGCTATCGCGATCAAGCCAGAGTTTGACTCGGCTTATATTGGGCTTGCCGAAACTTATGCTAACAACAATAACCTTAATTTGGCAAAAAGGCATTTGATCAGGTTGATCGATCTTAAACCCGATTATTTCCAAGCGCACCACAATCTGGCGCTGCTTTACATCGAATCAAAAAACTATCGCGCCGCCAAAAAACACCTGCTTAGAGCCATTGCCCTCAGGCCAGAACTGCCGGAATCTCATTTTTCACTCGGCACCCTCTTGTTGTCTAAAGGGGGATTCAAGCCGGGCTGGGCAGAATTTGAATGGCGGACGAAATTATACAGACCCGAAGAAAAATTCTGCCTTTCGCATCCCGCTCCTTTTTGGAAAGGAGAGCTGATCAAGGACGAAACCATACTTGTTTCCGCGGAACAGGGTTATGGAGACGTTATACAATTTGCGCGCTACATCCCCCTGGTCAGGCAAAAAGCGGCGCGGCTTGTATTTCAGTGCGACCGCAATTTGATCCGGCTTTTTCAGGATTTCGCTGGGATCGATCGTATTGTTGATTGGGACAAGGGGCAAGAATGCGCGAGCGAAAAGATCGATCGTCAGATATCCCTGTTAAGCTTGCCCAGATTATTTTCTACCACGCCCAAAAACATCCCTGCCGACATCCCTTATCTTTTTCCTGATCCAGCACTGGCTGCTAAATGGCGGTCGGCGCTTGCTGAAATAAAAGGTTTCAGGGTCGGTTTCGTCTGGACAGGTAAACCAACCAGCGCAAATAACCCTACCCGCTCCATGTCCCTTGATCTTTTCTCCCCATTATTTCAGCTAAAGGGTTGTTCATTTTTAAGTTTACAAAAAGGGAAAGCGGCAGATGAATTAAGACCTTATTTGCCAAAAGATAATTTAATAGATCTTGATCAGCGGATAACGGACTTTGCCGACACTGCCGCCCTGATCGCCAATCTCGATCTGGTCATTTCGGTCGACACGTCTGTCGCTCATCTGGCCGGCGCCATGGGCAAGCTGGTTTGGATTCTCTTGCAACATGTCCCGGACTGGCGCTGGCGGCTGGAGAGCAAAAGGTCTCCCTGGTATCCGACCGCCAGATTGTTTAGGCAGAGTAAGCGCGGCGATTGGCCGGGGGTCGTTAACCGGGTAAAAAACGAGTTAGGATTACTTCTCAAGAAGAAAGGCGGCACACATGCCAGGAAATGAATCGGACCTCGAGAAAGCGATCGCGCTTCATAAACAAGGCAATCTCAAAGGGGCCGAAACGATCTATCGCCAGCTCCTGAGCCAGCGATCCGACGACCAAGAACTCCTAACTTTGCTTGGCACCCTTCTCTTCCAAGCCAGCCGATACCGGGAAGCCGCTGAAATGTTCCAGAAAGCCCTCTCTCTTTCACCGGATTCCTTGTCGCTGATGAACAATCTAAGTTTGTCCTTGATCGAGACCAACGAATTGGATAAAGCGAGAAAGATACTCAAACAAATGCTCAAGATCGCCCCGGACCATGTCGCGGCCTATAATCTGCTGGGTTCGATCGCCATCAAGAAGAAAGATTACGGCGAAGCGATCGAGCTTTCGGGCAAGGCCTTGTCGTTAAAGCCGAATTTTGCCGAGGCCTTGAATAATCTCGGCGCGGCTTTTAAAGAAAAACGCTCGCTGAAACGATCGGAACATTACTTTCGGTTGGCTATCGGGTCAAGGCCGAATTACCCGGAAGCATTAAAGAACCTTGCCGCTGTCCTAAATGAGTTGGGGCGGCCTGAAAAAGCGAAGAAATACCTTCTTCAAGCCATTGCCATTAAACCGGATTATGTGAATGCGCTGGTCGCTCTGGCTGCGCTCTTCATCGCGGGTGAGGATCCTGACGAGGCGGAAAAGTATTTGAAAGATGCTGTCGCAATTAATGAAAATAACCATGAGGTGCTCAATGGCTTAGGCGCTTTTCATCAAAACAAGGGACAATTGGTCGAAGCCGAAAAATATTTCAGGCGAGCGCACACATTGAAACCTGGTGACCCGGGTACGCTGAGCAATCTGGGCGCGGTGCTGATGGAACAGAAGCGGATATCCGAAGCCGAAAAGTGCTTCAAACAGGCGCTTTCCCTTGAGCCGGGACACTCCGATGCCCTGAACGGGCTCGGCGGAATAGCGGCCGTTTATAAGAACAATTTTCAGAGCGCGGAATCGTTATTCTTAAAGGCGATAAAATATCGTCCCGCGAACAACGCCGCCTTGCGGAACCTGGCCAATATGTATTCCGACTACGGGCTTTTCAAAAAAGCGATGGTATATTATAAAAGATCGCTCGCAGTCAAACCCGATTCCGCCGAAACTCATATGGCGTTGGGCTTCATGTTGCTTGGCAGGGGTGATTTTAGGCGCGGCTGGAAGGAATACGAATGGCGATTGAAAGTCAAGCGGCTGGCGCACAATTATTTGATCTCCTGCCCCGTTCCGTTTTGGGACGGTTCTATCGCCAAACAAAGTTCGATCCTGGTTTCAGCCGAACAAGGGCTGGGTGATACGATCCAATTTATCCGTTATATGCGAATGGTGAGGCAAAAAGTCGGCCGGGTTATTTTCCAATGCAGCGGGTCGTTGGTTTCTCTCCTCCATGATTGTCCGGGTATAGATAAACTTATTGACTGGTCGGATCAGGACGGCCTGAAACGAGAAAAGATTGATCTGCAAATCTCATTGTTGAGCTTGCCCGGTATCTTCAAGACCGATCGGCACACGATCCCGGCCGACATCCCGTACATCAATGCCGACCCGGGACTGCGCGAGAAATGGGCAGATATTATCGCTCCAACCAATGCTGTGAAGATCGGCCTGGTCTGGGCCGGCAATCCCGCCCATGCGAATGATCTGAACCGCTCGATCACACTGTCAAAACTGCTGCCGATGTTAAAAATTAAAGGTATCAAATGGTTTAGTTTGCAAAAGGGCGAGGCCGCAAAACAGCTTTCGACCCTGCCGACCAAAGCGTTGATCACCGATCTTGCCGGGAAATTGATCGATTTCTCCGAAACTGCCGCGGCTATCGCTAATCTTGACCTAGTCGTTTCGGTTGATACCGCGGTCGCTCATTTAACCGGCGCCCTGGGCAAGCCCCTTTGGCTTCTCCTGCCTTTTAATCCTGAATGGCGCTGGCGACTCCCCTGGTACCCGACCGCCAGATTGTTTAAGCAAAACAAGCGCGGGGACTGGACTGGAGTCATCAGGCGCGTGATGAAAGAATTGCAGGTGATCCGCGCTAAGGGAGATATAATCCATGCCGGCAAGCGATAAACAGGTACTGATAAACGGGATGGGTTACCTGTCGGGCTACACCGGCTATAATATCCATTCAAGGAATTTCTTCAAGGCGCTCGCGAAATTATATGATTTGGTCACCCTCGATCTGCGTTATTTTCCCGACAACGAAAGCGACCATGTCAACAAAATAAACCATTTTGCCGCAAGCCTGGAAATATTGAACATCATGATCAATTATGGCAGCGCGATGGGCTTATTGGGTGCTTATCCCGGGTTGAAGATCGGCTACACCGTTTGGGAATCGACAAAGATACCCGACGATTGGCTGGCGCCGCTGAAAGGAACGGACAGGATCTGGATTCCGAGCCACTGGGGAAAAGAGGTCCTCGTGGCAAATGGTTTCGACAGGGATAAGATCGATGTCGTGCCGGAGGGGGTGGATCCCGGGCTCTTTAATCCGAACAGAGAAAAGATCGCCAAACTTACCGACCACCCTGCCTATAAATTCCTTTTTCTTGGTAAATACGAGGAGCGCAAATTCACGAAAGAGCTGGTCATCGCTTTTGATGAGGAATTCAAAGACGACGAGGATGCTGTTCTCATCCTGGCCTGCTTTAATCCATTCGTCGAAGGCTTTGACATAAGGCAGATCGTCAATAACATGGGACTCTCACGCCCAGATAAAATATATTATTTTGCTCCGACGGAGCGCCATGAAGACATAGCGCGGCTCTACGTCAGCTGTGACGCGTTCGTTTTCCCGACGCGGGCCGAGGGTTGGGGTTTGCCGATCATCGAGGCGATGGCCTGCGGCCTGCCGACCATCGTGACTGATCACAGCGGCCAGTCCGAATTTGTCAATGAAAATAACGCGTATTTGTTAAAATATTCACTCGAACCGATAACCGAACCATTTTTTCTGTCAGCCAGCGGCGATTACGGTCTCTGGGCCAGGCCGGACATTGAACATCTAAAATCACTCATGAGAAAGATTTTTGAAGAGCAAGCTGGGGCTAAAGAGTTTGGGCTAAAAGCTTCGAGGGATATTCTCCGCAATTGGACCTGGGCTAAGGCAGCCGAAAAAGCGAGCAAGCACATTGAGCGACTGATCAGATAAAATTCGGTCACTCAGACGATATTATTGTCAGTTTGCTTTAATCGCTTAAGTTCCAGTTCCTGCAGTATGATCGAGGCCTCACGATCTATGCTGGCAAAGATGTCGGCATCCGTATGGAGATCGGCTTTATTTGTATTAAGGGCCGTTGCCAGAAGCTGTTTATCGTTTTCCCTCTTTCGCGCGACTGCTCGCTCATCGTTTTTCTTATCCTCGGCTTTCCCGGCCATTAATCTTCGCTCCACAGCTTTTTTATTCGTGTCCTCAGCCAGCTGTCTTTCCAACTCTCTTGTTTCCTCATTTATTCTGTCTATGATCTCGTTAGGATCGGTTCTGCCAAATATTTCACGCAAACTGGAATAGTCGACCCCGTGAGCGCCGCCAGCCGTTGCTTCGGCTGGTTCGCGACCGCTCATCTCAGCGATCTGGTTTAACTGAGCTTCCCGCTCCGGGCTCAGCTTGATACCCAATTCACGGCACTTTTGCAACAATTGCGCCGCCAGGAGAGTCAGTTGATCCATTTGATCGGGTAGTTTACCAGCGGCATAATGTTTGGCCGAAATTACAAAAGCGGCGATATCATCAGCCACAACGCTCTGCAACTGCCGATCCTCGACCTGGTCGAGCCGGCCGACGATGAGCCCAGACAATTTAACGCCCAAATGGACGGCTTCGCCGAATTCCTGAGAGTACTTATTGCCAGTGAAATCGTTGATCTCTCGCATCAAACCTTTGGTCAGGGCGGCATAGTCAGCTGCCAGTTGTTCCTGTTCCGGTTTAGTTAAGGGCTTTGGCTCCTGCAACCGGGCCAGCAAACGGGTAAATCCTCTACGATATTTTTCGATGTCCTGGCGCGGCGCATCCGCTGCCGCAAAGTTTAACCTTTGGCTGTTCGGAGCGCCATTTGTGTTTGAAACCGCGCTAACCATGTCTTTCCTCCTTATCCTTATTTATCGTCCAGATTTATATTAAATTTCACGCATTCTCCCTAACGGGGGCCAGGAAGGCATCTTCGGCCCGCATCCCCTCCGCCTCGTCACTGATCCTTTTCATGAGCTTTTGCACTATCATCAGCCTTCTTTCAATCATCGGATCACTGCCGCCGTCCAAGATCTCAACTAAAGAGAGCATTTCCGCTCTGGCGGCTTCGTAAACTTTTTGATTGGCGTTGTCCCAAAGCATGGCGAATTCATCCTCACTTAAACCAAAATCCAACCGCTCAAGATTGCTCTTGAGCCCCTTGATCTTCTGCTCGAGAAGCGCAAAAGCCGGTCCGGCAAATTCATATAATGTCGCTTTCTCCGTCAGGGTCGTCTTGAGCATCTCCATCAGGCGCTCCCGAGCCGCCGCCTTGCCTTCTTTCTCGATCCGCTCAAGTTCGTTGCTCCCCACGCCCAGCTTGATCAGGCCGTTCTTTAGTTTCCGCATCTTGAAAAATGTCTCAAAGTTTGTCTTTATATCTCCAGCCAGCGCCCGGTGCATGTGGATGGCCCTCAACCGGCTGGCCAAAAGGTCCTTTTCATCATCGGCTGTAAATTCGCTGGCGGAGCTATTCTGGCGCTGATTATTCTGGTCGGGATTCATGCCTGACTGCGCCTGCCCAACCGGCACGTCAAAGACAAAAAGGCCGAGATGCTCTTTTTTGGCCTGCCAGTTCCGGCTGAATTCATTCAGGTCAAACCCGATCTTGGCGCTTAGCTTGACCAGCTCCTTGAGTTCCTTTTCAGCTGATTTTTCGGTTGCTTTGTCAGAGGCAAGGAACTTGCCGGTCAACTTCTCTTCGAGTTTTTCCCGCGTGAAATCCTTTAGCCGATCGACCGTTTCCTGATTGACATCATCGGCGACCGCCTGCAGAGATTGATCGTCATGCAGCCCTTTCAGTAAACCGAAATCCAGGATTTCATTCAGCTTATGGTCGCTCATTCTTAGCTCGATGGATTTTTCCCGGCTGAGGATCTTTTTGGTGTATGCCTGCCTGATCTGCTCCGTCAGTTCGTTGCGGATCGAGTTGCTGGCGGCCGTGCGGATCGAGATCAGATCTTTCTGCGAAAAGCCCATCTCTCTCAGGCCGTCTTCGCATTTTTCGAGCTTCTTTTTTAACCCCGGCGCTTGGCCGACGGTATACTGCGCGTAAAGAGCGGCGTATTCCTGCGCCGGGGCCTGCTTGCCCTGCCGCCCCTCACCTGAGCCGTCCTGGCGTCCGTCACCGCCCCGGTCATTGTTTTTGTCCCTTTTTTTGCCGGCTATTTCACCGACGGAGCTGCGCAAGCTGACCTCGTCAAAACTTTCGCTCTGTGAGCCGACCATTTTTTCGTATTCATTCTCAATATCATCGCGCAGTTTGCCGGCAAGCTTGTCCGGATTCAGGCTCACGCCGGCGGAAGATAATTTTGAAACCAGGGCGGACAGGATATTCAATCCGGCGTTTGAAGGATCTTTTGTTCCCTGCAAAAGCCGACTGACTTCGCCTTCCGCTTCAACCTGGCGATCGATATTGTTGTTGCGGCGATCATTGTTTTCAAGCTTCTTCAACTCGGCAGCAACAATATTGCCTTCAGACAGCGCCGCTTTCTGTATCAAGGCGGCATTTTCTACTGTATTTGTATTAAGAGCCATTTAATCTCCTTCTCTCCCTATTCCTTGCTATCTATTTTTTATTGCCGTTATCTTTCCACAAGATCTGATTGATCGAAGTCGCTTTTAATTTACTGCCCAAATTAGCCATCACAATCTTTGCCCAGCTCTTCTGCTGATCGGCAGAAAGCTTCCCTTCGTTCTTGTTCACAACCTTATTCAGATTCAGGTCCGTTCTAGTGCTCATTGCAGGTCGCCTCCTTTTCCAATCCGGCTATTTTCAACGACAGGCCGTCATCCGGCCTGAATATGTTCGCCTGCTTGAAGGCCGCCAGCGCCCGGCCTTTGTCATTGACCAGGAGATAAGCGTTCCCCAAGAGATAATTCGGCAGATAACCGAATTGCTCCCTATCGATCTCCGCCGGTGTGTTTTCCGGCTTGCGTAGCAGAGACGCGTGTTCAAGCACCTCGATCGCTTTCTGGGTCATGCCAAGCGTCAGATAGATCAGGGCGATCAGGTTGAATATCTCGGCATTCCATGGCTGTTCAGCCGCCGCGTCTTTTAACTGCTCATAGGCCGATTCGTTCTCGCCGCGCTCCGACAGTAACCGGGCCAGACGGATGCGGCTGGCTGTCGCCAGCGGTCCGCTGCCCGCTCCGCAGGCAAGCACCGCCCGATATTCGTCCATTGCCCCCACCCCGTCCTTGACATCGAGATAATTGTTCGCCAGCAGAAAATGATAGTATGGGTCAGAAGGGGCAGCAGCAATGGCTTTTTTCAACATTTCAAAATTACGTTCTTTCTTGGCCTGCATCCTCTCGGGCGCGAGCGATCGTCCCCAGTGGGCTATCCTGACCGAGGGCAGAAGATCAGCCGATTCAAAGAGACGCCCATCGGCCGTAAAAAGCTGTTCATTGAACGGCCGCTCGAACCGGAGTCCGAGGCCGTTGCGGAAGACCTTGATCCGAAAATAAAATAGCCCGCCGTCAGTCGCGTCAATATCGCATTCGTGGATCGGCAATTGGAATGAATCCTTATCGGTCTCAGCCAGGATCCGCCTGAGGGTTTGGAAATTTTCCGGCCTGATATATTCGTCGGCATCGATCCAGACCACCCAATCGCCGGTCGCCCGCTCCAGGGAATGATTTCGGGCGGCGGAAAAATCATTGATCCAGGCGAAATGACTGACCATGGCCCCAAAGCTCTTGGCCAGCTCGACTGTCCTGTCGATCGAGCCGGTATCAACAACGATGATCTCATCAACGCCGCTTTTCAGCGCCGGCAGAGTCTTCGCCAGCATTCTCTCTTCATTCTTGACGATCAGACAAGCTGATAATTTCATTGATCCGCTCCGATCGTGACGAAAACCCTGGGCCGTTCGCTGACTGGAAGCTTTTGCCCGGCGGCCGGCAGGAGTTTGCCGATGCTTTTCTCATAAGCTTTGGCCAACCGCTCCGCCCGCTTGATATAGACCTCGAGCCGTTCAAGCTTGATCAGCGTCTCCTTTTTGTCGGTGCCGAACATTGACATTTCATACTCGAGGTTGGCCCGCTCCTGGTAAAAGGCGATCAGGTGCTGGCGGATGGCGTCGTGTTCGTATTCTTTGATCTGCAGAGCGGAGAAGCGGTCCCTGATGCCTAAGCGCTCTGCCTGAGTGAAGAGCTGGGTCTCCAGCTCCCGAAAGATGCTCAACTGGGCTTTTATCTTCTTGTTGCCTCTCATGCGATCTTGGCCCCCGTCACGATGCTGAAAAGGACCTTCTCGCTTGCCACTTGCTTGATCCCGGCCTGAACGGCGATCATTTTCTCTCTTTTGGCTCTCTGCATAATGGCGGAGATCTCGCCCGGCTGTACGCCGAGCAAGCTCAACTGGAAGCTCAATATCCCGGCCCCCATTTTAGCCAGCTCAGCGACAAAATAGTTGTGGCTGTAGATGTCCATCGCGAGCTCAAGTAATTTGTCCTTGACGGCCGCCGCCGCCTTTTCCCTGAATTTCAGCCGTTTCCGGTTTGAGGCGGCTTCGACCTCATCTTCGGCCAGCGCGGAGGAGATGGTTGAGAGATAGACGGCGTCATTCCTTTTCAGCTCGTAGTTCTTTATCCCGTCTTTGCCGCCAAATTCCTCCCAGGTCAGAGAACTCATGGTTTCTTCCGTCATTGACGGCTGGTCGGTGGGGGACTCTTCTTTTCCCGGCTTTGAAAAAGACCGGACCGCGGCATATAATTTTTCTTGCGCCAGACCGTTATCTATTGTTGCTCCGGCAGTGCTCACAATGCTTTCCTCCCATTAATATATCGTGTTAACAAGGGAAAAACTTGCGTAGCCAGCGAAGAAGATATCTGGGGGAACGATGTCTAACTTTTGTTTTCCTTATTCTTTTTTCTTTGAATCGCGAGATTGATTCTGGAATCAAGGGGCTTGGATTGGGTCATTTTAAGCTCATCTTTGCTCTTTCTGGCCTGGCCGGCAATTTTTGCCAGGTCAGCTTTGTGTTTAGCCGCGGCGCCTTTTGCCGCCGCGGCCATGCGGGCCTCATCTCTGGCCATTTCATCTTTCTCGTCATAATATTCCTGCGTCGCTTTCTTGTAAGCATTTTTATTCGCTCTGTTGTGCAGTTTGATGGAGAAGTTTCGCCCCACATCCCTGTCGCCATACCTGAGCAAACCCAGGATATGATGGACGACCCAATTTGTCGAAGCAAGGCCGGTCGCGCGAACGGTCCCGTCATTGCCAATGACCGTGCCCAAGCGGTCGACGGCAAAATTTATTCCGAACATCTGGGTGACGCTATAATCCTTGTGGATGACAGCGGCATCAGAAGCGAAAGGATTAACCTCGGGGCCGGCAGAAGGATCAGTCTGGCTGTAATGGTCCCAACCAGCCGTTGATTCGACGCCAGTCCGATTTAGATAAGGTTGGACATAGCCGCCGACATTCCAATATTCGCTGTAGAGAGCGTTAACCTGATCATTAAAAGCGCCGATCCCTTCATAATAATAATCATCATGTTTGTCGTCTTCTATTTTAACATTATTTATCCAATTTTTATAGGCCAGAGTTTTTTCTGACATAAAAGTTCTGAAGGCGGCAAATTGATCCTTATCTTGCTGGGAATACATAAAGCCCTGGCCAGTGACAGTTGCCGACAACCAGTTGCCGAAGGCGTGCTGGTTCTCGAGAAAGAGGGCCAGAAGTTGGACATTATGAGGATCGGCATTTTTCCCTTTGTTAGGATCGCCGGCCCAGCTGTCAAAAGCGCTGATCATCGCCGAGTCATTTGGGTTAGCCGCGTAATTATAAATATTCCTCGGGTCGCCAAAGACCTCGTTCATGGCGTAAAATATCCTGCGCCGCGACTCGAGCATCAGAACCATCAAACGGAACGCCTGATCATTAGAAAAGCTGGCATATGAGCTGTCGGCATATGATCTGTCCATGATCATCTGATAGAAGCTCTTATCCTTTATCGAGTTATTGCCCTTAATTGATTCGACTTTTGCGAGGGCGGTAAGCGTGCTAACATCAACCCAATTCCCCGTCCATTCGCCCTTATCGTTCTTCTCCTTTACCTTTTTGGCAAGGACCTTATCGTTGCCCCAGATATTTGACGAATAATTTGAGACAGTATTGCCTAAAAGCGAAGTTATGTTTAGCGCGGAATCAGGATTGCCTAAAAGCGAAGTTATGTTTAGCGCGGAATCAGGGGAAGTTGCGCCGATCATGTCTTTGGCGGCTTTATCTTTTCCATTAAACTTATCACCCAGCTCCTCAAAATGATTGAATTCATTGATGGTTGGATGGAAATCCAGGTTTCTGCCAACCGTGCCCATATAGGTTCCCCAGAAAACGCCATTAGCGGAGACCCGGTGGACAGCGCCGAAATTTATCATATTGGGATCATTGACCCCGTCATCGGGAGTGGGGTCAGGGTCTAAATAATAGGATTCTGTCGCATTCCCGTACTCACGTACGGCTAAATTATAATCCGCCTCAGGTTCCCCGCCGTACATTACCTGCTCAAATGTGGGCATGAACTTGAGCATTTCCATCAGGAAGTTCACCCGGCTGCCGATCCATTTGAAGCCGGTCTCGGTTTCTGTATTATGAAGATGGAAACGGTCAAAGAGTGGCGTGTTAACATTCAGCGGCTTGCTCGGCTTTCTCATCGTGGCAGAAGAACTGCCCGTATTCTTGTAGTAAAACCCCATGGATTTATTATCCCACCGCGGAGGTCAACTTTTCATCAAGCTTGAACAGTTTTGTCAAGATATCGACCAGGGCCGATTGCGCTTGCTCGATCTTTGCGAGACGGTCATCCAGCAGGAGAGTAGTGGCCGGGCTGGCGATCTGGTCGCCTCGGATCAAGGTGCTGCCTATCATCATCGTCTTGTCGGGATCAGGGTCAAAAGAAAGATCCCTGTAATTGCGCATTAATCTCGCGAGCTCATCGGTAAAGCCCCGCATCGTTTTCTTAAGATCCCAGGATCCGATGGATTCGACGCCAATCATGCCGGCGGGAATAAATTTATTATTAATTTCAAGAGCCATGTCTTCCTCCTTGTTCGTTCATCTTTTTTAAGCCGAGCCAACTGCCTAAAAAAGATGCCCCCTGTTGCCAGGGGGCATCCATAACATTATCCCATTTTCTGGCCCACTTCTTTCTGATTCCTGTTCTGGGAAGCGAGGACCTGGGCGGCAACGCCCTGAACTATGCCAAGCGTATTCAGCTTGTCATCGAGGACGAGAGAACCCGGACCGGTGCCAATATCAACACCGCCAAGCGCTGAGATCGTCAGCGCAACATCGTTAGCCAATGTCTGCCCTGTGATCTTTGACTTGATCTCGGACATAATGGCATCACGGGTGTTTTCCGCCGCTTCAGCAGACTTATAAGCGTTCGCTTCAACTGATCCAGCCCCCCCATAGTTTGCATTTACTGCGCTCATACCTATTCACCTCCTTTTAACTTATTTCCCGCCCGTCCTGTCGAGAGACGGGCAGAAGTGCCTCTCACTTATATATTCGTATCAACTTCCAAAAAACTTGCATCGTTCTCAGATCAGCGTGCTGACCTGGGAACCGTGCAAAGCAAAATTGATTCCCGCAGAATTATCGGTTTCGACTGCCGGAAGATCATTGCCAAGATATTTTTCAAACCCGTCTAATTTATTCATTGTTTGGGAAGCGCGATTGTCCAGTTCTGATAGAATCGAAATCGCATCCCCGTCAGAACTGTTTTCCGATTGTATCGAGGAGCCGCCGATTGAATTGAGATTATTGACGTCCATTACACTATTATTATCGTGTCAGAGAAGAAAAAACTTGCGGCTGTTATTGATGTTTGAACTGATGAAGCAACTTTTTGATATGTGAAACATATTCTTGCTCGAGTTCCGATTCGGCTTTTGTAAAGCTGAACAGCTCGTCAAAACCGGCTTTCTCTTTCCTGACGCCGGCGGAAGCCGCCTGGCTGCCGCCGGCTACCTGGATCATAGCGGCGCGGGCGACATCTGAAATATTCTCAACAAAGCTCGGCCCGGTGTAGTTGACAGTCGATTGGGACGATTTCGTTACCGGCCGGGCCGTCTGAACTTCATTTATATTAGGAACCATGCCAAAGAGATTCATTTAAGCAACCCCCGATGAGATCTTTTCCCCGATGAGGGATTCTTCCAAAACCGCCTGATTATATTTTGCCTGGATCGAATCGGCGCCTGTATTAATTCTTGGGATAGCGGCGCTTGGCACTGGTTTATCTTGATTATTATCATTGAAAAACCAACTGAACATACCGCGGCGGCCGTTGCCGTTGCTTTGGCCATTATCACTCCCCTGGCCGCTTTCTCCCTGTTCATTGCCGTTTGAGATGGCCTGGACGGCAATTTCAGATGCTCGGTCGCTCTTTCCGGCTCTTGGGCCGCTGTTGCCTTCGCCTCTGCCGGTTGCTTCCGAAGCTTCGGTCTTTTGCGCCTTGACGGCGGATATTTGTCTTGTTATCTTCGCTATCTCCGTTGATAATCTTCCCAATCTATCCATTAATGCGTCTGTCCTCTGTTTGATCCGAACGATCTCCTCGCCGCAACTTTTTATCTTTTCGGCCAGGACCGTCTGCGCCGATCCGATCATCTTCTTCTCCCCCAACAACTGGCCTTTTTCCGCCAGCAATGATTCAAGCCGGGTCATCTGCTCCGGTGTTCCGTTCCCAGAGTTGACGATCGCCTGCAAGGTGACGATCTCGCGGTTGATCACGGCCAGCCGATCCGCGATGCGCCCAAGAGAAAGGTTTGATTGTTCTATCGCCCTCTGCGCCTCAGTCCGCGTTCTCTTTATGTTTGTCTCAAGCGCCTGTCTTTCCTTGACCAGGGTCGATCTTTGAGCGACCAGAGCGTCTCTTTTCGCGACCAGATGCTGGAGGAGCCGGTCTTGATCAGCGGCCGGAGTTGCCGCCTCGTTGGCGGAAGCGGCAAGTTTGGTTACCCCCTGCTCTGCTTCAGCAAGGTCGGTTTCGATCGCGGCCACTTGGACGGTAATTTGCGCCGACTGATCGATCAGTTCTGAGAGATGGTCGACCGCGGCCAGGAGAACGGTTGTCGAAGGTGATTGACCATTCGTTTTGGGAGCAACAATAACCTGCGCCGGCGGGGCCGCAGCCGGCCTTTGAGAACTGACCGCCGTGATCGCTTCTTCTATTCTCCTTCTAACCTCAGCGGTTGGCGGTGACTGGCGATTCGCCGTGATCGCCGCTAACACCTTGAGGGAAGCATCGCGATCCAAGACTATTTCCTTCCAATCGCTCTTCAATTTTATGCCGGCTAATCTCAGCAGATCAACACTGATCTTTGTTCTCCCGGTTCGAGGAATATCGCCTATGATCTGCTCGACGATCAATTGCTGAGCGGCCGGCGCGGCTTCTTGTCTTGCTATCGGTGATACGCTTGCTTTGTCAAGTAATTCCCTGATAGCTGCCATTCTTTGTTCAGCCGGCCGGGTTGCGTCGATCGGTTGCGTGGAAGCTTTGGCTGCCGCAATGGGCCGGAACGGCGCCACCAACTGTTCGATCGCTTTCTCCACCTGGGCGGTCGTCTTGACCTCCGGGTTCTTAGCTTTGATCTTTTCGGCGAGGACTTCTTTCAGCGCCGCCTTTGTTCTCTGGACTTCTTTCAGCTTGGTTGTCAGTTCGGCCGCTTTCGCCCTGTCGCCGCTCTTGAGGGCTACCGCGATCTGGCCGGTGAGTTCCGTCACTTCCGCTTCTAAGGAAGCAATAGAGGCGGCAAGCTGGGTTTCGGTCATCTTCTTCGGAGAGACCGTCTGCGTCACTTCGCTCACCTGTTCAGCGCTCAAGAGCGGCATCAGCATCGCGATCTTTTCCGCCTGTTCAGGGGAAGCTGTTCTAACCGCCTCAGCGATAACCTTAGCACTGACCTGCCGCAACTGTTCTTTCGCCTGTTTCAGCACCACCGGCTGGTTGTTATTCACAGCGGCTTCGATCATGTCGGCATACTGGATCAGGGCACGTGTCGCCTGAGGGCTGGGCTGTTGCGGGATGGGGGGAAAGATGGATAGTTGGATGGATGGCTGGTTGATTGGTTGGTTGGACGCGGCGGCGATCGCCTCCCTTGTCGGTTTCGGCTTTTCAGCCGCCTCAATTTCCGCCAGGATGACTTTGGCTGTTTCAGAGTTGACCGTGATCGTCGGTTTTCCGTTACGAGGCGTCTCGATGTTTGGGGCCGCCGCTTTGAGAACTTCTCTCGGCAGAACAACCGGCTTTGACTGGGGAGCCGCAACCGCGCTGGCCAACACTTGCTTGACGGCTTCACGAACCACCGCCATTACCGGCGATTTAACCGCCGGCTGTTCTTTCGCTTTTGCCACCATAGCTGTTAAGACTTCGTTCCGCTCCGCTTCCGGCATGGCTAAAATAACCCTGACCGCCTCTGCCGGCTGTTCCTGGGCCGCTCTAATGATGACCGCCGCTTTCTCCGCCGGTGTCCTGGCTGACGCGACTTGTGCCATCAATGGCATTACTTCGGGAACAACGGGTTCCACCGCCGGATTTGCCGCGACTGCAGCTGCGGAAACCGCTTTTGCCATTGGCCGGAACGGCGCAACCAGCTGTTCGATAGCTTTGTCAACCTGGGCGGTCGTCTTGATCTCGGGGTTCCTGGCTTTGATCTTCTCCGCCAGGACCTCTTTCAAGGCGGCTTTTGTTCTCTGGACTTCTTTCAGCTTGGCCGTCAGCTTAACCGCTTTGGCCATGTCGCCGCTCTGTCGCGCCGCCGAAATCTGCGCGGTCAATTCCGTCACTTCCGCCTCCAAACTCGCAATCGAGGCGGCAAGCTGTGTCTCTGTCATCTTCTTGGGCGAAACCGCCTGGCTGACTTCAGCAACCTGCTCCGCGCTCAAGAGAGGCATCAGCATCGCGATCTTGGCCGCCTGTTCAGGGGAAGCTGTTCTAACCGCTTCGGCTATAACGGCCGGGCTGGCCTGCCGCAACTGTTCTTTCGCTTGCTTCACAACGGCCGATTGATTATTGCTCATTGCCGCTTCGATCATATCGGCATATTGCAACAAGACAGTTGTCGCCGGCGGACCCGGCTGCTGCGGAATTTGAGGCATGACCATCGGCGCCTGTGAGTTCGGAATATTCGGAGAAGCGGCCGCTGTTGCCGCCGCTTTCCGGGTCGGCTGAGTTTCCGGTTCAACTTCTGTTCTAACGGCCATCATCTGAGCAACTTTGGCCCTAATGGTCGGGTTTTCATTCGCCTTGATAACGATTGCCGCAACAACGGCGCTCTGGGTTTCTTTTGGCAGAGCGGCAAGGGCAGCCGCGGCCGCCTTGGGGTCTTTCATCGCCAGATCAATGATCATCATCGCCGCTTTCTGCGGGTCGGTCTTTGAAGCGCTGACGATTGCCGTGACCGCCCCCTCTGAAACCGCCGCCGGGCGGACTGCCGGCGCTTCGTCGGTTACCGTGTAATTCAGTTTATTGGCAAAGTTGTCGCGGTCACTCTGAACTCCGGGCTGTGCCGCGTCAAGATCAGCGGCAGGATTAAGGATCTGCTGCCTCGCTAATTCAGGGATTTTCTCGGCGGGAAGATTTTTCACTAGAGCTTGCAATGCGGCCAAAGGTTTCGGTTGTTTGGCGATTTCCAACACAACCGCTTCATTATCCGGATGAGCCAGCCATTCTTCCGCGTCGGCGCCGAGATTTAATTCCAAAAGATCGGAGATGACGTGGATCAATTCATGACGGATCTGCTCGGGGCTTGGATTCATTTTCAAAGGACAAATGATCCGGTTGTTGCTCGGGTCAACATGGATTTCTGAAGCATTAGCATCACGCACAAGAATGTATTGGGTCTCAGCATTTTGTTCTGTAGTCGCGGATTTTCTTGCGGCATTCAGAGTTATGGCCAGTTCAACAAGGTTCTTATTCTTATCGCTGTGTGGGAGTGCGGAGAGCAAGGCGACTGTCTGCGGCGCTTGTCTGATAACTTCCGCGATGACCGCCGCCGCGACGCCAGGGCTCATCTCGGCGATGCGGGCGGTGATGGCAACCATTACTTCGGGAGCGGTTTTACTATTGGCGGCCAGCGCAACAATTTCTCGCGCGGCTTTTTCACTCTCAGGGCTGGCCGGCAGGCTAACAAGAATTTCCGGAATGACCTCGGCGGCAGCTTGAGGATTGGCTATGACAGCTTTGGCAGCCGCCTGGGCGACTTCAGGAGTGATCGGTTGGCCGGGCTTGACCGCCGCAAAGATAGGCTCGAGCTCGGCTGGCAAACTGATATTTAACGGCTGGGCCTGGGCGATCTTGGCCGAAGCGGCATTTGTTTTTGCCGCCGGGCGGAAAGCCACAACAAGCTGATCAGCTTTTGTCTCAACTTGTGCGGTTGTCAGCTTTGAATCGCTCGCCCTGAACTTATCCTCTAACGCCTGCTTGAGAGAACCCTTCAGCGCCTGGATCTTTAATCGGTTCATTTTCAGCTCAACGGCTTCAGGGCTCTTGGAATCTTTACCCTGGAGCGCGGCGTTGATCTCCTCAACTTCAGCTTCGAGGCCGGCGATGGCCGCCGCCAGCTGGGTTTCGGTCATTTTAGACGATGAAACAGCTTTGGAGACTTCGCTGATCTGTTCCGCGTTCATTAAAGATAGAAGTTTGGCTAGCTTGGCCGCCTGCTCGGGCGAAGCCGCCTTCATGGCCTCGGCGACTGCTTCAGGGCTGGCTGACTGGATCTGCTTGCTTATTTCATTCCTTACAGCCGGTTGTTGGGCAGGAATCGCATCTTCAATCGTCTGCGCGTATTGCATAAGCGCCCGGGTCTGTCTCGCCGGCTCCTGCGGCAGGGGGGGAATAATTACAGGCGATTGTGCGACGACTCGCGGATTATTTACCGCTACGGCCGCGAGGCCGGCTTTTATCTCGGCCCTTTGTTCGAACGACGCGATCTGCTGTTTGAAATCAGCCAATTCATTCCTCAGAGAGACAAGAGGTTCATTAGTTGGCAGCGCCACGGCAGCGGCTAACTGTTGTTCCAATCGAACGACCGCCTCATCGATGCCGACCATGATTTTTGCGAAAACGTCTTTCAACGCGGGGTTGTCGGCTACGCTCGTTTCATAGATCGAAACCGCCTGGACATAGGCCTGGCGGATCCTCTCCATCTTTTCCTGGGCGTGGGCGGCGATCTGTTCCGCCGATATGAGCGGCCGTTCTGTCGCGCCGGCATCGGCATTCTCCGCTTGAGACGATTGCGCCGCGCCCTCTTTCAACTCTTTAGCGATCTCTGCCAGCAGTGTCTTCGCGGATGTTATCATCTCGTTTATCTTGAAGGCGATCTCCATCGATTTGACATTGTTTTCCACTTGCGCGATGCTGGCGGAAATCGCTGTGAGCGCCGCAACATCAGTGGCGCCGGCCTCACTCACGGCCGAAGCAATGGCCGACTTGAGATCAGAAATAATTGAAGCGGCGGCGGCCGATGAATTACCGAACACATCAGCCGGCCCGGCAAAGGCCGCTGTGATCGAGAAATACGATGATTTAACGCTCTCAAATTTGGCCTGGATCGCTTCGAGTTTCGCCGTCAACTGTTCTAATTTTACTATCTTCTCTCTGGTCGCCTGGGCCTCATCGCTCTTGCCAGCCGCTTCTTCAGCTACCAGAGCGGCTCTTTCATCTTCAAGCCGTTTAGCGACTACGCCTTTGAAGGTCTGCAGCTTGATTTCCGCTTCAACAATGGAGGAAATTCCCTGTCCGGAAATGTTCCCGGCCGTGATCCCATCCTCGGCTGCGACAGCAGTTTGATCCGGAACAGCTTTTTCCTCGCTTCTATCATTTTTAATATAGTTCTTGATGTCTTCGGCCTTTATATTTTTTTTGATAAAATACTGCATCAAGGACATTGTGGTATTGAATAAGCCGTTGAAGAGCTCTTCGTTCTGCTGTGACCTGATCTCGGCAACCTCGCCGTCCAATTTCGCCTCGCCGAAGCCGATCGAACTATTGACCGCACGATTTTCAGAGCCGCTGACCGAGCCGGCCCAACCGGGCTGGCTTTCGTTATTGTTGGCGGCCTGGGCACGCAGTTCATCGGCTTTGGATTCCCGGCTGCCGGCGCTAGAATCATAAATGATCCCGACCAGCCAGTCCGACATACTGCCCGCGATCGAGGTAATTAATGAATAGAGCTGCCACTGCTCCAGTTGTGCGCTGAGTGATTCACTTACTTCCTTAAAGGCAGCGATCTTTTTTTGCGCGGCGCTGATCTGCCTCAGAAGATCATACATCTTTTCAAGATCGGCGCTACTGCTAATAGCGCCATTTTTCAGCAGCTCCTTATATTGCTCTCTCGCTTTGGTCATGTTTTCCGCCTGCTCCCTGGCATCTTTGGTTGCATCAGTGTTTTTAGAATCGATCTTGATCTCTTCAATGGCGAACCAGAGTAGAAGCGCGTTGACAACAGTTGTCGCCAGCGCCTGCCACATCTCGCGGCTGGCGTCGTTCATCTGGTTATGCCGCTCAACAATAGTGCGGATATTGGCGAAAAGATCAGCGACATTGGCCATGGCGATCGCGCGATCGATCGCGAAAGCGGAGCTAAAAGAGCCAACATCTCCGCCCACCCCGGTCATGGCGGCATGGACCATCGCCCTGGCCTCAGCTTCTGCCTCTCTTAGTCTGGCCAGCGCCTGGCGGATATTATATATCCTCTCCATTTTGTTCTGGATCAGGGACAATGCCCCTGAATTCAATCCCCACCGGCCGCCCCCGACCTCTTCGATCAGGTTTTGCGAGATCTCGCCGTAGACCTCCGCCTCAGCCTGGTCAAGCCGGTTCGTTGCTGAGTCAGGATCGTTCCTGCGGGTAATTTCCCTCGCGGTTCGATAAGCATTATAGTCGCCAAGGTCGCCATCGCCCTCCTTGCTCCTCTGGTAATTAACAATGACGTCATAAATGCTATTGGTCAGCTGGAGAACCGGGGAAATGATGTAATAAAAGGCGGCAATATCAAAGCGCAAGGCCGCCGTGACGCCGGCGGCCGCCAGGAAAAGATCGACGCCGAATTTGACAAAGGCATCATTGATCTTCTTCCTGGCATCAACGCTCTTGTTATGCGCCTCAACTCTCTGTTCAAGATACTGGGTAAAATAACTCATTGTCTTGAGTGCCCGCTGGAAATTCGCCTGATTGACGGCTTCCGTCAGTTCGCCCGCCTGGCGGCCGGCTATTCCCGTCATCTCCATATGCACCAGGTTGCGCATGTTCTGTTGAGCGGCGGCAACCGTCGCAATGGCTGTCCTGATATAGAAGATGCGCCCAAGAGCGTTCCTAAGTTTTGAGATCTTTGCGCCGTCTATTCCCCAGTAACCTCCGCCCACGCTTGTGTTGATGCCGAGAGAGAGAAGGTCCTGATATATCTGATATTCCAGATTATCCAAACGCGCGTCAACAGAATGAGGGTTGTTCTTTTTCGACACGCCGACATATTCAGGCATGCCATCGTTGCCATAGCTTCCATTCAAATCGCCGTAGACCGCCTGTGCCACCATTTGTCCCAGCAGGCCGGCCAGAGCCGAGCCGATACCTGCTCCGACCATTGCGCCTCTCTCTCCAGCTTTTTCTATTGCCTGTGCGGCCGCTTGCTCTGCCGCAGTCGTCGTCGCATTAGCAGTAGTAGTGGAAGTGGTTTCAGCGGCTCCTTGAGCGGTTGCTTGAGCGGCTGCTTCGCCAGCTCCTTGAGCCGCCGCTTCACCAGCTCCCTGAGCCGCCGCTTCACTAGCTCCCTGAGCCGCCGCTTCACTAGCTCCTTCTGCCGCCGCTTCACTAGCTCCTTCTGCCGCCGCATTGCTGGCACTTTCAGACAATGCTTCGCCGACCCACTGTCCAACAAAATAAAGGCCGACCTGGAGACCAACAGAAATGACAAAACTGTCGATCGCCACCGCCAGTTTTTTGGCCCGGGCGATCTTCAGGTTCTCGGCGTTCTTGAATTCATTGAGCATAAAGACGCGCATCTCCATCTCAAATTGCTTTTGCTTCATGTCCGATTCAAACGCCTTATTGACGAAACCGGAGTTGTCCCGACCGCCAATGCCGGTCATTTCCATATGGACCAGGTTGCGGGTCTTTTGCTTTTCGGCGTAGATCGCCAATATCGCCCGTTTAATGTTCTGGATAGCGACCAGCTTGGCGTGCATTTCGGCGATCGCCTTGGTATTGAGCTGTTTGTAATTTTCATCAGCACGACCGACGATGGCGCCGCCGGGGCTGATCGATTCCCAGGCCTTGGCGAACCACCCCTTTTTCTGCTTTTTTTCCTCGATCATCTTCTCGTCTGTCTGGGCGATGATCTCATCCTCCATGTTCTCAGTCTCATTGATCGTGTCAACGGCGGCGTCACCCGTATTCGCATCCTGTTTGACTTTCCCATCATCGGACGGCAGATCAGGGTTGTACTCTTCAGTCAAAGAATCCGCATAAATCGCTCCGCCCAAGCGGATAGCAGCGCCGGCAAGCCCGATCGCGAGCCCCAGAGGCGGTATAAAGATACCAACGATGATCGCGGCGACCATAAAGACATTTGCAATGATGTTGAAAACCTGGCTGGCTTTGGCTTTTTCGATCTCATTCTGCAGCGTTTTCCTCTGGTTAAAGAGCTGTATCCTGGTCTGGGTCAGGTTGACGGCCAGCTCGAATTTTGTGGTCTGATGCGTCATTTCGCTCTCAAGTAATTGATTGTCCAGTTTGCTTTTCTCCCGGCCGCCGACCCCGGTCATCTCCTGGTGGACAAGATTACGCGTTTCCGCTACCGAATCATTTATGGCGCTCCAGGCGCGCCTGATGTTCTGAATGGCGAAGAACCCTTTTCTCAAAGATTTCAATTCGTCATCGTCAAGCTCAAGGAAATCGTTATCGCCGGAATGAGCGATATCTTCAATCTGGCCGGTGATGTCATTCATCCAACTGTCCAATTGTTCATTGACAGTCCCTGTGCCGCCGTTGCCGTATTCCTTGATTTCCACGCCAGTAATGGCCAGGAAGGCCTGCTGCATCTTCGACGTCGCGTTGAGATAATTTTCCGCGTCCTTCTCCATTTCCTCAAGCATGTCGATCGTAATCTGTCCGCCTGTAATGAAATCCGCGGTTTTTTCCGGACAGCTGTCGTTCATCTTCTTGGCTTCCTCAACCTCGCGCTCATAAACTTCCTGATTATGTTCTTGCACCTCCTGGAACAACGTGGCAACCGCCATTTCCACTTTCGCCAGCCGGTTCTGCACCATCTTGCCGATGATCGAGGCGGTATCCATCCCCTTATCGGCCACGAACCCGGTCATCTCCTGTTCCACAATGTCGCGGAATTCCTGTTTGGCCTTCATCAGCATCTGCAGGGCGGTGATAAGGGCGGCAAGCATTTGCACTTTTTTGTACCAGGCCTCAAGCCGTTCCGCGTCGACTATCTTGTAGCCATTCGCATCGTAGTAATAAAAGTCATTCGGGTCATAATTTTCTATCGTCGAATCAAGTTCCTTGCCCACCGCGTTCAGGAATTCTTCCTCACTACTGTTGCCGTCCAGCTGATCCAGATAGTTGAATTCCTCGAAATAAGAAAGATCGGCATTATTGTAGTGCTGATTTTGCAGCCATTCTGCCGCCGCCTTGTTGCTGGCAAAACTGCCGATAACCTGACCATCCTTGAAAACCTCAACGGAATAGCTGGGGATGGCATAACCACCGTTCTTACTGGAAACAATTATCAAGTCATTGATATTTACAGTAGCGACGCCTCCGTATTGCTTCGCGTCCTGGCCGATATACGCTCTGGCCTGATCCAAAGACTCAAAAGTATGGGTCTCCCCATCAGGGTCAGTAACCGTATAAGTTACAACTGCCTGTTGGGTCGTAGCTGATCGATATGTTTGAGTCGAAGTTGTTCCGGTTTCAGAGTCATAAGATTCTCCGGTCGTTGTCACCTCGCGGGTCGTCCGAGTCGCATTGACAGTATAAGTGGCATGATTGGAATATCCGGAATCTTTCTTTTGATACTCCTGGAGTTCCCGGGGAGCAGCATCAGGCGCAGTCGCTGGCGCTAGGGCGACTGACTTTTCCTGGACGGGCAAATTTTCCCCTTCGACATACGTCGCGTCAATGTTCTCTGTCATTTTCGCGTAAGTCCTCAGCAAGGTGCGATTCAGCAGATAATTTGAGCCGTCCTCCGGCTGACCCTTTGTGGGGGATAAGGAAAAGGATTGACTCCCGAGTGAGGTTGTTGAGGGCGAAGCTGTCGCGTTGGAAGTCAACTCAACCGAAACCGCGGTTTCTTCGGTCTCGGGCATTTGGTCGACCGCGGGGATATAATTGGGGGCTGCGCCTGCGCCGGCGATCTGATCTTGTTCAGACCGCTCGCTTATTCTCTGAGTTTCGCTCGCTTGATAATTTACACTTACTGTCATATGTTGCTTTGGGGCTTACATAATATTTATCGTATCAAGCGGGGAAAAACTTGCGCAAAATGGGAGGAAAATGAGGCCTATTTTTCGGCTTGTTTAGCTATATTTTTTCGTTCCGATTCGAGTTTTCCCATCAGTTTCTGTTTCGCTTCTTCTAATATTTTATTCGCGTTCTCGATCTTTTCGTTGATCTTCATGATCTCTTTCTCAGCCCTGTACTTTACCCACATATATTTGGCGATCACAAACAAGTTATACACGACAAAAAGTACCGCCGCGGTGATCGAAACCGTGACCCAATCGATCCGACCGAATATTTCCATTATATCCATATTGGTTGATAATATAAACTATTTAAAGTATTTTTTCAATACAATTTTTCCGGAACGCCCTGGCCGCCTTCATTTTTACCATAGGCATGCGGAGTCGGATCATCCTCGCCAGCGATGGCGTTGATAAGCGCCCCGAATAATGTGTATTTCGGGTCCACACTCCATTCGTACCAGTGCGCTTCCCTGGGCTCGCCTGTTTCCGGATCGATCCTGTCAGGCGAAGTCCCGCCCAAAACAGGCGTCTGAAAGATCTTGCTGACTTCACCCTCGGCTTGCTTGAGGGCATCCGGTGTTTTATCGGGCAATCTTTTTTGGGGAACAAGGGACTTATTGAATTCGATAGCCATGATCGCGCCTCCTATTATTGAGTTGCCGGGGCTGGGATCTCGCGATTGATCTTCTCAAGCTCCGCTTCCGCCCAGGCCGGCTCTCTCTCTGCCTTTTCCTGGAATTCCAGCAAGTCAGCAAAGTCCTGCTTGGTCAAGCCCTGCTTCATGACCTTTTCTTTTGCCTTCTCAACGAACTTATGGATGACAAGCTCATCGGTCAATTTGATCTTTTTGGCGTCGCTGAACCCATGGTCATGCCAGCCACTGTTGACGGCCAGCTCATAATAAAGCAGGAACGCAAAATTACGCCAGCTATCATCGCTTAAATTAGAAAAATCGGTCTTGTCCCGGTCAGTATAAGATAACGCCCGGTCAAAAATATGTTTTAACAGTGGGCTATTGGCCAAATCGGCGGCCGTGAAACCTTTTGCCCTGACAGCGGCGGTCAGCTTGCTGAGCGAAACAGGAATGATATTTTCGCTTTTGGCCAGTGTCCTGAGCGTGTCGCCGGTCAATGTCAGAGAGTTTCGGCATTCCTTCAGCGCCGCCAGGAATTCGCTTTCACTGCTGATCACGCCGTCGCCATCGGAGAAAAGCGACCAGAACCCGTCGGTCACTTTGTCGGGGTCCAGCCCCATGAATCTGGCAAATTCATCTTTGGTCATTTTCCCATCAGAGAATATCTCATCAAGCTGAACGTTGAAGGCCAAATCTTTGACATTTGGGCCGCCCATGTACAGAAAGCGCCGCTCCTGCATGGCTTTGCATTCCGCGTAAATATCCATTCGTCTTTGGCTTTTCTCGTCAACAGGCGAGCCGTTGGAATCTGACAGGGCCCCGTTGGTGGTTATTATACGCTTTTGTCCATCAGGAGCATTGATGATCAATTGCGGGGTCTGCTGAGCGCTGAATTCAAGGAATTTCAGGAACTCCGATTCATCGATCTGGCCGTCGCTATTGCCCCCATTCCCGGTATCGTAACTGTTCAATGTTCCTTTTTGTTGGTCAGTCAGCCCAAGCCCATCGATCTCCACACCTTCAACCACAGCGGAACGATTCCCTTTACTTGAAGCAGCAATATTCCGTGCGATGCTCACTAACGATTCAATTGCCATTTATTTTACTCCGTTTATATATAAACACACCTTCACATCTAATTTATCGTTCCAATCTGAGGAAAACTTGCATCAGGAATTGAAAATATTGAAAATCTTATCGATCGCTTCTAGTTCCCGACCAGGAGCAGGTTTAAGCGGCGGGTGAATATTTACCTTAATTTCCCCGGGATGGACTAAAAGGCTCCCCTTAGGCAAAACCTTCTCGCTTCCGCTTATGAAGAGCGGGATTATCGGCGCCCCCCTAGAAACTGACAATTTGACTATGCTCCCAATATTTGTTTTCTTATCAATAAATATTAGCGTGGCATCCTCGCGCATCAATAAATTGTTCAATCCTATGGCCAACCGAAAAGACTCTTCTTTTTTTCTTGGATAACTTATGCTCCCCATTGTCTTAATTATTCTGCCTAAAAAGGCGAGCTTCAGCATTCCCTCATCGGCCACAAAAAATAACCGTCGCGGGAAAATATTGATCAAATAAAGCTGGTCGAGGAGGCCGGGATGATTGGCAACGACGATTAACCTGCCTTTTGCGGGAATGTCATTCTCGCCAGATATGTCTATCCTTATGTTAAATGTGGCGAACAACAAAAGGCAAAGTGAACGGACTAAAGAATAAAAGATCCGGCCCCCGTAGATCGGGACGAGCGCGGTAAGAAATGCCGCGGCCCATAAGAGCACGGCTGATAACTGAAGCAAAGTCCAGAAAAGAGCGGAGATCACGATATAAAAGATGGCCATAATCAGTCATTATACATCAATAAAGGGGAACGCGGGGGATTAGGCGATGGTCACTTTTTCTTATTAATTTCCGTTATGCTACGCTGGATATTTTCATCGAGCGCGTCAATCTTTCTTTGAATTCTCTCCATTCGACCACTGGCCCGATCAATCAATCTTTTATTTTGGAAAAATTGAATCAAATTCAAAACAATAAATAACAAGCCAAGAGCGACAGTTGCGGCGGCGAACCAATTAATATCATTAAGCAATACCATGGCGATCCTTTATAATAGGTCCCTTCCCGCTTCGGAATAAAGTCCGGATTTATTCATCCCATCAGGAATGTCCAAAACTACATTTTTCAGCTTTTGATCTGATACCGCCTGTTTGATCTCCGTCTTAGCTTGTGAGGTGAAAAGGCCGTCCTGTACGCCGCTGAATGAGATTGAGAAGTAATGGGTCGAATTCTCGCTGTAATCGGCGACTCGATAGTAGGCATAGTCAAATTTGGCGCCGTAGAACTCGATGCCGACCCCGCCCGTCAGGTTATTGACGGTCGAGTAACTGCCGCCGCCGGCCGCCGCGCTGTTCTGGTCAACGCCCAGCCGCAAAGAGACGAAGCTGACCGGCTTGTATTCCGCGCCGCCGTGGAAGAGCAGTCCGCTCGAGGCGCCGGACAACTCCGAATCAAGCGCCAGGACAAGCTGTGGATTGGGCCGCAGGGCGCCGCCGATCTTGATCCGGCTTTCCCCCTTTTCTTTTTCGCCGGTCGACCAACTGATGTTTGAACCGGCATAAGAGAGCGCGTTTTGCGAATTGATACCAAGTGATAGCGAGTTATTGACTTTCCAGAGGAGAGAAAGATCAGTATTATATCCGGTCGCCTGGGCGGATGTTGCCCCGGCAAACGATTGGGCCTGCATCTTGACGCCCACGCCGGCGGAGAGATTTTCATTGAGCTTGCGCCCCAGGGAAAGGTAAGCGACATCCTGACGGTAACTGATCTGGGAAACCGGGATTACCTGGTCCACGCCGCCGACATTTTCCGTTGAGGTGGAGAAACCGGCTCCCGAAGAGGTGGTGAGGTAGCCGACGCCGACCGTGCCTAAAGCCGTCGGCATGGCCGCCCCGACCATCCTGTAATCCACGCTATTTAATATACGCGAGCTAAGCGAGGTAAGCTCCCAATTGGTCTGATAACCCAAGCCGGCCGGGTTAAGGAAAATGGCGTTGCTGTCATCAGCCAGGGCGGTGAAGGCCTTCCCCATCCCTAAGGGCCGGGCGCCGACACCAGCGTTGATAATATCGGTTGAAACCTTTTCGCCAAAAACTCCCGTCGTTAGGATAAAAACCGACAAAACGGCTGCCAAACAGGCATGAATCAATTTGTTCATTTGGTTCCCCCTCACCTGTATAATCGTTTGATGGGGGGAAGAACTTGCATGGGGTTTGGGGTGTGAAGTAACGAGGAACGAGTAACGAGTAACGGGGAAGGGAAAGGAACGGGATACGGGGAACGGGGAACGGGGGGATGGCGCGTTACTCGTTACTCTATTCCATCATTCTATCCCATCATTCCACCCGACTTTCGGTTGAACGAATCAGCCCATTCAATATCCGCCGGATTTGATCGGCTTTTGATAAAAGCCGCGATACGCTCACTTGGTCTAAATAACCGACATCCCTCGAAATCAGAAGATGGTTTTGGCTTTCGCTGACAGAGCCTCTGGCGATATAGTAAAATCTGGCTTTGTCCTTATAAGAAAAGCGGCTAAACCCTTCCGCAATATTTGAGGTTATTGATGCAGCCGATCGGCGCAATTGGCTGATAATCCCATATATTTCCTGCCTGGGAAAAGTTTGAGTGACTTTATAGATCTCAATAACGAATTCGTGCCCGCATTTCCAAACCTCAAGATCAGTAAAATCTTTTATTTTATCGCCTTCCATTTGCTATTTCCTTTTTCGCGTTACTCGTATCTCGTTACTCTATTCCCGTAGCAATTCCATTGCCACGCTCAAACCCGCCCAAACCGGCGAAATCTCGCCAGTTGACCCTTGCCAAACAATTATTAAGTGGTATAATTTGAGGCGCCATACAAAATTTGCGGTGGATCGGCCGAAAGGATTTTGGAGGAGACAGGATCGGTACTTGACCCTGAAAAAAATAAGGAGGCGGAAAGCAATGGTTAAGCGAATGATTTTGGTTGGTTTGGTATCAATGGTGATCGGTGGGCTGGTCTGGGCGGTGCCGTCAAAGATGGTGGTGCAAGGGAGGTACCCCGCTGGCGCAATAACCTCCCTCGGATTTTCAATCGGTGGTTCCGCCTGGAGTGAAACCTATGATTTCAATAATCCCGCAGATACTCCCTTCATAAATAATGGAGTTACGATCGAGACAGCGACCGGGATATTTACTGTGTATATCGGCACAAAGACAGAGGCACAGGGCGGACTGCCGGCAGCTATTTTTGACG